>Ga0172372_10000209_pt1 | contig 91731 bp, 99 predicted proteins | sample LakKiv5m_2_FD_114544 | JGI IMG/M metagenome (GOLD analysis project Ga0172372, IMG submission 114544) | Freshwater microbial communities from Kabuno Bay, South-Kivu, Congo - kab_092012_9.5m | ecosystem: Environmental > Aquatic > Freshwater > Lake | place: Democratic Republic of the Congo... | reverse complement strand
GGGAGGGAGGAGTGGGGAGATAGATGAAACATCATTACAACAAGCTGAACTAGGTTTATCCGATAAAATATTTAATTTAAGGTAAAATTATGAAAAAGATAATCAAATTTAATAGAAAAAGTTAACAGTAGTTTACAAATCCTACCTCTGAGCCTGACAAATAGCTAAGAAAAAACTGTGATCACTGGTAGTTGTAAAATCTAGTAAAGTCAAACCAGCCTGATCTAGTTGATTAAAAATATTATTTTTTTCAGTCATTTTGTGATACCAAAAGTACAGTTCCTGATCTTTATACAATTTTACAATTTTACTTTTTTTATTGATTTGAAATTCGATTTCGTAATCTTTATCTAAAATAAAATACGCAACACGTCTTGTATTTGTGTGTTCGTAAGCAGTAACGAATTTGCATAAATTAGTATCAATGCCTAACTCTTTTGTTAGCCAAATTGGCATAATGCTGTTGTTATTTATGCTAAAAGATGACCTTGCATGTATTTTATCTAGACTATTTGTAATAATGAATAAATCTTCTTCCCCTAAAGAGTATTTAAAATTTTCTAGAGTTCTATATGTATTTTCCACGTTGCCAAATGTTGCTTCAACAAAAAATACTAGATTAATTGTATCAGTATTCTTAATATCGTAAAATACTTTTGCTAAATCTTGCTTTTCGAAATCGATAACCTGTTCGATATAATTGATTTTTGAATCAACTCCAAGTATATTTGATTTTGAGATCTCAAGCATCTCTTTGCTTATATCTACCCCGAGATAGTTTTTTAATAACTTTTTATCATTGAAATATTTAGTAATTGGTATCATTGAGTTAGAATCACCTGTTCCGAGATCAATTATATTAACTTTTTTATTTGATTTTATTCTATCTTCAATAAAACTAACCGATTTCATTATTAAATTGGGAATTGTCGCTGGAGCCATATAGGTTCCGTTTTTTTGTGAATTTTCTACGAATTCTGTCCAATGCTTTGTACCTTTACCCAAATAACTAAATTTTAGAGGGACTGTTTTGTTGATTTCTAGCTTGTTGATAAGTTCAACCAGTTGATCTTGAGTAAAATATTCATACAAATCTGGGTTGATTTTGGTTTTTTTGACTTCAATTTTGTTTCTATAAATCACAGCATTATTAGCAAGATTTGTTAAAACTGAGCGATTATGAGCATTGTCTATAATTTTATATTTTTTTCCAAAAAGTTCTACAATTAGGTTATTTTTTTTGGCAACCCCGTCTGCAATCCAATTTAAAACAGTAGTACTAGAAACTCTATATTCTAAAGCTATTTGGGTATTTTTGATAAAGCTCATGTATATTATTTGGAATTATTATTTGACAAGGGTTGGAAAATATTATAACCCTAAGCGTTTAAATTTTTGATACAAATTTTTTAAATCCAAAAAACCTTATTATAAAGGGCTTAAATCTTTATGGTCAATTTTATTTATGTCTAAAATTAAATCTAAGGATGACAAAACAAAACTACAACCAAAAACTCAAACACTTGTTTTAAAGTTAAAAGAATTTGAGTTGACACTTAATTTGAGTCAGAATCTGACACAGAGTCAACTAATGAAAATAGAAAAGAAAATAAATAGCATTGTCAAAGAATATTTAAAAAAACCTCAGTTTGATACCATAAAAATATGGGGAGATTAAAATACTAAATCACTTTATTATAAAACTGCCAAAAAGAATCAGGATCTACTTTCATTAAGCTTGAACCAGGATAATTGGTTAAAAAGTTTTCAGGCATTTTAGATTTTTTATTTAGTCCCCATTTGAATTCATAGCCATTTAATTTACCAGAATACTCCTCGATATAGTCAATTTCTTGATTATTGTAATTCCTCCAAAAATACTTGTTTGTACTGCCTCTGGAATAATCTAAATATTTAGCCCTTTCTAATATACAAAAATTTTCCCAAATGCCACCAATATCAGTTCGTAGTTCTAAATCGTCATAGTTTTTTACAAGCCAGTTTCGAATCCCCAAATCATAAAAATAGTATTTTCGACTCTGTTTTACTTCTTTTCGTTTATTTGTGGAATAGTTGTTCAGTCTAAAAATAACAAAAGCTTTTTCAAGTAGTTCTAAATATTTTTGCACTGTAAACTGATCTAGGTTTAATAAATTACCCAAATTTGAGAAAGAAACCTCACTTCCAAGTTGATAAGCTAAAGCCCGAAGTAAGCTCTCCAGAGCAGTTGGGTATTTTAATTTTTCAAAGGATAAAATATCTTTATATAGATAACTACTAGCAATCTCGTCCAACAATTCTTTCTTTTCGGGGGTTGAAGAAGTATAAACTTGTGGGTAAAGTCCAAACCTTAGGATATCTTTTAAAATAGATTTTTTCTCAATTGGGTTTGATGTCCTAGTAACTTCGTCGAGACTAAACGGGTATAAAAAGAAAACTTTTTTTCTTCCTGTGAGTGGCTCATTAATACGATTTGATAGTTCAAAGCTACTCGAACCCGTCGCTATAATTTGAATTTCTGGATAATTGTCAACGATTAATTTTAGGGTAGTTCCAATATTTAATATATTTTGGGCTTCATCAATAACTACAATTTTGTAATTTTTAATTAAATTAAAAAGCTCTGGAACACTTTTATTTGTGAAGCTGTCTCTAACTTGTGGGTCATCTGCCTGATAATAGACTGAAGGTAATTCAGACTCAGCAATTATTTTTTTAACCAGTGTAGTTTTGCCAACCCTTCTTGGCCCGTACAATACGATCACCTGATTTTTAAAAAATGACTTTTTAATGGATATCTCAATAGTTCTATTCTGCATTTTAATAGTAATTTAAAGAATGGATACGGCAAATTCTAAGTAATTTACTGAATACAGTCAAGGATTTTAGTAAATTTTTACTCTCTAACTGACAACTTCGACTACCTCCTTGGTCTTTTTGCTTTTAACTACAATTTGATCATCTTTTACAGTAACTTCAATTTTGCTATCCTGGGGATTTTCTAACAAAAATTCAGCGATTGGGTCTTGGATTTCTCGGGCTACCAAGCTTTTGACTTCACGGGCTCCAAACTCCAATTTACCATGGGATTTGTTGATTAAATAATCGATTATAGCCTCTTTAAAGACAATACTACGTCCTTGTTTGAGCATGTGTTTTTGAATTTCACTTAGTTCTTTATACAAAATCTGAGCCAGAATAGATTTATTTATTGGTCTAAAGACAACTTTTCCGGTAATTCTTCCCAAAATTTCTGGTTTAATGGCTCTTTCTACTTCGTCCATGACTTGCTTTTTGATAGCTGCGTAATCGGCTTCATCCTCTTCATTTGGTTCGATAAACCCAAGTTTACTGGCAAATTTATTAAGCTGGTTTTTACCCAAATTAGAAGTCATAAAAATCAGTGCGTGCTCACAAGAAACAGCATTGCCTTTAGCATCAGTTACTTTACCTTCTTCCAGCATCTGTAAAAGAATATTTAGGTTTTCTGGATGGCCTTTTTCGATTTCATCAAACAAAATTACTGAATAAGGTTTTTTGCGTAAAAATTCGGTTAATTGGGGAGCATCTTCATAACCGACGTAACCAGCAGGAGCCCCTAATAATCGACTAATTTGGTGTTTTTCTCGAAACTCACTCATGTCTATTTTCAGCAGATATTTGTTCACATCACCATACAATTCTTGAGTCAAAACCTTGACCATTTCGGTTTTACCAACCCCTGTTGGACCAAGTAACAAAAAGCTGGCAATGGGTCCTTTGTGAGGATTTACCCCGGCATAACTGCGTTTTAATGCGGCTGTAATTTCTGTTGTGGCTTCCTTTTGTCCAAAAATCTGTGAGTCAATCGAGCCTTGTAAAGATTTAATTTGGGTATAAATATTCGAGCTAATGCGAACTAAAGGTACTCCACTCATTTCGGAGACCACTTTTTCCAAAATTTCTCGGCTGGCGATACTAAATTTACGAACTTCCTTGTTATCTTTATTTAATTGGCTTAATTTTTGTTCTAATTGTTTTTGATCTTCTTCAAATTTTTTACTTAGTTCCAGGTTTTGATTAAAAATAGCGTCATTTTTCTGTTTTATTAACTCCAAAATCTGCTTTTCAACCTCGGCCCAATCCTCTTCGGTGTTTTTCTGTTTTTCTTGCTCGTTGTTGGCTGTAATTCGACACCTTACCAAGGTTTCGTCCAATATATCGATGGCTTTATCTGGAAAATGTCTTTCAGGAACAAAACGAGAAGCTAAAGTAACCAATGGTTCAACCAATTCATCTGGTAAAACGCTGGTATGAAAATTCTCATACATTGGCTTTACACCCCTTAAAATGTTGATAGTTTGGGTCAAATCTGGTTCTTCCAATCGAACAGTTTGGAAACGTCTTTCAAAGGCCTTATCTTTTTTGATGATGGTTCGATATTCGTCTTCAGTTGTAGCTCCAATAATGCTGATTTCGCCTCTTGCAAGAGCAGGTTTTAGAATTCCAGCCAATTCTGGTCCGCCACCAGCTCCAGCTCCAGCGCCAATAACTGAGTGTAATTCATCGATGAACAAAATTACATCTTTGGCTTCAATCACTTCTTCCAAAATATTTTTGATTCTTTGTTCAAATTCTCCACGAAAAACGGAACCAGCTACCAAATTACCGACATCCAGACTAAGAATTCTTTTGTTAGCTAACCAAGTTGGCACATTTCCAGTGTTAATTTTTTTGGCTAAACCTTCTACCAGAGCCGTTTTACCAACACCAGGTTCTCCTAAAATAATCGGGTTATTTTTTTCTTTTCGGCTCAAAATTTGGATCAACCGTTCAATTTCCTTGTCTCTTTCCACAAGATTAAAATTGTTGGTGTTAGCAATTTTTTGGTTTACATTATTGGTGAAAAACTCCAAGGCCGAATTTTGATTTTTAAACTTAGTTTGTTTTTTGTTAGCTTGGCTATTTTCATTCATTAATTTAGCACCCTGAGCGTAAGAACCAAAGATAGAGCTTAGAATTTCTTTTAGTTTCAAGCTACTAGAATCGGTTAAATTCATTACTTGTTGGCCATGTGAAGTGGAAGTGTCTAGAATCCCAAAAATCAGATGTTCAACACCTATATAACTATAGCTAAACTGCTCAGCTACTCGAATGGCACTATCTAAACAATTTTGTAATTCTTGAGTTATTTCTGGTAATAGTGACTTATTGGCTTCTTGATTTAATGGTTTTTGTTGAAATTTCTCAAATCCTTGTCGTTTGATGATTTCTAGTAATTCTTGGTTGGAAATATTGTCGATAAAGGCCATTTGAAAAGGTAAACCGTCTTGGGGTTGGGATAAAATTCCAAAGAGTAAATGTTCGCTGCCGATATAACTATGACCAAGTTGAATAGCAATTTGTTGGGCGATGGCTAGGGCATTTTTGGCTCTGTTGTCGAATTTAGGAAGGGCTGACATAAGATCTATTATTAATATTTGTGATTTTTCTAAAACAATTTGCAAAGTAAAAATTTACTTTATTTATTAGTATTTGCAGTCTAAAGAAAAAAAATATTTTTGGCAAGTATTAGCCCAGGTTGCTAAAATTAAACTCAGTAATAAAATTATTCATCGTACTCACCGTCATCCAAAGACATGATTGAAGGACCATCAGAAGCTTGAGGCGAATCAATAGTGACCACAGTCAATTTATAATCCAGTAATTCTCCAGCTAATTTTATATTAAATCCACCACGACCTACAGCCAAAGCAGCTTCATCTGGATAACAATAGACACTGGCTTCTTGAACTTCTGTATTGATGTCAACTCGATCAATTTCAGCTGGTTCTAAAGCATCCATAATCATTAACTCTAGATCTTCAGGATTGTATTCAATAATATCAATTTTTTCTTGCATGGTAGTCGAAATCTCCCGCATAATATTGGTAATACGGACATTTTTCTTACCTAAAATGGTGCCAACAGGATCCAAACTTTCATCTTCACTGGCTGAAACCAAAACCTTAGAACGAACTCCCGGTTCACGCACGATTTTGTCGATGGTAACTAAGCCAGATTCCACTTCAGGAACTTCATTTTTGATAATAGCAGCTACAAAATTGAGATCTGTTCTGGATAAAATTATTCTGGAATTACCTCGATTATCCTCGTTGATATCAACAATCAAAGCTTTAACAATTTGTCCTGGTTTAAATCTGTCGATGGGTAACAAATTTTCTTTACTCAAAAAACCAGAGGTTTGACCTAATTTAACAATGTAACCACCTCTTTTGAAATAATCAATTTCGATACTGACTACATCACCAATTCTATCTTTAAATTTTTGTAAAAGTTTAGTGTGTCGTATAGAATTAATAGCCTGAAACATCACTTGTCTAGCCACCTGACTGGCAATACGACCAAAATCTACTTCGTGTTCCACGGAAACTTCTTTCCTGATTTTATCGCCAACTTCAGCATTTGGATTATACAACCTGGCATCAACTAAACTAAGCTCTTTTAAAGGGCTTAAAACTTCATCGACAATTGTTTGGTATTCAAAAAGATTATATTTTCCAGTTACCATATCAAATTCGGCTTCATAGTTTTTTTCTTTGTCACCAAACTCTTTACGATAAGCGCTAGCAATTGCTTGCTCCATAGCTTTAATAACTTCGTCAGGTTCCAGACCTCTTTCGATACAAACCATTTCAATTTGCTGTTTTAATTCTTCGGGGTTAAAGGACATAAAAAATAATTAAGTTTAAAAAAAATCTCCGCCAATAGCGAAGATACAATACTTTTAGTCAAGTAAAATAATTTAGTATTGTCAAAAATATAAATTTAACTCCCAACTAATTTGTATTTTAAATAATTTTTTAAAATGAGAATGTATCAGACACCAGAGCAGCTACTTCCCACAAAACTAGCGTTTTGTTAACTAAGCAAGCAAGCTACGGAGTATTCTTCTACTAATAAATTTATTGGATATATGACATTCATTTATGTACAATCAATTTGACTAAAAATACCTATATTTAGAGAAAGAGTATAATTATTTCCAAAAAAATTTGCTTAAATAAAAAAAATCAAATATAATATGTTACAATTAAACAAAATATTCATATGTTTCAAATTTTAAAAGGTATTGCAGTCGGCTTAATTATGGTTTTTACTGTCTTTGCATTCGCTTCTAGTCCAATTGCAGCTTCTGCACAAAGCTTAGTTCCAGGTGGAGATATTCTTTGTCCAGGCGGTAACTGTCCAGTCGTTGGTCAATCCAGAATAAATAATGTAAATCAAAATACTTTGGTTCAGATCATTATTAATGTAGCTAGATTTTTGACCTTTGTTGGTGTAGGTCTTTCCGTACTATTTATGGTTTGGGGAGGTATTCGCTACATCACCGCTGGTGGTTCTGACGGCTCTAGCGAAGGAAAAAATACTCTTATCAATGCAACTATTGGTTTGGTGGTTTCCATCGTGGCCTTTACTGTAGTTAATATCTTAGCTAGTTTGCTTCAAGGAAATATTGCTCAAAACATTATTCAATAGTTTTCTCCATAAAATTAGAAGGTACTCCCATTAATTTGGGGGTATTTTTTTATTTCGATTTTATCTTTACGAAGTAGAATTATTTCCCTTCAAAATATTCAGCCACTTTTTTTACTTCAGCTGCATAACTGGGGTCTAAAACCAAGATTCCTTCAGGAGATTCTACCAGCATTAGGTTAGATACACCGACAAAAGCCACTTTTCGGTTGGGATTATCAGACTTAGCATTGTTGTTTTCACCTTTCATTTCCAGATGTAAATCATTTTTAGCTGATTCTGAGATATATTTTTTGGCTATTTCCCAATTACCAACGTCCACCCAATCCTCTACATCTAAACCAATTACACCAATATTTTTGGTTCGCTCCATAATCTGATAATCAATGGATATTTTTGGTAATTCACGGTACTTTTCTGGTTCGATAACACCGGTTTTTTCTATTTCTAAAAGTATTTCCAGGCTTATTGGGTCAATTTCACTTAGCATTTCTTTCATCCTAGAAAAATTAAAGGAGCAATTAAATTTATGCCACAAATAATTACCGGCGGCCATAAATTCCTGAGCCTTTTCTCTTTCTGGCTTTTCTGTGAATCTATTCACGGGGACGACTTGATCATATCGATAATCATTAGACTCGGCGCCTACTTCAATATAGCCATAGTTGGTATTTGGCGAACTTACTTTGATACCCAAGGTAACCACATCGTAAATATCCTTTTCTAGGGCTTCACCTATTTTTTTCAGAGCTTGCATAAATTTATCTCCAGACTCGTCTGTTGCGAAAAATTCATCGCTGGTTACGTAGATTATCGGTTCTTTGTCGCTAGTAAAATGGCTTACTTTGGCAGCTTGAGCAGCTAAGGCCGGAAATGTGTCCCGTTTTTCTGGTTCAAATAACATTTTATCAGGGCTTAAATCAGGCAAAGTTTTAGCTAGTAAATCGGCATGTCTAGCGTTTGTATTGACCCAAATTTGATCTTTGGAAAATGTTTTAGATAAATATTCGTAAACTCTTTCTAATGAACTTTTTGGGCCGACAATTGGGACGAATTGTTTTGGTAAAGAATCTGTAGATAATGGCCAAAGTCGGGTGCCTCCACCTCCAGCAACAATAATGATTTGCATATTAAATTATACTAAAAAGTTGATAGCAGTTAAGTGCTAAAATTAGAAACAAAAATCCAGCAAACCAAAACTTTGTAAAACGAATTTGAACAAAAATTACTAGTAAAGTCGAAACTATGTAACCAACCCATCCTAATGCCTGGAAAAATGGAATATTTATCAAAGTTATCCCCAGGAAACAAATCGCCGATACCACAATAATATTAAAATTCATCAATATCCTAAGTGTGATTAAATCAATGATGGTAAGCTGATTTTCTGCTGAAATTAGATTTTGAGTGATAAAATTATTGACTTTTAACATAGACCTCCTGTGGATAGATTGTGGATAACTATAAATTACAAATTTTATTCTGACTTTGTCAATTTAATTTTAAAGAATATTTTAAATTGGAATTTTGAGAGTGTGATATGCTTGACATTTGAGTTTTATATTAGTTTTAGTATTATATTATCTGGATCTGTAGCTCAGTTGGTAGAGCAGAAGACTCTTAATCTTTTGGTCGTGGGTTCGAGTCCCACCGGGTCCACCAAATTAAACTTATGTTCAACACAATCATCACCGATTGGATTCCTTATGGACTGGCTCTGATCGGCATCTTCATATTTTTAGCTGGAGTTATTAAAATCATTACCAACAAGGAAAAAGCCTTTAGTAATATCCTTTCTGGTATATTTGTAGTAATAATTGCCATTGTTTTTAGATTAGCAGTTATCAACTTCGTTTTGCCAAACCTAAGTTAAAATAAATTATGGAAATTTTTAAACCAAAAGTAATCGATTTTGAAAATCAAAGTAGCTTGTTTGAGTTTTTAGCTAGTTACATTATTGATAGAATTATCGACCTTACTGCCGAACAAGGTGTGGTTAGATTGGGATTAACTGGAGGCAAATCGATACTGCCGTTATATAAATTATTGGCTTCTAATTATGGATTGACTTGGGATCGCGTCCACACTTTTTTAACTGATGAACGATATGTGGATTTAAATAATCCCGACTCAAATTACTACCAAATAAAAGAAGCTTTTGGGGAGGATTTTATAAAGGAATTGGGAGAATTTAATTATTTTGACACCGCTTTACCTCAAGAAATGGCACTCAAAAACTACCAAGAAAAACTGGAAACTTTGGACGGGCAAATATTTGATATAAATATCCTAAGTTGCGGGCTTGATGGCCATATTGCCTCACTTTTTCCTAATAGTAAAGACATTGGAAAGCAAGCAAGCATGGTTTTAAATACTACAGCTCCAGCTGAATATCAAATTGCTAAAAGGCTTAGTTTATCTAGCGAAGCCCTACTTAGTAGCCAAGAAATCATTTTGGTTTTAACAGGTTCCAAAAAAACTCAGGTTTTATCTGAAATCCTGGACGGAAAACTGTCAATTAGTCAATATCCGGCAAAACTGCTTATGGCTCACCCAGGCCTAACAATCTACCATACAATTAGTGATAGCTAAATAAGATTGATTTTACCAAAAGGCAACTTTTGTAGTGTTGCAAGTTACTGTTTATTGATTATTTAATCTAAACCTCAAAGAAATTATGTTCGTTCAAATCAGATTTTGGTTCAGAATTAGAAGACGGAATTGCTGTTGGAAGTGGTACTCGAAGCCCTCTTGCAGATACAATATTATTGGCCCCTTGTGGATGACGAATGCTATTTAACATCTCTTCTTTTTGCTTGATAATTAGCTCCAACCTTTGGGCATCGGTCATGGAATTGATATAATTTTGATCTAAAGATCCTCCAATACGCCTAATTCTCTCGGCTTTATCTTCAGAATCTCCACTTGTAAATTCTAAATATTCATTTCGAGCCACATTGGTTTTACTAACAACCTGATCAGTCCAGCGTTTATTAATTTTTTCTAAAGTCCAATCGCCCATTTTCTCATTTAAATCATCAATATACGGATGTCTTTGATAAGTCATGTATTTGGGTTTCAGTAGATACAAAAAGTATTTGTAGGCGTAAATATCTGTATCTCGACCATTATATTTACCTAGAGCCAAATAGGCAGCCAACAGTATTATCGGAATTGATGGTCCCCAAGCCAAAATACCCAGTCTGGGAAATAGACTAGACACAACGCTAAAAACTGCCAAACCTAACATAAAGCCCCCCAAAGCGTATCCAAATTGTCGAAGATTTAGAGGCCCAAGGATTTTATCTCCTGAGTCTAAAAATTGGGGCATTTGATAACTGGCCATTAATTTAGTATAACTTAAAAAATGAACTCCGACAATAGCACGCTGTTTGCCAAAAAAAGCCTTAGTCAAAACTTTTTGATTAATCAGCAGATTATAGATAAAATTGCCCGTAAAATGGAGGTTTTTGTGCAGAAATCAGTAGTAAAAAATGTAGTTGAAATTGGCCCTGGAGAGGGTTCTTTGACTGAAAAATTTTTACAATGGGATAAAAAAATAGTTGCCTTGGAAATTGATCAAAGAGCTGTAGAATTGCTCCAAAATCGTTTTATTGGTAATAATAACCTGGAATTACTAAATTTTGATGCTAGTGATTATTTTAATGTGGAAAATTTATCGGAATTAAACCAACTCAAACCATTTGTTTTATTGTCGAATTTGCCATTTAATATTGGTTCCAGGCTAATGGTTGATTTTGCTATTACTTGTAGCGATACCAATTTTAGTGTCATTTTACAGGCCGAAGTAGCTGATAAACTTATTGAAAACCCTAAACATCTGACCTTTTTTGGCTGCTGGATTAAAAGCTTTTGGCAAATTAACAAAGTAATGAGTATAGCTCCCTGTCACTTTAGACCTGCCCCAAAAGTTTATGCTACATTGATTGAAGCAAATTCCAAAAAAGACACAAATTCCTGGCTATTTAAACTGGATTCAGTGGAATTAGTTAGAGCCAGAGAAGTGCTTAAAAGTATCTTTAGTCAGCCGAGAAAAAGCCTAAGTAGTCACTTGCGTTTGCTTGGACTTAATTCTGAGAAAAGTAATTTATTTTACGCTAATAGCGGATTTAGCCCAAATACTCGGCTAACTTGGGAAAATTACGAGAGGTTGTGGGGCGAGGTCTATCATTACCTGCAAAAATTGTAATCTCTTGTTAGTTATGCCTTCGTTAAATTCGTCTGTGGGGCTCTAGTCGGGCAAAGCCCTCCTGTTCAAGTTACGCTCCGCTAACTCTTCTCTCAGTCGCCGTGGGGCTCTAGTCGGGCAAAGCCCTCCTGTTCAAGTTACGCTCCGCTAACTCTTCTCTCAGTCGCCGTGGGGCTCTTGCGTTTTCTGAAAAAGAAATTTATTATTACTCTCGTGAAAACATCTAAGTCCAAGTTAAAATTAATTTATCAGGAACATTCCAGAGAATTGTTGGCCTTAATTATCTATGCAATAATTTTGGGATTAATAACCTGGGGTTTTAGTCGAATCGGGATTGAAAATATTAAAAATATCATTACAGCCGGGGGGATTTGGTCACCTTTACTATTTATTCTGTTTCATACTCTAACTATCATTGTCGCTCCTTTTGAAGGTAGTTTTTTGATGTTGGCTTCGGGTACTTTGTTTGGCTATTGGCTGGGAGTTATTTACACTATTATTGCTGGTTTTTTGGGAAGCAGTATCAATTTTTGGATTTCTAGAGTCTTTGGTACCAAAATTGTCGAAAAATTAATCGGCCACAATGGAGTTAACGATCTAAATAAAATTTCTCATACTATTAATGCACATCCGATTTTATTAATGCCTTTGATGGCCACCGGCTTGTTTGATATTATTGGCTATGCAGCGGGCTTAACAAAAGTAAAATACCAAAAATTCTTGATTGCCGTTAGTTTTAGTAGCCTGATCAACGTTCCCGTTTATGTAGCTGTGGGAAGAGGTTTAATCGAAGGAGACAATACTGTTATCTGGCTGTTTGTAGCTATTTTATTATTTGTTTCTATTTACATATTACTAAGATATTTACAAAAAAAGTACGGTTTTAAGGTATAATTTCTGAAAATTCAAGGTTAATTTGCCATTAAAAAATATTTTATCTTGGATTAAAAAATGAAAGTTGCCATCAGTCACGATTATTTATTTCAATTCGGAGGAGCCGAAAAATGTGTCGAAAATTGGCTAAAAATATACCCTCAAGCGGATATTTACACTAGTTTTTCTCTACCCCACAAATTTGATAGCTCCCCAGAAATCAGCCGTGCATTTAAGGAAAATAGGGTAAAAAATAGCCTGGCTAACCTCCTGTTTAAAATCCCTTGGATGGTAAAATTTCAGAAACACTTATTCTGGTTATACCCGCTAACCATGAGCTTATTTAACCTAAAAAATTATGATTTAGTAATTGTCTCGGCTACTTATTGTGGCAAAAACGTCAGAATCGAAAAGGCTAAAAAAATTCTGTTTTACTGTTATACTCCCACCAGATTTTTGTGGAAATTGGTAACCGAAGTTGATCAAAAAAATATCAATCCGGTTTTAAGGTTTCTGATCCCCATATTTTTATGGCCACTACGTCTGAATGATCAAAGGGCGATTAAATACTTGCAGCAAAGAGGTGCTGTTTTTATTGGTATTTCGAATTATATTCAGGATTTGATTCAACAGAAATACAACCAAAAAGCCATCGTCATATACCCACCCGTGGACACTGAACAGTTTTTAAAATTACCCAGAAATGAGGATACAAAAGACCCATTTTACGTATATTTTAGCCGTATTAGTTTTCATAAACGCCTTGATCTGGCTATAATTAGCTGTCTGGAACTTGGTAAAAAACTAAAGATTATTGGGGAAAGTTCCTTTTTGCCGGAAAAAATTAAACTCCAAAAAATAATTAGTGATTACGAAGAAATTCATCCTGAAAGTAAAGGACTAGTTGAATTTTTAGGGCGCCTGCCTGACCAGGATAGAAACGATGTTTTAAGTAAAGCCAAAGCCATGTTATTTACCCCCAAAGAAGATTTTGGTATAGCCCCAGTAGAGGCTCAGGCTATGGGTTGCCCTGTGATTGCCTTTAAAGCTGGTGGCGCTTTAGAGTACGTTACAGAGGGTGTGAACGGCACATTTTTTGCAGAGCAAACTGTGGATTCCCTTAAAAAAGCTATCTTAGATTTTGAAAAAATAACTAACTGGGATACAGCTAAAATTAAACAAAGTAGCACCAAATTTTCTAATCATAGTTTTCAACAAGAGTTTAAAGATTTAGCCAATTAGTCTTTGGGATATAGCTTTGTGTCATTTTAAATATGGCAAAAATTTCTACTTCGAACTTGTCATCCTGAATTAATTTCAAGATCTCTAAGATAAAAAAATAACTCAGTCTTCTGTTTTGATAATAAATACAAAACTTTTCAGAAGGATTTTGATTTTTGATAAATAATTGTTGCCGAAAACCTAGAAATATTAAATTATTTAAAGTGTATGAGCTCAGTCTTAAATTATTTTCTAAAGATTCTGGAAAAAAAGGATTATTCAATAAAAGAGCTGTGGTTAAAAGCTGAAAAAAGAGATTACCAAACTCAAGAAATCCGAGAAGCCATCAATAAATTAATTGAGCATAAATACATCGACGATGACCGACTAGCCAGTTTTTTGGTAGAAAAATATTCTAAGCTAAAAGGAGAATTCTGGATCAAACAAAAATTGCAGCAGCGGTTAATTCCTAAAACTATTATCGAAAAATATCTATTAGAATCGAAAAATTCTGAGCCAGATTTATTTTCTTTGAAAGCCAAAATAGCCAGAAAATATAAGATCACAAATTGGCAAGAAATTGACCCAAAGGTGAAAAATAAAATCCTAGGTTTTTTAAGTCGTAGCGGTTTTAGTAATATTTATAATATCCTAAATAAGTGGATAAATGGTCAACAAGATTCGGGTTACTCTCTTCCCACCAATGATTTAGATTAGATTTCTAATGAGAAAAAATAATGGGTGCTAGGAGCTCGGGCAAAGCTCACCTGTTCATGCTTAGTTTCACTAGCACTTCTCTCAGTCGCCGTGTGACTTGAGTTTTGTTTTTGAGAGAGAAACTATTATAATTTTAGTAATGGGAAGGGAACAAATTTCTAAAACAACAACTTGGCTCGATCGCGAATTTGTTTTTCTACTTCTTCACGAGGAACTCCGTATTTATCTTTAGTCATGGCCACAATTTGCTTACGTTTCGCCTCTGCTTGCTGCATTAATTCGGGTTGACTTTTGTTTTCTATTTCAAAAAATTTATTAAAAGTAGCTGAGATATTAAACGGTGTAGTTCGTTGTCCATCAATCAACATAATGGCGTTGTAAGTCCTAGCTTCTGGGTTTGCTATATCGGACACACTAAGCGGACTGAATTCACTTTCCAAATACTTTGCGTCATCAGCACCGCATCGATAAATAAATTTGGTGGCACAGTTAGCCATGATGGAGTCCTTGATTCTTTCATCGCCTTGAACTACAACTTGTTTGATAAATTGATGAGCTAAATAAAAACCAACTTTATATTTACGAATTTCTTCCAAAGCCTTGGGAATGGCGTCAAATAGGAAATTTTGCATCTCGTCGATATATACAAAAAATGGTGAACGTTCTAAAGGTGTAATCTCGGTAGTGGTTCCATCTTCGTTGTATTTCAAACCATCACTTCGACCCATACCAGCCATCAACAGACCCCCAATAATCACCATACCCACCAAATATGCTGAACTTTCTCCGATTAGACCTTTGGCTAGAGAAACCAAAATAATTTTTTTGTTATCCATGGCCATTCTCCAGTTTATAGCTGAATTCTGCTGACCCACCATTGGCTTGATAAAATCGTTAGTTACAAAGGGGGCTAATTTGGAAGTAATATAGGGAACCATGTTCTCCAGACTAGCTTCACCTCCAGCTTTGGTGGCTTCTTTATCCCAAAAATCAACCACTTCTGGCTCGTTACACATGGCTAATTTAAAGGCTCTAAAATCTTCATCAACCAAAACTTTGGGAATTTCCATCAGCGTCGAACCACTTTCTGGGTGACTCATTACCAGCCTCATGGAATTTTTCATATAGTTTTCAAACATCGGACCTCCTGTTTTTTTCAGGTCATAAAGCTTGTCCCAAATACTAAAAATAGTATCGATTACTAGGGTTTTTTGGGTTGGTTTCAGTGGGTCAAACTCCAACATATTTAGCCCCAATGGTTTATCGGTAATGGCTGGTGAAAACAAAATCACATCTTTCATTCTATGCTCCGGAATACGGCGTAAAATATCGTCCACTCCTTCTCCATGAGGATCTACGAAACAAATTCCATTACCCATTTCGATGTCTTGTAACATCACATTATTCATCAGCACGGTTTTTCCAGAACCAGAGCCGCCCAATGAATAAATATGTCTGTATCTGTCCTCCAAATTCATATAACAGTCTTTACTTTGGCCTCTAGCATTTGCAGTTCCAATATAGACTCTGTTTGGACCAGGACCGGGAACTTCCAGCGGAATGGGAGGTTTTCTAGCCAGCAACCATTTAATATTTGGGGTGGTAACTAAATAATTGGGAACATGCCAAATGGAGCAAGCTTCTTCGGTATTTATAATATTGGTGGTTGTTTTATCCAAAGAAAATTTTTCAAAACTGGGTGATCGAGTTAAAAAATTATAAATTGACTCAGAGACCTCAGTTGCATTTTTTTTAAACCAGTTAAAGGGTCTGATATCGTAAATTTGAAAGGCAGGTAAAATACTATCAACAATTTGTTTAGCCCGTCCTTCACTATTGGCAGCAGCTACCACTCGTAAACTAAAAGTAAATCCTGGCTTACTAGCTTTTTCTTCTAATTTTTTGACTACTTCACGTTGTTGTTCTGTAAGCTGAATTCCCTCAAATTTTCCAGAAACATCCATAAAACGGCGGTCTTTTTTCTCTTTTTCGAATGGTTTGTCCTCGTCTTCTTTTTTCTTGATAAAGGCAGCCGCGACTTTTCCAATACCCTTAAAAATATCCTTTACTAGACCCCAGTAACTAAATCCTTTGGGAAATAAAAAGTCTTCAGGATTTTGACCTTGATTGATTTTGGAAGCAATTTCACGTGGTTGTTTTTGCCATTCGTCATCCAAAGGGGTCAGGATCAACTGAATACCCGCAGACTCATCTTTATTTATGCCACCAAGTGCATTGGTGATCGTATTTAAAGGATCATCCGTCATCTGATTAAAAGTCCTAAAGGGTAATTCAAAACGTCTATTTAGTTGCAATTCTTGAGCATAACCTACAGTATTTGGTTTGAAAAAATTATCTGGTTTAACTCGCACAATATTGGCTTTGGAATACATTGATGTTAGCTGCCGTTCGATAACTGGAGCATATTCCTGATTGCAACCAATCGTAAATCTGACTTCTTGATCCATGGAAATTATTTCCAGGCTAAAACTAGGCGAACCAAATAGCCACTTTTTAAAACCACCTTTGGAATATTCCGATAAAATTGTAAATAATTGTTCACCAGTTCCAATCATGTCTTTGTCGCCATTTTGGCTGCTTCCAGCACGCTCTTTTTGGACTTGCTCTGCAGTTTCTTTAGGTACGGCTACTTCGATAAAAACCATTTTTTTCCAATCTTTTTTGCGTTTTAAAAGATACTGAGCTTTTCTGAAAAACAGTAATCCATAAAAACTAATTGCCACAAAAAGTAGCCCAATAGCCAAATAAACCCCCAACTGTCCGAAATCAAAATTCAAGCCAAAATCTATATTTTGATTGGTTTGTGTGGTAGTTGTAGTAACAGTATTGTTATTAACCGAAGCTGGAGGTTTACTTGATGTTTGTGGAATTTGATTTAAATCTTCGTTCACATACTTATTTTATCCTTAAATTAGGCAATTGTCAAAGCCTCGCGGCGACTGAGCGAAGGCATAACGAAGTGTATGCTGAACAGGTCGGATTTATTCCGACCTAAAGCCTCGCGGCGACTGAGCGAAGGCGTAGTGATTACGTATGCTGAACAGGCCAAATTACGACCCCAAGCGACACACCCAAACTATAATTAACCCAATTAATCAGCTATTCTTCTGGTGCCTGTCCCGGAACCTGGAGTTAGTCCTGGGTTATTGGTAGTTGGGGTTGGGGTTGACGAACTAAAAGCCGAGCCAAATAAATCTATAATACCAAGCATAACAAAGATGGCAAAGATAGAAATTGCCAGCCCTAAAAGCCTATAAAAGGTTGTTCCCGAGCCAGGACCCCATTTTCGTTCAGCCCAACCAGCAAACAAAATATGATGATTTATATCGTAAGCTTTATATACCACCCAAACACCTAGTAGCAAAGCCAAAAGTCCTAAAATTATATTTGGAAGAGAAAAATTCATAGATATAAGGCCATATTTAAGCTATCTTGATATCCTCCTTTATAAAAATAAGCATTTCTAAGCTTGCCTGTAATTTCAAAACCAAGTTTTTGATACAGTTTTACAGCAGCTGTGTTCATTTCAAAACAATCTAAATTGATAATTTTTAGACCAAAAATATGTTTTTTGGCTTCTCCAATGGTTGTCTGCATCAATATTTTACCCAAACCAAGGCCACGATATTCTTTGGCTATACTAATGCCAAAACCAGCTCGATGACTGGCCCTAACTCTATCTCCATGGGTTTTATCTATACCACAAACCCCAACCACAAGGCCATTATCTATTGCAAACAAAGTAACGCCTAATTTGTTTTTAATATTATCTATAACCCTTGCTAAATAATTGGCTTCATCACTAATTGTCATCTGCTCACCCGACATCATGATAAAAGTATCTTCTGCTGAAATTGTATTAATATAATGAAGTAACGAGTCTAAATCCTGCCATTTTGGGTAACACAAATCAATACTAGCTCCGTTTTTTAAAACTACTTTAGTAACTTTCTGGCCTAGTACAATTGGTGCATTTATCATTAAAAAACCTTTAATATAAATATTATTACCTACAAATTCTAGCTTGACAAGCAATATTTAATAGGCGATTATAGGCTAACTTTTTGGATTTCTTTGAAATAAATAATGCTATGCTTAATTTTTTAACCACCACCCTATCCATTTTCTTTTGGTTTGTAATCATTTTAATTCCGCTTGTAGTTATCCACGAATTTGGCCACTTGTTAATTTCTAGAATGTTTGGAGTGAAAATCCCTGAATACGCTATTGGCATGCCACTGGTTAAACGAACTTTTTATAAACGATGGCGAGGAGTTATTTGGTCATTTTATTGGCCACTTTTAGGTGGTTTTGTCCGTATTTATGGTGATAATGACGCCATTGATGAAGCTTATGAAACTGGAAAAACTGACCCCAAAAAAGCTAAAACTGACTTTGTCCCCAACCGTATTCAAGAAATAATTAATAACCGCGAGTTACAATTCTTTTTAGAAGATAACGGTTTGGAATATACTAAAGATTGGCAAAATTTTGAGGCCATGGCTAGGAAAAGTCAGAAGCTAGAAATGACCAGCGAATTATTTGTAAATTTTGCATTTGGTTTACTAGTTGGTTTTAACTTAACCGATAACAAAACTGAGTCTATTTCTTTTGATGAAAAAAAATTACGAGTCAATGAATTTTTTGATAGAATGTGGAAACAACTTGGAACCCTGGTGGAGTGGGAATACGACAAACAAATCAATTCCAAAGAAACATTTTTTAGTAAAAATTGGATTCAGCAAACTCTGATTATTTCTGGTGGTGTCCTATTTAACATGATTGCCGCGGTGTTACTTTTTTGGCTTCTTTTTTCTGGAGTGGGCATCAATAATACCATGTACCCTGTTGATCAATTCTCTACTTTAACCAAAAACGCCACGATTACCAGCCAATCAGAATACATCACTAGCAGCGTTGTAGCAGATTCTGTGGCCGCCAAAGCTGGTCTAAAAAGTGGTGATAAAATTTATAAATTTGCCGGCGTTTTAACAAGTACAATTACTTCTCAACAACAATTTATTGATTTAGTGCAAGCTAATAAAGACAAAACTGTTGAAATTGAGTACAAATCTAAAGACAGCGATGAATTACAAACTACCAAGGCCACTTTAGTCAAAAATGACAAAGGTGAGTATAAATTTGGAATCGGATCTGTACTTCGAGAGATAAATTTTGAGGCTAAAAATTTTGGTTCCGGTTTTAACCTGGCCTTAAATCAAACTGGCTTGGTTGTAAATCAAACTTTTACAGTTCTGGGAGATATTTTCAAAGCCTTATTACCCAATCAAGATAAAACCGTTTTACAATACGTTGGTGGCCCCGTGGCTGTTGGATCTATTAGTTCCAAGATTTTTGATACTCAAGGTGTCCAGGGTATCATCACGATTATGGCAGCCATTTCCATCAATTTGGCAGTTTTAAATATGTTACCAATTCCAGCTTTGGATGGAGGCAGATGGATAATTTTAACTATCAATAAACTTACCAAAAAAAGAAATCTAAAAATCGAAGCCGCTGTAATTAGTATCACCTTTTTACTGATGATGGGTCTCGCCATATTTATTGCCTTTAACGATGTTAGGGGTGTAATTGGGGGTAGGTTTTAAAGCAATTGAATATTGACATCACAACTATTGTAATAAATTAGTTAATCATTATGATTGCCATCAGCCATTTACTTGAAAATCCATCTATTTATAAACAAAACCTCATAGACCGTGGATCAGATCCCACTTTTGTTGATGAGATTCTGGAAATCCAGCCGATTTATAAAAGTAAACAACAGGAATTAGATAATTTGCGGCAAGAAAAAAACGAGTTTAATAAACTGATTGTTAGTCTGCCTCAAGCTGAAAAAGTTGCCAAAATTGAAGATATGAAAACTGTTTCAGAAAATATCAAAGTTTTAGAAAATGAAGTTAAAGAATTAAAAGAAAATTTGGATAATTTGATACTAAAAATCCCGACACTATTATCCAGCCAAACTCCTGTTGGTAAAGACGATAACGATAATCCTGAATTAAAAAAATATGGTACCAAACCGACTTTTAATTTTGAGCCAAAAGCTTATTACGAATTACCTGTTTATAACCAATTTGTATCTGGCGAAGATGGTGTCAAAGTAATGGGAAGTCGTGGTTATTATTTACATGGGGATATTGCATTATTCCAAAAAGTGCTATTTGATTACGCTTTAGAAATAGTTTTAAAACATGGTTTGGAATTATTTTACGTACCTCTAATGCTCAATGATAAGGTTCTAACTGGCACAGGACACATTCCAGATTTTGACGGACAGCAATATAAAGTCGAGGTTGGAGAAAATAAAAATCACTATTTAATTTCGTCTTCAGAACCTAGCATAATGGGTTATTTTATGGATAAAAATTTTGGTGAAATACAAAAGCCTATTTTAGCCACTTGTTGGAGTACCTGTTTTAGACAAGAAGCTGGAAGTTATGGTAAAGATCAGCAAGGAATTTTAAGAGTACATCAATTTGAAAAAGTGGAAATGGTAGCTCTTGGAACTGAAACTCAAATGCTAGAAATGTTTGATAAATTTAATTTAATTGTGGAAGAAATTTATTCTGGTTTAGGTATTCACTATCGAGCTGTAGAAGTCTGTAGTGGAGATATGCCAAGTAAACATACCCGCCAAATAGACTACGAAGCCTGGTTTCCAAATGCCAATAAATACCGAGAAATTTGCAGCAGTGGTAACGCTAGTGATTATCAAAACCGAGGCCTTCGAATTAGCTACAAAGATGAAAATGGCAACAATCAAACCCCTCACGGACTAAATTGCACCGCAATTACCTTTAGAACTGGATTAGCTATTTTGGAACAGTTTCAGCAAACGGATGGTAGTGTAAAATTACCAGCAGTTTTGGCTAGCAAAATGGGCAAGGAGTATTTGGAATAATTATGCTTAAAAAATGGTTGGTTATTGATTCCAAATCAGTTTATAAATCCAAATTTGTCGAGGTTTTAGAAGAAACTGTTAAACTAACAAATGGTAAAATAATTTCAGATTTTAACCTGGTAAAACTACCTGATATTGTTATGATTGTGGCAATGACCAAGGATCAACGAATAATCATTTTACAGGAATATAAACACGGGTCTAAGGAATTTTTATACACTATTCCAGCTGGACATATTCAGGATAATGCTAATATTGATCAAATAATAAATCAGGCAAAAGCCGAATTATTGGAGGAAACAGGTTATTCCAGCAATAATTTTGAATTTAAACAAATATTATTTGAATATCCATCCAAAGCTAGGCACAAAGTTTTTGTAGTAATGGCAACAGACGCTTATCAAATTTCTAATCAAAAATTGGAAGAAACGGAAACCTTAAAGTATCAACTTATAGAAATCAATAATTTAAAAAAGTTAATTAAAGATAATTTGTGGACTCATTCCAGCAGTTTATCAGCTCTTGTAGTTAGTGGCGTTTTGAGTTAACTATATCCTCGGGTCAAAAATACTTGGTTTCATTTTTTTTCCTAGCAAAAACTGACTAATTTTGTAGCCGCCATAAACTGAAGGTAGAATACCGATTCCATTACAACCTAGATTGTAAAGTAAATTAGAGTTTCGTGGTTCTGGCCCAATCATTCGCAGTTCATTGTTGGTATAACCCATCAAACCTTGCCATTTGAAATCAAAGTCAACTTCTTTTGGGGAATATTTATAATATTTGTGCAAAAAGCTAGTCACCTTAAAAGTCTCGTTATCCGAATAATCTTGCTTCATATCGTAGTGCTGATCCTCGGGTAAAAGCATGTCTGGACCGCCAATACAAGTTAGGGTTTGATTTTGGTAATTTCTTCGGGTTAAATAAAAATAAGGCATTTGACCGACAGTATCATTTACTAATTCTGGCATAAAATAGGTAATCGCTGTTGGATTCTGTTTTTCTTCCTGTAAATACCCCGCCATAAAACCAATCAAACCAGACAAATTGTCTTTAAATACTTCATCAAAATTTGCTTCAGAATCTAGATTAATTTCAAAATGTTTAAAGCCATTAGTACATAAAACTAATTTATCACAAACTACTTCAAAATCAGATTCTGGTTCATGTTCAACATAAAATGGCCTAACTTCTAATTTGGTTTTATTTTTAGAAAGATTAATTTTTTCTACTTTACTGTGTTCGAATATTTTAAACCTGGAGGAGTAGTTTTGCAGTAAATAATTTAAAACTTTCTCACAAAACAAACTGCTATTTAAAACCCCTTTTTGACTGCCCAAACAAGCTATATATTTTTGATTATCTGTATTTAGTTTATCCAAAATTTCTTGCTTAGAAACCAATTCATAAGTGTTGTGTAGATGTTCGGGAATATATTTTAGATTTTTCCAATCCTTGTCGATAAAGCAGTTATTTATATCAATTCCAGAAATATTTCGCAAATAATCATTTTCCATCATCGGAATTAATTCTTCCAAAGTTTGACAGCCAGCGTAGCCCCAGAACCTCTCAAAATTTATATCGATTTTTGTAGTTTCTAATATTTGTTCTATCAGGCTCCAGCCGACCAAAACCTCCTTTTGTCCGTTAATAGCCATTTCTAAGCCAAATTCTTGGGCGATATCGTTAAACGGTCTTTCAAAATAACCAACTACTTGACCAGCATTATGACCTGTTGAGCCATGGGCGACTTTAAAACTTTCCAACAAAATAACCTCCAGATCAGTATTTTTCAAAATAAAAAAAGCGGTGCTAATTCCGGCTATTCCAGCACCAACTATGACCACATTGGTTTTTTGGTTATCGGATATAGTTTGATGTTTTTGTTTAAATTCTAGCTCGTGAATCCAAGGTGAAGACATGGTAATGTATATTAGTTCCAAATCAGTTTATTTCAAAAACCAAATTTAGACAACCATATCAGAAAGAAACCAAGAGAAAGCTACTAGAATGGGTTTTAATCCTCCCAGCCACCTGTAAACACACCTTTTTTATCAACTCTAGCATAAGTATGAGCTCCAAAATAATCACGTTGAGCCTGAGTTAGATTGAGTGGCAAATTGTCCATAGTTAGGCTACCAGAATAATCTAAACCGGCATTAAATACAGATAACAGAGGCAAACAAAAACTCTGTCTAGCTAAAAAATTGTACATCTCAACCAAACTGGTATGACAGTCCTCTAATTCCTTGGTTAAATCTTTAAACTGGCCTTCATTAAAGTTACTGTTAAAATCTTCCAACATTTTACTTCGAATAATACATCCGCCTTGCCAAATACGGAGGATCTCGCTTAGGTCGATTGACCAATGATATTCTTTGTCAGCAGCTATAATTAGATCCAGCCCTTGTAAATATGAAGTGTAAAAAATAGCTTTTAAAGTTTTGTGAAAAATATCTAAATCAAGGGATTCTAATAATTTATCTTGATCGGTTGTTTTTAGAGTTGTGATTTGATTAACCCTGATTTTGGTTTCAAAGTTATGGGTGCGACTACTCATTATCCTGGCAAACAAAGCTGCAGCGATATTGGGAACGGCTATGCCTAAATCCATAGCGGCTTCCACAGTCCATTTTCCAGTTCCTTTGCTACCGGCCACGGAGCTAATTTTATCCACCAAATAGCCACTATCTAAATTATCTTTTTGTTTTAAAATAGCTGTACTAATTGTCATCAAAAAACTTTCTGTGGACTCAGTATTTAATTTTTCAAAAACCTTGGAAATATGATCACCATCCAGACCTAAATGTCTAAGAAGATCGTATACTTCGGCAATTCCTTGCATCATTGCATATTCAATTCCGTTGTGAACCATTTTCACAAAATGCCCTGCTGGGCCACTGCCAACATAGGTCACACATGCTTTTCCAGCAAAATCTTTGGCAGCAATTTTAGTTAAAAAAGGCATTAAATTTTCAACTGTTTCTTTGTCACCTCCTGGCATCAAACTAGGCCCAAATAAAGCACCTTCTTCACCGCCGCTAACACCGCAACCAATAAAGTGGATTTGTTTATTGCGAGTCAATTCTGATTGTTTTAAGATATTTTCGATGGTTAAAAATTTGCCGTCCTCAATTGAATTTTGGCGTTTTAAGGTGTCTTTCCAGTTTGAATTTCCAGTGTCAATTAGGGTATCTTGATCATCTAAAAATGGGTAAATTTGTTCGATAATACTATCCACAGGGCTTCCAGATTTGACCAACAAAATTATTTTTCTAGGCCGCTCTAAATTTTGGACAAAGCTGGCTAGTTCTTGAAAACCAATAATTTCTCCAGATTCTGGATATGTATTTTTGTCATTCGACCAGATTTTTTCTAGTTCTGTGGTTTTTTCATAGCTTCGATTGTATACGGCCACAACATAGCCATTTCTAGCCAAATTCCTGGCTAAATTCGAGCCCATTGTAGCGAGCCCTATCACCCCAATATTTGATTGTGTCATACAAAAATTCTATATGGTCATGAAATGTTTGTCAAAATTCTGACTAAACCGCTGGCGGTAATAACACTCCATCAATAATGTGAGCTACTCCATTTTTTTGAAGGACGTCGGCTACTTCGACATTCACTACGTTGCCAGCCGTTCCACCAGTTAGTGAAACTTTAGAACCACTGATTTTTACTTTTAATTTGGCTCCACTAAGGGTAGTGATTTCGTCACCATCTTTTAGATCAGTAGCCATTAATTTTCCAGGAATGACGTGATAAGTCAAAATACTAATTAATTGACTTCTGTTTTCTGGTTTGAGTAAGTTTTCCACGGTAACTCCAGAAGGTAATTTGGAAAAAGCTGAATTTGTCGGTACAAAGATAGTAAATGGACCTTCATTTTTTATAGTTGAACTAAGGCCTCCGGCTTCCACAGCTGCGGCAACGGTTGATAAAGTGGGAATTAGAGCCAGGTTTTCGGCAAAATCTTTTTCCGATGAAACACTAACTCCGCCAACATTACTAACTTTAACTCCTTGTGTTTCGGGAATTAAAACAGTATCAATTACATAAGCTACTCCATTTTTTTGAACTACATTGGACACCAATACTTTAGAGCTACCAATCTTTATTTCAGAATTATTTTTAACAACTTTTAATTTAGCTCCATTTAGAGTAGTTAATTCTTGATCATTTTGCAAATCTTCTAATCGATAAGCTCCAGCGATGATATGGTTAGTTAGAATATCGGTAAGTTGTTTTTTATTTTCTGGTTTGAGTAAATTATCCAAAGTGTTTGAGGGTAATTTGTTAAATGCGTCATTATCTGGAGCAAAAACTGTGTAAGGCCCACCTCGAAGTGTCTCTGTTAAACCAGCAGCATCAGTTGCCGCTAGCAACTTGGATAAACTGCTAACTTTTTTAAAATTGTCTACAAAGTCGGCCCCTGCATCAACTTCAATTCCATAAATCGTGGATTTTTTAACAGTTTCTGAATTATTGTTTTGAGTAGATGGTTGGCTATTTTGTAGAATGACATAGGATATAAAACCGAGGGCTACAATAGCTACAATTCCTAAAAAACTAATTACAACCATTAAAACTCTATTTGGTTTTTGTTCTAGTGACGAACTCTGGGCATTATCTTCAGGAATGTTTTTGGGCATAATTATAAAAAGAAAATTTGTAACGGTTAATTATTTGCAAAGAAGCTCATTAAAATCATAATCTTTGTCAAACCTTTACAAAATATCAAAATTGAGATTGGTAATTTCCATATGTCTGAAACTTTAATTGTAATTATAGTTATCGCTGTAATTGCTCTTTTTACAATGTTTTTCGTGGTCGAGCAGCAATCCATTGCCTTGGTAGAAATGTTTGGAAAATTTATGCGAACAGCCAAACCTGGTTTGAATCTAAAAGTTCCTTTTATCGAAAAAATTGCCGGTCGAGTAAATCTACGTGTCCAACAGTTAGATGTTAAAGTTGAAACTAAAACCAAGGATAATGTGTTTGTAAATGTCATGGTTTCGGTGCAATTTTATGTGTTGCCGCAAAAGGTTTATGAAGCTTTTTACAAATTAGAAAACCCCGAAGTGCAAATTACTTCCTTCATTTTTGATGTAGTTAGAGCCAGAGTTCCAGGAATTATTTTAGACGATTTGTTTGAGAAAAAAGACGACATTGCTATCGCTGTTAGAGACGAATTATCAGAAGTAATGGATGATTTTGGCTATGGAATCTTAAAAGCACTAGTAACCGATATAGATCCTGATGCTAAAGTAAAGGCGGCCATGAACGAAATCAATTCTAACCAGAGACTAAGAGTTGCGGCAAACGAAAAAGGAGAAGCTGAGAAGATTTTGAAAGTGAAAGCCGCTGAAGCTGAAGCCGAAAGTAAAGCCTTGCAAGGTATGGGAATTGCCAACCAAAGACGAGCAATTATTGAAGGTCTTCGAGACAGTGTAGATGAATTCCAAAAGTCGATTCCAGCGGCCACCGCAGCTGATGTAATGAATTTAGTTTTGATTACTCAATATTTTGATACCCTTAAAGATATTGGCTCCAATAGTAGCAGTAACACTATTTTACTTCCACATTCTCCCGGTGCTTTAGGAGATATCACTGATCAAATTCGAAATACCATCATCACCAGTAATGAAGTCAATAAACATCACAAATAGATTGAGGTGAAATTAACTAGCTACCAACTCACTTCTTAATTTACCATCTCTAAATCTAGAAAATACTGTAAAAGCGTTTCGACTTTCACTAAAATAACCCAATTGAAATTCATCTCCGCTAGTTGAACTAGTGTACAAGTAACAAAATTTGAATTGATTGTCTCTTCGGCTGAAATTACAACTTTTTTGTCCATCAGCATAAATTCTGCCCCTTTGGTTACTAACCGGAAATACTTTAGGACAATCCCTGATTTTTAATTGCCGATCTTCAAAATTTTGACTATAAATTCCCGATCTATCCGTTGGAAAATCTTCAGGTAAAATGTATATATGGGGCTCTTGTTCTTGTCTTTTTCCAGTTAAATATTGAGCCAGAGAATATTCGTAATCAACTTCGTTTAATTGGGAAGAACAGATGGCAATTGGATAGGTTCTGGCTCCAGGATTAGTACTACTATTAAGGTAATAACTATCAATGGCTGCTAAAATTTGACTGATATCATTTTGTCTTTGCTTGTCTCGATTGCTTGTTGCCTGGGTAAAAATTCCAATTACAAACACACCTATCAACAGCAAAATCATTAAAATAATCAAACTGATTTCTAGAAGATTTAGATTATCGGTTCTTCGTTCATATTGACTGAGCGAATCATCGGTATAATCATAATTTTGGTAAGTCGGTTGCATCTCGTAATTTTAATTATCCTAAGTTTAATAAAAAATTTACATTTTAACAATAGTCATTATCGAACCTATGAACAAATTACATTTCAATTCTCCAAAGCCAGGTATTTGGCCCAATATCATTTATATCTATTAAAGTAAGTAGGCTACAATTTTTCTCAAAAACTTTATAAAGTTTATTAGTAGAAGAATATTCCGTAGTTTGCTGCGGAGTTAACAAAACGTTAGTTTTGTGGGAAGTATCTACTCTGGTGTCTGATACAAGCTCATTTTTTACAAACATATAATTAACATCACCTTCGGCTTTAATAATTTTGTGTTCATCTAAAACCAGCCAATCCTTGGACAGAAAATATATATCTTGAACTAAAAGCGGAAATTTGATTTGATAAGTTAATAATTTATCCAAGTAAATATTATCAATTTTGGAACTTTTTTTGCTTAAAATAAAATAATGTTTTGGAGCTAAAACTGACTTAGAATCATAAGGTAAATCTAAATTTGGCTGATCTCCGTTGGGCCAATTGTTAAAATAATCCAAGTTTTTATCTAATATCTGAAGCAGATTTTCTAAACCGTCTTCAACTAAAATTTGATAAATTGAGTCAGCGATTTGGGTATATTTTACTTTCATATAATCTATAAAATTTAAATTAGATTTAAGGTAAATTTATCTCCAAGCAAAATGCTCCAAATTCTTAGCTAAAATCTTTTCTAAATCAGCTTGCCAGTGATTAATCGTTTCTGCATCAATAGTTTTAAAATTACTAGAAAAAACTAAATTCAAATTCAAAACCTCCAGATTTTGCTCTAAATTAAACCTTTCAACAGGATTGATAGCCACTTCAACCTGATTAATTTTATTTTCTAAAATCAAATTTTTAATCTTTATAAAATTATCGCGATCTGAAATAACCATCGAATAACTTCTATTTACAACGGGAAAATCGGTTTCATCTTGGTACGATTTATAGGTCCAACTTACTTTATTCCAGTCATTTAGATCAACTTCTAGATACCAAATATTTTTGGCTAAATTTATATCGTAAATTTTTTTGTATTGGTTACTAACCTGTAGAAGTTTTAAACTCAATCCACTATCTAGAGTGTATAAATAGCCTTGACCAATGGATTCTGAAATACTGTCATAACCAACATTTACTGATCTAGAAAATCGACTAATTTGATTAACCAGGGTCGTTAAAACATACGGACTTTCGCTCTCCATCAATAGGCCTAATTTGGTATCTTCAACCAACTGACCTTTGGGGTAAGTATACAATTTATCAATTTCAAAAATTTTAATTTCTTTTTCGCCTCGTTTTTGATTTTCTGACAAAGTTTGCAACAAACTGGGTAACAAACTATCGCGCAATCTATTTTCATCCTGTCTTTGGGTGCTAATAGCCGTTATAGCAATATCAGGAGTATTTACCAGTTTACTAAGCAAATTTTTAGTGGCTACCAACGGCCTGATAATTACTTGATTAAAGCCGAAATCAACAACTAATTTTTTTAAAGCCTCAAAACTGTGATATTCAATATTATCCTTTTTGTTATTAAAAACTGGCAGATTTTCGTGTTCCAAATTTCCTAGTCCATAAAGCCTAGCGATTTCAAACAAAACGTCTTCTTGGGTTTTTAAATTAGTATAAAAAATATTAGGGGTAAATTTATTGCCGTCCAGATTTCCAAGTTTTTGAAGTAATTTATCCAGTGTATTCAAGTCAAAATTGGGCTGAATTCTCCTAGCTAAATACTGTTTATCAATTTCCAAACTCGAGATATTTTTACTTTGAAGCAGAAGTTGGCAGAATTCCAAAAAGTTATCATTTTGACTATTAAATTGGTTTAATGGATGCTCAGAGTTTAAGTATCTTAATATATTTTGGAACTCAAATTTGACACCGCTATATTGCAAACTTTCCAAAAAATGCAGCAACCAAACCAGATACACTGGAATAGAAACCCCGCTATTCCAAAAACGACAACTTTCCGATCGATAATTTAACAAGAAAGAATTTCGAGCAACTTCTTCGGTTTTAAAATTGGCCAATTCAATAGAAATTCTGGTGTCTTCGGGTTTTACAGCTGTTTGATTACTTCCAGAAATTCCAGGAATCCAGACAATATTTTCTTTATCTTTAATAACCTTTAAATTTTGCGGCAATTCGGTTTTAATTAGTTTTCCAAGACCTGCAAACTCCGTAGGTTTAGAAAGCTTAGATACTTGCCAATCCCAGCTAAATTGGTTCGAAAAATCATTAAAAAAATGACTAGGTTGTCCCACATCGTACAGTAAATAATTTGATAAATCGGCTAAGCCTCCAATTAAATTTTTACCGGTAAAAAACATTCTCTGCTGATATCGAATATTCAAATTAAACTCATTTTCAAGTTCCAGATCAAACAAGGAAAAAACATTAGTATATCCAGTTTTGTCTTCAAATTCGGCATTTTTAGAATTATTGGTACTAATTTTTAAAGCCTGATTTTGAAATTCCTCCCAAAAAATATCAGTATTTAATAATCTTTTAGCCTTGGGTTTTAAAGCTGCTTCACCTTCCAAAATTAAATCTAGTTCTATAGCTAGAGCAAGATGGCAACCCAAAAAACCAACTTTATCTGGTAAATATTTTATATCAAAAACGGTTTGAGCTGGAAAATATTCTGGCAAAACTTCACAAATACTTATTCCCAAAACTTGATCATGAAATGCCTGGGGTATCTCGTTAGTCAAATCCCACAAACCTGTGCTAAATTCGGTTTCTAACATCAATTCACTTTTACCAACGCACATTCCTTGAGAAACTTCCCCTCGCATTTGCCTCTCAGCAATTGTTAGATAGGCTAATTTGGTTCCAATAGTGGCAGTTGGCACAAGCATGCCTTCAACTACATTGGGAGCTGCTGAGACAATTTTTATTCTACCAAAACTACCTAAATTTACCTCAAACATTTTTAATCTATCGGCATTTGGGTGTTTCTGGACATTTTCGATTCTACCAACCAGAACTTTTTTATCAAACCAATCTGTAATTTCTTTATATTCTTCTACTTCTCCGGATCTTATTGAGATCAAATGACTAAGTTTTTCATTGGAAATTTCTTTGAGGTCGATATACTCTTCCAACCAACTTCGTAAATACAACATATAAGGATATTATTATCTATTTGAGTCGCAAATGGCCATGATTGTCAATTGGATATGGCTTATTGTACAAAAGGGATTTAATTATTATACTTGTTTTATTACATGGAATTACAACTAAAACCTGAATTACCGACGATAGAATTAGAGAAGCTCAAAAGTTACATGGCTGTGGAATTGTTTAATTTATTTCAAAAAGTTGTTTGGACACCAAATATGAGCTTTTATTTACCTTGGATTTCTAGAGACATGAAAACAATTACAGAAATTTCTAAATTTATAGGAAATAATCAAATCATTGAGGATAACGATGAAAAATATACTAGGGCTATATTATATGATAACAAAATTGCTGGAATTATTAGTTACACATTAGATTCTGATAATCCAAATGAAGCCAATATTGGTTATTTTCTAGGACCAGAATTTGTTAAAAAAGGTATTGCAGCAAGTGCCTTAAAAACTTTAACTAAAGCTATTTTGCAGCAAAACCTACAGCCCGTGTTGTATATTTACCCTTTAAATCAAGATAGCATTAAAGTAGCACAAAAAATCGGTTATTCTCTAGCTTGTGAAATTCAAAAATACAATAAAACAATGCTAAAATACACTCTGGATAAACTAACTCTTAAAGATCTTACTTAAATCATCAAATTCTATCAAAATATTTTCTTTGGGTAATACTTCAAGTAGCCTGTCATAGCCGTGCCAGCCCCAACTGCAACCATAAATTTTCGATTTATCCATGTGGTTTTCTAACTGAAATACATCTCCTTGAGTGTCGGTAAAATAGATAATATCATTAATCGTAACGCCCCATTTATTACAAATAAATTTAATTTTATCTGATTTTAGATAATCCTCTTCAACACCCAGTATAAATTCAAAATCGTGCTTTACTTTGGACATCACAATTTTTACTAATTCAGAAGAATTACCCGTGACTACAGCTAATTTTGTATTTTCTATGTTGTGGATAATATCCAAAAATTCTATGAAAAGTGGTATGTTTTTGTATTTTAAATGTTGAGCTGCTTCAACCATCCTACCTTTTCTAAACTCAATTTTTAAGTGATCTTTTAATGGATCTAGAATTATTCTAGTCTTGTCCTCGTTAATCAAATCAGCTTGAATTTGAACTAAGCTTAGTTCTCTATTCTTACCGTTTTCATATTCAGAGGTTGCCAAAAAACTATCAGCCAAGACCCCATCAAAATCAAAAATTAAATATTTTGTATTAGTCATAATTTTATTTTTTATTATTAGTTGTTATTTTTTCATTCTCAAGTACCGGAAAAGTTTGCTTACCAAAGTTTCTGATAAAGTTAAATAGATCATTTATTTCAAAATATTGTTCTGTTAATGATTTAACAACAGAGCCAATACTAAGGACACTGCTAGATGTGTTCAAAAAAGTTATAATCAAAGCAACTCCTGTTACTGTAGTTAATTGATTACTATTTATAAGATTTAGAATTGTAATTGACAGCAAGATTGTAGCTAATAAAAACAAAAATCTGTTAATAGTTACTGCAATTCCAGCACCAAACTTCGCAACAGTTCTAACTTTAATTACTTCAAGAGTTAATTTTCTAGTTTTTTTATCTTGCTCAGTGGTAGCAAAAGAGCTTCTAATTATTGCATTTTGAGCTAAGTTTTCGTTGGTTACTGAGGCTTTAGCATCTTTTGCTTTAGTGGCTTTATTTATCAAAGATTTGGCGTTTAAAATAGAGACAAGGCTATTTACGATAGCTAAAAGTATAAATGCAATACTGGCAATTAAACCTAGTTTAAAATCAAAGCTAAATAAAGTAATGATAACGGTTAAAAAACTTACAATGATATAGATATTTTCCAAAAATGAATCTATCAAGCTACCATAAGAAGATGAATCTCGCTCGATTTTAGAAATTATCTGACCGCTAGATTTGGTGGTATGATAAATAGGATCAACAGTTAGAAAAAATCTATAAGCTGTATAATTTATACTATTTTCAATTTGCATAATATTTATTATTCTAAGTCTTTTCATAGTCCTATTTATAATTTCTACTGCCAAAACTCCAGCTGCAAAATATGCTAAGACAGTATAATTTTGATTATAGATTACATAACCGATTATTAACGGTGTGAGATTAGAAAAAACTGATTGAATTATCTCAGACAAAATATCCAGTCCAAAAATTATCTTTTTGTCCCAAATTGGTTTCCACCATGGTTTTTCAAAATCAATTGGCACAATTTTCATACTGTTTTCAAATCCAAAAAACTTGAGAATAAAATTGTAATACTTTTCCTGAAATTCTGGGCTGTTGTAGAACATTGGGTTTATTAGTAGAAGAATACTTTGTGGCCTACTTGCTACGTTAACAAAACGTCAGTTTTGTGGGAAGTAACTGCTCTGGTGTCTGATACAAGCTCATTTTAAAAGTTTTATAACTGCCATTAAATGTCAATTATTGGAGTATGGTTGGTAGATACTCTAAAAAATTATATATGGCTTTACATTCATATATATATATGCTAAGATTATTTATATGGCTAATAAAATTAGTATTCCTCCAACTATAAAACCTGAGGAAAAAGCATACTTAGAAAACTGCGGAATCATTTTTGGTGATATTGTATCTGGATATTATAAAGGAAGAGAGAGTTATAAAATAGATTTGCCAGAAAACTGGACTGCAAAAATAGCTTATTCTTCTACAGACTATACTGAAGTCTTTAATGAAGAGGGTGTTAAAGTTTTTGACACAAACGAAAAAAGTACATCTTATGACTACTTTTTTACTTTTGACTTTAATAGATCTCTTTTACCAACAGAAGTTACCGAAGTTAAATCAGAAAAAAATGGAAATGTGGAAAATAAATCTTTTAGGTGGAATGGTAAAATTTGGTAAATCCTGGTTACAATTTAAAAGTCTCAATCAACTCCTTCAGAACTTCAATCACCTCATTGTCCCAATACAGTTGCCATTCTTGCTGTTCAAGTAAAGACAAATAGACTTCTTGGCCATTTTTAATTATTCTAGTAACCGAGTTTAGTGGGTATCCGGAATCAATAGGATGCTGAATATTGCTAACTAAAACAGATGGACAAGATATCATTTTAGAAACGGTTTTTTCTTGATTCAAAAGCGTATAACCAAAAACCCATTCTTGATTGATTTTTCCTCCATATTTAGTAGCTAATTCCGAGTAAAATTTTGCTAAGTTTTCAGGAGTAACTTCTCCAAATTTTTCTAAAACTGGTTTTTTAATGTCTTTTCTAGGGTTATCAATTTTATCAACTCCGTGTAAAACCATACCCGAATCTTCAGCAAAAACCAAACCCTCAAAATTTAATTTCCCTTGATAGTATTTAGCTTTCAAAGCCGAATTTGCAACCTCATCCATTCCAGTTTCTTCAGGCTCTACAATCAAATGCTGTGGATCAAGATCTTTTAATGAGGATATTTCTAACTTAGAATCTACACCTTCAAAATACCTTTTATATCGGTCAATTTTAGCAGGGTTGGTGGAGGCGATTAGGAGGTTCATAGGTATTAAGTGTTTGGACTTATTCAAGACTTTTATAATCAACAAGTTTATTTGATGGTAGAAGCATTTCAATTGCTGGAAGTTCACTGCCATCTGGTTGAACAAATGGCTCTAATTTAGTTGAGGTTTTAACAAATCCGTATTTGGTATAAAAATTGATAGCTTGTTTATTATAATTAATCACTTCCAACTTTAGATCTTGATCATGTTGATGAAGATTTTTAAGTGTATGCTCAATCAAAATCCTTCCAAGTCCCTGGGAGTGGTATTTTGGCAGAATATAAATTTTATCCAATTCCATCCACTCTGGTTCATAAATAATTTCACTAAAACCTACGACATTATCATTAATGCAAATAACCCAATATTGATATTTATTATCAGATAAATTTTTAATTAGCTGGGTTTTCTTATCCTCCCAATACACACCACCATACATCTTAGCATTATAAGCAATACTCTCAACATTAGGATTGATAGTTACATTTGTATAATGCCTACCTTGCTTTAATATTTCTATTATTATTTTAAGATCCTTAAGTTCAGCTTTTCTGACGGACACATTATTAATATTCTCAGTCATTTAAATCTTTTAAAATTAAACTGCTACATTTATTTTTAGCAAATATCGCTAATTATTATTAAAAAATTCCAATTAGAATAAAAATCTATATTATTAAAAAACATTGAGAAAAATTTTTTACAACCGCTTTAATGCCTTTATAAGGTTATTTTTGATTATGCAAAGTCTGGTGATATTTTTTTAATACTGCTAAATTCCATTTTAAAACTAAATACGCTGAGACAGCAAAGGAGAACACAAAATCTAAAAAAAAGAATAAACCTAGAAAACTAAAATAAGTGCCAAAAGGGTCACCATAACCGATTATAAAATTAGGAACTTGAAGTACTAAATAAAACCAAAAGATATTGATCGGAATCTCTTCAATGCTTATACTTTTATCATTTAAATAAACAAATCTAACTCCAAAAATTAAAATAAGATTTAACAAGACTACACCGATAAACCTTGTTAAAAGCAATTCAGAAAAGCTTGATTCTCCAAACTTAAATAATGCCAGATCAAAAAATATAAAAACAGATGAAAACAACGAGCTAACCAAAACTAATTGATAATAAATAATATTGAGTTTATCTAAAAAATATTTTTGCATTATATGAAAACTAAAAGTAAGTAACTTGTAGGTAAACTACACTTTGATATATAAAAATTTCTTGTACGAAAAAAGATCAAAGATTTAATAAAATTTAAACTAACAAATAAACTCCTTAAAAAGGAGATGATCCATCCACAGCTTCCGCTACGGATGCCTTGTTACGACTTAAGTCCAGTCATTAGCTTTGCCTTCCACCCCTTATACAAGAGGTTTTGGGGCACATCTAGTTCCCAGACCTTGACGGGCAGTGTGTACAAAACCTGAGAACGTATTCACCGCGACATGGCTGATTCGCGATTACTAGCAATTCCAACTTCATGAAGTCGAGTTGCAGACTTCAATCTGTACTGAGGGGGGTTTTAGGGATTTGCTTAAGATCACTCTCTTGCTGTCCTGTTGTACCCTACCCATTGTATCATGTGTGCCGCCCTAGGTATAAGGGACACGCTGACCTGGCATCATCCTATCCTTCCTCCGAATTAAACTTCGGCGGTCTCCTTAGACATTAAATAACTAAGGATTAGGGTTGCGCTCGTTACCGGACTTAACCGAACACCTCACGGCACGAGCTGACGACGGCCGTGCATCACCTGTGTAAGAGTCCCTTGCGGGAGGGACAAACTTTCATCTGTCTTGCAAATACATGTCAAACCTAGGTGAGGTTCCTCGCTTACTCTCGAATTAAGCCACATGATCCACTGCTTGTGCAGGTTCCCGTCAATTCCTTTGTGTTTTAGCCTTGCGGCCGTACTATACAGGCGGAGTGCTTAATGCGTTAGCTACGTCACTAATCTAAAAATAGACTAATAACTAGCACTCATCGTTTAGGGCGTGGAATACTGGGGTATCTAATCCCATTCTCTCCCCACGCTTTCGTCCTAGCAATGTCAAGAAACAACCAGTGGCCTGCTTTCGCTTTTGGTGTTCCCCTGCATATCAACGGATTTCACCCCTACTTGCAGAGTTCCAGCCACCTCTTTGTTCTTCAAGTCAAACAGTTTCCAAAGCAAACGTGAAGTTAAGCTTCAGTCTTTCACTTTAGACACATTTGACAACCTTCGGTACGCTTTACGCCCAGTGAAACCGGATAACGCTTGAGGTCTCTGTATTACCGCTGCTGCTGGCACAGAGTTAGCAACCTCTTTCTAGTAGTCTCTTCATTTGTTTAGTGGACTACCACAGTCGTTTACAACCCGTAGGCCTTCATCCGACACGCGGCATAGCTCGGTCAGGGTTTCCCCCATTGCCGAAAATTCCTCACTGCTGCCACCCGTAGGTGTCTGGACCGTGTCTCAGTTCCAGTGTGGCTGATCATCCTCTCAGACCAGCTACCCGTCTTAGCCTTGGTAGGCAATTACCCTACCAACTAGCTGATGGGACGCAGACCTTTTTTTTAGCGCATTGCTGCTTTGATTTTTCAATCACATGGAGTATTACCCAATCTTTCGACTGGCTATCCTCCACTAAAAATAAGTATCTACGCGTTAATCACCCGTTCGCCGCTTGCCAACATTTTGTATTGCTACAAAACTTGCTGCCGCTCGACTTGCATGTGTAAAGCTTGCCGCCAGCGTTTATCCTGAGCCAGGATCAAACTCTCAAAAAAAAATAGTTTACTGTACAAGTTACTTACTTTTGGTTTCCAAATAATGGACAAGCTGTAAAACAACTAATAGATGTTGATAAACAATACTAGCTTATTTGTTAAGTGTAATAAAAATAATTTTGTCAAGTTTTTATTCATTTATTCAGCTTCAAGCCGACGTCGTCTCTGGTCTAAGGTTTCGCCTTCATACATCCAATAAAGGGTTCCTTGAACTTGATAAGCGTATCCAAGTATTTTTTGGGCAGATGCTGACAGACTGGTTATGATCCCATCTATTTCAATATTTTTATTATCCAAGACTTTTGCTTTAATATTTTCATCAGTTACAAAGATTAGCTCAGCACCAACAGGTATATTTACGAGGTTAAAGTTAAATGCAGATCGTCTAGATCGCGCTTTATTTAAAGCTTGCTGATCTTCTTTCGACTCCACAAAATCAATTTTTGGTGTAACATTTCGAATTTCAGCCAGTTTTAAAGCTGAGACAACTCTCTCAGGCGATACTTCGAAAAACTCTCGACTCGACCTTACTCTATAATCTAAAAATATATCGTGTAGCTGTTTTTCAACAAAGATTGAATTCTCAACGCTACAAGCATAAAAACATTCAAAGGGTAGTGGGATACTAGTTGTATCTAGCGATCTAATTCTTTTTTCTAAATTAGTGGTCCTCCCAATCTTAACATATCCAGGCATGGATTCATTAATCAAAACATAGATTATTTCTTCCATAGATTTAAACAAAAACAAATAACCAAACTACTTTTTTGTCGGCAATGGTTTGTTGGTTTTTTGAAAATACAATAATTCGTATTTAAAATTCTGCACAAAATATTTAACCACAAAATATAGTAGCACCAAAGCCCAAAGAGCCAGCACTAGTAACCAAAATCTGGCCCCCAAAAATCCTACACTCAGTTGTCGGCATAAAAACCAGATCACCCCCCAAACACTTATCCAGATAACACTATTGCCCCAAAATGGTAATTTTAACTGCAAAGGATGATTGATGTCTAAAAACGAACCAATCAGCTTAATGCCCACGCCCAAAGCAAAAACAATTACAAATGACCACAGAAAAAACCAAAAATAAAAACTGCCTTCTTCTATTGGAGTGGTAATCGAAATACCTCCGGCAATACCTTCAAACCAATATTCTAATTTAGTTAATTTTTGCCAGTCAATTGATTGCATAGAAAATTATTTTAAACTATCTAAATATGTATTAACTCTATCAATTCTTTTTTTAGTCATTCCTGCAAAATCTTCAATTTCACCTTTTCTTTCAAGTAATTCTGCCATATTGGTGATGCCATTCTTTTCCAAAATAGCCATTATTTCATCATCAAGATCCATACTGGTGGCTTTTGATTTTGATTTGGAAGCAGGTTTTGCTGTTTCTGTAGTTATCTCGGTATCTAGACTCAAAGATGATCTAATTTGATTAAATAAATCTGTGACCATTTCTAGGGCAAAATTGGCAATTTCAGCTCCAGATTGGCTACCATCAACTGTGTAATTTAATTCTAGTCTATCAAAATCGGTTCTTTCTCCAACACGGACTTTTTCTACATTTAATGCCACATTAGTTACTGGAGAAAACAAAGCATCTACTAAAATATCTTGAGGATTTAGGTTACCAGCAAAATTAATTTTTTCTACAGGTAAATAACCAACACCTCTTTGAATCTCGATTTCAATTTTCAAATCCATGTCTTTACTTAGGTGGCAGATGTATAAATCTGGGTTGATTATCTCCACTTTTTTCTCGGTGTTAAAATCTTTAGCATAAACGTCACCTTTTTTGTTCTTGTTTAAAGAAATGATGACTGTATCATCGTCAGTCAAGATTTTGGTTCGAAGTAGTTTTAAATTTAAAATCACATTCATGGCGTCTTCCAAAACTCCATCAATAGCCTGATATTCGTGGGTGATTTCGTTGATTCTGATTTTGGTTACGGCAAATCCTGGCACAGAAGATAACAAGATTCTCCTTAATGAATTACCTAGTGTATGCCCGTATCCAGGAAGTAATGGTGTAACTGTCAGACTAAAATTGTTAGTTTCCTTTTCTTCAAGTTGAGACTTGATTGAAGGGTAAACAGTAGAGGTTTTTTGTATCATAATTAGTGTTAATAGATTAAGAGTTTATGGTGGGTGTGACTGGACTCGAACCAGTGACCTCTTCATTATCAGTGAAGTGCTCTAACCAACTGAGCTACACACCCCTTTGCTATTAAAATAGCCCTATTGCAGTTTTTGAAAAATGCAAATTTTCACTTGGCTCAGCCTTCAATTTTTTTGTTAGTGAGCCTGTATTAATAATTCTTACTTTTTTTATCTTTTCGTCAATTAATTTTTTTTCTAAAAGAGTAGTAAAAGACAAGATTTCACCATCTGCGTAGTTAGCTTCGATAGCTGAAATGGTAATGACTTTTCGTTGTCTGTCTGTTTTTGGGTTAAAATTATAACCTTTAATTTTTGGAGTTCTTCGAATCAAAGATTTTCCACCTCCTTCAAAACCAAGAGGTCTGTTTCCGCCACGTTTGTTTTGGCCTTTATTTCCACTTCCGGCGTTTTTTCCACGTTTTCCACCACGACCAACTCGTTTTTTGGTTTGAAAATTAATTTTTGGTAATTGATTTAAAAGGAACATATATTTGGATAATTACTCTATAGTTTAAATTAAGCGGTGGGTTCAGTAGTTTCTGCTGTGACTTCGCCTTCAACTGGTGTTTCTCCAACCACTTCTTCGACTTCAACTGCAGGAGCTGTTAATGAGGCAATCAAGCTATCAGATTCTTCTAGAATTGCATATTCACTACTTGCTGAAATATTGCTAATTTTGATTGTGTCCCCAATATTTTCTAATTTAGACAAATCAATCTCAATTTCGTGAGGGATTTTTTCTGGAAGAGCTTCAACTTCGATACTGCTTAGTTGTTTGACTAGAACTCCATCGCTACCCTTAGCTGGTTCACCAACAAAAGAAATAGGTACGGAAGCGGTTATTTTTTGTTTAAGATCCACTACCAAAAAATCAATGTGACGAACTACATCAGTAACTGGATGAATATCTATTTTATGAATCAAACAGGGGTGAGTTTGGTTATCGCAAGTAACGTCAACAACAGAAGTTCTACCAGCCTGTCTAAATAGTTTCAAAAAAGTATTCAAATCTAATTGAATCTGGATAGTTTCAGACATTTTTTTGCCATAGATAACTCCAGGAACTATACTGTGTTTTCGAAGTTTTCTGACAGAATTCCCTGTTAGGGTCCTAATTTCAGTGTTTAAAGATAAATGTTTCATATTTTCAAAAGATTAGGATAAAGCGTAAATAATAAATTTGGTAAATTCGATTTTTTCTCCTGTAACTGTGGCTACTTCACTAATTCTATCTTCGACAGTAATACTTGGGTTCTTTAGAAAAGGTTGTTTTAAAGCGGCACTTTCTTCCAAGATTTTAGCTTTTTTACCGACTAAAATTTTTTCGATCATTTCGGCTGGTTTATTCTCTAAAAGTAGTTGTGATCTGGAAATTTCGATTTCTTTTTCAACATAATCCAAAGGAGCTTGATCTGGAGAAACATACAGTGGCCTGTAAGCAGCAATATGTAAGCATAAATCATTTCCAAGTTCGTTAAAAGAGTCGGAACGAGCTACAAAATCGGTTTCGCACTTTAATTCTAACATCACCCCAATTCTACCTTCGTGAACGTAAGCAAAAACACTGCCGTTATTGGTCTGTCTGTCGCTTCGGGCATCTTTTTTCAACACTCCTTGCTTTCTGAGGTGATCAATGATTTTTTCTTCAGAATCTGACCCAAATTCATCTACAGCTTTTTTAATATCTTTTAAAGGCAGTCCCGTAATTTCTCTAATTTTTTTGATTAAATCAATAGACATATTATTTACTTATAGTTGAGTATTTGGATAAGGCTTCAAAAGCGGCTTGAGTTCCTGGAATTTTGTTTCGGCTTCGAATGATTTTGGAATAAACGTTGCGGACACCAGCCAATTCTAAAACAGGTCGTAAAAACCCTCCAGCAATAACTCCAGTACCAGATTTAGCTGGTTTTAGATAAACCACACATGATTTGTGTTTGGTAATTGAAGGATATGCAATCGAACCTTGATCGTCGATATTAATCGAAACTAAATTGGTTTTGGCTTTTCTAGTTGCTTTATTTACAGAATCTTGGTAATCCAAGCCTTTTTTAAGGCCGATACCAATTTTTCCTTCTCGATCGCCAACTACGACTAAAGCTGAGAATCTCATTCTTTTTCCACCCTTAACAACCCTAGTAACTCTTCTAACTTCAATTACTCGGCTTTCTAGTTCCTGCTCTTCTTCTTTTCGTTTGTTATTTTTGGATCCTCGTCTGCGGCTATTATCAGATCTTTTACTTCTTAGGGCGTTTCTTCTTTGATCTCGGGAATCAGAGCTGCCTGCAGATTGACCACCTGGACCTCTTCTTTGATTAAAACCACCAGAAAATGAACCCCGAGAATTACCACCTCTAGATTCTGAATTTGGTTGAGTTACTCTACCGTATTGTTTTGGCTGTCCTTGAGTTTCTGGACTAGTTTGAACCGGAGTTTGTTGATTTTCAGCCATAGTTATATTTCGATTTTATTATTTCTTAATGATTCTGCAAAAGCTTTGACTCGACCATGATAAATTCTGCCATTTCTGTTAAAAATTACTTTATTAATTTTATTTTTTTGAAGGTAGGCAGCCATTTCAGATCCTAATTTTTCAGATTTTTCAGTTTTGGTACCTTTTTTAATATTGTAGGTAGTTGCTGTAAAAACTACTTTGTTATTAATAAAATCGAATAATTGAGCTACCAAATTTTGATTGGATCTGGAAACTGAGACAACAGGTAAATTATCAAAGTTATTTCTAATTTTTGACCTATTTTTAAGAATTGTTTTTTTAGTTGTGTTTAACATAATTATTTACCTTTTTTACCTACTTTTTTACGATAGAAACGTCCTGGGAATTTAAAGCCTTTCTGTTTATAAACATCGCAAGGTTTCATGTTGTGTAAATTAGAGAAAAAATTACCAAGTAGTTGCTTATCAATAGATTTACCCTTCAAAACGTTCTTTTCTAAATTTAATTTAATTTGTGAAGGAATATCGATAACTACAGGGTGGGAAAAACCTAGATAACAAGTTAAATTGTTGCCTAGTTCCATTCTAAATCCTACACCGTTTAGCTCGACTTCTTTTTCAAAACCAGTAGAAACACCCGTAACCATGTTTTGAATAATCGCCCTAACAGTTCCCCACAAAGCTCGTTCCATTTTTTCTTGAGGGTTATTTATGGAAACGATGATTTCTGAAGCAGTGATTTCGATGTTTACAAATTTACTAACCACAAAGTCTAATTCGCCCAAAGAGCCTTTAATCTTTAGGTTTCTATAAGCTTCGTCAAAACTAGCTGAGACACCTGAAGTTAGTATAACGGGGTTTTTTCCAACACGGGACATATTATTATTGATGATTCTAAAAGGTTTTTTGTCAAGCTTTGATGGCTTGTAATAAGACTTCACCACCTAATTTTTCTTTCATACATTCTATATGAGTAAAAATTCCTTTGGAGGTAGTCACAATATTATAGCCAAAACCGTTTAAAATTACAGGAAAATCTTTAGCTGAGGCGTAAAATCTTTTTCCAGGTTTAGAAACTCTAACTAATTTCGATAAAACAGCTGGATTGATAGTTAGTTGAACTTGATTCTCTTTTTCTTCAAAGGATTCAAAGTACTTTAATTTAGTTAATTTTAAGGCTAGAGCTAGGACTAAGTTGCTTTTATTTACCATCACCATAGTGTGTCCTGCTGAACTGGCATTATTTACTCTGGAAACGAAATCACTGATAATATCTTGTACTGACATAATTAAATTTATATACTGCTTTTAAAAAATCCGTTTAATTCACCTTTGATGGCAATTTCTCTGACACAAATTCGGCAGACATCACCAAAAAATCTGATAGTCCCTTTTTCTCTGCCACAAAGTGGACATCTTCTAATAACCCTAGTTTTGAATTTAGGTTTTCTTTTTGCTTTTGCGATAAGTGCTTTACGTGCCATAGTGAATTATTTTGAAAAAGGAATGTTTAAAATTTCTAATACTTTGTAGTTGAGTTCATTGGAGTCTTTAAAGACAATATTGAGTTGTAAACCAAACTCGATACCATTTCCAAAGCCAATTACTGGAAAAATTGAAGTGGTTGGAATACCAATAGAAAAGGTTTTACTAGATTTATCCCAGGCTGATTTGGAAACTCCTTTAAAGTCACGACCTCTAGGAAGAGCGGTATATACTAGATTAATCAAAAAATCGTAAATTTTCAAACTTCGAAGTGTAACTTGAAGACCAACAACTTCTCCAGCTCTTAATTTAAATCCGGCAATAGATTTGTTAGTTTTTACTTTTTTAGGTTTTTGGCCAGTAAGTTTTTCAAATTGGCTAGCAATTTCATCTTTTTGCTTATTTTCAAATTTTCCAACCCCAATATTTAGAGATAGGTGAGAAATAGCTGGATATTCAAATTTGTTTAAATCTTTGCCGACAATTTTTTCAAGCTCTTTATAAAGATTTTCTTTGTAGGTGGTGGCGTTTAAATTCAGTGATTTCATAAAATATTAGTCAATTATTTTTTTTCTTTTACTTTTTCTTCTTTTTTGGGTGTTTCAGTTAAAACTTCTTTGATAACTTGTTTTTGATTTTTCTTTAAGATTCTAACTTTTTTGCCATCTTTAACTTCAATTTTAGATTTGGAAACAAGGTTATTTTCGGTAATTAAAGAAACGTTAGAAATGTCGATTGTTCGGTCTATAAAACTTTGAGAACCTGGATAAAATTCACCTTGATAGTTAACTGATTTTCGATATTTAACAATCTGAGGGATATTGGTAACCGAAACTCTTTTGGTACTAACGTGCTTGGAAATTTGATGATTGATAACTTTGGTAACCACGCCAATAGTGCCTTTATATTTACCAGAAATTACTTTTACTTTATCGCCTGTTTGAATTTTAGTTATGGACATATCACAATACTTCTGGTGCTAATGAAATTACTTTATTAAAACCTAGATCTTTAATTTCTCTAGAAACTGGACCTAGTACACGAGTTCCAATTGGTTCATTATTTCCTTTGTTGACTATTACTCCGCAATTTTTGGAAAATCTGATTGAACTACCGTCGATTCTTTTTATTTTGAATTTGGTTCCAGTAATTAATACAGTAACAATTTCGCCTTTGCCAATTTTCCCATTTGGAGAAGCTTTTTTGACTGATCCTCTGACAATTTGACCTACTTTAGCGGTTTTTCGTCGATTTTTTCCTGTTACACTAAACAGCATGACTTTAACTGCCCCTGAGTTGTCTATAATTTCTACTATTGAACGTTCTTGTAACATATAATATTAGGATTGAAATTCATTACGTTTAACCATTCTAGTTTGCACTGGCAATTTGTGACCTGCAATTCTAAAGGCTTCTTTAGCGGCTTCTTCGGTTACACCACTTACTTCAAAGAGTATTCTTCCAGGCTTAACTGGAAACATAAAATAGTCAATACTTCCAGCTCCAGATCCCATAGGCACGTTGAGTCCTTTGGCAGTTACCGGTCTGGTTGGAAAAATTCGAATATAGACTTTGCCACCTTTGGATCTTCTACTAATAGTTTTTCTAACAGCTTCGATTTGTCGGCTGGTCACCCAAGAAGAGGTAGTGGCTTTTAAACCAAAATCACCATAGACTACAGTGCTACCACGATGCCTTTGTCCGGCTCTTTTTTGGCCAAATCTGTTGAATATTTTTCGGTGAACAATTTTTTTGGGTGCGAGCATAATCAAATATTAATTAACAACTTTCCAGCGAATAGTTTTGGAAATCGGACTAGTAGCTGCAATTTCGACACTATCGCCAATTTTAAAGGCCGAAGAATCAGTCACATAGGCTACATATTTTTTTCTGATTTTGTATCTTTTTTTGTATTTATTATCCATTTTAGTTGAAAAAACAGTAACTACTACTGCGTTGGTCATTTTGTTTGAAGTAACTAAGCCAGTCATAAAATCTTAATATGTATAATTTTTAAATTTATCACCCTTGTAAAGCCAAACTTTTACAGAAACTATTCCAGATTTGGTTTTAGCTGGGATGTATGAATAATCTAAACTAGCATCGATAGTGTGTCTGGGGATACTACCGTTGGCAAAATCTTCTTTTCTAGCAATGTCGCCACCATTTAGACGTCCTTTAATCGAGATTTTTGCCCCTAAAACTCCAGAGTATTTAATTTTTTCTAAATAAGTTTTAGCTAGTCTTCGATAAGGAATATTTCGAATTAGAGCATCAGCAATTTCTTGAGCAATAACGTTAGCTGAAGCAAATGGATCTTTAAATTCTTGAACTTCAATGCGAATATCGGCTGGTAAGTTGAATTTTTGGAGTAAATCCTTTCTTAATTCATCAATGGATGAGCCACCTTTTCCGATTACCACACCTGGTTTGGTGACAAAAAGAGTGATTTCAATTTTTCTAAAATATCTACGGATAACAATTTGGACAATTCCAGCAAAAGATAATTTTGATTTTAAAAACTTTCTGATGGCTAAATCTTGTAACAAGACCTTGGAATATGTCTTTCCACTGGCATACCAAACAGATTTTTGCAGATCGTTAGGATTACTGCTATTATTAGCTACATTGCCTAAACGCTTGTAAGCTCTGAATAAATCTGGTGAAATTTTTGTACCCATAGTTTGAATAGTGATATTACTGATTATTTAGCCTTTTTGTCAAGCATAAGACTTTTTAATGAAATTTTGATTCTGGAAAATCTTCTTCGAATTCGGTTAGCTGATCCTCTAGCTCTTGGAACTACTCTGTAGTATCTTTGGGCTTCTTCCGCGACGATTGAACCAATAAGGTAGTTCTTATAATCGCTTTCTGTTAAATATAAATTGTTGCAAGCAGTTTTGATTAGATTATAGACTTTTTTAGCTTGGCCTTTATTCATGTATAGTAAATCATCTAAAGCAATAGCCACATTTTTACCACGCAAAACATTGATAATCAGTCTGGCTTTTTGAGGACTATATTTTAAAACTGTAGAGGCGTTGTATAATTTTGGAGTCATAAATTATTTTCTTCTTTTTACAATTAAACGGCTACTAGCCTTCTTTTTATTTCTAGTTTTAACCCCAAGAGCATGTTTGCCCCAAGGTGTTTTTGGATACTTCATACCAATAGAGTTTCTAGCTTCTCCTCCTCCATGAGGGTGATCTACAGGATTCATTACTTTACCTCTAACGGTCGGTCTAAAGCCTTTGTTTCGGACACGACCTGCTTTTCCAATTCTTTCTAATTCATGACTTTCGTTACCAACTCTACCAACATAACAATAACAAGTTTCTAAAAATTTGCGGATTTCTCCAGATGGAAGTTTTAAACTAACATAGCCATTTTCTTTAGCAGTTACTTGGGCATAAGACCCAGCTGACCTGACTAATTCTACTCCTTTGCCTGGTTGTTGTTCTATTTGGCAAACCAAGGTACCAATTGGAATAGATTTTAGTTGTAATTGTGTTGAGGGTTTTACTTCTTCATTCTGACTATATTTGCTGCCAACTTCCAAACCTTTGGTGTGTAAAATGTAGTGTTTTTTCCCAGTTTTTAAATCAACTACCAAAGCGATAAAAGCTGATCTATTTGGATCATATTCAACACTGATAACTTTGTAACCTAATTCAAATTTGTGTTTAAATGAAATTGTTCGATATAATCGAATGCTACCTCCGCCTCTGTGTCTGACTGTGATTTTTCCTTGTTTGTTTCTACCGGCTCTGTTTTGTTTTCTAGTAGTTAATGGTTTATGTGGCTCGTTGGTAGTCAAAATTTGGCTGTAATCCACAACCGAACTATGTCGTCTGGAGGGTGTTGTGGGGTTATATAATTTTAATTTAGACATATTTTTCTATTTGGTTTCTTTTTTACCACCATGACCTTTAAACACAGTTGTCGGAGAAAATTCACCTAGTTTATGACCAATCATTTCTTCAGTGATTAGTACCTCGATAAAAGCTTTTCCGTTATGGACTCCAATTTTAAAGCCGATCATATCCGGGATAATTGTGCTAGATCTAGCCCAAGTTTTTGGAATACTATTTTGACCGCTGGCTTTAGCCTTGGTGACTTTTTTCATCAGTTTTGGATTTACGTATGGGCCTTTCTTTAATGATCTCGACATAGTTATTTGTTAGTGGTTACTGAATTAAATATTTTTTCGTTGATTTGAGTCAAATTTTCTTCATCAATTTTCTTGTTGGCGGCTAATTTGATATAAAATTTCTTTGGTCTTTTTTGTTTAATGGTGGTGAATTTTTTACCTTTTCGTTTGCTTTTATAATAGGTATTATGAGAATTTACATCGATTGGTTCTAATTTTAAGTCGGTTAAAGCTTTCAGGATTATAGTTTTATTGACCGTAATTTTGGTATTATTTAATCCCAACAAATACACATTTTGAGTTTGTAAATTGTAAGCTTTTTCTGATTGAGTTAGTAGAAACATATTATTTATTTTTGGTTACTCTTTCTTCTAAAACTTTGCGAGATTCTGGAGTTAATAGGTATAACTTGGAATTTGCTAAGTAGGCTAATTTAATATTTCTGGCATTAACTTTTTTAAGATCAAGGTTAGAAAATCCTAAAGTTTCATTTTTTTCTTCAGTTGTGTAAACTAAAACCAAATCTTTGACTTTTAATTCTTTGGTTTTAACTAGGTCTTCGATTTTGGATACGGCTTGTTTAGTTTTATTTATATTTAAAGCATCTAATTGATATACTGCCTGACTAACCAATCTGTCTTTGATTAATGATTTTAGAGCAGCTAATCGAGCAGTTTTGTTGATTTTACAGTGCCAATTGGTATCATTTCTAGGACCAAAAGTAACACCTCCACCTACCCAAATTGGTGATCTACTAGAACCATGTCTTGCTCTACCAGTACCTTTTTGTTTCCAGGGTTTTTTTCCTCCTCCACTTACTTCACCTCGCATTTTAGTGTGAGCATTTCCAGATCGCAAATTCATCATTTCACTTCGTAGAACCTCAGCCAGTAATTTGTGTCGAACTTCGTAACTTGCTAAAGCTTTGAAAGCCTCTTCGGTAGAAGTTTTTTTATCGTTTAAAATATGAATTTTCAGAGACATGAGGTTTATTTAGTTTTGATTAGCTTGGTTTTTTTTGGTTTTTTAATAACTTTTTGGATTTTTAAATAATTACCATTGGCTCCTGGTACAGATCCTTTAATAAAGATTAGTTTATTTTCTGAATCTATAGCCACAATAGTTTGATTTTGCACAGTTCGGGCTTCATTTCCCATTCTACCGGCCATTTTTTTACCTGGTAATGTTCTTTGTGGCCATCTTGCACCAATAGAACCTGGAGCTCTTTTGTGATCATGACCATGACTGGCAGGTTGACCTCTAAAATGATATCTTTTCACCACCCCAGCAAAGCCTTTTCCCTTAGTTATTCCAGAAATGTTTATTTTGTCATCTAGGTTAAAATCGCTAATTTCGATAGTTTTTTTGTCGGCTTCTAGCTCCACTTGAAATTCGCCTAATTGTAGTAAATTGTGATCTAATTCTGTATGTTTACCAATATGGCCTAAAATAGCTTTATTAGATTTGGATTTTTTGTAAGCTCCAATCTGCACAGCTTGATAATTGTCTTTTTCTAAAGTTTTGGTTTGCAAAACATAATTGGTCTCGTATAACAAGACTGTTACAGGCACAATTTTGTCCTCTACAAATATTCGACTCATCCCAATTTTCTTAACAAATCCGATCATATAAATAAATTTAATTTTCTACACTTGCGTTTAAAGTTTCTATTAAAATATCTACACCAGCTGGTAAAGATAGGGTTGATAAATTATTAACCACTTCGGCATTCACTTGGTAAATGTCAATTAAGCGTTTGTGCTCTCTGGATTCGATTTTATCGCCATGTTTACTGTACACAAAAGGAGAACGTCTAAGTACAAAAACTCGATGTTTGGTTTTCAGTGGAATCGGGCCAACTACTGTTCCTCCGGATTTTAAAACCACTTGGACCAGCTTTTTTACAGCTTCTTCAAGTACTTTGTGATCGAACGAGGTCATTTTCACCCTCATCTTTGTGGTAGACATGCCTAAAAATAATCGTTATTAGATAACTTAAATAGCTATTTGAGAAAATTAAGCTTGTCAAGAAAATATTTAGGTTTATTAATAAATGAGTTACAAATTTAAAATAGTCGCTTAAATTATACTTATGGAATTTAGAACTTTGACGGGTTTAGTTCTGGAAACTTCTGAAGACGAGGTTTGGAATATCACCTTTGCCAAAGTTTTGACCGAAGAAGGCCTGGAAACCTTAAAAATACCATCTTTATTAAAGGATTTTAAACAGGGTCATAGCATGAAACCCAACAATTTGATCCAAATCGAGGTAGTTAAAACCAAAAAAAACTGGATTATTAAAAATATTAATCGAACTTATAGTTGGTGCCAACCGTCTAGTTTTAGCGATTATTTAAAATTAACCAAATTATTAGAATTTTTATCTAAATCTATAAAAGTCGGCGAAACCACCAATTGCCTAAAGTTTATTATCAATTATTTTAGTAACAAAAATCTGGAACATGTTGACACAGACCATTTTCAAGTTAGCTTTTTGACATATATGGGCTACGGCGGCGAGTTGACACATATTGCATAAATTCTTAATTATTAGTACATAATATACGATATGTTTTATTTGGTTGCTGGAGTCCCCAGAAGTGGCAAATCTACCTTTTCCAAAATATTATCACAAAAATTAGGTATATCAAGAGTAGACTTTGACGATATCACTACTTTATTCCAAGAATTTATACCTGATTATGGTCTTTTTATGGAGATGAATCAGCTAGAACGTGAAAAAAGATCGTTACCAATAATGGCTAGTTTAATAAAAAGATATATTCGAACAAATGAGAGTCTAATAATCGAGGGTGATAATATTAATTTAAATGATTTCAACTTTTATAATCAACTCACAAACGGTAAACTCAAAATTTTAGTATTTGGATATAAAGATTTGACACCAGAAACTAAGATTACAATAAACACTGCGGCAGTAAATAAAAAAGATATAACTTGTTGGTTTGAAAATATAGAAGAGTACTCTGACAAATTAAGAATTGCTAATGAATTTATAGAAAAAAGTAAAATATTGCATAAACAAATAAAAGCTTTAAATTTAAAGAAAACAATTGGATATTTTGACACTCATTCTAATAATTTTGAGGAGGAAATAGAAAAGGCTTTGAATTTTTGCTTTTAAATTGAAATAGCCAGAAATCCCATTCATTATTGGCAATAATTAAAATAATTCTCATTAATATTACCAAATTGTTGAATATCCCTCAACAAAAATGATGTAAGTTGAAAAAAAATGTTTCAGTTCACCCCCAAGTTGACACATATTGTATAAGTTGATAAAGCTTTAGTATATGTCGCAAACAGGTGATTCGTATCAAGCAGAAAATATATCAGTTTTAGAAGGCCTAGAAGCCGTTCGCAAAAGACCCGGAATGTATATCGGAAATACTGGAAAAGAAGGTCTGCATCGTTGTTTGGGAGAAATTTTAGATAATTCTGTGGATGAATACATGGCAGGGCACGCTCACAAAATCCGAGTCCAAATTCTAGAAAATGGAATTATCCTTGGGGATGATGGTCGTGGAATTCCTGTGGATATTCACCCCAAAACTGGTAAAACTACCTTGGAAACTATCATGACTGTTTTACACGCTGGAGGTAAATTTGATCAAAGTAATTACAAATTCTCTGGAGGACTTCACGGTGTAGGTGCCTCTGTAGTTAACGCTTTATCGATTAAAATGCAAGTTTGGGTGCTTCGAAACGAAACCATTCACTATTTAGGTTTTAGTAAAGGTAAGGCCATCGACGAAATGATAAGTTTTCCAAAATCCGAATTGCTGACCAGATTTCCAGAATTGGAGGGCAAAACTGTCTGGAATAAAACTGGAACAATTACCTATTTTGAACCTGATAACAGCATTTTCGAAACCAATGAGTTTGATGAAAAAGAGATTGAGCAAACTCTAAAACAAACCGCCTATCTCAATAAAAGCTTGGCTATCAACTATATCAAAAAAGACGCTACCGAAACTGAGTTTCACTTTCCAGAAGGGATTTTGGCTTACCTTAAAGACTTTACTGCCAAAGATACTTTGTTAACTCCAATTATCGAAGTCGAGAGTAATGACACCAACTTTCATTTGGGAGCTGCCATCTGTTATGTAGACAGTAGTACCGAGATTTTACACCCCTTTACCAATGGTATTTTTAACGCTGAAGGAGGCGCTCATGTGACTGGTTTTCGTTCAGCTATAGCTAAAATTATCAACAATTACGCCACCAACAAAGGTTATCTGAAAAAAGATGATAAATTAGGTAGTGACGATTTGCGAGAGGGGCTTCGAGCGGTTTTATCGATCAAAATGGCCGATCCACAATTCACTTCCCAGTCAAAAGTTAAGCTCGGTTCAACAATTGCTAGAACCTTAACTGAAAGAATTATAACCGAAAAACTAGAAATATTTTTGGAAGAAAATCCCAAAGTAGCTCAATCCATCGTCCAAAAGGGATTATTGGCTATGAAAGCTCGTTTGGCGGCTAGAGCAGCTCGTGAAAGTGTTTTACGAAAAGGTGTTTTGGAAGGCATGGCTTTACCAGGAAAATTAGCCGATTGTAGCTCCAAGGATCCTGCACTTTCAGAGATTTATATTGTCGAGGGAGACTCGGCCGGTGGTAGCGCCAAACAAGGCAGAAACCGTGAAACACAGGCAATTCTAGCTCTTCGGGGAAAAGTTTTGAATACCGAAAAAGCAACCCTAGATCGAATCCTAAATTATGAGGGTATCAAAAACATGATTTTGGCCTTTGGCTGTGGTGTGGGAGACAAATTTGATATTGAAAAACTGCGTTATCACAAAATTATTTTAATGACCGATGCCGACGTAGATGGAGCACATATTACCACCCTACTTTTGACTTTCTTATACCGATACTTACCAAGATTAATTGAAGATGGTTTTGTATATATGGCCAGACCTCCACTTTATAAGATAAAATCTGGAAAAACCGAGGAGTATGTTTATTCTGACCTAGAAAAAGACGCTCTAGTAAAACAAATTTTAGAAAACAATTCTGAAGCCAAAATCGATATTCAACGGTATAAAGGGCTAGGGGAAATGAATCCAGAACAGTTGTGGACCACTACTATGGACCCCAAAACTAGACTTTTATGGAGTGTAACTATTGGCGAAGCTGAAATTGCTAATCAGGTTTTTGAAGATCTAATGGGTGCAGATGTAGATCCTAGACGAAAGTTTATTGAGGAAAACGCCATGTTTGTAGATGACGTGGATTTGGTCTAGTTTGATTTATTTTGTATCAATTTAATTTACGATTTAACTCTCTTACCCATGAAAATGGGAATCTATATAAAAATTATGCAAATCAAATTTTTGTTAAGTGGCCCATACTGACTAGATATTTTTTCTCCGCATTCCGTGGTTTATGAAGGTCAAAAATACCCTTCAGCCGAGCATTTATACCAAGCTTTAAAGTTTGAAGATTCAAAAATAGTAACAGAAATTATAGATGCCAACAGTCCATTATTAGCCAAAAAAATTCCTAATAAATATAAACAACAAAGACTAAGAAATTGGCCGGAAATCAAATTAGAAATAATGAAAAAAGTTTTGAATTTAAAGTTTGATCATCACCTAGAAATCCAAGATTATTTAAAAAGTACCAAAGACGCTGAACTTATAGAAAACAACCCAGAAGACGATTTTTGGGGAATCGGAGACGGCAAAGGCCAAAATATGATCGGTAAAATTTGGATGGGGATTCGTACCAAAAATTTTAACTTATGAGAATTAAATATCAACCAGAAAAAAATACTCTGCAACAAATTTTAAGCCAGTATAATATTAATAATTTTACTTATAGTTTAGCAACTACTGGCATGGCAAATACTACTATATTTGTAGATTCGAAAGGTTTAAATTATGTACTGAGAGTTTACCCAATTAATGGTAAAACTGAAAGCGAAATACTTCAAGAAATAGATTTTATTAATTTTTTAAATGCTAAAAGTTTTCCAACAGTAAGTTTTATCAAAAATATCGATGGAAATTATTTAACACAAATAACGGTTGAAGAGATTACTTGGAATTACCTTTTAATGCCTAGAATATCAGGTGATGAGATGGATAAAGCCGATTGGGGTAAAGACACTGATCAATTAGCTGAAATCGCAAAATTACATGGTCAGTTAAATTTGTATGGGTCGGAATATAGTGGTAACCTTGATAAAAAACACCCCTTAAACGTAGCCGATATGGGTATTGGCAAAATGGTATTAGAATTTTTAGAAAAATACACTAAATCAGAAATAAAAAAGCCAGAATTTGATAAAATTGTATCAGGTATTATAAGTCTGAATTATCAATACACACCAAATTTAAAATCTGGGATAATTCATGATGATATTTATTGGAGTAACGTTTTGGTTGGAGAAAAAATAAGCATAATAGATTTTGACGATATGAGGTTTGGACCATTAATTAGTTGCCTATCTTCTGGTATTTTTAGTTGTCTGTATTATAGTTTGATTTTTAATGAGGATCCTGATTTGTTTAAAAAATACCTAGAAAGTTATTTGAAAATATTACCAATTAGCAACTCTGATTTGTCAGAAATTTACAAACCTATCGAAATTGCTATCGATTTACACATTTTAGACGAAATTTTGTGGCACAAAAAAAATACAGAAAACTTAGAAAAACTTTTAGATTTAAAGCAAACTAACCGTAAAATGTTTTAATTTGGAATTCATTTACTCCCCCACCAAAAACCCAAAATAATTTTCTCTACTGATTTCGGTAAAAGTGCTGTTTGGATAAGTTTTTAAAAATTCAGTTGGGATTTTACTTTTTTTATTGCCATATTTAAACTCATAGGCGTGTAATACTCCGTTATATTCTTCAATATAATCAATTTCTTTTTGATCATATGTCCGCCAAAAATAACTATTTACAAATTTTCTGTTATTAGCATTTTTTTTAAGCCTTTCTGTAATGCAATAATTTTCCCATAACGACCCTGTATCCGTTCTTAAGTCCATTTTATTATAGTTCAAAATTAAGCTATTTCGAATACCTAAATCCCAAAAATAAACCTTAAACGATTTGCCAATTTCTTTGCGTAAATTTCTGCTAAATGAACGTAATCTGTAAATAACAAAAGTTTTTTCTAATAAGTCTAGGTATCTATCTACAGTAGAGTGAACCACATTTAGTAAATTTGATAATTCTCTTAGACTAACTTCCTGCCCACCTTGTAGAGCCAAAGCAGTTAATAAATCTGTTAACAACCTGGGGTTTCTAATATCTTCCAAATCTAAAATGTCTTTATACAAATATTTACTGCTAATTTCTTTCAATTCTTCAATTTTTTGATCCAAAACCTCTAAGTTATATACGTTTGGCATAAATCCAAACCTTAATTGCAAATCCAAATCTGAAATAGCCTGAGAATTACTTTGAGAATTAGCAACTTCTGCCAAACTAAGGGGATAAAGAGTAATTGTGTAACTCCTGCCCACCAAAGGCTCTCCGGTCTTATTAGCTAAATCAAAGCTACTAGAACCAGTTGCGATTATTTGAATTTCGGGGAAAGTGTCAATTAATAATTTTAAACTTTGACCAATATTCTCTACAGATTGTGCTTCATCTAACACAAACATTTTACCTCTGCCTAAAAATTCTCTTAATCGATCGGGGTTTTGAGTTTCCAGAGCAGTTTTTACTTCTAAGGATTCACAGTTAAAATACCTTCCTTGGTCTCCAAACTCTTGTAATAGTTCTTTACATAAAGTTGTTTTGCCAACTCTTCTTGCACCATACAAAATAATAATTTTACCTTTAAAAAGCCTTTCTTTAATTTTTTGATAAACAATTCTATCAAAATTTGTATTCATAATAACCAATTTAATCTAAATTTGGCTGTTATGTCAACCATATTTTGCTTAATTTGGCTGTTAGAATTTTCGAATATCAACTTCATCTACTGTGTATTCTCCCCCAATATCAGTATTAAGATTTTCAAACCCATCAGGATTAAATTCAAGTTGTTGAACTATTTTTACCCTATAAACCCAATCATAAATTGTAGTTCCATCGTCTCTTTTAGACCCTTTGTTGTCGTAATAACAGACTCTTTCTATTATACCAGAATAAACGTCACCATTACCTCGGGAAACTTTTACCAAATCCCCCCCCCATATATTTTGGAGCTGGTTTTCCCTCAAAATTAAGGTATTTTTCATGATCTCTTGGACTCCATTCAGACATAAATAAATAATTATTTTTAAATTTACAACAAAATACCGCTGATTGTTGGGTCGTACAAAATGGCTTCTTGAACGTGTCGGTAGTTGATGATTTCTTCTGGGGTAAACCAAATACCAATTTCTCTAGCGGCTTCTTCTTCGCCATCAGCTGGGTCGGTAGCGTGAATCAGATTTCGCACGGCTCGATTATCTTCGTTAGCTTTATCATAAGAATCTAGAGTGTAGTCACCTCGGATAGTACCAATATCGCTAGTCATTGGTTCTGTGCCTCCTACCAGTTTTTTAACGATGTCCATGGCTCGATTGCCTTCCCAAACCATTTGAACAGCGGGACCAGCAGACATAAAATCTAGAAGGGCTCTGACAATGTCTCTACCATATTCAATAGCTGGCTTTGTTGGTACAATTCCTCTTTTAGTCATATTATCCACAGCTTTTTGACCTTTGGATTCATACCACTCATCGGTTTTAGAATAGTGGGTTGAAAGCCTTTCTCGGTCTGGTACAGTCATTTTTAGAGCAACTAGTTTTAGACCAGCTCTTTCAAACCGGCTGATAATTTCACCGATCAAATTGCGTTGGACGCCATCGGGCTTGATCATTACAAAAGTCTGTTGTTTGTGGCTATTTGTAGCATTTATTGAAGACATAAAGTTGATAGAATATTACCCTTGAAAATAATTTTTTGGCAAGGAGCCTCACGGCGACTGAGAGAAAAGCTGGTGAAAACCAAGCTAGAACAGGCGGGCTTTGCCCGACTAGAGCCTCACGGCGACTGAGAGAAAAGCTGGTGAAAACCAAGCTAGAACAGGCGGGCTTTGCCGAATTATCAGACTTCGACCTCTAATTTAAATAATACAATCCAACTTGTCGAAAAATCAAAAGTAGCTAAATAAGTTACTAATTCAACTAAAACTTTATGAATCAACTAAAAAAATTACCCGTCACCGTCATATCTGGTTTTCTAGGAAGCGGAAAAACGACGCTATTAAAACACATTTTGGAAAACAGACAAGGTTTGAAAGTTGCTGTGATTGTCAATGACATGAATGAAATCAATATCGATGCAGAACTAATCAAAAAAAGTGGGGCTAATTTGTCCCAGACTGAGGAAAAAATGGTCGAAATGAGCAACGGTTGTATTTGTTGTACTCTTCGAGAAGACCTTTTAATTGAAATAGAAAAGCTAGCCAAAGCCAATAAATATGATTATTTGGTAATTGAAAGTAGCGGTATTAGCGAGCCATTGCCTTTAGCTCAAACTTTTACTTTTGAAGACGAAACTGGTCACAGTCTCGGTGAATATGCTAAACTAGATACCATGGTCACTGTAGTCGATGCCTCCTCATTTTTAAAAATTTATTCTGAAGGAAAAACCCTGATTGAAGTTGGGCAGGAACTAAGTGAGTTGGACACCAGAACTTTGGCAAATTTGGTTACCGATCAAGTAGAATTTTCAGATATAATTTTATTAAATAAAGTTGATCTAGTTGATGAAAAATCCCAAAAATCTTTGATAAAGTTACTCCAAAAAATAAATCCAATTGCCAAAATTATCCCGACGACTAATTCCAAAGTGGATCTAAAAGAGATTCTAAATACTGGTTTGTTTGACCTAGAAAAAGCCATGAGTAGCCCCGGCTGGCTGTACGAACTACAAAACAAACATATCCCCGAAACCCAAGAATACGGCATCAGTAGCTTTGTTTATCAGGCTAGAAAGCCTTTTGATCCGTTAAAACTATTTAATTTTTTAAATCAAAATCCCAGTTTACCAGGCGTCATCCGGGCTAAAGGTTTTTATTGGCTGGCTACAGACCCTGAATACTTGTATGAATATTCACAAGCTGGAGTTAACGTCAGTTTTGGGAACAAAATGGGTATGTGGTGGACCGCAGCACCCGAAGAATATTGGCCAACAGATCCGGATAGCGTTTCTAGAATCAAAGAATTGTTTCATGGAGAACATGCAGACAGGCGACAAGAAATAGTTTTTATTGGGGTAGAAATGGATAGAAAGCAAATCGAAGAAAATTTAAACCAATGCCTGGTAACCCATGAGGAATTTGAAAAAGGACAAGATTTTTGGGATACACTGGAAAACCCGTTTCCTAAATAAGTTGAACAGTAAAACCACAACAATAGCATCCAATCTAATATTCAAAATATAATTTTAAATTAAGTGGATCAATTCGACAATTGCCACCATTTGGAATGGTAAACATAGGGTCTGTATGACCAAAATCCAAGTTAAATAATATTTGCATACTAGGGGCATACTCCGTAAAAGCTTTTATAATCGACTCTTTTTGTTTTTTTTGATACTCATTTACTCTATCCAATTCAAATTTACCGCCAGTTTCTATACTTCGACTTCTACCGACCAAAACTGCTTGAAATTTATTTAGTATATCACGCTCTCCCATTGAGACTAAAACCCTATAAACATAATCCACACTGGGTATTTCTTCACTAGTTTCAAAAAATAAAATTTTATTATCAAAGTAATCTAATTCAGGTAAATATTTATTCACTCTTAGTTGATAATCGATACTTTCTAGACAACCACCCCAAGTTTGGCCGCTTATTTGTTGCTGTTTAAAATTATACCAAAACCACTTTGGCGCGGGATACATCGGGCGTATTTTATTTAAATTGGAATCATCAGCCCAACTAAGAAAGGTTTCCGCATATTGATTACTTGGCGTAATTTCGACTTCATCAGTTTGAAACAATGCTTTTTGCAGGTATTTTTGAGTATAAGCATCCATTTGTCCGCTAGCAGCTAATTGAGTCATTATTGCTGGTCCATAAAATGTAACTAGTCCGGTGTTTTGAGTGATAAACTGAGCTGTGTGAGTAGCGTCACTGTAGCCTATAAATATTTTTGGATTCTGCTTAATCACTTTTAAATTCAAATATTTTAGTAATTTTATTTGATCATCTCCACCAATTGTACAAATTATTCCCTTGATTTCTGGATCAGAAAAAGCCTCGTTTAGGTCTTGAGCTCTGTTTTCTAAACTAGAATTCAATATTTTGGTTGTAGGGTATTCAACCGGAATTAAGTTAAATATTTCTTGTAGTCTTTTTAGCCCTTGATAATAGATACTTGGGAAAATCTCAGGTAAACCGCCACTTGGAGAAACAATAGCGATTTTGTCACCAGGTTTTAATTTATTTGGATAAAATGACATATTAAATCAAACTTAAACAACATTTTCATACCCGTAAAGCCCGCTCCGATTAAAAATCTCCTTAAATCCATTTTGAACTAGTAAATCATCAATTTTAGCTTGGTATTCTTGAATCTCTAACTCATTTTCACAAACAGAAAAGTTACAAATATCCGTGGTAAAAAATAATCCACCTGGTTTTATTAGCTTTTTAAACTGAGGTAAATAAATTTTGGCTATTTCCAAACACTGTTGATTAAGGTCGGTAATTTGCAACAAATCCTGGTAATGTAATAAAATTTCTGGAGTATCCCAAGACCTTAAAAAAATTAAACTATCAAATTTGGTTTTTAGTTTATTAGTCCAGTTAGGCTCTAAAATATTAATATCGCTTCTGTGAGTAAAACTAATATCATAATCAGTTTGATTGACTCTAAAATCAATTCCCGTAACATCTATCCCTTTTCCTCCTAAATAGTTAGCCACCAATGGTTGATAAATTAGTCCATTTTGATCATAATTTGTACCACGGTTATCAAAACATCCACAGCAGATATCCACAACCTGCAATTTATCCACATACTCAAAACGAGATTTTAAATTTTTAAAAATTTCCTTACTATTATCTATATTTTCCTTATTTAAAGAGATTATTTGATCTGAATTCATTGTAGTAAAGGGTAGTTATCCACAACTTATCAACAGACTACGCACATCCCCAGTGGGAATACATCCCTGCTCTCATCATAGCGATACTGACAGCTACATTAGCGTTAGCATCAAATGGACTGGCTCCAGCAAAACCGTATCTTGCTGCCCTTGCTGGCCAATATTTAGCATGTTGCTGATAAACACCCAAATACAATCCACCACCACCGACGGAATTCGGGTTTAAACCACTTTCACACCTAGCGATTCTTACATGATAGGCAGGATCACCACCATAAACTGAAGTCCAGTAGTAAATAAGCCCTTCTACCCCAGTACTTGGTGCTGTAGATGGCTTACTATAGCTGGTAATTGGTGCTACTTTTGGTTTAACGGCTTTCTTTTTTTGTTTGGCAATTGCCGCTTGTTTTTGTTGATTAGTTAGAATTTGTTGCTGCCTAGCCTGTTCTTGTAAAGCTTGTTGAGCTCGTATTTCTTCTTGTCTTTGTTTTTCGGTAGCTTTTGGATTAGAAACTTCTAGAAAATAATCTTGAGCATTGTTGTAATTACTGTATTCAATGAAAGATATTTCTGGATTAGTATCTATTTCTGCGGCAAAAACTTGCACAGGATTATTGGTAAAAATAGTAACAATAGAAATTCCCAAATATACAGCTAAAAAGTAGTTCATTTATAAGCCTTGGCGGCAAACCAAATAATGATAACGGCCTTTAGGCAATTAGATTCATAACATTTATCCCAAACTTTGTAAAGAAAATGACCTTTAAAAAAGCTAAAAAATTTCTAAAAACTAAACTTTGCTTGACTTTTAAAACACATGTTTTTTTGTATAAAAAGCCTTTAAATAAGTAATAACAGACACAGAATTTTTTAATCACCCCCAATCACACATCTAATGCAACATAACTAAACATTTATGTTATCATTATTGTGTTATGTAAAATAATTACTTTAGACTATCCTTTGAAGATAGAAATCGTATTGAAAAATACTTTTTAGAATCCAAAAAACCATATCATATTGCAATAAAACTTGGAGTCAATAGATCAACTATATCTTGTGAAATTACTAGAAACTCAGATTTTCAGGTATTAGTCAAAGGATTGATTGCTTTGCCACAACAAATCGAAATTATTTAAATGTAGCTGATAGATCATCTTATCCTCGATTATAATAGCCCTGATAAGGGCGGGATTCCAAAAGACAACCTTACAATTGTAAATAAACATTGAGGTTTCACAGTCATATTTATCGTGTAACCACTTAGTTTCTCTTAAACAATCTAAATCAGATTTTTTTACTTCTATATATTCATTAAATTTAAAAATTAAGTCTCTAGATCTTATGCCCTTAGAGCATCTCCTAGAAATCCAGTCATTAAAATATTCCCAGCCGATAAGTTGGATGTAAGACTCTGATGAGCCTAAAAATAGAATCTCCTCCGTGGCTTCCTCTAAAATTTGATCCAATAGTGTTATAAACTCTGATCTACCCTGGTAAAACTTGACTACGGAGTTTTTCCTGTTGCTATAATAAGTACTGATAAGTTCAGGTAAAAAATCTTGTAATTCTTCTGAAATTTTAGCATAGCTACTTTGTTTTCTTTTAAGTAAAGCCACAATTTTATTTGGTGGTTCGATGATTAGTCCCTTACCGTTTGAAGTTTTAAACAGGTTCGCACTTTCAATTTGTTGGATGTTTTTATACAAACTTACCCTTGAAATATTTAATGAAATAGCCAGATTTGTCATATTCTGACTAGGTCTTTCGAGTAAGTTCAAGTAAATTTTAACCTGCAGTGGACTCAAACCTAGAGATTCCAAACTTTTTATCAAAACATTTGTTTTCATAGTAAACTAAATAAGTAACATTATATTTTATGTCTAGTACCTGAATTATATATTTAAAGTATAGCTTTATGAATATATAAACTTATTGTAAATATCTAAGTTTACAATATAATTTGCATAATTAAAATAAATATTTATACACTTATCTTATATGAACATGCAAGGTAAAAAGCAATTTAGTTTTTTGAGAAAAGGTATAATTTCAAACTTAGACGACTTATTAATCTCAATGAGCAAAAAAATCTATGGTCTTTTAGCAGAAAATAATAGCAAAATCATAAGTCAATTAAAACAAATTAAAGCTGAGGTAGGAATTGAACAAAAAGAAATATTGCTTAACAAATTCAAAAAACAACACCCTGAGCTGTATAGGGTCTTATTAATTGAGTATATGTCTCTTTTTAAACCCCAAGCCAAACCATACTGGTACAAACGAAAACATGGTTTTTTTGATGACGGGTTCTACTACACAGGTGATGATTCCAAAGAAGGATATTTACTGGATAATAAACAAAATTTAAACGAGAGAACTGAAACTGAAACCCTGGGTATTATTAATTATTTGCACTTGAAAATTGACGATGAAATCTTAGATATTCCATGTGGATATGGCAGACATTTACGCAAACTTTATGATTTGGGATTTGAAAGGTTGTCGGGACTAGATGCATGTCAATCACAGATTGAATTGGCTTCAAATACCCTCCCTAAAGGGGTTGATTTGCAGGTTTCAGAGATGAACAAAATGCTCTACAAGAATAAATTCAACGCAATTATCAACATGTTCTATTCTATTGGTTTTGAACCAAAAGATAAACAAATTAAGAAAGTATTTAAAAAAATTTATCAAGCTCTAAAACCTGGTGGAGAATTTTTGATACACACTGATGTTGATCCAATGATTGTTTCTGATTCAGGTCGCTATAAGCACAACGAATATAGGCATTTAAAAGACAATCGATTACTTAGAATTCATGACGAGTATGATAAAAAAACTAAAAGAATGAATGGTTTCTGGATTATTGCGGATCATGACTACCTTGTCAGAAAAGATTACTCGATGAGGATTTTTAGCAAAACTGATTTTTTGTTCTTTTTAAATAACGCGGGTTTTAAAGTTGTTAACTTCTATTCCGACTGGGAAAATAAGAGTTACGATCCTAAGATTGGTTCTGAAATGATGGTGATTATTGCTCAAAAGTAATGAATTTACCAGTCAAGTTTTGCTCCAAAAATCTCCCAACCAATTTGCTATAGAAAATAACATCCAAATTATTCCTTATTTGTCTATAGAATTTGTCTAGGATTTTGGGGACTTGAAAGAGTCACTAGGTATACTTTAATTGTACCGCTACCAGATGGTAAAGATGCTGTATCTGTAAGAATAGCACTTCAAGAGGCTGTAAAAGAAATACCAATACATTTAAGAAGAACTTTAACTCACGACCAAGGAAAAGAAATGAGTCAACATAAACAGTTTACTATTGATACAAATATGAAAGTGTATTTTGCAGACCCAGCTTCTCCATGGCAAAGAGGCACAAATGAAAATGCCAATGGTTTAATAAGACAATTCTTTCTTAAAGGCACTGATTTTAATTTAGTTACAAAAGAAGAAATACAAAAATCCCAGGATCTTTTAAATTGCAGGCCTAGAGCAGTTCTTGACTATCAAACACCTAATGTTGTATACAATAAATATGATGCATTAGGTTGTTGAAAGGGCCCTCGAAATAAATTAACTATTCTGTTCTGGATAATTTATTATTTAGAAAGCTTTACAACTAAAGGCTATATTTAACACTTAAAATATCAATTACCGACCCACTGGCTTGGGTTTATAATCGTCAGGTAGATTGTATTCATCTCTAAAATCAGTGAAACCGTTCATATCTCTCATAATTCTCCATTGAAGATCAGAAAAATGCGGAGTATAAACATAAATTGCACAGGTTATGCCGTTAGCCAAAAATACATTTTGCCCATTAATTCTAACTGTAGAGCCAACTTTAAAATCCCCAGCCGAATTTTTGAATGAATAAATTCCCCCAGCTTTACACATTTCTTCTAAAAGTCTCATTCTTCTTACAGCGTGATAAACTTGCCTAAAAAAGCCTCTGTATCTAAGCCAAAGTGGGTTTTCATCCCAACAACTCTTAGTTTTATCCGAGGTTTCAAAACAAAAATAACCAGTAGCTCTATCCAAACGAAAAGCCAATTTCTGAATCGAAGATGGAGAGCTATAACTACATCCAGGATTGGTATCGGCATCAGCGCGTGCACAAGCCCCGTACACTAAACGAGATTCTTTTTGGATTAAACTAAGCACAAAAGCCGGATTCATAGGTTTAATTCTATTGGAATAACAGATATTGGCCTGAAAACCTAGATCACAACTACTACCAAAATCAGTCCGACTCAGATTCCAAATGAAATTAGCTACAGACATATTTTGCCCTGTAAAAGGTCCTAAATTGTTAGATGGAATAAGGTTTGGGCTAATTCCTGGAAAATTCGAAGCTAAAGCAATCGGATCTGGGCTATAACAAACTTGGGCGCCATTGACCAATAGGCAATCACTGGCAGTATACAAACTAATGGGCACTTGATAAGTGGCTAAAACGCTGTTTCTGGAGTTAAGATATTGCTGAATTCGCTCTGGCGAGCTAAATGGCTCTGGTAGGGAATAGACATCTGTATCCAGAAAAACCTGTGATCTATCATAGACAGGCTGTGCATAAACTGCAAATAAATTCGGCAAGAAAATGGCCATCGAAATTAAAATAAAAATGGCCAGAGATTTTTTAAAAACATTATCTACATTTTTAGTCATATTATCCACAATTAAATTTTGTTACTTTTTACGTCCCCGCAAGACTTTAAATATTTATACCAAAGTTGTAAACAAGATTATTATTTTTGACAAAATATATACATAATTTAAATAATTTATTATGACCAAGAAAAAATCACCATCAGTAGAAATATCTTCTGATAAAAAGAAAATGGCAGATCTTGCCGTAGCAAATATTCGGGGAACTTTTGGCTCCGGTTCTATCATGAAAATGAACGAGAGAACAGATTTGGATGTGGAAGTTGTACCCACAGGCTCTTTATCTGTAAATCTAGCTACCGGAATTGGAGGTTTTCCAAAAGGTAGAATTATTGAAGTTTACGGACCTGAAGCCAGTGGAAAGACTTCTCTAGCTTTGTCTGCTGTGGCTTCCAGTCAGAAAAGAGGTGGAATTGCCGCCTTTATTGATGCTGAGCATGCATTGGATGCTAATCGAGCCGTAGCTTTTGGTGTAGATTTGGAAAATTTGTACATTTCTCAACCAGGTAGTGGAGAAGAAGCCCTAGAAATTGTTGATAATTTAGTTCGTTCAAACGCTTTTGATATTATTGTTGTTGACTCTGTTGCTGCTTTAGTGCCCAGATCCGAGCTGGAAGGCGACATGGGTGATTCTCAGATGGGTGTCCAAGCAAGGTTGATGAGTCAAGCTCTAAGAAAATTAACTGGGGTTATTTCTAAATCAAAAACTGTAGTTGTCTTTATCAACCAATTAAGGCTTAAAATTGGGGTTAGTTTTGGAAATCCTGAAACTACAACTGGTGGTCAAGCTTTAAAATTTTACTCCTCACAAAGGTTTGAAATCCGAAAAGTTGGTAACCTAAAATCCGGTACCGATAATGTAGGTATCCGAATCCGAGTTAAAGTTGTGAAGAACAAACTTGCTGCACCCTTTAAAACAGTCGAATTTGACCTTGTTTTTGATGAGCCGGGTGTCTTTAGCATGGCAGGTGAGATAATCGATTTGGGGGTAGGTTGTGGAGTTGTAGAAAAGACTGGTAATACCTATTCACTAAAAACTGACGATGGTTTGGTAAAACTAGGTGTTGGTCGAGAAGCTGCCAAAAAAGCCCTATATGAAAGCAAAGAATTGATGGCTATTGGTGAGAAAAAAATCGAAGATTTTATATTAAGTAGCAACGCGGTTGTTATGCCAACAGCAGAAGATGCTGAAAATCCGTCAACTGAAGAAGAAGTTTAGGGTTTGATTATTGTGTTTGACAATTTTCTGGGAACACAGTTTTTGAAGTTTCAAGTCTATGAACAATTTTCCCATTGAGTTTTCTATTTTAAATCAAATATTTTTTTACAAACGAAATAGAATTTATCAATTAATTATTAAAGATTCTCAGTTATTTGGTATTTTTTTACAAAAGCGTTTGTACGATTTATCAAAAACCACTATTGTAATAGATATTTTAACTTTTATTTTAACTTTTATCATAGGATTTTTAGTATTTCCTAGTTTAAGAAATCTCGGCGATTTTTGGTATATATTAATTTTGTTTGTTTTGTGGGTTGTTTTATTGAAATTGTTTATTAAAATACCCTATTTTGCTAACAAGATTAGAAAGGAAGAATCAAATAAACTAGAAAAATGTTTAGCCATAATCAAGGAATCAAAGAATCTGATTGAAAATCTTAAAATAGAGGAGTTTTTGTCTAAAAATAAAAATAATTTTGTATTTACAATCGATAAAATTGAGAAGTCGAAAACAAAGTATGATGAATTTCTAGATATGCTTCCAGAAAGGTATGGAAGACTTTACCTGACTTTAAAAGATGGTTCTAAAAAAGATATGATATTAGCTGAGTACAATTACGAAGACTTTAAAATCTTGTTTGAATAAATATCGCTATAGTCTATTCCTCAGGATTTACCCAGGTAAACAAAGAATTGTGTTGGATCAGTTGATACTATTATAAAAACAATGTTTGCTTATTCCAAGGCATGAATCTGGGATCCTCAGGGGCTTTAAAAATAGCCAATACTGAAAAATTCTATTTGTTCGATAAATATTTTCTTAAATAAAAAAACTGAATTTAGTTCGTAAAAACTTATAATACTGCTTTTATAATCCTCAACATTGGTATTTCTATAAGAGAGGAGAGGCAAATTGTGACTATACAAAATTGCGTTAGCTAGGACTCTAGATGTGCGTTTGTTGCCGTCTTCAAAAGGTTGAATGTAGGCTATAATTAAACTGGCAAACAGACTTTTTAAAAACGGATCTCGGATGTGATTTAAAAGCAGGACAAGCTTATCCATAGCTTCCCGGATTTGATGCTGATCGCCAAGAGGTTTATAAAGGCTTCCGGTAATTCCTACCCCAGATTTTCTAAAGCCGGTATTTACTTCTAGGTTTTTAGTTAAAATGTGATGTAATTCGTTGATATTATTGATTGAAATAGTTTTAAAATAGTCAGGATTCTCAAGTATAAAGTCAAAAGCTTGTTTGTGATTTAGAATCATTTGAGCCTCAGCCTCTGTTTTATTTGAGTTAGTAAGACCTTCTAAAATTAGTCTCTCCGTATCCAATAGGCTGTAAGTATCGCCTTCAATACTACTAGATTTCCAACTAAATTCAACAATCAATCGCTGGTATTCTTTTTTTTGCAGGTTAGTATTTGAATTTTTTAGTTTTTGATGGTAAACTTCCGTGGCTTTTTGGAGCTTTTTACTCTCAAGATAAGAAAAACTGTAATTTCCTAGCCAATTAAATATCTCAAAGTTGAAATTAATGATTGAGTTTTCCAATCTTGACTCATTCAGATCAACAAGCGTATCTGTTTCGTAGTTTAAAATACCCAGAGGACCTAAAGCGTAAACAGTATTTTTGCTGTTACCAGATTTTATAATTACTTTACTCTCCAATAGCTCTTGCAGCAGTCTTTGCGTAGTTCTCAAACCTAGTTCCATTTGAATAGAAATATCCGTAGATGAAAGTCTTCCTTGATTTTTCAAAAGTTTCGTGATTGTCTTGATTTCAGTATTCATGACAAAATTATATCTTATTCACGACAAAGTGTCAAGAATATCAGCCATAATTGTCGCCAAAGACTTGTAAATGTTAATTGGAATAAAATTACTGTTTATCAAAAACTACTAGAAATTCACGTGGAAATCTTAGATGAGCCACGATTTTTCCCTGAATATGATGATGGCTACTACGCTGTGTTCTGGCAGGATTTAAACGGATTTAAAATGGAATTTATGTGTTATGATAATAGTTTTTTACTGTGATTTACGTTTTTTCTGCATTAAAAATTGATTGAAAACCAAAAATAGTGGGAAATAATCAACATCAAATTATTTAGTAGTTCTGGGGAGATATCGACATACTCTTCTTGGGGAAAATTAGCTGCTACCGACTCAATATATAGCGGAGGTTCAGGAATTGGCTTCGATGAAAACTCAGGCATTTAAACTAAATATATTCACTTTTATCAATAATGCCAACCCTGCATCCCATTTTAGTTTAGAAGATCATCAAAAAGTAGCTCAGATAATTTACAACCACCTAAATTCTAAATTTCAAGCAGGTATTGCCTAGCTTCTTCGATTGTTTTTAGAAAGTTATTAGAGGTGTCAAAATAAGGAATATTATATTTTTTGCAATTTTTTTCAATTTTTTGACTATTTGTAATCAATTCTTTGGCCAGGTCTAATATCTCCTGATCATTAAGTTCATGTGTCCATTCGTTGTAACTAGGAAAATTTCGTATATTTCTGGCTTTTTCTTCGACAGAGAGTTTACTAGTCCCAATGCAGATCATTTTTAAATGCCCATTTGAATATTCGTGGAACTGTGAATAGTTTTCTGGGGTTATGGCTTCACCTTCTATGACCAAATCGATTTTATCTGTATGGTAAGTACATATACCTTTGATGAGCGGTGAAAGCCTCGAGGCACGTAAATTTGGGGCTATTTTAAAATTAATATCAAGTTCTGGCATCCCAACATCCAGCATTTGAGTAATTAGATCTGTAGAAAGTCCAATACAACCTTTTTCTGCAATAATTTTGTGTAGTAATGTAGATTTACCACTTCTAGCTGTTCCACCGATTAAATAGATCATAGCAAGTTTAGAGATGTTTTGCAATTGATTGTGCTATAAATTTATATGAGTTAATTACTGCTTTAAAAGCTTTTCCATAATGATGGTTTTCATCTTCAATCTGAATTTGTTGCATTTTACGCTCACGAAATGTTTGTTTGTCATTAAATTCTTTTACCGATTGATTCACGATATTCTTATTCAAATCAACAACCGCACAGCCCGCCAATTCAGAGATATTTCTAATTTGCCCTGTAAAATCATGTATCTCTTCAATAATAAACGGATCTTTTCCACCAAAAATATTCTTAAAATCCTCTTTGGAAATAATCCTTTTAGTTTCATATAGATCGATGTAAAATTTTTCTAAACTTGAGTTTAACTTCTTCCGCCATTTCTCAGCATAAATTGTAGTTCTGTTACCATTTTCATCCTCAAATCGTTTGGCCATATTTATAATTAACCCTAAAAATTTTGGTCGAAAACTCAACCCTTTGTAGTTCGCAGTAACTCTAAATGCACCTAATTTTTCTACCCAATTTTCAATTATTCTGTAAAGATTTTGAATTGCTTGTAATGAAAAAAAGTTTGGAAAAACAGGGCATATAAAGTAGTCGGACATCATGACCAACACCCCATTTAAAATGCTACTTGCACTTGGGGAAGAATCTATTATAATATAGTCAAAATTTTTACCCAATTCTCGGATACCCTCTTCGATTAAGTAGGCCGTGCTATCATTTTTGTACACCTCCTTATTGCTAACGATTACACTCAGTTTGTTTTCAATTTCGAAATTAATGTCTCCACATAGTAGTTTAAGGTTGCCTCTTGTAACACCGTTTTCAATATTATCTTCAAATAAATTTAATTTTACATTTGGTTGTCTCTCTTCCCACGATATATACTCGTACAATTTTGTGTTAATTACTGGGTAAGTTTTGGTATTTTTTGATGTATATTCATCTAAGTATTGATTAATATTGGCATAATCATTTCTAATATTAAGCCATTTTGACTCATTAGTTTCAGCATATTCTACACTATCAGCCAATCCGATAAATGATGAAGTTAGGTTCATCTGTGGGTCGGCGTCTATTAACAGTACATTTTTACCCTCTTTAGCGAGTGAAATACCTAGATTATGTACAACTGTAGTTTTACCAACACCACCTTTATGATTGAAAAGTGTAATTATTTTAGCCATAAAATCAATTTTATATGATTTTAAAAAATAAAGAATGTCAATTTGTTAAGGTAAATAAGTTAGCGGATTTTGTTTAACTCCGTTTAATCTAACTTCAAAATGTAGATGAGGGCCAGTGCTTCTACCAGTTGTACCAACTCTTCCAATAGATTCACCTTGAATTAGCTGCTGACCTGTTTTTACATAAACTTCTGAAAGATGAGCGTAAAGGGTGGATAAACCATTACCATGATCAACAATAACTACATTCCCATAGCCTCCACGTTCGAAACCAACTCTAGTCACTGTTCCCTTTTGGACTGAATATACTGGTGGTAAACTGCTGTTGGCAATATCACAGGCAATGTGAGCTCCAGTTACACATCTAGAAATACTTCCTTGAGTAGGCCAAATGAAGCCACTGTTCTTATTGTCAGAAAAAGTGCCAGCAAAAGTTCTTTTTGTTGTGTTATTGGCTGTAGCTGCTCTTTTTACACTATTTTTTTGTCTAATACTTTGCTCCAGGTTATCTTTTCTAGCCTGTTCTTTGGTGTTAGCTGTAGCTATGTCGGTATAGTTGGTTGAAGGTAGCAAAATAAAGGTATTGGCTGGGAATTTGCCTTTGTCACGATCCAATAAGTCTTCATTTACTGAATAAATTAAGTTTTGATCAATGCCGTAGATTCTTTCTAGATCTTCGATTTCAGTGTCTACTTTGGTTTTGTATAGATATCCTTCGGACCAAGGTAAATAGAGTTTTTCTGGAAGCGGTTTACTTTCGTCCAATTGATTGTTAAAAACAATGGTTTCTGGGCTTAAACCGTACATTTCGGCAATGATTTCAACACTTTCGTCGGGTTGTACAGTATGAGTAATTACTTGATTGTTTAATAGAAGGTCTTTGGAGTCAGATTCTTGTCTTAAAATGCTCAAAATTGGAGTGCTATTTTGTTGAATCGGGGTGATAGCAGAGGCTGTTGTATGGTTTTCTAAAGCTTTACTTAATAGACTATTTTGACTGGGACTATTATTTATAAAACTACTGCTAGAAATGACCCACAAAATACTTAAAACTACGGCACTCAAGTAGAATTTTGAAATAACTGTAAAAAATGAATCAACAAAAATTTTGATTGTCTGTAGTGCCTGTTTGACTTCTAATTTGAAATCTAGCCACCACAGGTCTCTGGTATCGTGATTAGTTAGAGTATTAGCAAGTTCTACAAAACTTAGTTTGATATGAGCGTAATGGTCTGGAAGTCGGCTGATTTCGTTCCTGATAGAAGATACAAATAATAAACTTTGGTAGGCAACATTGTTAATCGATTCAAAGACAAAGCTAAACAGGCAAATAAAAAATATTTTACTCAAAAATATCATTCTGGATAGAGATTCTTGAGAACTGACAATAATATCGCTCAATTCCTGATATGATTTGTAAACTGGAATAATGTCACCAAATAAGTTCTTTTTGTCTCCTAGAAGGATAAAATTTGGTTGGTAATCTTTCATTTTAAGTAAAGGGTCGTCGTTTAAGCTGTTATTAAAACTGGCTGCTTGCAAAGACATATAAGTAAAACGTATCGATTTTAGGTTATAAATTAGCTGTTGTCAAAGTTAGAGACTAATTTTGATGCTCGGACTGTTGGTTGAGCAAATATGAATGGAATTGATATACCTTTTTTTAACGGCTTCAGGCTTGCTTTTTTGAACAGAATCAATAGCTGCTTTGGCGTTTTCTACCAATTTTTCTTGGCTAAATTCTTTGTTAATTTTTCCAAAAACAAAATGTAAATTACCAGTTTTGTCATTTTTGTAATCGACTCTTCCTGCTTTAAAGGTTTTGACCATTTCAGAAATGTTATCGCCTACAGTTCCGGTTTTTGGATTAGGCATAACTCCAGCAACACCCAGAATTCTGGCAATGGCAGGTAGTTTTTTCATCATTTCTGGTTGAGCTATGGCTTTGTCAAAGGTGACTTTTTCATCTTTTTTAATTTTTTCAATCAAGTCTTCTCCACCAACAATATCAGCCCCACTTGCTAAAGCTTCTTTTTCCATTTCAGGAGTAACAAAGGCAGCCACCACAATCTTTTTACCGGTACCATGAGGTAAAACCACTGAACTACGAACAACTTGATCAGATTTTGTAGGTTCGATGTTTAATTTAAAATGAATTTCTGTTGATGCTCCGTCTTTGAAATTTGGCTGATCTAAATCCATTAATAACTTAACAGCCTCTTCTAAATCCAATAATTTTTTGTTATTATCGGTTGCAGCGTTGATTTTTTGAATGTTTGCAGAATATTTTTTTGATCTACCTGGTAATTTTGTAAGTTTAGTATTTTTAGACATATGTTATTAAGGTTTATAGCGGGTAATTAACCCTCCCTTGAAAGAAATTTAAGCAGCGATTTTTACACCCATGCTTTTGCAAGTTCCCAGAACTTGATTTACAGCTGAATCTAGATTAACTCCGTTTAAATCAGGTAGTTTCTTTTCAGCAATTGTTTTGATTTGATCCATGGATAAAGTAGCCACAACATTTTTTAGTTGATTAGCGGCTCCACTTTGTATTCCAGCAGCTTGTTTAATTAGCTCGGCAACTGGGGCGATTTTTAGGACAAATTCGTAACTTCTGTCTTCAAAAACGGTAATTAATGCTGGAACCATACCTTGCATTCCGGCAGTTTTGTCGTTAAATTCTTTACAGAACAACACTAAATTTAAACCATAGGGCCCAAGAGTAGATCCGATTGGAGGCGCAGGAGTAGCTGCACCCGCTTTAACAAGCATTTTAATTTGTGCTTTGATTTTTTTTGCGGACATATATTACTAGACTTTCTTATACCACTCATAATGTTCATTATATAGACTTCTTGTCAAGAATGCAAATATTTTCAACAAATATTTATATGATTAGATTTGTAAATGTTAGCAAAAGATACGCTGACATAAGTGATTACGCCCTTAAGAACATAAATATTGAAATTCAAGACGGTGAATTTGTATCTTTTATTGGTCAATCTGGGGCTGGAAAAAGCACTTTGTTAAAAATGCTTACCGGTGAAGAAAAGCCAGAATCTGGAGGCAATGAAGAAGGAGAAGTGTGGATTGAAGACATCAGAGTCGATAAAATCAAACCCGAGTATTTACCCTATTTAAGGAGAAGAATCGGTTATATTTTCCAAGATTATAAATTGTTACCCACCAGGACTGTTTTTGAAAATGTTAGTTTAGCCATGGAAGTAGCCGGGGCTACCAAGGAAGAAATCAGTCGAGACGTACCCCGTTTGTTAGATTTGGTTGGACTTTCAGACAAATCCAACAATTACCCAAATGAACTAAGTGGAGGCCAAAAACAGCGTGTTTCCATTGCCAGAGCTTTATCTCACAACCCGATTTTACTAATTGCCGACGAACCTACTGGTAATCTGGATAAATCAAACGCTTACGAAATTATCAGTTTGCTCCTTAAAATAAATAATTCTGGGACTACAGTTTTGTTGGCGACCCACGATCAAGAAGTGGTTGATAAACTACGAAAACGGGTAATTACTATCCAGGACGGAGGTGTAATTTTGGATCAAGCAGTTGGTTTGTATTACATCTAAAGTATTTATGAAAATCGACAAAACCATTTTAGCTTATCATTTGGCTAATTTTAGTGTTTCATTAGACTTTATACTCCCTATTTGGCTAATATTTTTTACAGTCACAGTTGGATTTAGCGCCACTGAGTCGATGATATTAGGTGTTGGTGCTTATTTAATAAGCCTTCTTTTAGAGATTCCAACTGGAATAATTGCTGATAAATTTGGACCTAAAATTTCTTATATTAGTGGTTCGTTGCTATTTTTTGTTGGAATGTTGTTTTATTTATTTCCTCCTAGCTTTTGGCTCTATGCTGCCTCTAGCGTTGTTACAGCAATTGGAATTGCCCTAATGTCAGGTTCTCTAGAATCTTTAATTTTTGAGTATTTAAACGAAACACATCAAACTGAGAAATATGCCAGTATAACTAGTAATAAACAATCTTTATTTTTTATTGGTAGGGTAATTGGAAGCATTGCAGGAGCTTATGTATTTTTAATTAATCCCATTTTACCTTTTATTCTAATTGGAACAAATCATCTGATTAGTGGTTTTTTTGTATCAAAGATTAAAATCGCCCATAAAGCCAAGTTAGAGATCTTAAATAAAGATATTTTGTCAAAAGCTTTGACTCAAATCAAACTAGTTTTAAAAGAAAATCCTCTATCAGGCTTTTTATTATTTGCAATATTCTCTCAAACGCTTCTAACAGATTTATATTTTTACACTTACCCTGTTTTTCTCAAAGATTTGAATCTCAATCTAGAGTTTCTAGGGTATCTTTTTGCAATTGTATCGATTTGTTCTGCCCTAGGCAGCCAGCTATTTAAAAGATATTTTTCAACCAAATATTTGTGGATAATACTGTATTTAGGAGTTAGTAGTATTCTAATTTCGGCACTTATATATATAAATAATCCAATAACTTTTTTCGTTGCTTTGATAGTACAAGGTCTTTCTTCAGGTTTTATATGGCCTTGTATTTATAGTTTTTGGCAACCCAAAATTGAAAAGCATAATCGAACAACGGTTTTAAGTATTTTTTCATTTTGCATGACTATTTTTAGTTCTTCATCAGCTTTAATTTCTGGAATAGTACTTGATAAATACGGTCTAACAAGTCTTAGATTGTATGTCATGATCATAATCTTAATAATAACTTTTGGCACTTCGATTTGGTATTTTATTAATCATCAAAAATTTTTAGAAACCAGTTTTCAGAGTTAATTTTCCATCAGTAATTTCGTAAATTGCTTTTGTATTAATCAAATTATCTGGGTCATGGGTGACTACAATTACACATTTTTCTTCGGCTATTATTTCAAAAATTTGCATCACTTCCCGACCTTTTTTTTATCCAAATTGCTTGTGGGCTCATCCACAAAGATTATATCTGGGTTGTGAACCAGGCTTCTGGCTATAGCCACTCTTTGTTTTTGACCACCAGAAATGTCCATTGGAATACTGTTTTTTAAATTTTCTAGTCCAAGTTTATAATAATTTACATCAGGATTATTTTCAACTTTTCTTCTAAATTTTTATCAATTAAATTCTCTTTTTGAAGGCCATTTGGGATATTTATTACGGATATTTTTTTAAAGAAATTATTATATCTGTTAAAATCACCTTCCAGAGACTGAAAAAGTACTTTAGGCATCAAGATGCTAATCAAACTCAGGGCAAAAATTGCAATTAAAATCAATAATCTAAACCTGTTCTTCTGAAAATATATCCAACTTCAAAGTGGGTTAGAGTATGTTTTAACTGCCATTTTATCTATTTAATTTGTAATATTTTCTAATTCCTGCAAAATTATTTTTAGAGCAGCTTGAGCGGCAGCAGTTTCGGCGTCTTGTTTACTCCTACCGTTGCCACTGGCTACCATTCTGTCCTTGATAAAGACCCCAGAAGTAAATTCTTTTTCATGATCTTTGCCGCTACTTTCTAAAACATTATATTTTGGAGTTACTTTAAATTTCTTTTGAACCAGTTCCTGAAACTCACTTTTACTATCTCGCCAGCTACCAGCACTTATAATTGCCTCCAAATTCGTTAGTAAAAAAGTTTTGGTAAATATTTCACAATATTCATACCCTTTATCCAGATAAATAGCCCCAATTAAAGCCTCTAAAGCATTGGCCACGAGGGGTAAACTATCGCCATTACTCCCATTTTGCTCACTTTTTCCAAGCAATAAAATTTTATCTAAACCTATACTAAAGCCAATATTACCCATGTTTCGGTAATTAACGAGTGCTGCTCTGAGACTGGTTAAGTAGCCTTCTGGCTCGGAGTAATTTCTGTATAAATAGTCAGTTACTATCAATTCTACTACCGCATCACCTAAAAATTCTAACCTTTCGTTGTGGTCATTAATAGTATAATCTCGGTTTTTCTCATTTAGATAAGATCGGTGGGTCAACGACTGTTTGAATAAATCCAGGTTATCAAATTTATAATTGATTCTATCTTGGAAATCGTCTAATTCTTTGGCGCTTAAAATCATACTAGTTTGTGATTTAGTTATTTCAGCTTTTCAGTCAACAAGTTACCCAGATTTTCGATTCAGTTTGCAATAAAGTAGAAATTAGAATATAATCACAAAGGTTGAAACAAAAATAAAATGCAAAATTTCAATAGAAATTCGACTAATCCTGGACTACAAGGCAACAGGACGCCAAGACCGATTCCAAATAGGTCAGTAAATTTTGTACCTCAACCACCTCAAAACAGACCTAATAGACAACCCACAAATAACAATTTACCTCCTAGAAATTTAATCCAGAATCCTGCTCCTTTTCCTGGGCAAATTAACCCAAATCCGTCAGCAAGGCAAAGTTATTACAACACCCCCAAGCCAAAAACAACTAAACCAGCGGCTAAAAAACCACCAGTAGATAGAAATAGTCCAGCATTTTTGAAAGGTTTAGATGCGGCTACTTTACGTAAAGAAGTAATTAAAACTGAAATTGAAATTCAAAAAACTTTGATTGAAAGCGAAAAATCTTATAGACAAGGAGTCTCTACTATTCGTGATTTAATTTCTCCAAGCTCAGTAAAGATCGGTACTGGTAATCTGGAATTAGGTACAAAGTTGGTTCGTAGTTTTTTTGTGTTAACTTATCCCAGAATTATCTCCAGTGGTTGGTTGGAAGGCCTGGTTAATGCCGATATTCCGATGGATATTTCGATTTTTATTTATCCCAGAGATTCGGCTGAAGTATTAAAAGAACTTAAACGAAAAGTTGGTAAAATCCAAGCCAGTTTGCAATTAAACGACGAGAAAGGAGCTCCCAGAGATCCGGCTTTACAGACTGCTTATTCCGATGTAGAAGGTTTACGTGACTCTATCCAACAGGGTACAGAAAAGTTCTTTAGAGTCGGTGTTTATTTCACAATTTATGCTGATAATTTGGAACAATTAGAAAAATTATCACAAGGAATTGAGGGTATTTTAAATCAGCAAAATATCATTACCAAGAGGGCCGCTTTGCAGATGGATGACGGTTTCAATTCTTCCATGCCATTTCTCAAAAATGATTTGGATGTCTTAAATAACATGAATACTCAGCCATTATCGGCTTGTTTTCCTTTTGTATCCTCCGAATTATCGTCTGATTCTGGCGTATTATACGGGATCAATCGACATAACAGTTCGCTGATTATTTTTGATAGATTTGAACTTGAAAATGCCAACGAGGTGGTTTTTGCTACATCTGGTGCTGGTAAAAGTTATGCTGTAAAACTAGAAATCCTTAGAAGTTTGATGATTGGTATCAATGTAATTGTAATTGACCCCGAAATGGAGTATAAAATCCTAGCTGATACCCTCGGTGGAGCCTATATAAATCTTAGTTTAAACTCTACAAACCGTATTAATCCGTTTGATTTACCCAAAGCCTTGCCTGGAGAAAATAACGCCGATATTTTAAGAACTTCTATCATCGATTTAATGGGTTTGATGAACTTAATGCTTGGAAAATTATCTCCGGAAGAAGTTTCTATCATGGAAAGAGCCATCCAGGAAGCCTACGCTAAACGAGACATCACTCCAGAAGCTGATTTAAATAATGTTATTCCGCCAACCATGAAAGATTTAGTTGAGATTCTTCAAGGAATTGTGGGTGGTGAAAGCCTGGCTCAAAGACTATATAGATATACTGAAGGAACATTTAGTGGTTTATTTAATCAACGAACCAACATCAACATCAACAATAATTTTGTAGTCTTTAATATTCGTGATTTACAAGAGCAATTAAGGCCTATAGCCATGTATATTTTGCTGAAGTATGTTTGGAATGAGATTCGTTCAGAATTAAGACGACGTATTTTAACTATCGACGAAGCCTGGATCATGATGCAGTACGAAGATTCAGCGCGGTTTTTGTATGGTTTGGTAAAAAGAGCCCGTAAATACTATTTGGGTGTGACCACCATCACTCAAGACGTAGGAGATTTCCTCAATTCCGAGTTTGGTAGGCCTATTGTTACTAACTCAGCCTTAAAAGTGCTTCTAAAACAATCTACAGCCTCTATTGACTTAATTGCCCAAACCTTTGCTCTGACTTCTGGGGAAAAACAGGTACTTTTACAGTCGGGAGTAGGGCAGGGTATCTTTTTTGCTGGTCCACGGCATGTAGCTATGGAGGTGGTGGCTTTCCCAACAGAACACCGAATTATCACCACAAATCCAAAAGACTTGCTTAAAATGCAGGAATTTGCCCAAGATGAACAAGCTACACTTAAAGCAGAAGATAATTAATGAAATTAATCACTATTCTTGGACCCACTTGTAGTGGAAAGTCTAATTTAGCTATAGATTTAGCCAGAGAGCTGATGTCCCAAAACTTCCAGGTGTGGGTGGTTAGCTGCGATTCCAAACAAGTTTATAAATACTTTGATATAGGTACAGCAAAAATTGCCGGGAAATGGTCAAACACAGGAGTTTATTTAAATCAACCGGCTTTTGTTTATAAAAATATCCCTCACTTTTTGATTGATTATGTAGATCCATTTACCAATCCAGATTACTCTGTAAACCAATATATTCAGGATTTTTGTCGAATTTTTGAAAAGCAGACTCCAGATTTTGTCATTTTAGTTGGGGGTACTGGCTTGTATGCCAAAAATATTTACTCCCAAACCACTTATCTAGCTACCAAAGATGAGTATATTCAAGCCCAAAGAGACTACAAACAAGATATCGAAAAACTAAGTTTAATCGACTTACAAGGCAAATATAACGCCTTAGATAAAACAGAAAATGGTTATAGATTATTAAATTCAGCAGATTTACAAAACAGAATCAGACTAGTTAGCTTATTAACTCAATATCAAGGGTTTATAAACAATTGGTATGATCGTCTACCCTTACCTAATTTTGAAAAAAAGTATTTATGTTGTATAAAAACTACCAAAACTAACTTGAACCAGCAAATTTCCACTAAAGTCAAAAATAGATTTGAAGTTGGCTTTTTGGATGAGGTCCGAGTGCTTTTAAAAAAAGGTTTGAGTGTACAATTTTTAGTAAATATTGGCTTAGATTATCGGCTTGCAGTTCTTTATTTTAAGGGGTTTCTTAGCCATAGTGACTTAGTGACTAAATCTATTCAAGAAAATCAAAAATACGCCAAAAGACAAATTACTTGGTTTAAAAAAGAGCCACTGGTGATGATAGAAAACACCGATGAAATACTCACAGTATTAAACTTAGTTTGACAAAGGCCTGAAATTGGGGACCAATCAAGTCAAATTATCCCAAAATTATTATGAATATTTCGACTTTAGCTAAAATCCTTGGTGTATCTATAAACGAACTGCGTGATACCGGTCAAAAATCTGGAGTATATGGCTTTTCTGGCAGAAATACCCGTATTTCTTATCAATCCGCTGTAGAAATTACCAATATTTTAAAACCAGAAAAACTGGCTAAACTAACCAATGATGACAAAATTTACCTTCCTCAAACTATCAAAGTAGCTGACCTATCCGAAACCATTGGTAAATCCACAGGATTGGTTGTTAAAACATTGTTGATGAATGGGGTGATGGCTACCATTAATGAGCAAATTGACTATGATACAGCTTCGTTAATATCGTCCGAGCTTGGAGTTACGGTTTACCCAGAAGATCCAGATATTTTTACCACAGATGCTGATAACGAAACCAATTTTATAAAAACTATAGAATATACCGATGTTTCTGACTCGGATAAAAAATACCAAACCAGGCCACCTGTAGTAACTATTATGGGTCATGTTGATCACGGAAAAACTACACTTTTAGACTATATTCGTAAATCTAACGTAGCCAGCGGCGAGGCGGGAGCTATTACCCAACACATTTCTAGTTACAAAATTACTTATAAGGGTAAAAATATTACTTTTGTGGATACTCCAGGTCACGAAGCTTTTACCGCCATGAGGGCCAGAGGTAGCCAATTGGCTGATTTTGTTATTTTGGTAGTGTCAGCAGTTGAAGGGCCTAAACCGCAAACCGTAGAGGTTATTGAAAGAGCCAAAATGGCCAAGACCCCAGTAATTGTTGTTTTAAATAAAATAGATTTACCAGATAGCGATCCTGAAAAAGTAAAAACTGAAATTTCTCAATTTGGTTTAGTTCCAGAAGAATGGGGAGGTCAGACACCGTTTATTTCCGTTTCAGCCAAAACTGGGCAAAATGTTGATAAATTACTAGAAACGATTCTACTTTATGCCGAAGTTAATGATTTAAAAGGCCAAGTGGAATGTGCTGGACAAGCTGTAGTTATCGAAAGTCATTTGGATAGGGCTATGGGTGTGGTTACCAGTGTGTTGGTTGTAAAAGGCGAAATCCGAGTAGGGGACACTGTTAGGGCAGGTGAATATGTGGCAAAAATAAGGCGTTTAGAAACCAGTGAAGGCAAATATATTAAATCAGCCACTTTAGCTGATCCTGTGGTTTTAATTGGCTTACCTGAGATTGTGAACACCGGAGAACCGATAGTCGTATATACAAATATTCGACAAGCTCAAACTGATGCGACGCTAGAAAAGCAAAAAAGAGCCAAGAGAAAAGTAACGGTGACTAACCAGCTAGCCAGTAGCGATAATCAAATTAATGTAATTTTAAAAGCAGATGTTTCTGGTTCTCTAGAAGCCCTAAAAGAAGCCATAATCAAAACTCCTCAAGAACATGCCAGAGTTGTCATCAAAAGTGAGTCTGTAGGAGCAATTACCGAAAATGATGTCGAATTTGCCAACACCACCGGTTCAACTTTGATTGCTTTTCACACCACAATTTCTGGAAATTTAGAAAAACAAATTCAAAAATACAATGTTAATTTAGTGCAAAGTGATATAATTTACGAAATATTAGAGTGGATTGAAGACCAAATTCTAAAACATGTTAAACACGAAATCAAAATAATTTCCCTTGGAAAAGCCACCGTTTTAAAGTTATTTAAATCAGAAAAAGCCACAATTCAGGTTCTAGGCGGAGAGGTAATTGATGGAAAGATTTTGGATAATAAAACTATTTTGGTGCATCGAGGTAAAGAGCAAATTGGTAAGCTGGAGGTGGTTCAATTACAAAGAAATAAAGACAAAGTAACCGAAGTAAATATCAGTCAACAGTTTGGAATTTCTGTTACTGGAAAAGTAAAAGTTCAAGTGGGAGATGTTTTAGAAAGTATTGATGAAAAGGTGGTTTTATAATTAGTCTATGATTGAAGTAATTGGTTTCTTGGCGAGTATTTTTGTAGCCAGTTCTTTTATTCCTCAAATTATAAAGTCTTGGAAAACCAAATCTACCAAAGATCTAAGTTATACATTGATGCTTCTAAATTTAATTGGGCAGATTTTATTTATCATCTATGGGTTATTTATTGGTAGTATACCACTTATTTTTACAGGTATTGTAATTTCAATTTTTGCTATATCGCTTTTAATTTTAAAAATTAAGTATAAATAGCCTGTATTAGACTTTTTTCCAACTTATCCAAGCAATTTGGAATAGTGAGTCCAAAACAGAGATTACAAATGCCCAAAATGCTTGATTAATAAGAAACAAAGCCAAAAGTCCGTTTCCATTTCCTTCTTAAGTTAATGCAATCATCGCCCACAGAATCAGAAAAAACCAGGTTAAATGCAGAAATCCTCGGATAACATGGCCAGAATAAAATTCATGTACTCCACAAAAGCCTAAAAATAGGGCTAAAATTATATAAATATCTTTACTGTAACGTCTTGTTTCAGTTTTCATGATAAATTTTCGTATGTCTTTTCAAATCTTGTAAACGTTTTACCCCTAAACTCAACATTTTCCAGAAACATTTCTAAAGATCTTCAAGCTAGCTCGCAACTAGCATCTTTCCATCAATTAATAAAATAAACCGGCTTGTAAATGCTGATTTTCTTCAGTTTTGTTACTCAGTGATAAGCAAACTATTTCCTAGATATTAGGCTTTTCGATAGTCTCCTTATGATGTTTATAAACCTCTCAGGTGCTAGGGTCATAATTATAATAAAAAAAACCAACTATAAAAGTTGGCTAAAATACACTTGTATTTTTAATTTTTGAAACTAAAATCCTATTTCTTACTTTCTAAAGCAATATCATTTTTTACCATGATTTCAGCAAGTTTATCAATATCAGTTTCTGCTTTCCAGCCCAAAACTTTTTCCGCCTTAGTTGGATCACCAATCAACAATTCTACTTCAGCAGGCCTATAAAATTCTGGGTTAACCTTAACTAATAATTGTTTGGTTTTAGCATCATATCCTTTTTCATCGGCTCCGGTTCCTTCCCAAATAATTTCTCTATCTATAACCCTATAAGATTTTTCGATAAAGTCTCGAATACTGGTTGTTACACCAGTAGCAAGTACAAATGTATCCGCTTTGTCAGCTTGCAAAATCTTGTGCATACCTTCTACATACTCTTTAGCATAACCCCAATCTCTTTTGGCGTCCATGTTTCCGATTTCAAGTGGAGTTGTATCCCCATGATAAAGTTGAGCAGCTTTAAGGGTTACTTTTCTGGTTACAAACTCTGGGCCGCGCAATTCGCTTTCATGATTAAATAAAATTCCAGAGGTAGCAAACATATCATAGCTTTCTCGGTAATTTACTGTCATCCAGTGAGCGTATAGTTTAGCTACACCATAGGGACTACGTGGGTGAAGAGGAGTAGTTTCTCTTTGTGGAACTTCCTGAACTAAACCAAACATTTCTGAGGTTGAAGCCTGGTAGAATTTTGTATGAGGTGAAAATGTGTGTAATATATCTAAAATAAAGGCAACTCCCATACCATCAACCATGCTGGTTGAAATAGGCTGTTTAAAACTAGTGCCTACAAAACTCTGTGCAGCTAGATTGTAAAATTCATCAGGTTGGACGTCTTTAACGATTTGATAGATGTTAGAATAATCTAATAAATCAAACTCAAGCATTTTTACCTGATTTTCGATTCCAAGAGCTTGGAGTCTCCATGGATTTCTAGAACTTGTTCTTCTAAACCCTCCGTAAACTTCGTATCCTAATGACAAAAGATACTTGGCTAACCAGGCTCCATCTTGACCTGTAATTCCTGTTATAAATGCTTTTTTAGACATAAATGTTATATATAATTTAATTAATGCCTCCGACTTCAAATTTTGTCAAAGTTAAAACACGTGTTTTTTATAGGTAAATATTATAAATTAGGGTTTTATCGGTCATTTTTTATTTTAATTTATTAACTTTAAATTCGGATTGTATTACTAAGTGTATATTAATTTCCGATATTTTTTTGAAAGGGCATTATAAATTTCCTTGACAAAATACTTAAAATATGACCATAACTTAATCCGCTATTAGTATATAGAAAAATAGCAGATTTACAGCTGGACTTACGAGTAAAGATTTGCGAAAAATTAAAACGTTACGAGTATATAGTGGATGCCTTGGGAGTACATGCCGATGAAAGACGTGAGAGGCTACGTTAAGCTAGGGTTAGGTGCCTCTAACCGTTTGATCCCTAGATTTCTGAATAGGAAAACCAATATAAACTAAAATTTATATGAGCTTGGATAGTACCAAGTAATCGGGAACGCGCTGAAGTGAAACATCTCAGTAAGCGCAGGAAAAAAGACAGACATGCTGATTCCCTTAGTAGTGGCGAGCGAACGGGGATTATGCCAAAAACTTCGGATTGTCTATTAACTGGATTGTGAACCTCAGTAATCTTCGGATTACAGTTCTTTGCGTGAGAGTTAAAACCTAGTAGAAGGAAGACGCCGTGAGGGTTGTGGGAAAAGTTGTTCAAGTTCTATTGCTTGAAATCAGGTCTAAAAAATAAGTTAATAACAAAATTACCTGGAAAGGTAAGCAATATTAGGTGATAGCCCTGTATGTAAAATTTTCTTGTTACCTGATAGATTTTATCCCAAGTAGCACATGGACACCGTGAAGCCTTGTGTGAATCATCCGTGACTACGCGGAAAGGCTAAATACATGTACTCACCGATAGTGAACAAGTACCGTGAGGGAAAGGTGAAAAGCACCCCAGGTCGGGGAATGAAAGAGTTTCTGAAACTATATACTTACAATAAGTGGAAGCGGTTTATACCGTGACCATGTGCCTATTGAAGAATGATCTGACGAGTTAACAACATACGGCAAGGTTAAAAGCGCTAGAGCTTGTAGCCGCCAGTGAAAGCGAGGGTTAACTGCCCGTTTAGTCGTATGTTTTAGACCCGAAACCCAGTGAGCTACCCTTGAGCAGGTTGAACTGAAAGTAAAACTTCAGGAAGGACCGAACCCGTGTCGGCTGCAAACGGCTGGGATGACTTGAGGGTAGAGGTGAAATACCAATCGAACTGGGTAATAGCTGGTTCTTGCTGAAATGCCTTTAGGGGCAGCCTCGGCTAAAATAGTTACATAGAGGTAGAGCTACTGAAAATGTTGTGGGTTACCACGCATTACTAAACTCCAAATTCTATGTAATGTTCTCCGGGAGTGAGGCTGTGGGATCTAAGTTTCATAGCCAAGAGGGAAAGAGCCCTGATTGTCGTCTAAGGCCCCAAAATCGTAGCTATAGTGTAAAGAAGGTGAAGTTGTTGAGACAGCCAGGAGGTTGGCTTAGAAGCAGCCATCCTTTAAAGAAAGCGTAATAGCTCACTGGTCAAACGACTTTGCGTCTACAATGTTCGGGACTAAGCTACGTGCCGAAGACACAAATGTATATTTATATACGTGGTAAGCGAGCGTTCTATATCGGCTGAAGCAGAATGGGAAACCAACTGTGGACTGTATAGAAGTGAGAATGTCAGAATAAGTAACAAATGATGTAAAGTGAAAAACTTTACCACCGTAAACTCAAGGTTTCCTACGCCACGATTTTCGTCGTAGGGTTAGTCGGTCCTAAGGTGAGTTCCTAATGGAGCTTGTCGATGGATACACGGTCAATATTCCGTGACTAAGTAAATATGTGATGGAGTGACGCATAATGGTAATTTTTGCGGCTTTTGGCTATTGCCGTTGGAATACTTAAGTAGTTTTACAGCTTAAACTGTTGTAATTGTTGAGCGCTAGTTATGCTAGTTGTTCTTCCTACCAAGGTATTTCAAAAGGTGGGTAACCATCAATTAAAATGACCCAATGTGCCAAGAAAAGCTTCTAAACTTAAGTATTTATTTAACCGTACCGCAATCCAACAAAGGTGAGTGAGGCGAGTAGCCTAAGGTGAACGGGATTATAATAAGTTAGGGAACTCGGCAAAAAAACGGTCGTAACTTCGGAATAAGACCTGCCCTATTAATTAGGGTCGCAGCAAAAGACTCTCCTCCGACTGTTTAACAAAAACATAGGTCCGTGCTAACTCCAAAAGAGGATGTATACGGGCTGATGCCTGGCCAGTGTCGGAAGGTCAAACAGAGTGGCGCAAGCTACTTTGCCAAGCCCCGATGAACGCCGGCAGTAACTATAACTGTCCTATGGTAGCGAAATTCCTTGGCACATGAGTAGTGTCCCGCACGAATGGCATAACGAGGGGAGAACTGTCCCAACTATTAACCCGGTGAATTTGCAAGGGAGGTGAAGATGCCTTCTACTTGTACCAAGACAAAAAGACCCTATGAAGCTTTACTACAGGTTGTTGTTGTTTTGTGATTTTAATTGTTCAGTATAGCTGGGAGACTTTGATTTAATAACGCTAGTTATTATTGAGTCGCCGTTGAGATACCAGCCTATTACTGTTACAAAACTTACTTGATCGACTAAATCAAGGACCGCGACTGCTGGGTAGTTTAACTGGGGCGGTTGCCTCCCAAATTGTAACGGAGGCGTCTAAAGGTTGGCTTGCCTCGGATGGAAATCGAGGTTTAAAGTATAAAAGCACAAGCCAGCTTGACTGCAAGACCAACAAGTCGAGCAGATGCGAAAGCAGAGTTTAGTGAACCGATGCGTCTTAGTGGATGGCGCAAAGACCCACGGATAAAAGTTACTCTAGGGATAACAGGCTGATCTTACCTGAGCGTTCATAGCGACGGTAAGGTTTGGCACCTCGATGTCGGCTCGTCTCTTCCTGGGGGTGAAGTAGCTCCCAAGGGTTTGTCTGTTCGCCAATTAAAGAGGCACGCGAGCTGGGTTCAGAACGTCGTGAGACAGTTCGGTCTTTATCTGGTATAAGCGCGCGAAATTTGAGGAGGCGGATTCTTAGTACGAGAGGACCGGAATCCATGAGCCTCTGGTGTACCGGCTGTTCTGCCAAGAGCATTGTCGGGTAGCTATGCTTAGTTACGATAACCGCTGAAAGCATCTAAGCGGGAAGCGGTCTCCAAGATTAGATTTCGTAGAGATTTATCTCAAAAGACTCCTCGAAGATAACGAGGTATATAGGCTCTAGGTGTAAGATTAGCAATAATTTCAGCCAAGGAGTCCTAATCAGTCAAATTTTAATTTTTTATAAGTCTTTGTTTATTAAGTCCAGCTGTAAATCTATTTAAATTAATAGCTTTTTATTATGCCTTTAATTTGTCCAATTACATTAAAATCACAGCGAAGGATCAAAAAAAGATCTCATTCAATGCAGGCTAATATTGTACAGTTAAAGCCTAATTTTGTGATTAAAAAAATTGGTAACAAAAGAGTTAAAGTATCAGCTAAAGCAATTCGAACAGCTAAAAAGAAAGGTGTATCAGTAGAATCTTTGATTACAGGTATTTATTAGTATTAATTTAGTTATGTTATAAATTATAGTCCTTTATTGGGCTATTTTTTTTTGGCTCAATAATTTCTACACCTTTTAGATAAACCAATCTATTTAACAAACTTGCGAAGATTTTGAATTATGATTTAGTTTATAATGTTTAATTATGACACTTCTAAATAAGGGACTTGTAAAAGACTATATTGCTAAACACAGGCACTCAACTAACTTAATAACAAGACAAAAAAATGTACTTGAACATCTCAAAACCAAAGTGTATGATAGAATACAGCAAGGGACTTTTAAAAAAGAGGAGTCAGAAAAACCAACAATACTGCCCAAACTTTTTGAATTACTCGGGTATTCTCACCCTGAAAACTATGAATTTGAATTCACAAACCAATCAAGATCGGCAGATGTTATTCTTGGCGTAGAGATCGATGGAGTACGTGATGTTGAAGTAGCTATTGAGTGGAAAGGAATTGACACGAAAGACCTAGATAAGGGCAAAGGAGGAGAAACCCCAGTGTCCCAGATGTCTGATTATATGAGTAAGACTAATGCCAATTTTGGAATAGTTAGTAATTTTAACGAGTTTAGGCTGTATTCAAAACAAAAAGGACAAACCCAATATTATGGAGTAACCTTGGAAGAAATTGTAACAAAACCTGAGAAGTTAGAAGAATTTGTGTTTTTACTTTCAAAAGATAATTTATTAAAAAAAGACCAAAAACAGAGCCTGGTAGAAATCTTAATCGACGAGTCAGAAGACGAGCAGGAGCAAATCACCAAACGCTTTTACAATGACTATAAACAAAGGCGGTTAAATTTATTTCAACATTTAGCAGAAAACAACCCCGAAACCAACAAACACATTTTAGTTGAAAAGTCTCAGAAAATCTTAGATCGCCTTATTTTCATAATGTTTTGTGAAGACGGCTTTTTAATTCCAAGCGGTACAGTAAAAACCACTTACCAGCAGGCAAGAAATACTATTTTACCAACTCCAACCAAAATATTGGATTTCTTCAAAGGGCTGTTTTTAGCCATTGACAAGGGCAACGAATACCCAAAAATTAACGCTTTTAATGGCGGACTATTTGCTGAAGATTTGGAACTAAACAGCTTGATAATAAAAGACGAAATATGGGCAGACCTCATCAAACTTGCCGAATATGATTTTGAAAGTGATTTGAATGTAAATATTTTAGGTCATATTTTTGAGCAAAGTATAGCCGATATTGAAGAGATAAAAGCTGATTTAGAGGGAGAAACCACCGACAAGAAAAAATCTAAACGCAAAAAAGACGGTATTTATTACACTCCTGAATACATCACGGATTATATTGTGAGTGAAACTGTAGATAATTGGCTAACAGAAAACAACGAGCAAATAGACCAAATCAAAATCCTAGACCCAGCAGGCGGAAGCGGTGCTTTTCCAAATCAAGTCCACTCATACCTTGCCAAAAAAACTGCCGAACTTCAAAACCAACAAGCCATAGAAACAGGGCTTGAAAATTTAGCCCAGCAAGACGCAAGCACCATAGACAAGGGAATACTCAAAAACAACATTTTTATGGTTGATTTACAGCCTGAAAGTGTAGAAATTGCCAAGCTTAGTTTGTGGCTTAAAACTGCTAAAAAAGATCAAAAACTAAATAATTTAGATGAGAATGTGAAGTGTGGGAATAGCCTAAAAATAAACTGGAGAGAATACTTTGGTTTGACTGGTTTTGATGCAATTTTAGGTAATCCACCCTACATTAAAGAATACACTAACAAATCCGCTTTTGACGGCTTGCATGATAACCCATACTATCAAGGGAAAATGGACTTGTGGACGATGTTTGCTTGTCAGGCGATAGACGAGCTGGCAGATGGCGGATATTTGGCTTTTATTGCACCGAATAACTGGATAAGCAACAGTGGAGCTAGTATTTTTAGAGACAAGATTTTAACAGACGGAGAACTTAGAACCTTTGTTGATTTTGGAGATTTTAAGGTGTTTGAGGATGCAGGCATTCAAACTATGGTTTTTGTGTTTAAAAAGTGCCAGCCAAGGGAAAAATACACTGTAGATTATGCTAGAGTGGAAGACAAAAATATAGGACTTGAAAATATCAAATTGCTTTTGAGTAGTAGGCTAAAAGCTGAAATACAAGGGATAAACAAATTTGAGGCAGAAATAGAGCCAGCTAAACTAAAAGGTAAAAACCTTGCTTTTGTAGATAAAACAGTAGATCAAATTTTGGAAAAAATGGAGACAGGCGAGAGGTGGTTTTTGGATAAAAAAGAGGTTGCTCAAGGGATAGTTGCACCTCAAGAATTTGTAACAGAAAGACATCTTGAAAATTCAAACATTGAAGCACAACCAAACGAAGGAATTTTTCAAATTACAACCCAAGAAAAAGAAAAACTTAATTTTACACCTCAAGAATTAGAATTTATCAAACCTTTTTACACTATCGAACAACTAGGTAGATACACCGCAAATTCGCAAAATAATTTATGGGTAATTTATACAGGAAGCGACATAAAAAACAAGATTGATAACTTACCAAATATCAAAGCCCATCTTGATAGGTTTAGTGAAATTATAACCTCCGACAACAAACCCTACGGACTGCACCGAGCCAGAGACGAGAGGTTTTTTAAAGGCGACAAAATAGTTTCACTTAGAAAATGCACCGAGCCGACTTTTTGTTTTACTGATTTTGATTGTTACCTTTCTCAAACTTACTACATCATCAAAACCGACAAAGTAAATCTAAAGTTTTTAACTGGGGTTTTGAACTCAAAAATTGTAGCTTTTTGGCTTAGATACAAAGGAAAAATGCAAGGCGACCTTTACCAAATAGACAAAGACCCACTTTTGAACATTCCAATACCACAAGCCACAGAAACCGAGCAAACCCAAATTGCCGAGCTGGTGGATCAAATAATGGAATTAAAAAAGGACAACCAAAGCCTAACCAATAGCTTATTAAAGTTAATCAAAACTAAATATAAGGTTAACCAAATCGGAGCCAAACTTAAAAACTGGTATGAACTAGAAACCGCCGACTTTTTGGATGAACTCAAAAAACTAAAACTCAATCTAGGCTTTGCAGAAGAAGCCGAACTGATAACCTATTTTGAAGCGGAGAAGGCGAAGGTTAATCAATTACAAAACAAGATTAACCAATTTGACCAGCAAATTGAAGAGTTGGTTAGGGGGTTGTATAAAATTTAAAAATTTATAATATGTCAGAAAAAGCGGAAATTTTAGAAAAACTATTTGATTATAAAAGCGAACAGGTAAATATTTCAATAGACCAATTAAAAGAAATTAGAAACAAAGTAAGTTATTTACTAGCTTTTTTATCCGCATTTATTGGATTTTTTCTAAGTAATAATAGTTTGGACATAAACATTGAAAAAATAATTTTCTTTTTTGGTGTTATCCTTGTAATTTTTGAATCTCTTAAATTACTTAAATCAATGGGTTTAGATACCACTATTAGAGTTAAAGCAGTAAAGGACGAAGAAGTTAATAACTACCCAAATAAAGAATATATTTTTGATGGTTTGGTAGATTATTTAGATCAAATTTACTTTTCAGCAAAACAAAGCATCTATGATTTTGACCTAAAATTTAATAGGTTAGTTAATTATACTTTTTTACTTGTAATAATTTCTTTATTGTTTTATTTCTTAGATAAAAATTCATACACTCAAATTTTTGATTTTTTAAAAAATAACTTAAACTATGTCTTCCAATAATACAACAAATCAAGGCTCAGGCTCAAATTCTCAACCTCCTAAAATGGTTGTAAAACCTCAAAATATAATATCTAGCAACTTTGGATTAGGTGCTATTAAACCAATTCCAACAGTTACACCTAGTCAACCGCAAGCCCCTAAAATAATTCAAAACCAAAAAGCAATAGTAAATAATCAAAGAAGTTTAGGACAAAATCAAACTAATAATAGTAATAACAATTAATATGACCAATCAACAACAAAAAAACCTTAGTTTGTATCCAGTAGATTATCCATTTGAAACTTTGAAATCAAGAGTAAAAGAAGGTAAAACATTATTAAATCCAGAATTTCAAAGAAAATTTGTGTGGGATGAGAATAAAGAAAAGAGGGAGACTGGATCAAGATTTATAGAATCATGTTTAATGAGAATACCTTTGCCAGTTTGTTATTTTTATGAAAACAAAGAGAATAAACAAGAGGTAATAGATGGGGTTCAGAGAATTACAACTATTTGTGATTTTTTAAGTGACAAATTTTCGCTCTTTAATTTAGAAACCTATCAAGAGTATAATGGTAAAAAGTTTAGTGAGTTACCACAACAAGCACAAAGTGATATTGAAAACTATACATTAAGATGTATTATTTTAAGAAATGAAAACGATCCTTTAATTGTTCAAGATATTTTTCAAAGATTAAATAGAGGTTCTGTAACTTTAGCCCCCCAAGAAATAAGACACGCTCTTTATCCAGGTAGTTTAGATAAACTTCTTACAGAATTAGGAGACAATAATTTAGTTCAAATACTTATACCTAAAAAAGATAAAAAAAATGAAATTGACAGAAGGTCTGATGAAGAAATTGTTTTAAGATATTTTGCAATTGATGATGAGTTAAAAGGTTATGGCGATAAACTATCAAAATACTTAGATTTATATATGAAAAATAATCAAAATATGGAATATCAAAAACTTGAAGATTTAAAAACAGAGTTTTTAGATACTCTTGAGAAATGCCAAGAGGTTTTTGATGAAGATATTTTTAAAAATCTAAATACGAAACAAAAAAACTCAGATGAAAGAATAGTTGGAAGAACAGGTGTCGTTCACTTTGAATTGCAAATGTGGGGTCTTAAAAGGTTAGAATGGGAATTTATAAAATCAAACAAACAAAGCATTTATGATAACTATAAAACTTTGTGTGGTAGTTTAGAATTTATTAACGCTGTTCGTGGAGGAGGACTACAACAAAAAAACTCAATTTTAAATAGAAGAGCTTTATGGCAAGAAAAAGTAGTCATACCAATATTACAAATCAACTAAGAAAGGCTTTAGAAAACCTAGATGAAATTGATCAAACTACAATATATTTTTACGATCAAATTATAAAAGATAATAATTTTATCAAAAACAAAGCCAATTTTTTAAGTAAATCATTGTTAGTGATGCTTTTGACTATTTGCGAAACTTACTTCAGAGAATTAGTCTTTGATGACCCACTTCTGTTAATTTAGACAATAAGTTCTCTTCTAGTTGAATAATATTTGAAAACTGTAGTAATAATCTAAATTAATATATGCTAATATATGCGTGGTAAAAAAGTTCCAGAACCTG
>Ga0172372_10000208_pt1 | contig 91731 bp, 87 predicted proteins | sample LakKiv5m_2_FD_114544 | JGI IMG/M metagenome (GOLD analysis project Ga0172372, IMG submission 114544) | Freshwater microbial communities from Kabuno Bay, South-Kivu, Congo - kab_092012_9.5m | ecosystem: Environmental > Aquatic > Freshwater > Lake | place: Democratic Republic of the Congo... | reverse complement strand
TTTCAGAAAATAGCCGAGAGAACGTGAAGCAGGATTGCAACAATGCTCTGCGGGAGGCCTACGCGGAAGCCAAATCGGGTACATTGTCATTCTCCACAATCTGCGAGGAGATAAATGCGGCCTCTGAGCCGGCAGATCGGTACGAAGGCATCGAGCTCTGTCTGGATGTGATGGCGGCGGACGGACGCGCAGAAGCAACGGAACTCGAACTCATCCGGAAAGTCGCAGGTGTGCTTGAGCTAGATTTCGACGAACTGGAGAAAATGAAAGACCAGCGGATGGTCGGTGTGACGCTGCAAGTGTCGGAAACTTCTGACACGAATGCATTGGAGTCTGCTCTCGGGATTGATGCCAAGTGGCCACCCGAGCGGATCCGAGAGCATCTGCGAGAGCAGTTCAAGACGTGGAATGCTCGGCTGAATACGGTCAACAGTGGCGAAGAACGCGCTAACGTGCAGGCTCACCTCGATCTTATTGCGCAAGCTCGGAAGAAATATGCGGGGTGATCTAGATCAAGCCAGAGATCTTGCGCACAGCCTGCGATTTCGCGCCGAAGAACTCGTGGAGCGGCCCAAAGTCGATAGGCAAGAGCTAGCGCTTCGACGTGGACGTCGCTTAGGCTTGGAAGTTTCGTCTGAACTAACGCCACGATTGGCTGCGGTGGTAACGTCGGTATGCAGCAATTTTGGGCTTGCACCGGAACGGCTTCGGACCTTCGTACATCCCTCGGCAGATCTGCAAGCTCTATGCTCTATCGCTGAAGGACGATGCCTGATCGAACTAAGCTCGTCTTTGGTTGAACAGCTAGACGACCAAGAGCAAGCTTTTGTCATCGGCCATGAGCTTGGTCATTTTCTGCTCGATCATCACTACCTTCCTCTACCTTCGGCTAGCAGCATTGAAAAATATGAGCTGCTGCGGGCAAGGGAGATTTCGGCCGACCGATTAGGACTCGTTGCCTGTAGAAGCCCAGAGGCTGCGATTAGAGCTATCATTAAAACGTTCTCAGGACTCTCCGAAAGCTACCTTAGGTTCGATGCTGCAGCTTTTCTGCGGAGCAGTTTCGATGGTCAATCTCGCGCTCAGCTGCAAGCTGGGTTTCGCGACACACATCCTAGCTTTGCAATTCGCGCGAGGTGTTTGGTTCACTTCGCTCCTGTCTCTACTGTTGAGGACTCGCAGAGCTGGAAGGTGGAGTTTGATCGCGCGGAGGACCGTATCTTTCGAGACTTCGTGACGTACAGCGAAGCCTCCGTCATCGAACACGTGAAGTCCCTTGAGACAAGCTTTGGTCAGTGGATCTGGGTTTTACCGCCCGCATTCTCTGGATCGATTTCCAAGGATCAGCTGGCAGTTATAGAGAACAAGTTCGGGGCGCAGTTTGCCGACAGCATCAAACGCAACTTCTCGGGCATGCCTAGGAAAGAGGTTGCGCTTTTGGCGGAGCAGAAACTCAAGGAGGCATTTGCCGAATGCCGGATCGCGCGACCGGCCAAGACAGCAGCGCTCTTTCATCGCTTGGTCGTTGAAGCTGAATCGAGCTTTGGGTTGCCTCCTGGCTCACACCCAGCAATCACCATACTGCAAGGTAACGAAGCTTGATCAGCGCGACCTACCTATGTTTTTCCTCGACGCACACTTTCTGATTCACGGCACGACCCGGTTTGATATATAGATCAAACCTGCGGCAGCAGGCACGAGCCCAAGGTCGCAATGCCGAAAATCACGAAGAAGCTGATCGACTCTATCGCGCCATCCCCGCACGAACAGATCATCTTCGATAGCGAGACGCGCGGGTTCGGCTTGAAGGTGGCTCCGTCCGGTCGGAAAACATTCTTCCTGAAATATCGCAACGCGTTTGGTCGTCAGCGTAAGCCCACGATTGGGACGTATGGGGACCTGACAGTCGATCAGGCGCGGAAGATTGCGCAGGATTGGAAGGTGCAGGTTGCCCAAGGCGGCGATCCTTCAGCGGAGAAGCAGGCCGCACGAACGCAGCAGACCTTGAACGAGTTTGCCGATGGCTACTTTGATGCCGCGAAGAAGAAGCAGAGCACCAAGGGTATGGAGCGATCATATTATGAAACCCATGTGCGCAAGACGCTTGGCAGACTTCCTCTCGTTGATATCCGGCAAGCTGATGTGCAAGCGTGGATCAATACCCGCTCCGACACACCCGGCGCTGCTAACCGGACGATCAGTATGCTGTCGGCCATCTTCAATGAGGCCGAGCGTCAGCAACAACGCGATGTGAACACCAATCCATGCAAGGGCGTGAAAAAGTATGCCGGCAAACCGCGTGAGCGGTATCTGTCTCGTGACGAATATCAGCGGCTGAACGCCGTGCTCGATCAGATCGAACAGGATGGTTCGATGAACTACATTGTCGCTCCGGCGATACGCTTTGCGCTGCTAACGGGCGCCCGGCGCGAGGAGTTCCTCTCACTGAAGTGGGAATATATCGACTTTGAGAGTCAAACCGTTCACCTGCCCGACAGCAAGACAGGACCAAGAAAACTCTACCTTTCGCAGCCAGCTATCGAGATTTTACGGAGGCTGCCGCGAGTCTCGGGCAATCCATATGTGTTCCCCGGCCTCAAGCCAAAGGATCACTATCACAACCTGAAGAAGCCTTTCAAAAAGGTGCTGGCGCTCGCTGGTATCAGCGACTTCCGAATTCATGACCTCAGACATACCCATGCTTCATGGGGCATCTTGGCCGGGCTCTCGACAAACTTGATCGCGAAAACGCTGGGTCACGCGCAAGCGCGAACGGCTGAACGTTATGCACACATTGGCGACGAACCTGCTTTGAGAGCCGCGGAAATGGTCGGGCGCGAGATGGTCAATGAAATCGACAAGCGACGCGCCGCCCAGGCGACGGTCAGTCCAATTCAGCAATCATCCGGACCTGATCTCGCACAGCTTCAAGCCGCTTCTCAGGAACAGACTTCAGAAGCTGAGCAATCTCAGCTTCAAGACGCACTCGCCGCGTAGACTTCGACTTCTCAGGAATTGTTGTGGGCACCAGTTCATTGATTGAAAGATTCAGAGCCGCTGCCAGTTCGACAAGCATGTCCAAGGTGGGCAGGGTCCGGCCTCTCTCGATCAGCGATACGCTGTCAGCGTGCCGACCAATTCGTTCGGCAAGTTCTTCTTGCGTCAGTTCAGCATCAGCTCGCGCTGCGCGGACCGCCGCCCCAATCCGTTCCTTGAGGCTCTTGACCATAGCCCGAGCCTTATTCGGTGAGATAGAGCTCGCCACCGAACGGGGCTCGACTTCCGTTGGTCTCACCGATAGCATTCGGTATTATGGAATATTTTCGGTGTCTGGCTGGGGATCAACTATGATATGGAGATACCTTGGTGCGAGCTACTGACCCATCTCCACGGGGAAGCCGGTGCAGCCGTTCCAGAAGTCGCGGAACACTCTCCCCTCCTTCACCACCATTCCGAAATCAAGTGAACGAGCGTCAGCTCGGTTCGCGCCAAGCCGGAACCGTCAGATGAAGATAACAGGTGGGTGGCGGCGGCCGGTGCGATGGGCCTCCTTTTGCCTCTTGCCGCATCGGCATGTCAGTCTGAGTTCATCGACATTGGCGCACACCGATCGCAGAATGGCGATGCCGTCACATCCAACCGACAAGAGCATGCGCTTAGAAAATCGAAACGACGGCATCGCGAAGGTCGAGGGCGTTAGTTCGATTGGTTCGATTGGGTTCAGTGCCGAGCCGCTAGTTTCTGCGCGACATCGAACGTCGAACGTGATCGCTTTGATTCAGTACACAACCGACAGCAACGCACCGACGCTGAGGCCGGCCTCAGCGTCGCTCTGCTGACTACGACGAAGATTGGATGAGAGTGTGGGATGGAGGGACCAATGCTGCGCCGTGCAATGATTGGAATGGGACTTCTTCTCGGGTCTGCCGCCCTGCTCCAAACCCCGGCGGCGCATGCGCAGCAGGGGCCAGCGCCTCTCAAAGATCATACAGCAGAATCCTACCGTGAATGGTGGCGCGGATACGAGAGCTCTTCGAGAGAACGGGTGCTATTGGAGGTTGGGTCGGGACGCGAATGGCGCGCTACACCCGAAGGTCTTAAGGGCCGCACCATCGCGTTGGTCCTGACGCGACAAGGAATCAACGATGCGAACTTCGGAGGACGTATCATCGAATGCATCGACAGGTTCTCGATGGGTCCTGACGGAGACTCGGTGCACGTAAAGGATGCAGCGAACGAGTGCGCAGCCGCCATTGAAGAAGGTCGCTTGGCCAAACTCTACGCTACTTTTGAGAAGCCCTTTGGCGGCTCCGATAAAGCAGATGTCCCTGCTACCCCTCTTGGCGGAACAGAACCTCCAACATCGACAATTCACATCGTTAGCGCGCCCTCTCCTTCAAGGCTCACTGAAACTCTGCAAAATCTCCGCGCCACCAAGATCGGGCGGTTTGTTCAACAAGGCGAAGTAAGTGCGGCGTTGATGCAGGTGGTCGATATCGACCGCGAGATGGGTGATTACGACTTTAGCACAGGCAATGGCGGCTGCGATGTGCGCGCCTGTTCAGGGCTGGGCCTCGTAATTCTCGCGTACACGCGGATTGGTGGCGCACCTTCCAGTGCATCGGTGACGTTAATAGCTCCGGATGGACGCAAGGTAGAGTCAGGTGGGGGCATGAGTGAAGCCGACTCCGAGGAAATGGGGTGGGACAGTAGTAGGGCACTTCTATCAAGTGACGTCTTCCGCGTAGATGGGCTTACAGCGACGGAGATACTCCAGTCGGGAGGGTGGCAGGCGGAGGCAGTAATCGGTGCGCAGAGGTTTGTGTTTCCGCTTACTGGTGAAGGCAATGCCAATGCGCATGAAGGACACGCGCTCTGTTGCGCTACGCTGGTTGACGTTGCTGCGGATGACGTCTTGAACGTGAGGGCCGCTCCCGACGCAAGTTCCGAACGCGTGGCGTCACTAGCACCAGGTCAGCCTTCGCGCATCGAGGTGCTCGACTGTTTTGGCAGCTTAAGTCGTTCGAGTTGGCAGAGCACGATACCCTCGACGAACGGACAAACGTGGTGCCTCGTCAGAGTTGCGAGCCTCGGCGCCGCTTTTTCAAACTACGGATGGGCTAATGCGCGATATCTGCGATTCAGGGCTGATCCCTAATGACGAGCCTTGAAACCGGATTTGTCCCAGGTTCAGAAGTCCAGGCCGGTAAAGGGTTTCTATTTGGGGTGAGGAGAGTTTCCTGACGAGGGTTCTGTCGAGTCCGTCTGGATGAAGCAATGCACGGTTGTTGTGAGGCTTCGCGTTGCGGCGCTGTTGCGCGTTTCGGATGCTGTCTGTTGATGAAGACCGGACAGATTTGGAATAGTGCAGGACCAAGACCGGGAGCGCCGATCAAGCCATTTAGCCGAAGCAGAAGGCCCGGCTCCTGGGCAATCAACCGCTAGAGCCGGGGAAAAATCTGCGTTTTCGTTATCGCCTGAAGTTGGTGAACCAGCGTTCGGATATGTCGGGCCGAAACTCCTTCATTGTGTAAGTATTCCAGCGTCGCCTTTCCGTGTCGGTCGCAAGCTCCTGCATGTGGTTATCTAGGTATCCCCAGCGGCTTGATCGCCACTGATCGAGCAAGGCGTTACGAACGTCTCCGAGGGAGCACGTGGCAGGGACGCCTCCGATCGCCAGATGCACGTGCATCCGTTTGAAGTCGGAACGCGGTTCGCCTTCTACAACCCCAGCGTAGAGAAGTCCGCAACCAGCTCTGCACGCGGCGCGGCCAAGGATGCGCCGCGAGAGGCGGCGCATCACATAGGCTACGTTTTTCGCTACGGCTTCAGTGGACACCCATTCAACAAGCACGCCCTCCTGAACGCACTGCCGAACAGACCCCGTAAATGCGAGCTGTGCATCGAAACTGCCGAACCAATCGCGGTAGGCGTCTCGTACAGCGGACGGCGGGCTCATTGCCCGCCGTCAACTGAAGGGTCTTTGTCCCACACGTACCGTTCGCGCGTTGCGTGCGAGGTCGATCGGTATTCCCGATGCTTGAAAAACTCTTCAACCTCTTCCCGGCGATACAGCACTCTTCGGCCGAGTTTCAGAAAGTGCGGGCCGCAGCCGTATAGCCTCCATCTTGCTAGCGTGGACTCCGAGACTTGCAGAAAGGTGGCGAGCTGCCCCGTCGTCATTAGTTCAGTGGTGTATTGGTCTTCCATGACCTTCTCCGAAATGGAGAGGCCGTGTCGGTGTCATATCGAAAAATTCACGGTGCCGACCGGCACCCTCAGATGAAGCTGAAGCCGGTTAGGGCGTCAGCGAATGTCCGGTGCAGATTCCTGAACCGGGTGTGCGAGCACGACGACAAGGCACCGTGCTCGCGATTATGTAGTCACTCCCAGTTGCTCGGATTGAACATTTTCTCAGTCCGCTCGCGCTGGTACATCTGCGCCACGATGAAAGCGCGGTAGCGCTCGTGACACTCCAGCTGCCATGGGAAGCACATGGAGTCAGACAAATGCAGCCCGAGGTAGGCCTCTAGCGCGTCTGTAGGAAAGACCACTTGGCCATCCGCCAGAGTCCAGCGCAAGGGTTCGTGCGTACCCGCCTCGACCACTCGCCAAAAACGAGTGGTCGCAGACTCGGTAGGATCAAGGATGGTCGATTTGGCCAAGAGACAATCGAGCTGATTTTCGGAGAGGCCGAGTATCGTGAGCGCGTCCCAGTAGTTGTAGCCAGTCATTGTGTTTCTCACTGCCGAGCCTGGCTTTGCACAGATTCAGCGAGGGGTGAGACAGCCCGGAAACCGAGCTGATCGCAAAGCCACATACGTAGCTTTCGCGGCTCCATTTCCTGACCGATTAAGCAGATTTAATCGGGACGGCTTCCCGCTTGCGAAATCGGCCGTGGAAGTACCTATGTGGTACCTGAGCAGACCGACGTCATTGGCCACACCGCGAACCGGATCGCTAAGTTATTGGGCCTGTTACGACTAGGCTGGTGGGCGGTACAGGGATCGAACCTGTGACCCCTACCATGTCAAGGTAGTGCTCTACCGCTGAGCTAACCGCCCAATTCCAGCCCGTGATCGCAGACAAAGGCTCGCTGACAAGGCGAGGGGCGCTTATTGCCTCGCAGCGCCCCGGGCGTCAATGGCGTGCGCCTTGCCCGACGGATCGGCCTGATCGAGGCCAAGAAACCTGCTGATCCGGTCCAGTTCCTGATCCAGAGCGGGCGCAAAAGCCCTGTGTCGGGGCGGGGCGCCAGTTGCATAGCCAAAGTCTGCGCTCAGGCGACCATCGTTGATGGACAGATTGCCCCAGCCAATGAGCATGCCGCGCCAGAGCATCGGCAGGGCATAGTAGCCTCTCTTCCGTTTCGCGGCGGGCGTGTAGGCCTCGAATCTGTACGTCCAGCCCCAGAACATCTCGAAGCGGCGGCGATCCCAAACCAGCGGATCGAATGGCGCGAGGAGACGAACGTCCGCGTCTGCACACGCGCCACTGGCCCAGCGTGCTGCCCGCGGGTCCTCGCCGCGGGGCCAGAGCCAGCGGACGCCATCGACCTCCGCTGCAGGAAGGCGTGTCGCTGCGCGAGCCAGCGCGGCTTTGCGGTCATCAGCCCATTGCGGCGCGCCGTGGCGCAGGAGGTAGACCAGCTCTGCGAGCGATCGCGCAGGAAGCGGGGCATACTTGCGCACGATGACATCGACCAGCGCATCCATGGCCGCCGCCGGATCCGCCTGCGCAGGGGTAACCTTGCGCATCTCATAGAGTCGAACACCGCCGGCGCGCCCGGCGACGCGCAGATGGCCGCGATAGTGGAGGCCTTCAAGAAGGCGTGTGCTCGCATTCGAAGCGCCGCCGAACCAGTTGCGGGTCTTTCCGTGCTGGAAATGGTCATCGACGTCGCGTGGGTGGACAGCGCCACGTTCTCGAACGAAGGCAAGGATAGCCTCGGCCTTCTCTTGGTCGGCGCGCGCCCAGGTCATTCGCGGGGATCGCGGATGCATCACGGCGTGGGTGGCGCGCGGCAGGAAGCCGTAGTTGACAAAGACGTCTTCCTCGATGCCAAGCCCGGGATAGAGCCTCTCAAGATCGCCCGCACGGTAGTTGCGGACACGATGGCGAAGCGTGAGGTCCTGCGCACGCGCTGGCGCGCGGATGGGGTCGGCCTGCACGAAGCCGAGCCTGTCGATGGCGCGGCTCAGAGACGTCGGCGCGAACAGGGTTCGTGACACTGCGTAACGACGCAGATCGGCGGTGGAGAGCGGGCGCGGCGGCGCAGCCATGCAGTGCAGGACCATTCTGGCGCGGCAGGCGCGCGTGACAGCCAAGGGCGATTGCCGGAAAATGCGTCCCTTCGCAACGCCTCGCCATGCGGCCGGGCCCAAATGCGAAGGGCCGGAGCATGTGCTCCGGCCCTTGCGGTTTCAACCTTTGTGAAGCCTAGAGATCGATGTCGTCGCGGGCCGGGCGCATGCGGCTGAGGCCGGACGCGGCCATCTCCTTGGCGTCGAGCGCGCCGGAGTTGTCGGTGTCGAGCGCTTTGAAGCGCGGCTTCAGCGACGCCATCATGCCCTTGAGCTCGGTCTCCTGGATGAGGCCGTCATAGTTGTCGTCGATCATCCCGACCGACATGGACGACATCAGCTGCGACTGCAGGTCGTTGCGGATGTTGTCGACGGTCTCGTCGGCCCAGCGATAGTTCACGCGGAAATACATCATCTCCTCGTGGGTCTGCTCGCCCCAGGTGATGTCGCGCTTCGGATCGGGGTTGGCGCGATTGTTGGCCGAGTTGTCGTAGATCCACTTGGCAACGAGCTTGGTGCCCTTCTTGACCAGGATCGGCTCGACCGGGTCGTAGTCGCGCTGCCAGTTAAAGTCATACTTGGGCAGGCTGAGCAGCATCGTTTCCTTGCCGTCCGGCGTCACCGCCTTCAGCTCAACCGAGTAACCGCGATAGTGGGAGTGCGGGTAGAGGGTGTAGATGTATGCGTCGGCCGGGAAGGTCTGGTAGGACACTTCCTCATGGCGCGCGGCATTGGCGGGAATCTTGAGGCCGAAATCGCCGATCACGGTGGAGCGCTTGATGAATTTCGGCGGCGACTTGAGTGTGTAGAAGCCGACCTGGGTGCGGTCGGTCGCCGCCTTTCCGGTCGTGGTGTAGTGCATCTGGAAGTGCAGCTTGCCGCCACCGGGCACGGGCGCGCCCGCGTCCTTGGCGATCACCTGCGCTTCGGCGCCGGGCGTGTAGGAGCCGACCGAGCCGCCCGGGATTTTCGACTTGGGCAGCTTGGGGTCCGAGACGTGGTTCGACACGACATGGTGTAGAACCGCACGGTCGCCGGGCTTGATCGAGATGGCGCGCAGCCAGGTGTCGTCCTTGAAGGGGTTCTCGACGCGCATGTTCTGGTATTCGACGATGCCCTTGGCGGCAACGTCGAAGGCCGGCAGCTCGACGATCACGTCGGGCTTGCCGAGGAAGGTCGGCCATTCAGGGGCCTCGCCGGCTTCTTCCTTAAGGACATCGCGGCCGGTTCCACGCGGTGCGCCCGCTTCAAGCCAGTGGATCAGCGTCTTCGTCTGGTCGGGGTTGAGCGCCTGGTCGTTCTGGAACGTGCCGATGTGCGGGTCAGCGAAGTAGGGCGGCATGCGCTCGGTGCGGACCGACTCGCGGATCATCGGCGCCATCGCCTTGACCACCTCGTAGCTGTCCATCGCGAAGGGCGCGATGCCGCCCTTCTGGTGGCAGGTCACGCACTTGGCCTGGAGGATCGGGGCGATCTCATCGGAATAGGAGATGTTGGCGTGCTCGACGTCCTTGCCACGGTCAGCGAACTTGATCTCGGTCCCGGACTTGACCTCGATGCGCGGCTTGGCGACCGGCTGGCCGGCGATGAGGGCGTCGATCGCCTTGGCGGTCTCGGCGAGCGGGCCATGATAGGCGATCTTGAAGCCGCCCTTCGGCTCGATAACGAAGACCTCGCCTTCGCGCTTAACGCCCAGCGAGTCGCCCACGAGCTGGAGTTCATCGACGAGGATTGGAATGTCGAAGCCCTGCGCCTTCGCCTCGGCCGCGGCAGCCTCGCGCGAGTCCGTCGAGTTCAGCATGTAGAAGATGACGCCCTGGTCCTTGTATTTCGCCTGCAGCTTTTCGAGTTCGGCGCCAGCCTTGCGCGAGACCTTGGCGCCGTTGATCTGGCTCATGATCACGATGGCCCTGGCGTCCCGGAAATAGTGAAGCTCGTGCGCAAGCCGGGTGTGATCGGTGAGCTGGAAGTTGTCGGCGCGCTCTGGCGTCGCCACGGTCGTGGTGGGCGCAGCGATCGCGGTGAGGCCGAGAACGGCGGCAGCGGCCGTGGCAAGGAACAGGGTGCGTTTCATCGATGACTCCTTCAGGAGGCGGGACGGCGCGGAACGGAGCGTGTAATCCGAGTTACGAGTTTTCGCCCAAATGCCGAAAAACGTCAATGCGGTGAGGGGGTTCTAACGGTCACCCCTTGGCCCAGCGGGATAACGTTCTCGCTAGCTGACGCTAGGTGAGACGCGCATAGCCGAGGGCTGCATCCGGTTGGATCCGATAGATGCGGGCCAGATTGGCCGCGGTGAGGACATCGCCCGGGCGGCCTTCGGCGGCGATGGCGCCCTCGTGCATAAGGACGATCCGGTCCGTGAAGCGGGCGGCCAGAGCGAGGTCGTGGATCACGGCAAGCACGGCGGCGCCCGCATGCGCGCGCTCGCGCAGGACCTCCATCACATGCAGCTGGTGGTAGGGGTCGAGCGCGGCGATGGGTTCGTCGGCGAGGAGGATGGGGGCTTCGACCGCGAGGGCGCGGGCGAGGAGGGTGCGGGTGCGTTCGCCGCCGGAGAGGGCATTGATGGGCCGGTCGAGGAAGGCGTGACCATCGACAGCGTCGAGTGCGCGGGCGACGGCGGCGCGGTCCTCCGGTGTCGGGGCGCCGAAGCGCGCGCGATGCGGGTAGCGGCCAAGCATCACGATGTCGGCGGCGGGCAGGCGCCATTCGACGTGGCGGTCCTGCGGCAGGTAGGCAAGTGTCCGGGCGCGCAGGTGGGCGGGCTGGGCCAGGAAATCCTCGCCGTCGAGCAGGACATCGCCGGAGATTTTCGGGCGGAGGCCGAGCATGGCCTTGAGGAGCGTGGACTTGCCCGCGCCGTTGGGGCCGATGAGGCCGACGAGTTCGCCGGATGAGACGCTGAGCGAGGCAGTGTTGACGATCGGCTTGCCGGAGGCGTGGACACGAATGCTGCGGGCTTCGAGTTTCATGACTCGATCTCCGTGCGGGCGCGGAAGATCAGCCAGAGGAAGAAGGGTGCGCCGACGAGCGCGGTGACAACACCGAGCTTGAGCTCTGCGCCAGTCGGCAGGACGCGAACGAGGATATCGGCGGCGGTCAGGAGCGCCGCTCCGCCCAGAGCAGAAGCGAGGAGGAGGCGGCTTGGGCTGTGGCCGACGAGCGGTCGCAGGATGTGCGGGACGATGAGTCCGATGAAGCCGATGCCGCCGGAGACGGAGGTCGCGGCGCCGACGCTGATCGCCGTGCCGCCGATGACCATGTTGCGGGTGGTGAGGATGTTGACGCCGAGGCTCGCGGCGGACTCTTCGCCGAGGCTGAGCGCGTCGAGCGCGCGGGCGGAGAAGGCGAGGACGGCCCAGCCGATGAGGATCAGCGGAGCGGCAAAGGCGACATGGTCCATCGAGCGGTCAGTGACCGAGCCCATCAGCCAGAACATGATTTCGGCGGCTGCGTAAGGATTGGGCGAAAGGTTGAGGGCGAGCGACATCAGCGCGGCGCACAGGCTGGAGATAGCGACGCCGGCCAGCACGAGCGAGAGCACGCCGCCGCGACCGGCGAGACCTTGCAGCAGCAATGCGCAGAGCAGCGCGCCGGCGATGCCCGTCATTGGGAGCGCAAGCGGGAAGGCCATCGAGAGACCTGAATAGAGAGCAAGCACGGCGCCGAGGCTGGCGGCTGAGGTGACGCCGACGACGCCGGGATCGGCGAGCGGGTTGCGAAGAAAGCCCTGCAAGGATGCGCCTGCGAGGCCAAGACTGGCGCCGATCATCAGGGCGAGGAGCGTTCGCGGCAGGCGGACCTCCATCATGATCAGAGTGGCGGTATCTGCATTGTCGCTGGCGATCATGGCGAGGAGTTCGCTCAAGCCGCCGCCAGCGCCGACGAGCATCGAGAAGGCGGCGAGGAGCAGCAAAGTGAGCGCGAGGGCGGCGATCAGCAGCGGGTAGGCGAGAGGCGGTTTCATGGCGAGCGCGCCTGCTTCTCGCGCGCGTTCACGAGGATTTCGACGGCGCCGAGGATGCTGGGCGCGCCGCAGGTCGTGTAGCGCTCGGGTATGTCAACTTGCGGCGTGCGGGCTGCCATGGCGCGCACGGCGGGGTGGCCGAGCGCCATGGTCGACATGGAGGGCGGGTGCGTCCACGGTGTAGCGGTAGACATGAGCGAAGGGCGAATGGTGAGGATCTGTTCGAGCGGCACGTTGCGGTAGCCGCTGAAACCGAGCGCCTGGCCGAGCGTCCGATAGCCGGCGGCATTCACCACCTCGGCATAGAGTGTTCCCTCCCCCGTGATGAAGTTGTTGACGCCGATGTCCGCGAAGATGGGCCGCGTATCGTCCGGGATACGGGCCTTTAGTGCGCCGAGCCGGGCGTCGAAGTCGGCGATGAGCTGTTCGGCCCTGGCTTGGTCTCCCGTTGCTGCGCCGAGCTTGCGGATGTTGGCGCGCATGTCGTCGAAGGAGTTCTCGGGGGCGAAGGTGATGACGGTGTAGCCGAGACGGCGCAGGAGGGCGGTGGCTGTCGTCGTCGTGAAGGAGCCAGCGAGGATGAGGTCGGGCTTCAAGGCGATCACTTCCTCGGCGAGCCCGTGATTGATCGGGAGCCTGGAAGCGATCGCGTTGAGGCCGAGCGGGGCGTTGATCGGCTGCTGCGAGAGATGGGTGATGGCGGCGATGCGTGACGGGTCGACGATGCGCATGAGCAGTTCGTCGGTGCAGAGATTCATCGACACGATGCGTTGGGGTTGGGCGTGGGCGGCGAGGCAAAGGCCCGAGAGCAGAGCGGTGAACATGGCGACAGCAAAAGGCCGCCTCCTTCGCGCTTTGCATGCGACCTCCCCCAGTGCTGCGCACTGGAGGAGGAAAGCGGGGGCCTTTGGTGAGCGTTTCACTTGCTTGCCTCGTCGCGGAAGCGGAGGCCGAGATAGAAGGCTTGCGGAGCGCCATTGTAGCCGATGACTTCCTCATAAGTCTCGTCGGTGAGGTTTTCAGCGCGCGCGTAGACTTCGATCTGGTCGGTTGCCTGCCATGAGGCGCCGAGCCGTATCAGCGTGTAGGCGTCGAGTTCTGTCCGCAGGAAGGTGGCGAAGTCGGTGTCGACATTTTCACCGACATAGGTGAGGCCGAGATTGAGCTGGAACGGGCTGCCTGCAAAGTCCCAGCTGGCGTCGAGCGAGGCCTGCTCCTTTGGGCGGCGGATCTCGATGCCGGCAGGTTCGGTGGCGTCGAGTTGCGAATAGGCGCCGTAGAAGGACAGTCCTTCCACCGGCCTCGCAGCGATCGTCAGTTCCCAGCCCGACCTGTCGGAGTCGCTTGTGCTGTTGAGCGGCGTCGTCTCGAAGCTCGGCAGGAAGGCGGTGAAGATCTCGTTTTCCAGCTCGGCCTCGTACCAGGTCAGGTCAACGACAAGGGCGTCGTCGAAGAAGGCCTGCTCGATGCCGATGTCCCAGCCGATGGATTCCTCAGGCACGAGGTTGACGTTGCCGATGAAGGTTCCGGGATTGAAGCCGAACTGCTCGATGAAGGTCGGCGCGGTGACACCGGTGCCCCACGACGAATGCAGGCGCGTGCCCGTGCCGGGAACCTGCCAGGCGGCGGAGAGGCTGTATGTCTCGATGTCCTGGAAATCGTCGTTGGAGTCGTGGCGGACGGTGGCCGACAGATAGAGTTGGTCGGCAATCTCGTTGCGGTACTGCAGGCCCACGGCGCCAAGCGTGCGCTCTTCGTCGCGGTTGATGAACGGGTCGATGTAGGTTTCCTCCTCGTGCTCGGCAAAGCCTGTCACGAAGTGCCGCACGCCGTCGTCGCCGAAGCGGACAGTGGAGACGACGCCGAGGCGCAAGCGCGTGGAATCCGAACCGGATGTGAACAGAGGGATCAGAAGGAGGTCCGCTGGCGACGGCACGGGCGGACCCAGGAGGAAGGGGAAGTCGGAGAGGCGGCTGCGGCGGCTTTCATCGACATGACTGGCCGAGAGCGTCGTTTCCCAGGCGCCATCCCATGGATCGATGACGGCCGAGGCCCCGAAGGTGAGTTGTTCGTGTTCGGTGCGGCTTTCGTCGTCATAGGTCTGGCCGGAGATCGGGAAGCCGAATGCCTGTCCGTCCGTGTCCGACCGCTTGGTGACGTAGCGCGCAATGCCATTGACGCGGAGTACGCCGCTGAGGCGCTTGCCGCCGCGCAGGTTGACCGAGGTGATGCGATTGCCTTCAGCCTCGCCGCGCTGGCCGCCGACGCCGACGGCGGGAACGCCGTTCGCCGCCTGATCAGGCGAGAGGTCATAGCCCGCGGATGTGATGTGATTGGCGCTGATTGCGAGATAGTCGTCCTCGCCGTCGCCTGTGCCGGCGCTGGCTTCGAGGTCGAGCGTTTCGAAGGAGCCAGCCTCGAGGGAGGCGGCCAGATAGCTCGCGTCGATCTCCCTGCGGGTAACAAGGTTCACGACGCCGGAGAGCGCGTTCGAGCCGTAGAGGCCAGACTGCGGGCCGCGCAGGATTTCGATGCGCGCCAGATCATGGGTGAGGAGCGTGGAGAAATCGGTTTCGCCCTGGTCAGGGCTCGAGATGTCGATCCCGTCAATGAGGACAAGCGTGTGGTTGGCTTCAGCGCCGCGAACGCGGACCTGGGTCAGGGCGCCCGGCGAGCCGAGCTGGCTGACGGCAAGGCTCGGGACCTGGCGCAGGACGTCCGGCACATAGGCATAGCCCTGATCCTCGATCAGGTCGCCCGGCAGAACTGTGATGGACTGGCCGAGCTTGTCGGCTTCGAGGGGTGCGACCACGCCGGTGATGATGATCGTGTCATCATTTGTGCTGGTCTGGGCGAGGGCAGGCGCGGCAGCGAGCGCAAGGCTCGCGGCGAGCATGAGGGGGGAAGATAGAGTCATGTTCACGTTAACGTCTCCAATGCTGGAGACCGCGACACGCACGGCGACATTGCCGCACGCGTGCACGGTCCGAGACGTCGCCTGGCGGAATGACTTCCGTTCGTTCGGCCCATCCCCGGACCGCGCGAAAGCGACTGCGGCAGGCAGGTCTCCTGACTCGCGGGTCAACGCCTTTGCGCATCGCCTTCCCGGATCGGCTCGCCAATTTGCATTGGAGAGCGTCTCCAGTGGCTGTGATGCGCGGCTCGCCGCTCACAGTTGCGGGGGCAGTCCGGGCTGAAAGATCCCGGTTCCCTTTTAAGTCCCTCTCGGGACGCCTGTCGCAGGGGCAGCTTTATCCCAGTTGCGGGCAGGGGCAAGTGCCAGACGGACACAGATGGCCCGAGCCGTGCACGGCTTTGCACCAGATGACGGACCCTTCTGGCAGCGTGGTTAACGCAGCCGCTCCCTCGTGCGGTGCGGAGCGGTTCCTGCTGCTTGATAACCTGCGCGGCGTTGCGGCTTTTGCTGTGATCCTCGACCATGTGCCAGGCGGCTGGCTCGGCGAGGTCATCCCGGGCCGCTACCTCGCGGTCGACTTCTTCTTTGTGCTGAGCGGTTTCGTCCTGGCCCACGCGTATGGGCGCGGGCTTGAGGCGGGCGGGTCTGCGTTCGCCTTCATGAGGGCCCGGCTGATCCGGCTCTATCCGATGTATCTGCTCGGGTTGGCGATCGCGCTCTTGCTTGTGGTGCTGGGCGCGGCGCGGGGATGGCTCGGGCCGGCCTGGACAGACATCCTGACCGTCGCGGCGCTGGGACTTCTGTTCCTGCCGGCGCCGCAGACCGCCACTTACGGTCACGGCGAACTCTATCCAGCCAACCCGCCAGCCTGGTCGCTGCTGTTCGAGCTGGTGGCGAACCTGGTTTACGGGTTTGTCGCGCGCCTCCTCTCATGGCGGGTCCTGGTTGCAGCGCTGGCGGCGGGCGCGGGGGCTGTTGCATTTACCATCATCCGGCATGGCGATGTGCGTGGACCGGGCTGGATGTGGGGTCATCTTGATGCGGGCCTTGCGCGCGTGATGTTCGACTTCTTTGCGGGCGTCGCGATCTACAGGCTGAGGCAGACGGTGAAGCTTCCCGGCTTGCCGTGGTGGGCCGCGACCGGCGCGTTTGTGGCGGTGATCGCAGCTGCTCCAACCGGCGTCTGGCGCGTGGCGTATGACATCGCTGCGGCGCTGGTGCTGATGCCCGCTCTTGTGGCGCTGGCGAGTGGCAGCGTGGTGACAGGCGTGGCTGCGCGCATGTGCGCTGCCTCGGGGATGCTGTCCTATGGCGTTTATTTCCTGCACGTGCCGCTGCTCGGGGTGATCAGCGCGGCGGCCGCGGTGATGGGCGTCCACCTTGGCGAGGGGCCGCTGCTGGCGCTGGCCGTTGCGCTTGCGGCCGGACTTGTGGCGTGGATCGCCGACGGGCTCTACGACCGTCCCGTGCGGCGCTGGCTTTCCAGCCGCGCGAGACAGGCAAAGCCGTTCATGGCTTCGCACGAACGCGGTTAACGGCGCAGGCCTCCATGGCATCCCGCTTGCTGACGGCAGGATGACGGGTTTCGGTCCGCGCCTATCCGGCGGACCAGGCATGCAGGTCGTGAAAAAGGCTTTGTCCAGGGTTGCCCACGCGGTCGGTATCGACCGCAAGCGGTTCGCATCCGCGCGGATGTGCTGCGAGCGCCACGTGCTTGCGCGCGTCGGGCGCGCGCGCCGCCGTTATATCGGCCGCATCCTCTGCTATCACACGGTCGGGCAGGACGAGTGGGGCGCCAACGATGTCACGCCGGCGCAGCTGCGCCGCCATATCGAGCTTGCGCTCGATGCGGGCTACCGCTTCGTCCCGGCCTCCGAGATCGCGCGTACCGGCGGCGGACCGAAGGACCTCGCCATCACGTTCGACGATGGCCTCAAGAGCTTGGCGACCAACGCCGCGCCGATCATGAAGGACTACAATCTGCCCTGGACCTTCTTTCCCGTCTCGGACTGGACGGAAGGCAAGGTGGACTGGGTCAACCCGCTTGTAATGGGGTGGCGAGATGTCGAGGCGCTCCTCGCAGTCGGCGCCGAGATGGGCAGCCACTCGGCGACGCATCCCGACTTTGGCCGGATCGGCCAGCAGCAGATCCTCGATGAACTCGCTGGCTCGCGCGACCTGTTCGAGCGGCGGCTGGGTCATGCGCCCAAGACGTTCGCGATTCCGCTGGGCCAGTCGGCCAACTGGACGGGGGATGCGATGAAGGCCGCAAAAGATGCAGGCTATGACGTGATCTATGCGCAGGCGGAAGCAACGCGGCCGCAGGGCACGGTCGCGCGCACATTTGTCACCAAGTTCGACGGCGAGCGCATCTTCAAGGCGCTCCTCGACGGGAAGTTCGACCGTTGGGAGGAATGGGTTTGAGCGCGCCGACCGCTCCCACGCTGGTTTCGGTGATCGTGCCGACGCGCGATCGGCCGGTGCTGCTGCGCGAGGCGCTCGCGAGCATCCGAGCGCTCGAGACGGACGCGCTGAAGTTCGAGATTCTGGTCGGCGACAACGGCATTGCCCCGGCCAACAAGGCTGCCGCCGAAGCATTCGCGGCGCGGTACATGACGGTGTCGAAGGCTGGCGCGGGCGCAGCGCGGAACGCAGGGCTCAGGATGGCGACCGGGGCGTTCATCGCGTTTCTTGACGATGACGATGTGTGGCTGCCTGCGAACATCACCGCGCAGCTTGATCTGCTCCGCGAACAGCCTGGGCTGGAAGCCGTGTTTGGACAGGTGATCTCGACGGACCAGAGCCTGCGGCCCGAGACCGCGCCCTGGCCGGACAATCCCGGCAGCGGCGACGCGCTCGTCAAGGCGATGCTGTCGTCCTACTACCCCCAGCTGGGCGCGAGCGTTGTGAGGGCGAGCGTTGCGCGCGAGATCGGTCTCTTCGACGAGACGCTCCTGGGGGACCAGGACTGGGACTGGCAACTGCGTCTCGCCCGGAGGCGCAAGGTGGGCTTCACGCCAACGCCTGGCGTTCTGTTTCGCCAGCGCCCGCCTGGCTCTTTCGACAAGCTGCGCATGCGCCGCGTGACGTTTGCCAGGCGTGTCTTCCTTCGCCATGCGCTGCCCGAGCGAAAGGTCTTCGCAAGTCCTCTCGAGCTCACGCGCTGCTATGGTCTGACGCTGCGCCAGCACTTCGACTATTTTGTTGATGCGGCCGCAAGCCGCGCTGCAACGGGCCAGCGCGGCGCCGGATGGATGGCCCTATTCAGGGCGTTCCGGGTGTTTCCGGCGCGCGCGCTCTATCACATGGCGATGAACCCGAAGCTGCGGGGCGCAGCGCTGCGCCTCATCACGCCCTGGCCTCGGCGTCCTCGCGCGGGAGCGACCTCATGAGCGATCGCATCGACGTGGCCTTCGGGTTCGATGGACGGTATGCCCCGCATGCCGCCAACGTCATGTCGTCAATTGTTCGCCACGCGCCTGGCGCCCGGCTGCGCTTCATCGTGCTGGTCGCGGACGTGACGGCCGAACAGAAGCGGCGGATCGAGCAGGCGGCGCCGGGTCCCGACTATGTGTGGATCGATGTCGCTGACGAGGACCTGCCGGCGTATGCAACGCGTGGGCATCTCAACCGTACGGTGTTGTTCCGCCTCGGACTGGAGAAGATGGCGCCAGCCGACTGCAAGCGGGTGCTCTACATCGATGCGGACACGATCGTGATGGGCGATATTCGTGAGATGTGGGAGTTCGACCTTGGATCGTGCGCGCTTGGCGCGATGACGGATTGCTACCAGGATGCGGAGGCGTTCGCCGAGCTGTGGTCTCTGCCCAAGGGCGGGCGTTACTTCAACGCTGGTGTGCAGGTGATCGACCTTGCGAAGGTGAGGGCGGAGCGGCTCTTCACGCAGGCGCTCGACTTCATCGTCCAGCATGACGCCAAGCTGCTATATGGCGACCAGGATGCACTGAACTATGTCTTCTGGAAGAAGGCGGCCGCGCTCGAGCCGACCTGGAACGTCCAGCGCTTTCTCAAACCGCACGAGATCACAGCGGAGACGGCGGCGGACAAGCGCTGGGGCCACGGCCGCCCGCGGCTGATCCACTATATCGGCACGGAAAAGCCGTGGATGCGGAATGTCTGGCATCCTTGGGCCTGGGCCTATTGGGAGAACCTCACGCGTACGCCCTTTGCGGCCGAAGTGCGAAAGGCCTTCGGAATGGACTTCATCCAGCTGATGCGGCTGCGGCTGCGCTGGTGGCTCCGCCAGCCCCGCGGGAGGGCGGGCGCATGACAGGCGACGCCCGGACCGCAGACACGATCGACATTGCGCTCGGGTTCGACGCGAACTACGCGCCACACGCCGCGGCCGTGATCGCCTCGGTCGTCGCCCACGCGCCAGGCGCGCGTTTCCGCTTCATCATCCTGCATGCAGGACTCGACGCCCCCTTGCAGGCGCGGATTGCGGCTTCTGCGCCGGGCATGAGCTTCGTCTGGACGACGGTAAGCGATGATGACATGCCGCCCTTTGCCGGACGCGAGCATTTCTCGCGCGCTATCCTGTTCAGGCTGGGGCTGGAAAAGCTGGCGCCGCCGGATTGCAGGCGCGTGATCTATCTTGATGCCGACATCACGGTGCTCGCTGATGTGCGCGAGCTATGGGCCGTGGACCTCGACGGCGCGCCGGTGGCGGCGGCAATCGACGGGTTTGTCGATCCGCGTCTTTTTGCCGACACATGGCGGCTTGCGCCGGGTCCGGACTATTTCAATTCGGGCGTGCTGGTGATCGATCTTGCGCGCGTGCGCAGCGAGGGCCTTTTTGCGAAGGCGATCGACTTCTTTGTTCGCAATGATGAACAGCTGACGCTGGCCGACCAGGATGCGCTGAACTGGGCGTGCTGGGGGCGGTGGAAGCGGATCGGCGTGGCGTGGAACGCCCAGCGCCACATGGCGATCGCGTCGTTGATCGCAGACATTCCGGAGAACCGCCGGCTCAATGGCGAGGCGCCGAGGATCATTCACTTCACCGGCCCGGAAAAGCCGTGGATCCCGGGCGCCTATCATCCCTGGGCGTGGCAGTACTGGAAGAGCCTAAAGCGCACTGCGTTCGCGCGTGACGCGCGCCGCGCTGCGGGCGTGGGCATCAGCGATCTTCTGCGGCTGAGGCTGCGCTGGCTGCTGCGGCGGCCCGGCAGGCCGCCCGCCGCAAAGGCGACGGGCCCGTTGCCGCGTACGGCGCTCACCGCAGGTGGTGTACGCTGAGCGCCGCTGCATTCGGCAGATACGCAAACCTAACGGGGCTTTTCCGTAGACTGCCAGAGCGAGAGCGTGTGGCCGTCAGGGTCGGCGAAGTCGGCGGACCAGCCGCCGGGCGCGTGGCTGACGGGCGTGACGATTGTTGCCCCGTTTTTTGCGAGGGCCTCGACCACACCATCAATTCCGCCATTCTCCAGCTCGAAGACCACGATTGGCGAAGCGCCCGGCTTGCCCGGCGCCTCGAAGAAGATCAGCGACACGCCGCCGGCCGTCTCGGCCTGGAGCCAGTGCGAACCGGGCTCCTCGCTGGGCGTCAGCGTGGTCTCGAGGCCGAGTGTTTCACGATAAAATCGTTCGGTGCGCCTGATGTCGGTCACGTAGTGGACGACGGCGCCGATGCGGGTCTTCCTGAACACGGGCGAACTCCTTTTCCTGTTACCCGTCTGTCTGTTGCCGCCTGCCGGGGTTTTGTGAGCGGCTCACCACAAAAAGATGCCCGTCGGGATCGTGGCTGGCGAGAAAGGCATCGGTTCGCCGGGCAGGACCGAGAAGGGCGCGACGGATGCGGCCGAAGGCGAGAGGACCGGCCGGGTGCGCGTCAGGCGGCGGAGCGGCGTCGAGCGCGCGTTTGAGCTGGCTGATCCGCTGGCGCAGCGCCGTGTCGGTGAGGTTAAGCAGCCATCCGATCTCCTGTCGTGTATGGCCCGACAGGGCGAGGAGTGCGGTGAGACGAAGGCTGGGCGGAAGGCTCGGCAGAGGGGCGTCGCCTTCTGTGGCCTGGCCACTTCGTGACCGCCCGTCCTTACTGCCTCGCGCCTCATGAGACGCGTCCTGGCCCCAGGCCGTTTCGCGTCTGCGCCTGCGGGCGCTGGTGCGCGCCTCGAAGGCGGCGCGGTTGCGGATGACGCCAGAGAGCCAGCGGCGCGTCTCTGGCGAGGTGAGATCTGTCCGTCCGGCTTCCAGCGCATCCAGCAACGCAGATTGCAGAAGGTCGTCGGCCTCTTCCGGGCGGCGCGAGGCGCGACGGGCGAGGGCGTGAAGATCGGCGAATGCGCGCGGGGCGGGCATGGGCCGAGGCTAGCGCAACGTCGCGATTGCGGGAATGGCTTGCAGACTCAAGCCGCCGGCGTGACTTCGAGCGTCGTCGCATCTGCAGCCGGCAGGGTGACGATCAGGTGCTCCTCGACGGTCTTGATGTCGCCCGAACCTTCCTCGACCCAGGAGCGGCTGACTTTCAGGGTGAACCGCTCGGCCGATTCCTCGACCACTTCCCACGAGTTGAAATCGCCGATCTGGAAGACGCGCGTCCAGCCCTCCGGGGCCGTATAGAGCGCGAGGTAGGTGTAGAGCCCGTTGATGGCGGGGTCGCCTCCCGCGGTGGAAAAGACCTTGGCGCCGTCAGCGCCCTCGATCATGCGGACGTCGGTGACCCATGCGGCGTCTGACTGTTCGCTCTCCGCCGGGATTGTGCGCGGTGGGCCGGAGGGTTTGAGGGCGAGGGGCGCGGGCGCCGGGACTGCGGCGGCGGGCGCAGCCGCAGGCGTGGGCGCTGCGACCTCCTGAGCGGCAGGTTGGCAGGCAGCTAGCGCGAGCGCGGTGGCGAAAGCGGCGTATTTCATTTCCAGTGCCCGAGTGTTCCAGCGCTTGTAGACAGGTCTGCCGCCGCCGCAAGCGTGCAGCAGACAGGCAAAGGCGGTTTGCCGGCTTTTCGCGTTTGCGGTATAGGGCGCGCCATGGCCCAGAGCCCCTCCTACAAGCCGGTGATCGGCGCCCTGCTGAAGGGCTACAAGGCGACCCTCTCGCCGGCATTCATCGCGCTTGGCGTGCGTTGCCGGCATGAGCCGTCATGCTCGGAGTATTGCGCGGAGTGTGTCAGCCGGCATGGGGTCTGGGCGGGGTCGTGGATGGGCCTGGCGCGGTTTGCGCGCTGCAGGCCCGGGGGATCGCACGGGTGGGACCCGGCGCCGACCCTCACTAGCAGCGGCGCGCGGTGGTTCACCCCCTGGCGCTATGGCGTCTGGAGCGTGGACCGGTCCGAACCGGCGCGCCCTTGAGTTTCAGGACATGGCTGACAATTGAAACTGCGGAGGTGGCGAGGCCGCCACGCCCGACATCCTGGAAGCTCGAAGCGCTGTCCAGGACCCACTTCAGCGCCCCTCGGGTTGCATAAGTGCGTCACGGCTATCTGCTGCGCTCCGGCCCCGGGGCGACAAGCGAGATGGTGGGTTCAACGGGACGGGAAATCGCCTTACACCTCCGCCGACACGACGAAAGACAAGACGATGATCAACGTATCTTTTCCGGACGGATCAAAGCGGGAGTACCCGGACGGGTCGACGCCCATCTCCATCGCGGAGAGCATTTCAAAGTCGCTGGCCAAGCGGTCAGTGATCGCGAAGGTCGATGGACAGCTCCATGACATGAAGCGGCCGCTCGGCGGCGATGCGTCGCTGGAACTGCTCGACATCAACGCGAAGGAGTCGCTCGAACTCCTGCGCCATGATGCTGCGCATGTGCTGGCGCAGGCGGTGCAGGAGCTGTTCCCAGGCACGCAGGTCACGATCGGGCCGGTGATCGAGGATGGGTTCTACTACGACTTTGCCCGCAAAGAGCCGTTCTCGACGGATGACTTCGCAAAGATCGAAGCGAAGATGCGGGAGATCATCGACCGCGACCTGCCGATCGAGCGCGAGGTGTGGGACAAGGACAACGCTATCGCGCACTTCAAGCGCATCGGCGAGGACTACAAGGCGCAGATCATCGACGACATCATTCCGCCCGGCGAGGCGATCACGCTCTACAGCCATGGCGGGCAGTGGAGCGATCTGTGCCGTGGGCCGCATCTTCCCTCCACGGGGAAGCTTCCGAAGGCGTTCAAGCTGATGAAGCTGGCAGGCGCCTACTGGCGCGGCGATCATCGCAACGAGATGCTGCAGCGGATGTACGGCACGGCCTGGGCCAACGAGAAGGATCTCGCAGCCCACCTGCATCGCCTGGAGGAAGCCGAGAAGCGGGACCATCGGAAGCTCGGCCGTGAGCTCGATCTCTTCCACATGCAGGAAGAGGGCAAGGGGATGGTGTTCTGGCATCCCAAGGGCCTCACGCTGTGGCGGACGGTGGAGAGCTATGTGCGACGGCGGCTGGACGAGGCGGACTATATCGAGGTGCGCACGCCACAGGTGCTCGACCGCAAGTTCTGGGAACAGTCGGGGCATTGGGAGAAGTACCGCGAGAACATGTTCGTCGCAGAGACGGCGGAAGAGGAGGTTCTTTCGCTAAAGCCGATGAACTGTCCGGGACATGTGCAGATCTTCAAGCAGGGACAGAAGAGTTATCGCGACCTGCCGATGCGGATGGCCGAGTTCGGCGCCTGCCACCGCTATGAGCCGAGCGGGGCGCTGCACGGGCTGATGCGCGTGCGGGCGTTTACGCAGGACGATGCGCACATCTTCTGCCGCGAGGATCAGATTGAATCGGAAACCGCGCGCTTCATAACGCTGGCGCGATCGATCCATTCGGATTTCGGGCTGGAGACGGATCACATCAAGCTCGCAACGCGCCCGGCGCAGCGCGCAGGGTCGGATGCGTTCTGGGACAAGGCCGAGGCGCAGATGCTGTCGGCGGCGCGCGCCGCCGGCGTGGAGCCGGTGATCGCGGAGGGCGATGGCGCCTTCTACGCGCCCAAGCTGGACTTCGTCATCAAGGACGCGATCGGCCGCGAATGGACGTGCGGAACGATCCAGCTGGACTATGTCCTGCCGGATCGTCTCGACGCAGAATATGTTGGCGAGGACGGCGGCAAGCACCGGCCTGTGATGCTGCATCGTGCGATCCTTGGCTCGCTGGAGCGCTTCATCGGCGTGCTGATCGAGAACTATGCCGGCGCATTCCCGATGTGGCTGGCCCCGGTGCAGGTCGTCGTCGCGTCGATCTCGGAAGCGGCGGCTGGCTATGCCGAAGAGGCTGCAGAAGAGCTGCGCAAGGCGGGTCTACGGGTGACAGTCGACAATCGCGGCGAGAAGATCAACTACAAGATCCGCGAGCATAGCCTGCAGAAAATACCTGTGATCGCTGTCGTTGGCGCCAAGGAAGCTGAAGAACGCAAGCTTGCACTGCGCCGCTTCGGGTCCCAGGCGCAGAGCGTTGTCACGCTCGAGGAGGCGAAGGCTGAGCTGACGCTGGAGGCCCAGCCGCCGGATATCCGACGAGCCAAGGCGTGACCGCCAGGGCGGCTGCAGCACAGGCAAGAGTCCTCGGCCTCAGGCTGAGGCTCGGCCTTGTTGATCTCGCCGCCATCGAAGGCTGGGCGGACGACGCCATCCTGGCGCCCAACGCTCCGCCGACGCTTGCCGATCTCTGTCTCGCCACCCGGGCGGGCGAACGGATAACCACGCGGATTCTCGCCGACCTTGGCGGGGATCCGCAGGCGATCGATGTCATGCGTGCGATCGCCGTGGCGCCCGCGCAGACGGCGGATCAGGACGCGCTGCGACGGCTGGCCGACAATCTCGATCCTATTCTGCGGGAGATCGAGGCGCGCGAAGGCCTGCCGGTCCTTATGAAGCCCCTGCTTCCCCTTGCGCAGGAGTTCTGGAAGGCGCGCATGGTGTCCTCAGAAGCAATGAGCACGGTCGAGGAGCGCATGCGCGACGTGCTGCAGGCGGTGCGGGAGCATGTCGAGTCGCTCGCCGAGCCCAGGCGCGCTGTACCGGAGCCCGAGCTGCACAAGGTGTCGGCGATCGTCGTCAGCTACCGCACGGGATACACGCTGCTGGAATGCCTCGCCGCGCTTGAGCGGGAATCGGCCGTGGATGAGATCGTGCTCGTCGACAATGGCAATCCGGCGGAGATGGTCAGCCGTCTGGAGGCGATCCAGGCGGCCTCGCTCAAGCTCAAAATCGTCGGCGACGGGGTCAATCGCGGCTTTGCGGCCGGCGTCAACCTTGGCGTGGCGGCCGCGTCCGGAGATCGGTTGCTGGTGATCAATCCGGACGCCGTGCTGCAGCCTGGATCCGTGGCAGCGCTGGAGATCGCCATAGCGGGCGCTGCGGAGCCCGCGATCGTCGGCGGCAAGATCTTCGGCGTGGATGGTCGCGAGCAGCGCGGTGGCCGGCGAAGACGACTGACGATCCGCTCGGCGGCGGCGACATTCCTGGGGCTGGCCTGGCTGCGGTCGGTCAACCCCGCCTTCGTCAACATCAACCGCAACATGGACCCCGAGCCGGACGGTCCCGTTCCGATGGAGGCGGTGAGCGGGGCGCTGATGTACTTGTCGGCGTCGAGCTTTCGCCGTCTCGGCGGATTCGACGAAGGCTACTTCATGCATGTGGAGGACCTGGACCTCTGCCGTCGGGCGGAGGCTGACGGGGGATCGGTGATCTATACCCCGCACGCGTCAGCGCTTCACTTTGGCGCGACAAGCGAAGCGCCCTCGCTGTTCGTCGAGAAGCACAAGGGGGCAGGGTTCAGCCGCTACTTCCTGAAATTCGCCGAGACGCCCGGCGAGAAAGCGGCGGCGCGCGTGTTGGGGCCGGTCATCGCCTTCATGCTCGCGATGCGGGCGCGGCTGAAGGGCGAGAAGCCGCCTAGGATGCCCTCGCCAGCGGATGAGCGGCCTCAAGCAGGTCGCGAAGTTCGTCCGTGACGACGTGGGTGTAGATTTGCGTCGTCGAGATGTCGGCGTGGCCCAGCAGAAGCTGCACGGCGCGAAGGTCTGCGCCGCCGGAGAGAAGGTGGGTGGCGAAGGCGTGGCGCAACGCATGCGGGGTCACACGGTCGATGGCGATGCCGGCCTTCATGGCGAGATCCTCAAGGATCTGGCCGAGACGGCGGCGGGTGAGACGCCCCGTCGAGCCGCGTGAAGGGAAGACATAGCGCTGGGCGGTCGAACGCGTGGCTGACTTCGGCAGAAAGGTCTCGCGCACCGCCATATAGTTCTTCAGCGCGGCAAGCGCAGGCTTGCCGAGCGGCGTGATACGCTCCTTGTCGCCCTTGCCGCGCACGATCAGCACGGTGGCCCCGGGGGCAGGCAAGGCGGAGAGCGGCAGGTCGCAGCATTCGGAGGCGCGCAGGCCTGCGCCATAGAGCAGCTCGACCAGGCAAAGCGTGCGCAGGTCGGCCGGTTCGGTTCCCTTTGCAGCTTCGATGATGCGACTCATTTCATCGCGTGAGAGCACATCCGGCGGATCGCGGCGTGTTGCAGGACCATCGAGACGCGAGGTCGGGTTGTCCTGCCGCTCATTGTCCCCGAGCTGGAACCGGAAGAAGCGTCGCAGGGCCGAGAGACGCCTTGCGACTGTAGCGGCAGACATGCCGCGCGCGTGGAGGTCACGGACGAACGCCGAGAGCTCGCGCTCGCCGGCCTGCACGAGCGAAGACTGGTTGGCGTGCAGATAGCTGGAGGCGTCCTCGAGGTCGCGGCGGTAGGCCTCGATCGTATTGTCGGCCGCGCCACGTTCGGCGCGGAGCGTGTCGAGGAAGGCTTCGATGCGGCGGGTGTCGAGCATCCGGACAAGGTGGCGCGCGGGAGTTTAGGAGAGGTTAGCCGCGATGCGATGTGGCTCCCGCTAGAGCGCTTTCCACACCTGCATCGCCTCGAGCGCGATGGCGTCTGCGTCCGCGATCATGCCGATTTCGCGCAGCTGGGTCAGAAGGTCAGCGAGCCCTGCGAAGGACAGGGCCGACACATCCGGCCCGAGCTGGCCAAGGATGGCGAGGGCAGCCTCTGCATCGGCGTCCTGCCGCGCGGCCGAGGCGATGCGCGCAATGATGGCGTCCGAAACGCCCCGGCCGGCCGAGCGCTGGGCGGCGAGCGTGGCGCGCTGGGCGGCGGTGAGGTCGCGGCCGGTTGCGACCGCCATGAAAAGCGCGCGCGTGGTCTCGATGCGCCGCAGCGAAAGCTGCTGGTCGGCAGCGCCGGGCCTTACCGGCGCTGAACCAGGGGAGGCGTAGGGGGCTGCCTCCAGCATCCGGTCGAGGATGTCAGACGGCGCTTCGCTCGATGCGCCGGCAAGAACAAGCATGAAATCGAGCCGGGCGGCGGCCCATGCATCCTGCTTTTCGGTTGCCACCGAGCCCAGATGCCGCCGCCAGTCGGTTGCGAGCTTGATGTTTCCGGCCAGCAGAGCCGCCCGGGCGAACGGCTCGGAGTATGCCAGCGTGGCCTCGTTGCGCGGCAGCGACGCGATTGTTCCTCCAAGCGCGATCGCGGCGAGGCGTCCGTCGGCGAGCGTCTCGGACGCGCGCAAGGCTGTGGCGATGGCTGCTGCCTTGGCTTCAGCTTTTGCGTCCTTGTCAGCTATGCTGGCGACCGCAAGCAGCAGGTAATCCGGCTTTGGCGCCGCGCTGCGCGCTTGAGGTTTCGGGGCCTCCGAGGTCTTGAGCGACAGGATTTCGACCGCTTCAGCCGGCGCCAGCTTGTCTGCGGCAAGCGCGGGGCGAAGGGCGGCGCGGCGCTGCTCAGGTATCGCCGCCTTGTTGCGCGCGATAGCCGCGATTGCGTCGGGGGTCGTGGTAGCGAAGGCGTTGGCGGGAACAGGAAGCTTGGCAGCGACCGAGACCGCCGCTTCCAGCGGCGTTGCGAAACGGCCTTCCGGCTTTGATATCTCGATCGAGTTGATGGCCGGAAGTGCAGCGAGGAGCCACACGCCGAGGCTTTCGTCGCTGCGCGCGACCTGCTCGACAATCAGGCTGGCGCCGGCCTCCTTGTTGAAGGCGGCGCACACCGCGCGCAGGGGCATCCAGGCGGTATCGTTTGCGGGCTTTCCAGTTGCGGTTGTGCAGGCCGTATCGGTATTGCCGGCCAAGAGGTCGAACTCGGCCGCCTGGCGTTCGCCGCTCTTGCCCCATTCGGTGGCCGGGTAGCGCCTGCGCAGATCAATCGCATGACCGGTCTCGCCAATCGCTTCGAGCAGGCGCAAGCGTTCGGGCGTGAGCTTGTCGCCATCTGCCGGACCCTTGCTGCGCGAGAGCAGGATGCGGCGAAGTGCGGCGCGGGCCGCGGGCGAAAGATCTTTCGGATGGAGCGCTGCCATGAGCGGGGCTAGGGTCTCGGCGCCGGCGCGGTCCCAGAAGGTAGCAGGAAGAGCCCCTTCGTTGGCGCCGATCCAGCCCACGCCCCAGGCTTCGACCTGCGCCAGGGGGCGCGCGGAGACCTGCGCCAACACGATGGGCGTCGCGACAAGACTGATCGCCAGCGCCGAGACACCCAGCCTATTGCGAAGGCGCATTGCCCCCTCCGGCGGTCTCAGGCTGGACGCCGACATTCTGCGCCGGGACGCGGATTTCCTGCTGAACCGGTCGGCGCGACTCCGCCTGGCCGGAGAACCAGAACATGGCGGCAAGGATCACGGCCAGGCCGACGCCGCCCAGGATGGCATACAGCTTGAACGGCGTCGGGTTGCGCCGCCGTGAAAATCCTCCGCGCGCCATGGCGTGCCTCCCGTCGAACACTTGTTCCGGATTCAAGCAGAGCAGGCGACGAGAATCCAGCGCACACAGCTGTACGCCTTCTCGCGGCCTGAACATTGCCCCGGAAGCCTCCGGCGGTATAAGCCTCGGTTTCGCGAAACAGGGCAAGTCATGTCTGCGCAGTATGGCCCGGATTCACTGGGCGAACCGGTGGGCGGGGCGGTTCCGGCCGGCGCCCGCCAGCTGGCGCGCACGATTGCGCTCGTCGGCATGATGGGCGTGGGCAAGTCGACGGTGGGGCGAAGGCTTGCCGAATGCCTTGGCGCGCCATTCGTTGACAGTGACGATGAAATCGAGAAGGCGGCCGGCCTCAGCGTGCAGGAGATTTTCGACCGACATGGCGAGGGGGAGTTCAGGCGCGGCGAGCGGCGTGTGATCGAGCGCCTGCTCGGCGGTCCGCCGATCGTGCTGGCGACCGGGGGCGGCGCCTTCATGGATGCCGAGACACGCGCCCTGATGAAGGAGAAGGCGACGACGGTGTGGCTGCGTGCGGATCTCGATCTCATCTGGAAGCGCGTGAGTCGGCGCGACACAAGGCCGCTGCTCAAGCGCGAGAATCCGCGGCAGGTGCTGGCCGAGCTGCTCGCCGTGCGGGCGCCGGTCTACGCCGAGGCCGACCTGACGGTCGATTCGGGCGATGGCCCGGCCAACGACGCCGCAAACACCATACGCGAGGCGCTCGGCTATGCATGAGATGAAGACTGTCCGGGTCGAACTCGGCGAGCGGGGGTATGACATCCTGATCGGTGGGGGGCTGCTTGCGCGAACCGGCGAGCTGGTCCGTCCGCTTGTGAAGGCGGGACGCGATCGCCTGTTCATTGTCGCCGATGCCAACGTCGCCGAACTCCACGGCGGAACGCTCATGGCCGGACTCGAGCAGGTTGGACTGAGCGGGCATCTCATTGCGGCGCCGCCGGGGGAGGAATCGAAGAGCTTTGCCTATCTTGCAACCGTGCTGGACGAGCTGATCGGCCTTGGCGCCGAGCGCGACGACCTGATCCTCGCCTTCGGCGGGGGCGTCATCGGAGATCTCACGGGACTGGCCGCGGGATTGCTGAAGCGAGGCGCGCGTTTCGTGCAGATTCCGACGACGCTGCTGGCGCAGGTCGATTCCTCCGTCGGCGGAAAGACCGCGATCAACAGCAAGGCGGGCAAGAATATGGTTGGACTGTTTCACCAGCCTGTCCTGGTGCTGGCCGATCTTGACGTGCTCGATACGCTGCCAGCGCGCGAGCGAAGCGCTGGCCTTGCCGAAATCGCCAAGTATGCGCTTATCGACGATCCGGCCTTCTTCGACTTCCTCGAGGCCAATGCAGCGGCGCTGTGCGCCGGCGACAAGGCGTCTCTGGCCGAGGCCGTGCGCGTGTCGTGCGCATCAAAGGCCCGAATCGTGGCTATCGACGAAACCGAGCAGGCCGAACGAGCCTTGCTGAATCTCGGGCATACGTTCGGTCACGCCCTCGAGCGCGCCAACGGATTCAGGCCGAGCCTGTTGCATGGCGAGGGTGTCGGCGCCGGAATGGCGATGGCGCTGCGCTATTCCGTGAGGCTTGGCCTTTGCCCGAGCCAGGACGCCGTGCGCGCTGAACGCCTGCTCAACGCCCTGGGGCTGGCGACACGCCTTTCCGATCTTGCAGGTGGGCCCTACATCGCCGACGAGCTGCTTGCGCACATGGCTCACGACAAGAAGGCGCGCAATGGCCGCCTTACCCTGATCCTCGCACGCGGCATCGGCCAGGCCTACATCCAGCGCGAGGTTGAGACGGCGCCGCTGCTCGACTTCCTGAGGTCCGAAGCCGCTTCCTGAACCGGATCAGCCAGACTTGGCTTGGCTCCGGGTTATCTCCGGGGCGGGACATGTCTCTGGCTGAGCGTACGCTGGCCTTCGCCGTGCAGGCGTCAGAGGCGCCCACACGCAATCAGCTCATCGTCAGCTTGCAGAGCGTCATCGAGGAGATTGGGGCGACCCGCTTCGCCTGTCTCTACCTGCGCCGGCACAAAGGTGAGGTCGTGATCAGTCATTCGATCTCGAACCTCCCCCGCGCCTGGCACGAACGCTATCTCGCGCGCGGATATGAGGCGATCGACCCGGTCTATCAAGGCGGGGTGCGCAGCTCGACCTATGGCTACTGGGATGAGCTTGCGCGCGCGCAAGGCGTCGGTCCGGCTGGGCGTGAAGTGATGTCGGCTGCGCGCGCGTTCGGCATGAGCGACGGGTTCACGCGCCGCGTGACGTTGGATGGCGGCGGCGCTGCGGTGATGATCGCGGCGGGCGCTCAGCTGAAGCGCGGCGCCCGTGTGCGCGCGGCCTTGCGGATGTGCTTCGACGTGTTCGCCAATGAAGGGCTGCGGATGACCAGGGGGGGCGGGGATTGCGCAGATCGAACCGGACGATGATGAAGCGGGACAGGCAAGCCTGTCGAAGACTCAGCTCAAGGTCCTGATCATGCGGGCGGAGGGCATGTCCAACAAGCAGGTTGCCATGACGATGAAGCGTAACGAGAAGACCATCGAGTGCCATGTGACCGAGGTCCGGCGCCGCCTGGAGGCGCGCAATATGATCGATGCGATCCGGATCGTTGCGAAGCGCAAGCTGATTGTTTGACGGTCACAAATCTCAGGGATAGCCCTGATTTTCATGTCTGGCGGGCGAGCGAGGGTGGCAGTGGAGACGGCGCACTTCCCCGGAATGCCCTGGGTTCGACCATGGGTTTGGAGGGCGGGCTCGCCAGAGCGGGGCCGCATTTCTTTTGGGGCCTGCCGGCGATCACGCGGCGTCGATGTGGAGGGCGTGGAGGCCGGCGGCGAACTCCCCCTTCAGGGCGTCGTTGACGGCCCGATGCCGCGCCAGGCGGCCCAGGCCGACAAACGCCTCGGAGCGTATCTTCACGGCGTAGTGCGTCTCCCCGCCGGGGGCTGCGCCGGCGTGACCGTGGTGGAGATGTGACTCGTCCACTATATGAAGCTCGGTTGGGGAAAACGCTGCAATTAGTGCGTCTCGCATGCGCTCTAAGCGGCTTGTCAATTCTTGCGGCATTAACGAACGCATCCCAAGATCAGAGCCATGTCCGCTGCCGAAAACTACATGCGGGACTACCGCGTCAAGTTCGTCGACGTCCGCGTCAACCCGCCGGGTGGCCGGCGGAAGGCGGGCGCTTATGTGCAGCGCTGCGAACATAAAGGTTGTGACGAGCTTGGTTTGTGCAAGGCGCCTAAGCCGTTTTCCTCGCGCGTTGTGCAGGTTCCGGGGCAAAAAGCGGCCCCCGAGGACCATTACTGGTTCTGCCAGCGCCACGCGGCTGAATACAATGAGAGCTTCGACTTCTTCGAAGGCATGACCGAGGACGAGATTACCGCCTTCCAGGCTTCGGCTGGCCACGGCCATAAGCCGACCTGGCGCTTTGGCGGAGGGCCCGTGGGCGCTGAGGGCAGGGCGGCCCGCATGAACAATCCGCGCGGCTGGAAAGGCGCGAAGGACTGGCTCTACAACGGCCACACCGGCAAGGGCGAAGCGGCGGTGGCGCGCGGGCGCACGCGCCTTCAGATCCGCGCGCTGGACGAGATGGGCTTGCCCCATTCAGCCGAACCCGCCCAGGTCCGGGAACGCTATGGCGCGCTGGTCAAGCAGTACCACCCGGACAGCAATGGCGGCGACCGTTCAATGGAACACCGCCTGCACGTGGTGATCCGCGCCTTCAAGGCGCTGAAGGCGAGCGGGCTAGCATAGACGGCGGGCTGCCGTCACATCGGCTTCGGTTCCCACAGCTCGATCCGCGTTCCCTCCGGGTCGCTGATGTGGGCGAACTTTCCGTTCGGCTCGGGCGGCAGAACCTTTGCCTCGACGCCGTGCTTTGCGCAGTTGGCCACCACCGCATCGAGGTCGTCGACCGCAAGATTGATCATGAAGTCCTTGGTCGAGGGCTCGAAATAGGTCGTGTCCTGCTTGAAGGGGGCGAAGACCGTGCCGGCGCCCGGGTGGGCCGCCATCGCCTCGGGCGTCAGGAAGACGCCGCCCCAGTCATGGACATGGAGCCCGAGCACGTCCCGATACCAGTTGATGAGTGCGCTCGGGTCCTTCGATTTGAAGAAGACGCCGCCGACGCCAATGACCTTTGCCATCTATCGATGCTCCAGCTTTCCTGAGGGCCCGATCAAGCGGTCTTGGCCGCGCTGGCGCAATCGCCCAGAAGGGTGATTTTCGTGAAATGCAGACGGATTCAGGCGCTGAAGCCGCGAAATCGGGCTTACGTGCTGCGTTGCAATGTGTCCGCGGGAGCGACTATATCCGAAGTCTGGATACGAGAGATTTTCCTCCCATGGCCGTGACTGACGCCTCCGAAGCCCTGATCTCGCTCGCGCCCACGAAAGAGGTGGACGTCAGGAAGACCTTTGGCTTCGATCTCGACTGGAAGGCCCCGGCTTTCGCCGAGAAGACCGCCTATGTCCCTGACTTCGATCCGGCCTACCGGTTTGATCCGCAGACGACGCGGGCGATCCTCGCCGGCTTCAAGCACAACCGCCGCGTGATGATCCAGGGCTATCACGGCACCGGAAAATCCACCCACATCGAGCAGGTGGCGGCGCGGCTGAACTGGCCCCTGATCCGCATCAATCTCGACAGCCACGTGAGCCGGATCGACCTCGTGGGCAAGGACGCAATTGTGCTCAAGGACGGCAAGCAGGTGACCGAGTTTCGGGAGGGGATTCTCCCATGGGCGCTGCAGCGGCCGATCGCGCTGGTGTTCGACGAGTACGACGCGGGACGTCCCGACGTGATGTTCGTGATCCAGCGCATCCTTGAAGCGTCCGGCCAGCTGACGCTGCTTGACCAGAACCGGGTGATGAAGCCGCACCCCTGGTTCCGCCTGTTCTCGACGACGAACACGGTGGGCCTCGGGGACACGACCGGCCTCTATCACGGCACGCAGCAGCTCAACCAGGGTCAGCTTGACCGCTGGTCCATTGTTACGACGCTCAACTATCTCGAGCACGACGCCGAGGTGGAGATCGTCTCTGCGAAGGTGCCCGATCTCGACAAGGCGACTGTCTCGAAGATGGTGCGCGTCGCCGACATGACGCGCAACGCCTTCATCGCCGGCGACATCTCGACGGTCATGAGCCCGCGCACGGTCATCACCTGGGGTGAGAACGCGCTGATCTTCGGCGACATCGGCCTCGCCTTCCGCATGACCTTCGTCAACAAGTGCGACGAGCTGGAGCGTCCGGCGATCGCCGAGTTCTATCAGCGCGCCTTCGCCAAGGAGCTGCCGGAGAGTGCAGCCATGGTGAAGGTCGCGTGAGCGACCTCGTCATCACCCGCGCCGCCGAGCGAGATGCCGCAGACCTCGGAGTCATCGGTCCTGCGGCCTATGCGGCCGCCTATCACGATGACTGGGATGATCCGGTCGCGTTCTTCCACCAGCTCAAGACATTCGGCGAGGATGCATTCAGCCTGACCATGGCGAGGCCGGACGCCCGCGTGTGGATCGCTCGGCAGGATGGCGTCGGCGTCGGCTTCCTCACGATGATCGTGGGGTCGCATGAGCCGATCAACCAGCGCGAGGGCGGAGCGGAGATCCCGCGCATCTACCTGCTGCCCGGCGCGCGGCGCGGCGGCATCGGCAAGAAGTTGCTGGAAGCGGCGGAGGCGCAGGCGCGGGCCGAAGGGCTCAGCTATGTCTGGCTCGACGTGATGGAGCATGCCGAATGGGCGCGCGCCGCCTATGAGCGCTGGGGCTTCGCCGACATTGGCGGCCAGACCTTCTCGGGCGGCCTGCGCCACGGACGCAGTCGCGCCATGCGGGTGATGGTCAAGGAGCTGGCCTGATCCAGCGGTATGCAGCGGGGAGGCTCTGATGGACTGGAGGATGCTGCTCATCAGCATCGTGATGTTGGTCGCCGGGGGCGCGCTGGCCTGGCGTTTTCGCGGGTCGAAGTTCCAGACCGATGCCGGGCCAGGTTGCGCCATGGCGGTTGCGCTCCTCCTGCTCCTCACTGGCGCACTCATGCTTCTGATCACGTTCGTCTTCCGGGTCTGAAGCCGCGATTTGCCGCGCCAGCCTTTGCCACTATTGTCTTTTCGACAGTCACAGGAGACCGCGATGACCGGCAGCATGATACGCATGAAGAGCCGTGACGGCTTCGAACTCGACGCCTGGCATGTGAAGGCTGCAGGGCCCCGTAAGGGCGGGGTCATCGTGATCCAGGAGATCTTCGGTCTCTCCGACCACATCAAGGAGATGGCGCAACGCTTCGGCGCAGCCGGGTTTGAAGCGATCGCGCCCTCGATGTACGATCGCGCCGAGCGCGGCTTCATTGTGCAGCCGCAGGATGTGGCCGCCGGCATGGCGCGCGGCTTTGAACTGGCGACTGGCAACGGGCCCGAGAATGCGATGAACGACATCGGCGGCGCATTCGACGTCCTCAAGGGAGCGGGGAAGGTCTGCATCACCGGCTACTGCTATGGCGGCTCGATGAGCTGGATGGCGGCGGCGCGTATCGACGGTCTGGCAGCTGCATCCTGCTACTATGGCGGCAACATCGCGCAGATGGTGGAGCTGAAGCCGAAATGCCCGACGATCTGTCATTTTGGCGCGAAGGATGCGCACATCCCGCTCAAGGGTGCGGTCGACACGATCGAGGCAGCGCATCCCGATGTGCCGGTCTACGTCTACGAGGCCGGTCATGGCTTTGCGCGCCGGAACTCCGCTGATTACGACGCCGCATCCGACGCCCTGGCCTTCGAGCGGACAATCGCTCTGTTCGCTGGCGCATGAAGCTGGTTTTTATCTGGGGCGGGCCAGCGTCGGGCAAGCTCACAATAGCGCGCGAGCTTGAACGCCTGACCGGCCTGCCGGTGTTCCACAACCACCTTGTGGTCGATGCGTTGCTCGAACGTTTACCGTTCGGCGCCCCGGAGTTCGTTCGACTGCGCGAAGCGATGTGGATGGCGGGGTTCGAAACGGCGATCTCGGCCGGCCGGTCGCTGATCTTTACCTTCCAGCCGGAATCCACGGTCGAGCGGGGGTTCGCGGGGCGCGTCGTGGATCTCGTAACCGCAGGCGGGGGCGAGGTCAGGTTCGCGCGCATCCTCGTCTCGCCGGACGAACAGGAACGCCGCATCGCAAACGACAGTCGCAAGGAGTTCGGCAAGCTGGTCTCGCGCGACCTGCTGCTGGATTTGCGAGACAGCTTTCTGGCCAGCGAGCAGGAGATGCCGGCTGCGGACCTCGTGATCGATTCCGACCTCGAGGATCCGGAAACAGCCGCGCGACGGATGGCGGCGGCCTTCAACCTGTCGGTGGCGCCCGCCACGATGTAGCGTTGTCGGCTCACCTGGATCTTGTTCCTCGGCCAGTGTTCCGGTGACGGCGCCAGCAGTGACGCCGATGATGGCGCCGCCTTCAGCACTTTCATTGACGGTGCTGTTTCCGATCGCAGCGCTGGCTGTCTTGCCCATGGCGGCCCCGGGTCAAGCTCGAGCATACCGCCATAAACGCCTCGGCAATCGCGGCTGCAAGGAAGACTTCCAGGGAGATCCCAGGGCTCGCGATTGGTTCGGCTAACCAAACACGCGCCTGATTGTCGCGCTCCTGATTCGGGTTAGCCGTGAAGCTCAATGATCCGTAATCTGACTGTCCGATACAGGAGCGGGCGGTTGCGGGTTCGATCAATTGGGATTGCGGGCGGCGGCATTGCAGGCCTGGCAAGCGCTGCATTGCTGGCGCGACAGGGTTTCTCGGTCGTCGTTCATGACCGCATGGAGCGGCCGGCGCCGCTGGGCTCGGGGCTCATCCTCCAGCCCGTTGGCCTTGCCGTGCTCGATGCAATCGGGGTGGGTGATCGTCTTCGCGCGCTCGGCGCGCCGATCAGGCGGCTGTTCGGGCGCGCTCAGCCGTCGGGCCGTGTGGTCCTCGATGTGCGCTATCGCGCCCTGGGCGGCGGCGTTGGAGAGGGACTTGCCGTTCATCGCGGTGCTTTGTTCGAGGCGCTGTTCGATGCTGCTGTGCGCGCCGGCGCAGGTTTCGAGGGCGGGCGGGAGGTTGTGAGCGCGCACGGCGGCCGGCTGGCTTTCCGGGATAGCCCGGCGAGCGCCAGGTTCGATGTCCTGCTGGACGCGCTTGGCGTACGCTCGCCACTCGCGCGCGACCTGCCCTTGCCTGCGCTGCGCTTTGGGGCGCTGTGGAGCAATCTCGATTGGCCCGACGGCGGGGATGGGCATGGCTTCGATCCGACTGCGCTGGAGCAACGCTATGAAGCAGCACGCAGGATGGTTGGCGTTTTGCCCATCGGGAGCGTCCGCCCGGAGGCGCCGCGCCAGGCCGCCTTCTTCTGGAGCCTGAGGCACGATCAGCTGGATGGGTGGCAAGCTCAGGGACTCGATGTGTGGAAGATGGAGGTGATGCGTCTCTGGCCACAGACCGCGCCGTTGCTGAATCAGATCACAAACCGCGAGCAGCTCATCTTCGCAAGCTATTGCCATGGCGCCTTGCGCTCGCCCGTGGGCAAAGACGTCATCCACATCGGCGACAGCTGGCATGCGGCCAGTCCGCAACTGGGGCAGGGTGCAAACATGGCTCTGCTGGATGCGCTGGCGCTATCAGGGGCACTGGGTGCGCACCGCGACTCCACGGCTGCAATGAGCGCCTATGCCAGCGCCCGGTTGGCTCATGTCCGCATCTATCAGCTTGCCTCCCGCCTGTTTACGCCGGCCTATCAGAGCGATGATGTGCTGCCTCCACTGGTTCGGGACTGGGTCATGTCGCCGCTCTCGCGACTCTGGCCGGCGCCTAAAATCCTTGCTGCGCTCGTGGCAGGAGCAATCGGTTCGCCGCTCTCGGCCATCGGGGCGCTCGGGGACGGTTGACGGGCCTTCCCAGCCGGGCGGGCGGGCCCTAAAGGTCGGGGCATGAGCAAGGCAATCGACCGTGCGGACATGTTCAAATCCGCCCTTAGCGCCGCCACGCGGGCCATTGCGGGGCAGGACGAGCTTGGCGTCGATTTCTCGGTGGATGGCGGCCGCATCAGCGAGGGGCAGATCACGCTCACGACCCCGCCGAAGGAATTGACCCTCGCCGCCGCCGCCCGCGCGCGTGGGCAGGCGGATGCCCTGGCGCTGAAAGTCGCCTATCACGATGCGCGGGCGCATGCGCGCGCCATGCCCCAGCGCGAAGATGCGCGGCGCCTGTTCGAGGCGGCCGAGCGCGCCCGGATCGAGTCGATCGGCGCGGCCGCCATGGACGGCGTGGCTGAGAATCTCGACTCCGTCCTTCAGCAGCGTTGCGAACGCGCCGGCTATCTCCGGGTGACCGACAAGAGCCGCGCGCCGATGGACGATGCGCTGGAATTCGTGCTGCGCGAGGTGCTCACCGGGCGCAAGCTGCCGCCCGCGGCCGAAGGCGTGGCGGCGATGTGGCGCGACGAGCTGTCTGAAAAAGCGGCAGCGCCGCTCGCGCGCGCGCGGGCGAACATGAATGACCAGGCCGCATTCTCGGCCCTGATGCGCGATCTCCTGCGTGACCTCGGCCTGGGCGATGAGGCCTCGAACGGCAAGGACAGCGACGAGGAACAAGGCGAGGACGAGGAAGAAGGCGAGGCGAAGAGCGAGGCGCCCGACGAAAGCGAGGGCGATGGCGAAGGTGAGGGAGAGGCGCAGGAACAGGATTCCAGCGACGCCGGCGAAGGTGAGCCTGGCGACCAGATCGAGGCGAGCGCAGCGGACGATGCCGACACCGAAATGGAGGCGACCGAGGACGACGCCGACGAGCCTGCGACACCTCTTCGCCCCAACTGGCGCGACAGCGACGCGCTCAAGTCGGAGTACAAGGCTTTCACCACCGTTCATGATGAGGTGAAGAACGCTGACGAGCTTTGCGATCCGGAAGAATTGACGCGCCTGCGCGCCTATCTCGATGCCCAGCTGCAGGGCCTGCAAGGGGCAGTGTCGCGGCTGGCGAACCGACTGCAGCGCCGGCTGATGGCGCAGCAGAACCGGTCATGGATGTTTGACCTGGAAGAGGGCGTTCTGGATACATCGCGTCTGACGCGCGTGATCGTCGATCCGACCGCGCCGCTATCGTTCAAGATGGAGGACGAGAGCAAGTTCCGCGACACGGTGGTGACGCTTCTGCTCGACAATTCGGGCTCGATGCGGGGCCGGCCAATCATGGTGGCCGCGCTATGCGCGGACATTCTCGCTCGCACGCTGGAGCGGTGTGGCGTCAAGGTGGAGATCCTCGGTTTCACCACGCAGGCGTGGAAAGGCGGACTTTCGCGCGAGGACTGGATCAAGGCCGGCAAGCCGGCTTCGCCCGGCCGCCTCAACGACCTACGCCACATCATCTACAAGAGCGCGGATGCGCCCTGGCGGCGCGTGCGGCGCAATCTCGGCCTGATGATGCGCGAGGGCCTGCTGAAGGAGAACATCGATGGCGAGGCGTTGCTCTGGGCGCATGACCGGCTGATGGCGCGCGCCGAGCAGCGCAAGATCCTGATGGTGATCTCGGATGGCGCCCCGGTTGATGATTCCACATTGAGCGTGAACGTTGGCAATCCGCTTGAGAAACATCTGCGCGAGGTGATTGCCCATATCGAAGGCGTCTCGCCGGTCGAGCTGATCGCGATCGGCATTGGTCATGACGTCACGCGCTGGTATCGCCGCGCGGTGACCATCGTGGAGGCCGAGCAGCTCGGCGGCGTGATGACCGACAAGCTGGCGGAGCTCTTCGGCGAAGAAGAGGCCGCACGTGCAAAGGCTTCTGCACAGATCGTCGAGCCGCGCGAGCGCCGGGCCTCGCGAGGACCCACGACATCTGCGCGACCGGTCAAGCGCACGACATTCGGCGAAGTCGCCAAGGGCAGGAGTTCAGCCAGGTGAGAGCGTGGGTGTTCGGCGCCGCCATGGTCGCGCTCGCAGCGTGCGCCCAGTTGCCGGGGAACAGTGATGTGAGTCTGGATGGACTGGCGCGCGACTATGTCCGGCTGACGCTCGAAATCGACGCGCACGAGAGCGGGTATGTCGACGCCTATTACGGGCCAGAGGCTTGGCGCGAGGCGGCGGTTCGCAATCCGCGCGATCGCCTTGCGCTGAAGGCCGAAGCCGAGAGGATCGTTGCTGGGCTGACGCCTTACGTGTCGACCGGCGGAGAACAGGGCCAGCGCGCGCGCGTACTGCAGGCCAATACATCGAGCGCGCGCTTCCGGCTCGACATGATCGAGGGCAGGCGTGCGCCATTTGCAGAAGAGGCCGAAGCTCTGTTCGCCTTGCGTCCGAAGCTGCGCCCGCTGTCCGATTTCGACGACGCGCTGGCGCGCATCGAGGCGCTCGTTCCCGGACCTGGCCCGTTGTCTCAGCGTGTCAGCGTGTTCCGGGCGAGATACGCGATTCCCGACGAACGCGTGGCGCAGGTCGTCAATGCTGCAATCGATGAGTGCCGCAAGCGCACCGCCGCGTACATCGATCTGCCGGCGGGCGAGAACTTCACGATGGCGCTTGTCAACAACAAGAGCTGGGGCGCCTACAACTACTACAAGGGCGGGAACAGGAGCCTCATCGAGATCAACACCGACCAGCCGGTTTCGGTCGGCAATGTGCTGGTTCTGGGATGCCATGAGGGATATCCGGGCCACCATGTGCAGGGCATCTATAATGAGCGGAACTATCGCGATCGCGGCTGGCCGGAATACGCTGTGATGCCGCTCTACATTCCCGCCGCGCCCCTGAACGAGGGCGGGGCGGATTTCGGGGTGGACCTCGCCTTCCCGGGCGAGGAGCGGCTCAAGTTCGAGATGGACGTCCTTTATCCGCTGGCCGGCATCGACCCGGCGCTGGCGCCCGCATTCGATGCGATGCGCAAGGCGACATCACAGCTGGATGGCGCGCTGCTGCGCGTCTCCCAGATGCACCTCGACAGAGAAATCACGCGCGAACAGGCCATCACGCTCATGCAGAAGTACCGGATGGCGCCGCGGGATGTGGCGGAACAGTCGCTGAAATTCGACGCGGACTACCGCTCCTATGTGATAAACTACTCAGTAGGCGAGGACCTTGTCCGGGCCTATGTCGACCGTCATGGTGGCGATCCGAAGGCCCGGTGGGCTGCGTATGAGCGGATCATGTCGACGCCGACACTGCCCGCTGATCTTGCCGAGTAGGATCCTGAACATGCGTGATTTCTGGCGTTCCAGCGCCCTGCTCATCACTTTCCTTGCCGCCGGGTGCGCCACCGCGCCGGAGACGCGCCAGGCCGTGGCCGAGGCTCCGGCCAGCGAGGCGGAAGCGCCGGAGAGCCGCATTACGGTGAACAGCGCAAAGGCGATCGCCGAGACCCAGGTGGACCGGATCGTTGTCACAGCGATGCGCAGCGCGCTGCGGACGGGAAATCTCGAGGCCTATCTTCGCGCTCTGGCCAATACCTCGTGCCCCGAAGGCGCATCGACGCGTCGCGGCGAGCCGATCGAATTGGCGGCGGCGCCGACACCGCTCCAGCTGTCCGACCCGGGTCAGCGCCGGGCCGGGCAGCTCACCTTTGTCGCCAGCTATACGCTGTCGAGCCCTGATCCGCGCTTTGGCGGACTGTCGGGGGTGGATGTGCTCGACGACGGCAATCTGCTGGCGGTCTCCGACGCTGGGCATTTCGTGTGGATCGACCTTGGCCGGGACGGCCTGACCCCGATGGCCGCCCGTGTCGCGACGATGCGGGATGTCAGCGGGCAGCCCATGGCGACGCTTGGCGGGGACAGCGCAGAGGGGGTGGCGTTCAACGACGGCATGGCGCTCGTGTCGTTCGAGGGCAATCACAGGATTCTCGCATTCGATGTAGGCAGATGCGGGGCTGCCGCCCGCGGCGCACCCATCGTGTTCGACGAATACGGCCTGTCGCTGAACGATGCCTATGAGGAGGCGCGCATTGCAGTCGACGCCGGCAATGGCTCCGAGCCACTGGCTGTGACCCGCGACTGGTATGTCTTTGCCGGCATCGAGCGGAAGGTCGGCCATCTCAACTCCCTGTCGGCGCGACCAATCGAGGCTGAGCCGGAGTTCGACCTGCGCGTTGGCGTCGATGCGCCGGAGTTTGCCGGGATGGATGTCATACCGGGCGCTGGCGGCGACGGCGCCGCCCGCGCTTTCCTCATTCATCGCAAGCCAGCCAGGGGCGGCGCGGTGATCATGGAGACCGACCTCCTTCGGTTCGAGCCGAAGCTCGAGGGAAGGAGACCCTCCCGTGGCGAAATGGAAACGCGCGCGCGCCAGCGCTATGCGGAGGTTGGCTGGCGCGAGCTCGCGCGCCTAGACCAGCTCGGCGTCACTGACGCTTTCGAAGGCATTGCGGCCAAGCAACTCTCCGATGGGCGGATTCGTCTCTATCTTGTGTCTGACGACGATTTCTCCCCGACAAAGCGCACTGTGTTGATGTTGTTCGACCTCGCCAGCACATCGCGCTGACAAGATCGCTTGAGCAGGCGCGCCGCGCAGGCCAGACATTCGGCGAAGATGCAAGAGGTGGTCATGGCGTCGGGCCGCTGTGCAATTGCACTGGTCGCGTTCGCGGCGCTGTGTGCGCCAGCGCTTGGCGAGCAACGTCTACCGGAGCTGGGGGGCCGGATGTCCTGCTCCACGGCTTTGGCGCGCGATGAGACTCAACCTGTCCGCCTGGAGGTCACGCGCGTGCCGCTTCAGGGCGTCAATCCTGCCCGAACGACGATCGGCGAACTGAATCTTGTCGGGGGCTTTCACCTGTCGAGCGCCGAGAAAGGGTTTGGCGGGCTTTCGGGTCTCGACGTGCTGGAGGATGGCGACCTGCTGGCGGTCACGGATGCAGGCGAGTTCGTCTGGGTCGCGCTGGATGCTGACGGCGCGACGCCTGTCGCGGCCCGCATGGCCGATATGCGCGACATGGAGGACAGGTCGATACGCAGCAAGACGCTCGGCGATGCCGAGGGTCTGGCCGTTGCCGATGGCGTGGCGCTGGTGTCGTTCGAAGGCGAGCATCGCATCCTGGCATTCGACATCGCAGATTGTGGCGCTGGCGCGAAGGGCGCGCCGATCGTTTCATCAGGCGATCTGGCGGAGGCATTCGCGCGTCAGGGGCTGAGTGTCGGAGGCAATGCGGGGCTTGAGGCGCTTGCCGTTGCACCGGACGGGTTTCTGCTCGCGGGGCTCGAGACGCGGGCCGGCGAGGCCAGCGCGGTGTCGGCGCGCGCCCTTGAAGCGCCGCCCGTCTTCGACATCCGCATCGGCGAAGGAGCCCCACCGCTGGTGGGCATGGATGTCCTCGCGCGCGAGGAGGATCCAAACGGCTTCACCCTCTACAGCCTGCACCGCGCGACCCGCGCGCTGGCGAGCGAGGTCATCGTGATCCTCGAAACCCGGTTCGAGCGCGATATTGATCAGTCAGGCTTGCCAGCCCGGATCCTCAGCGAGGCCGACGAACGGGCGCGGACACGCTTCGGACCCACCGTCTCACGCAAGCTGGCGGCGATGAATGTCTTCGTGACGATCGACAATTTCGAGGGCATCGCCGCACGTCGCCTGCCGGACGGACGCGTGCGGCTTTACTTGATCGCCGATGACAATTTTTCAGCCTCGCAGCGGACCTTGCTGATGGTGTACGACGTCGTGGCTCCACGCTGAGCGCGCCTTTATTCTGGCCAATCGCGGCGGCTGCGCCGCAACCTATGCAATGCAGGTTGATTGTTAAGCCGGCCAATCAGGCGGGGTGATGTCTAAGCCGGAGGTGGCGGCGGCTTAACGCCGCCGCCAGAGAGCCATCGCCTAGGCGGCCGGCTTGACGGAGCTAACCGTCTCGGTGCCGCGATCGACCGTGCACAACAGCTTGGCCGAGGAGTCGTCGGCGTTCTTCACCTTGAACAGGAAGACGAATGCGCCGCCGCTAGCCTTGGTTGAGTCCTTATCGACCTTGACCGATTTCAGGCCGGGATCCTGTTTGGAAATTTCGGCCTTGCAGAGGTTTTCCCCGGACTGGACCGAAATCTTGGCGAGTGCCGGGGCGGCGAGGGCGATCGAGAGGGCTGAGAGAATGATGAGGGAGGAAACGCGGGTCATATTGATCTCCGTTATGGCCGTCAGGGAGGTGCGGCCTGGGGTCACCAGACAGTGTCAGGTTGACGCCGTCAAGTGACGTTGGGGTAAAAAGCATGTGTCGCCGCTAACACCTGCGTTAACTTGAGCTTCTCAGGCCTCAACCCGATGGCCCCAGCCGTTGGGGGCCGCTAGCCTGCCTCTCGGTCAGCAGGCGCCTGGCGAGGGGAAAAACATGGCAAACACGGACCTCGACCCTCGCCCAGGCGTGATCCGGCCGACGCAGGAGATGTTCGATCTCTACGACCAGTACTGCCACAACGACATCGATCGCCGGACCTTCATGGATCGGCTTGGCAAGCTTGCCGTCGGCGGGGTGACGGCGGCCATGCTGGCCGAGGCGTTGTTACCGAGATACGCAAGCGCCCTGCAGCTTCACGAGAACGACAGCCGCATCCGCGGGGAGCGGATCACCTACGACTCGCCCAACGGCGCCGGCAAGCAGGGCAAGCAGATGGGTGGGTATCTTGTTCAGCCTGCCAGGCCTGGGGCTGCCAAGCTACCCGCCATCGTTGTGGTGCATGAGAACCGCGGCCTCAACCCGCACATCGCCGATGTTGCGCGGCGTGCAGCGGCCGCGGGGTTCATCGCCTTTGCTCCTGATGCGCTCTATCCGCTCGGCGGCTATCCGGGGACGGACGATGAGGGTCGCACGATGCAGGCGACGCGCAACGGCGCCGAGATGCTGGAGGACTTCATTGCGGCCGTTGCGCTGATGCAGAACCATCCTGCCTGCACAGGCAAGGTCGGCATTGTCGGCTTCTGCTTTGGCGGCGGCGTCTGCAACAATGTCGCGGTGCGGATGCCGAGCCTGGCGGCCTCGGCGCCCTATTATGGCGGTGCGGCCGCGCTCGGCGACGTTCCGAAAATCCAGGCGCCGCTGCTGGTGACGCTGGCGGGCATCGACGAGCGGATCAACGCGGCCTATCCTGCCTATGAGGCGGAGCTCAGGAAGCACGGCAAGACGGTGACCGTACACACCTACCAGGGTTGCCAGCACGGCTTTCACAACGATACGACACCGCGCTTCGATGCAGAGAATGCGCGGATTGCCTGGAACCGCACGCTCGACTTCTTCCGTGAGCACCTGACGTGAGGACGATCATGTTTCGCGCCTGTGCTGCGCTGGCGGCAGTCATGCTGACTGCCTGCGGAGCGGCGGATGCGCCGGCCAAACCCGCCGAAACCGCTCCTGCGCCCGCCGCAGCCCTGCCTCCGGCTGTCGATGGCTGGCGCGAGTATCCGCTGCGCGCGGGCGTCATCTCGATCCAGCCGGCGAAATGGCGGACCGACGTGATCGATGTGCCCGTGCCCGCCGGCAAGGGGCTCGAATACAAGCTGGCGATGAAGGCAGGCGAAGGGGTCGTCTACAGCGTGAGCTACCAGGGCCTCGACCATCCGGGGCTGATGGTGGTGGAATTTCACGGCCATACCGAGCAGGTCGATGGCGTCGGGGACCTGATGTTCTATTCCAAGACCGGCGGTTCGCCCGAAAGCGGCGCATTCGTGGCGCCCTGGGATGGCATCCACGGCTGGTACTTCAGGAACGACAGCGCCAAGGATGTGGTCGCGCGGCTGGAACTCGCTGGTTTCTACGCGCTCGTCGCGAAGTAGCCTCGCCTCAGGTCGTGTGTTGTTCCTGGAGCCAGCGCGTCATCACGCCGCCCGTGACGCATTGCTCCCAGGCCTGTTCAGGCGTCTCGGCATAAGTGAACAGCGTCTCGTCCACCTTCGAGATGACGCCATGCTTCACAAGGGCGTGGAAGTTGATCACTTCCTCCCAGAATCTCTGGTCGTAAAGCACGATCGGAATCGGTGGTGACTTGCCGGTCTGGCGCAGCGCCAGGATCTCGAACAGCTCGTCGAGCGTGCCGACGCCGCCCGGGAAGACCACCAGCGCGTTGGCGCGCATCGCAAAGTGCATCTTGCGCATCGCGAAATAGTGGAAGCGCAGCGTCAGGTCGGGCGTGGAAAAGGCGTTAGGTTCCTGCTCCATCGGGAGCGTGATGTTGTAGCCGATCGAGGGCGCACCGACATCGTGTGCGCCGCGATTGGCCGCCTCCATGATGCCTGGCCCGCCGCCGGTTGCGATCACGTTGTCGCGCAGTCCGCCATTGTGCAGCTTGGCGCCACCTTCTTCCGACACGATGCGCGCGAAACGGCGCGCGTCATTGTACCAGCGGCGATGGTCAGGTGATCCCTTCTCGCTGAAGCGCGCCGAACCGAACACGACGATGGTTGAGCGCACGCCCCAGCGATCGAGCGCCTCCTCGGCCTTGTTGTACTCCAGCATGAAGCGCACACCGCGCATGGAATCGCTGAGGAGATACTCCTGGTCGAGCGCGGCGAGGCGATAGGTGGGCGAAGCCATCTGGGGCTTGTTGGCCCCCTTGCCGCCGGCAAGTTGCGGGATGTCCGCCTTGGTGAGCGTGCCGGCGATGGCGGCCGGCTTCGGCTTGGCGGCGGGCTTTCGTGTCGGCTTGCGGGTCATCAGCGTCTCTTTGGAAGGGCCGACTGTCTAGCCACAACCGGTAAAGGAAGCGACCCGGAAAGCAGCGCAAATCGCTGCTATTTCATGATGTCTTCATCCCATAACGCAGGGTTTTCCGCGATGAACTCACGCATCTGGCGAATTGAAGGCGCGTGGGCCGCGTCGATCACCTCGACCCCGTGGTTGCGCAGGAAGGCTTCATTGCCGCCGAAATTGACCGTGTCATTGATGACGACGCGCGGGATCTTGAACTGTACGATCGTCCCCGCACACATCATGCAGGGGGACAAGGACGTGTAGAGCGTCGTGTCGCGATAGGTCGCCTGCCGCCCGGCCTTGCGCAGGCAGTCCATCTCACCATGCGCGATGGGATCGCCCTGCTGGACACGCTGATTGTGGCCGCAGGCGATGAGACTTGCGCCGCGCGCGAGGGCGGCGCCGATCGGCAAGCCGCCCTGTTCGACCGAACGGCGCGCTTCCCCGAAGCTGAGCTCAATGAAGTTTGCGTCGAAAGGCGTGAGTGGCATCTAGTGCGCCTCCGCCCATGATTTCGCGTGCTTGGCCTCTACCACGAGCGGAACATTCAGCTGGACGACGGGGAGGGGCGCAGCTGACATCGTCTTTACCGCCACTTCAGCCAGCTTCTTCGCCTCCTTCTCGGGGCATTCGAAGACGAGTTCGTCATGCACCTGAAGCAGCATGCGAGCCGTGAGCCCCGCATCCTTCAGCGCCTTCGGCATACGGATCATCGCACGCTTGATGATATCAGCGGCTGAGCCCTGCAGGGGCGCATTGATCGCCTGGCGTTCGCCAAAGGATCGTTCGGCGCCGTTGGGCGACTTGATCTGCGGCAGCCAGACCTTGCGTCCGAAGATCGTCTGGACATAGCCATGCTCGCGGCCGAAGGCGCGATACTGCTCCATGTAGTCCTGGATGCCGGGGAATTTCTGGAAGTACTGCTTGATGTAGGCAGCCGCCTCCTCGCGCGGGATGGAGAGCTGGCGGGCAAGCCCGAAGCCCGAGATGCCGTAGATGATGCCGAAATTTATCGCCTTCGCCTTGCGGCGGATCATCGGATCCATGCCCTTCACCGGCACATTGAACATCTCGCTCGCCGTCATTGCGTGGATGTCGATGCCGTCATGGAAGGCCTGGCGCAGGCTCGGGATGTCCGCGACGTGGGCGAGCAGGCGCAACTCGATCTGCGAGTAGTCCGCCGAGAGAAGAACGTTGCCGGGGGCGGCGATGAAGGCTTCGCGGATCTTGCGGCCTTCCTCGGTGCGGATCGGGATGTTCTGAAGGTTCGGATCCGTGGAGGCGAGGCGGCCTGTCTGTGCGCCGGCAAGCGAGTACGACGTATGGACGCGGCCGGTGCCCGCATTGATCGCTTCGCTCAGCGTCTCGGTGTAGGTCGAGCGCAACTTCGAGAGCATCCGCCAGTCGAGCAGGACTTTCGGCAGTTCATGGCCGTAGGCGGCCAAGTCTTCGAGCGCATCGGCGCCGGTTGCCCAGGCGCCGGTCTTGGTGCGCTTGGCGCCCACCACGTCGGCAAGCTTCATCTCGTCGAACAGGATTTCGCCCAGCTGCTTGGGGCTGCCCAGATTGAACGGTCGGCCGGCAAGCTTGTGTGCTTCGTCTTCCAGCGCTGCCATGCGCTGGGCGAACTCGCCTGATAGCGCGGACAGGCGATTGCGATCGACCAGCACGCCATGGCGCTCCATCTCGGCCACCACGCGGACGAGCGGGCGATCCATCGTCTCGTAGACTGCTGTCACACCTTCCTGCGGCAGGCGCGGCTTCAGCCGCTCCCAAAGACGAAAGGTCACGTCGGCGTCCTCGGCGGCATAGCGCGTCGCCTTGTCGAGCGGTGTCTGGTCGAAGGTGATCTGCGACTTGCCCGAGCCGATCAGCTCCTTGATGGGGATCGGCGTGTGGCCGAGGTGCAGTTCAGACAACTCATCCATGCCGTGATTGTGCTGGCCGGCCTCCAGCACAAATGACAGCAGCATGGTGTCGTCGATCGGCCCAACGTCGATGCCCAACCCGCTGAAGATGGAGATGTCGTACTTGATGTTCTGTCCGATCTTCAGGACCGCCCTGTCCTCCAGAAGCGGCTTCAGCATTTCGAGCGCGACATTCATGTCGATCTGCCCCGGCTTCTGCCCCGAGAGGAGGTCGGTCCTGTTGGCGCCGTGCCCCAGCGGGATGTAGCAGGCCTTGCCCGGCGCCAGCGCCATTGAGACGCCGGCGAGCCGCGCCGTCATCGGATCGAGGCCGTCGGTTTCGGTGTCGACTGAGAAGAAGCCCTGCTCCTTGGCGGTCACGATCCACCACATCAGCCGATCGATCTCGACCACCGTCTCGTAGGCGTCTAGGTCGAGCGGGTGGGCCTCGGGCGGCTGTGGCGCGAAGCTCTCGCCAGGAACGCCATTGGCGGCGGGCGTCGCTGCTGGCTTCACCGCTGCCCCGCCATTGGCCGCCAGCGCCTTCGACAGCGCCTGGCCTCCCGCAGAAGATGAAACGGGGGGCGCGCCCGGCACACCGAGCGTCTGCGACACGCGCGTGCTCAACGTACGGAACTCCATCTCCTGCAAGAAGGCGAGAAGGGGCCCCGGCTCGGGATCGGCGACGCCCAGCTCTTCCAGCGGTATCTCCACCGGCACATCGTCTTTGAGCGTGACCAGAACTTTCGAGATGCGCGCCTTGTCGGCATGCTCGATCAGCGACTCGCGGCGCTTGGGCTGCTTGATCTCGCCGGCGCGGGCCAGCAGCGTTTCGAGATCACCGAACTCTTTGATCAGCAGCGCCGCGGTCTTGACGCCGATGCCTGGTACGCCGGGCACATTGTCGACGCTGTCGCCGCAGAGGGCCTGCACGTCGATCACCTTATCTGGCGAGACGCCGAACTTCTCGAAAACTTCCGGCGCGCAGATTTTCCGGTCCTTGACCGTGTCGAGCATGCAGATGCGGTCATCAACTAGCTGCATCAGGTCCTTGTCAGCCGAAACGATGGAGACACGCGCGCCCTTCGCCGCCGCCTGTCGCGAGTAGGTGGCGATAAGATCGTCCGCCTCGAAGCCCGGCATCTCCAGCGCCGGCTGGCCGAAGGCGATCGCGGCGCGGCGCACCAGCGGGAATTGCGGGATCAGGTCTTCCGGCGGGTCGGGGCGATGCGCCTTGTACTGATCGTAGAGATCGTTTCTGAACGTGTGCGAACCCGCATCGAAGATGCACGCGAAGTGGGTTGGCTGTTCGCCTGCCTTCAGGTCTTCCAGCACCTTCCACAGCATGTTGCAGAAGCCCGAGATTGCACCCACCGGCAATCCATCCGACTTGCGCGTCAGCTGGGGCAGGGCGTGGTAGGCGCGGAAGATGAAGCCCGACGCATCGATGAGATAAACATGGCTCGAAGCGTCAACGGGGCGGTGCACGGGCATGAGAAACCTCTTCTTGCGCTCCTCACCTAACAGTCGGCGCGCGCGAGGGCCAGATTGCCGCGGCGAGGTCAGTCGAGGCGGTTTCCCGCCGCCGCCCGGATCGCGGGGCAAGTGGCCCCGAGGGAGAGTGTGGCGGCGATTGGCCGATCAATGCTCGATCCGACGCCGCCGAGGGCATCAACGCAAACTTAACCCCCGAGGCGGTCGTGGAGCTGCACCTGTCCTTAACAGCTTTCGCGTATCTGTCCCTGTCACGGTGAAGGTTTGTCAAGGCACGCAGTGGGGGCGACTCTTGGAAAGAACGCTCGGAACGCGGCGACCGCCGCTTGAATGGCTGAGGCAGGAGATCTGGGCTCCCGCGGACAAGAGCGGCATTGCAGTCGTGTCGGTCCTCGCCCTCTTCGCTGCATCCTACGTCAACCACTTTCTGGGCTTGCAGTATGCAGTGACGTTCGTCGCGCTGGCGATAGCGTTGAACCTCGCCGCGCTGGTGCTTGCGGGGCGGTTCCTTGCGGGTCTCGACCGATCGCCGCTGGCAGCCACGCTGGCAAGCGTAGCCTCTTATGCAACCTGGGCCGTGTGCGCGCTAAACCTGTATGCGACAGGCAATGTAGGAGCGGCTGTGATTGCCGTCGCCACCTCGACCACTTCGGCGCTCTATGCGGTCTTCAATCGCCACATGTCCGTCTGGCGACTGGCTCTTGATGTCAGCATCCCGGTTCTGGCGTTGCTCTACATGATGCTGCACACCGTGTGGACGCAGCTCCCCACGCCCATGGCGCTCGCCGGTTCGGTTACGTCCTTGGGCACGGTTGTGTGCATCGCGCAGGCTGCATTGTCCGCATCGCAGCCCAGTCGCCAGCTCAACCGCGCGATCGACGCAAGCGACTCGGCGCGCAAGAAGCTGGAATTCGTCGTGTCCTCGACTGGCGACGGCTATTTCGAGATCGGCCTCGATCCCCTGACCTTCCACCCCGACGCGACTTTCGCCGCCCTCCTCGGTATCGAACCTGTCGAAGCGCCGCTCTGGACGCTCACGGAACGCACCCATCCCGACGACGTGCCGCTGGGGTCCGACCGGATCAGGCAAGTCCGCGCCGGCCGAATCGACGCGACCGACCAGGAGATCCGGCTTCTCACCGCCAGCGGCGAATACGTCTGGTTCCAGATGCGCTCGCGCGTCCTTCATGCGAATGATCCGGCCAGGCGCCGCGTCATCGGCATGATCGTGAACCTGTCGCGCTGGAAGGCGTTGGAGGGCGAACTCCGCGCTGCGAAGGAATCCGCCGAGGCTCATTCGACCGCCAAATCGCAATTCCTCGCCAACATGAGCCACGAAATCCGTACGCCGCTCAACGGCGTGCTCGGCATGGCCCAAGCGCTCGAGGCGGAAGAGCTCTCTGCCGCGCAGAAGGAGAAGGTCGGCGTCATCCTCGACTCCGGCAAGTCGCTGATGGCGCTCCTCAACGATGTTCTGGACCTGACAAAGATCGAGGCGGGAAAAATGGAGATCTCGGCTGTTCCCGGAGACTTCCTCCACACCATGAAACGTACGCGGCAACTCTTCCAGTCGACGGCAGAGGAGAAAGGCCTGGATCTTCTGGTGCGCTATGACGCGAATTTCCCGCAGCGCCTGAGCTATGACCCGACGCGCGTCCGCCAGTGCGTCAGCAACCTGGTGTCAAACGCGATCAAGTTCACCGCCCGGGGCCGTGTCGAAATCTCTCTGTCGTCCAAGCGGCAGGAGAGGGGCGAGCACCTCGTGCGGGTCGAGGTCACTGACACCGGCATCGGCATGACCGCCGAGACCGTCGACAAGCTCTTCTCGGTCTTCACCCAGGCCGACGGCGCCACCACGCGCAAGTTCGGGGGCTCGGGCCTCGGCCTCGCCACTTCGCGACAGCTCGCCCGCATGATGGGCGGGGACATCACAGTCACCAGCCAGGTCGGCAAGGGCTCGACATTCAGCTTCACCTTCCGCGCGCAGGAAGCCGCGGCCGTCGCGCCGAGCGCAGCGCCCTCACGTGCAACTGAACCCGCGCGCAAGTCATTGCGCGGCATGCGTGTACTTTTGACCGACGATAACGCCATCAACCGCCAGGTCATCAAGCTGTTCCTCGCACCTCAGGGCTGCGACATCGTCGAGGCAACTCACGGCAAGGAGGCGCTGGACCTTCTCGCCCAGCACGAGTTCGACATCGTCCTGCTCGACGTTCACATGCCAGTCATGGACGGCAAGGAGGCGATCCAGCGCCTGCGCGCCGAGCCGCGCTGGAAGGATCTGCCGGTGATCGCGCTGACCGCCGACGCCATGAGCGGAGACCGGGAAAAGTACATCGCGCTCGGGATGACGGATTACGTGTCCAAGCCGGTCGACCAGCGTGAGCTCGTCTCCAAGATGCTCCAGGTCAAAGGCCTCGAGGCGCCGGAAGCTCCTCGAGCGGCGCGCACAGCCTGAGGAAGCCGCCAGGACGGGGTCTGCTCCACCGCCCGATCGGCCATCATTGTTCCGCAATTGCTGGGTTCCATGACGCCTGGGATGCTTGTCCAGGCGCGCAGGGTCGCCTTGCGGTCTTGGCGCTTTGGGGTCAGTGTCTGCATTCAGACCGCCCCCGCGGCGGGCGGCTGGTATTTTTGCTGACTGGGAGTCCTGAACTAATGCCGGGCACGTCGTCCAAGCGCTCGCTTCTCATCAAGGTTGGTATCCCCGTCCTGGCCGTCGCGGCCGTCGCCGGTGCCTTCTTCGCCCCGGCCCTGCTGAGGATGGAAGCCCCGCCGCAGGCCATCGCCCAGCCGGGCGTCACGCTGGCGCCCATCTCGGGCCGCGCCGTCGCAGGGGAGGATTTCTCCGCGCTTGCGCGCAGCCTGATGCCGGCCGTGGTCAACATTGCGACACGCCAGACGGTTTCACGTGGCGACGGCCTTCCGGCCTTCGGGCCCAATTCGCCGCTCAACGAGTTCAACGACCTGCTGGGCCGAGGGCAGGGCGGCGTCCGTCGTCAGTCCTCGCTCGGCTCGGGCTTCATTATCGACCCGACCGGCTATGTCGTCACCAACAATCATGTGATCGAAGGCGCTGACGAGATCGACGTGGTGCTGTCGGACGGTTCGGTTCTGGCCGCCAAGCTGGTCGGAGCAGATGAGGATGTCGACCTTGCCCTCCTCAAAGTGGAATCGCGTACGCCGCTCACCGCGGTGCCGTGGGGCAATTCAGACTCGGCGGAAGTCGGGCAGTGGGTCGTCGCCATCGGCAACCCGTTCGGCCTCGGCGGCACGGTGACGGCCGGCATCATCTCCGCCCGCAACCGCGACATCAGCGCCGGCTCCTATGACGACTTCATCCAGACTGACGCGGCGATCAACAAGGGCAATTCGGGCGGCCCGCTGTTCAACCTGCGCGGCGAGGTCATCGGCGTGAACACGGCCATCATCTCGCCGGGAGAAGCGGGCGGATCGGTCGGCGTCGGCTTCTCGGTGCCGGCCAACTTCGCCAAGGTCGTGACCCAGCAGCTTCGTGAGTTCGGCCAGACGCGGCGCGGCACGATGGGTCTCACCGCCCGCTCGGTCGACCAGGCGATTGCCGAATCCTACGGCCTGCAGAAGCCCGAGGGCGCCATCATTACCTCCGTGGAGACGGGCGGCGCGGCCGAAGTGGCTGGCCTCCGCCAGGGCGACCTGATCACCGCGATCAACAACCAGCAGATCCGCGAGAGCCGTGATCTCTTCCGCATCATGGGCGTAACGCAGGTCGGCACGCAGGTTTCCGTGCGCTATCTCCGCAACGGGCGGCAGGCGACCGCCACGTTCAAGCTGGCCTCGTCGAGCGCCGCTGCTGCCGCGACCAAGCCGGTCGAGAAGGATGTCGCTACGGCGCTTACCAACATTCTCGGCATCCAGTTCAAGGTGATCGAGGATGCCGATCGCCGCCGCCGCGGAATTCCCGCTTCCGTGCGCGGCGTGCTGGTGCAATCGATCGAGACAGGTTCGGATGCGCTGGGCAAGATTCCGATGGGCGCGGTCGTCACCGAGGTCCACTTCCAGCCCGTGTCATCCCCCGAGCAGGCGATCGCCGCAGCCGAAGCCGCCAAGGCCGCGGGCAAGCCCGTTCTGCTCCAACTCTGGGGCGAGGACGAGGTGACCTATGTCGCGGTGCGTCCGCGCTAGGCTGTGATGATGTCGTCAGCTCCATAGCCCTGGAAGAGCAGAGCCGCCCGCAGATCGGTGTGCTCGATCCGTGCGAGCGTTTCGGCCGCCACGATGGGCTTGGCCTTGTAGGCAACACCAAGTCCGGACGCGCGGATCATGTCGAGATCGTTGGCCCCATCGCCGAGCGCGAGCGCGTCATTCGCCGTGAGGCCCAGCGCGGCGGTTTCCTCCTGCAGGGCGGCCAGCTTGGCTTCGCGTCCCAGGATCGGTCGGCCGACCTCGCCGGTCAGCGCCTCGCCATCGTCGAGCAGCGTGTTGGCGCGATCGGCGTCGAACCCCGCCATCGCAGCGACGCGCGAGGTGAAGTACCGAAAGCCCCCCGACACCAGCAGGCTCCGCGCTCCATGCGCCTTCATCGTGGCGACCAGTTCGCGCGCGCCGGGATTGAGCCGGACGCGCTCGCGGTGGCAGGCATCCAGGGCGTCGAGCTTCAAACCCCTCAGCATGGCGACGCGTTGGGTCAATGCCTGTGCGAAGTCCAGCTCCCCGCGCATCGCCCGCTCGGTGATGGCGGAGACCTCCGCCTTGAGTCCGGCAAAATCCGCCAGCTCGTCGAGGCATTCCTGAGCGATGATGGTGGAGTCCATGTCCGAGATCAGCAGGCGCTTGCGCCGGTTCGCGGCCGGCGTGATCGCCCAGTCCACGCCGCGCGCGGGCGCTTCAGACTCGATCCAGCCGATGATCTCGCGGTCCTTGTGGACGCGGACTTCCGTCACGCTCCAGCCCGCCGCCGACCTGTCTGAAACCGTGGCGCCCCGCACTGGAACCGAGGCGGCCATCGCCACGGTGTCCGCATCGCGGGAGACCAGCGTCAGGACGCTGTCGCCAGGAGGGGTCATGCCGGTAAGGGTCATGGACGTGGATGCCGCCTCGCGTTAGGGCGAGCCTCGCGCTCTATCAGTGGTCGCGGCCATGCGTAAACAGGCAAGCTGAAAGCCTTTTGAGGAAACCTCGAGTCGATGCGTTCCGCGATCCTGATCCATGGACCGACGGCCAGCGGCAAGACACGGCTGGCGATCGCGCTCGCGCGCCGCCACGGCGGCGAAATCATCAATGCTGACGCGATGCAATGCTATGCAGACCTCAACCTGCTGACGGCGCGGCCGGACACTGACGAACTCGACGCTGCGCCGCATCATCTCTTCGGACATGTCGATGCCGCCTTGCGCCATTCCGCCGGAGCGTGGGCGAAGGAGGCTGCAACCGAAATTGTGCGGTTGCGGGCGGCGGGCAGGTTGCCCATCGTGGTGGGCGGGACGGGGCTCTATCTGGCGGCTCTGACTGAGGGGCTGTCGGACATTCCCACCATTGCCGACCGCTTCCGGGAGAAAGCCCGCACAATGGTGGAAACCGACCAGGCCGCCGCCTGGGCGCATCTTGTGGACAAGGATCCTCCGGCGGGAAGCCGAATTGACCCCAACGACCGCCAGCGTATCGCGCGGGCGCTCGAAGTCCTTCTGGCGACAGGCAAGCCGATCTCGAGTTTCCACGGGCAGGCTGCGCCCGTGCTGGCGCCTGGCGACTGGACCGGGGTCGCGCTCACGCCCCCGCGCGAGGAGCTCTATGCCCATATCAACGACCGCGTCGACACGATGGTCCGCGGGGGCGTCTTGGACGAGGCGCGGGCGCTCTTTGAACGCAGGCTCGACCCGTCTTTGCCTGCGATGCGGGCGCATGGAATGCCGGGCTTCTGCGACCATTTCGAAGGCCGCGCCTCGCTCGCCGACGCGATCGAACGCTGCAAACGCGACACGCGCCGCTATGCCAAGCGCCAGATGACCTGGATCGCCCACCAGTTCACGCTGTGGCCCCGAATTCCCTCGCAGGACCTCACCGTCCGCACGCGCGTGATCTCGGACATCTGGGCGGAGGGCTGAGAACGCGGTTTTGCGCAAACCGAGTGGCTCCGGGAGTGCAGGATCCAGTCGGGCCATCACTCTCGGGTCAATTCTTGCCCGCCTGACCCCGTTGACCCCGCGCCCGCGAAACGGTATGGCCCTTTTCCACGTTGTTTTGGGAGAAACCGCCATGTCGGCTCGGCCGCAGGCGCTCGTACTCGTAATTGGATCGCCGCCGGCCCGCTGATGCATCGGGCGGAACGGCGAGCGACGACATCAGAGGGCCCGAGTGGCCCTTTTTCTTTTCCCTGAACCTGAAAAAATACTGACGAGCGGCGAGATGGACGGAAACAGCAAGATGGATGCGGCGACCCAGAAGCAGGGTGAAGAACAGCTGACCGGCGCGGAGATCGTGCTGCGTGCGCTGGCCGACCAGGGCGTCGACACGATTTTTGGCTATCCGGGCGGTGCGGTGCTGCCGATCTACGATGCGATCTACGCCCAGCAGCAGGTGCGCCACATCCTCGTTCGCCACGAGCAGGGTGCAGGGCACATGGCCGAAGGCTATGCGCGCTCGACCGGCAGGTGCGGCGTGGCGCTCGCGACCTCCGGTCCAGGCGCCACCAACATGGTTACGCCGCTGGCCGATGCGCTGATGGATTCCATCCCGATGGTCTGCTTCACCGGCCAGGTGCCGACGCATCTCATCGGGTCGGACGCGTTCCAGGAGGCCGACACGGTCGGCATTACGCGGGCCTGCACCAAGCACAACTATCTCGTGCGTGACGTGAACGACCTCGCCCGTGTCATCCACGAGGCGTTCTATGTCGCAACCTCGGGCCGCCCCGGCCCCGTCGTCATCGACATCCCGAAAAACGTGCAGTTCGCGCGCGGGCGCTATGTCGGCCCCGAGGCGATCGAGCATCGTACCTATCACCCGCGCTCCGAACCGCAGGACAAGCGCATCGAGGAAGCTGTCGCCCTCATGCAGACGGCCCAGCGCCCGATCATCTATTCCGGCGGCGGCGTCATCAATTCTGGCCCTGCCGCATCCGAAGCTCTGCGGGCGCTGGCGAGGGCGACAGGCTGGCCGGTCACCTCAACTCTGATGGGACTGGGTGCGTTTCCGGCGTCGAACCCGCAATGGCTCGGCATGGTCGGCATGCACGGCTCATTCGAATCGAACAACGCGATGCACGATTGCGATGTGATGCTCTGTGTCGGCGCCCGCTTTGACGACAGGGTCACGGGGCGTCTGGATGCGTTTTCACCGGGTTCGAAGAAGATCCACATCGATATCGACCCGTCCTCGATCAACAAGAACGTCCGCGCCGATGTTCCGGTGGTGGCCGACTGCGGCAAGGCGCTGAAGGCGATCACCGCGGCCTGGAATCGCAAGGCTGCCCGCAAGCCGGACATTTCAGCCTGGTGGAAACAGATCGATACCTGGCGCGCGCGCAAGGGCTTCGCCTATCCCAACTCTCAGACGCTGATCAAACCGCAGTATGCGATCGAGCGGCTCTATGCGCTGACGAAGGATCGGGACGTCTACATCACCACCGAAGTCGGGCAGCACCAGATGTGGGCGGCGCAGTTCTTCCATTTCGACAAGCCCAACCGCTGGATGACGTCCGGCGGTCTCGGGACGATGGGTTATGGCTTGCCGGCTGCCATCGGCGTGCAGGCGGCGCATCCCGATGCGCTCGTCATCGACATTGCCGGTGATGCCTCGGTTCAGATGACGATGCAGGAGATGTCGACGGCCATCCAGCACAACCTGCCGGTCAAGATCTTCATCTTGAACAATGAATGGATGGGCATGGTGCGCCAGTGGCAGCAGCTGCTGCATGGGGAGCGTTACTCGCATTCCTACTCCGAAAGCCTGCCCGACTTCGTGAAGCTGGCGGAAGCCTATGGTTGCCACGGCATCCGCTGTGAGGATCCGGCCAGCCTGGACGAAGCCATTCTCGACATGATCAACACGCCAAAGCCGGTCCTTTTCGACTGCCGCGTCGAAAAAGCCGAGAACTGCTTCCCGATGATCCCGTCGGGCGCGGCCCACAACGAGATGATCCTCGGCAAGATCACGGGCGATGAAATCGGCGAGGCGGGAAAGGTTCTGGTCTGAGCATGCCGTCGCGCGCGCCCCTTGCAGCTTCTGTCATGCTTCTGTTCGCAGCCTGCGAACCGGGCGCGCCGGCGCTGGAGGGTGCGCCCGCACCGGCCATGGAGAAGGAGCCCGCTGCGGGTGAGCTGGCGGGCGCTGGTCCATCGGCCCCGACCGCGCCAACCAGTGTCATGGGCATCGTCCCTCCTCGGGGCGTGCAGGTGATCGACCGCTGTGAGGGGGTGATCGCGGCCGACTACTCGAATCCGCCCGAAATGGCCTGCCTCCTGTTCCAGACCGAGGATGCCGAAGCCGGAAAGCTCGATGCGGGCGTGTTCGTCGCGATCTCGGAGGCGGGCTGGTCCTTCATCCGGGCGCAAGGCGCCGAACACTATTTCGAACGCCCCCGCGCCGGGACCGACTGCGCCGAGCTTGCGGTTGTCTCAGTGATCAAGGATCGCCTGCCGGCGCTCCTTGCCCATGCCGCCGCGCCGAAGCCTGCGGGTTCCGCCGAATGGCAGGCCTACGCAATCCCGGTCGCAACGCGCGAGGCTTGCGGCGCCGATCGCATGAAGCCCGAGGCGCCGTGATGCAGGCCTTCTTCGAAAGCGTTGGCATCGAGCAGTGGCTTGCAATCGTCTCCGGCGTGATTGCGCTGGTGTCCTTCTTTCTCAATCTCTCGCTCGTTGCGCGCCAGGAGAAGCGCAATCGCGTGGCCATGAAGATGGCGCACGACAGCGATGTCATCGCCTGGTCGAACGAGGTGGTCCGGCTGCTTGCCAGCGCACAGGAAATGCTTGTCGAGAAGGGCGTGTCATACAACGACGCTGAGTTCCGCGGACGCCGATCCGGCGTGCGGGCAGACCTCTCCGCCCTGATCGACCGGGGCCGTCTCTTCTTCCCAAATCGCGAAGACGGCGATTATGGCAAGGAGAAGGAGGCAGGCTTTCAGGGCCGTCGCCATCCTGCGCTCGACGTGCTGGTCGACGCCTACGCGATCATAGACGCCGCCGGCTCTGCGCCTGGGCCGGATGGGGCGAGCAGCGAGAAGTTGACCTCGCATCGCCGCAAGTTCATGGCGGAAATCTTCACGTCGGTTGACCCCGTCCGCCGTGGCCAGAACATGAAGGAGCTCACCTGATGGCTCGCCCCGCCCGCCCACGCGCTCCGGCCAGGTCCGGCGTCCGCGAAGACCCCGCCTCCGCCTATGACATGACCCATGCCGACGAGGGCGAGGAAAAGCGTACCCTGGCCTGCATCGTCGACAACGAACCTGGCGTCCTCGCCCGTGTCGTCGGCCTGTTTTCCGCGCGCGGCTACAACATCGAATCGCTCACCGTGGCCGAGATCGACCGCAACGCCCACCAGTCGCGCATCACCATCGTTACCTCCGGCACCAACCACGTTCTCGAGCAAATCGAGCAGCAGCTGCTGCGTCTCGTGCCCGTCATCAAGGTGATCGACGTCACCAATTCGACAGGCGGCATCGAGCGCGAGCTGGCGCTGGTGAAAGTCGCGGGAACAGGGGAAAAGCGCGTGGAATCCCTCCGCATCTCCGAAATCTTCCGCGCTCACGTGATCGACACGACCAATGAGAGCTTCATCTTCGAGGTGACAGGCGCGAGCCAGAAGATCGACCAGTTTGTCGAACTCATGCGCCCCCTGGGCCTCGTCGAGGTCTCGCGCACGGGTGTATTGTCCATCCAGAGGGGCAAGGAGAAGGCAGGATGAAACGCAACGCTTTTCGCCACGCATTCGGCGCGGTTCTGCTCGCGCTCACCGTGGCCTGTTCGGCCTCAAGCGATGTTGGCCTGACTGTCGATGTCGGCGGCACGCCGGAGAAGACGCTGGAAGCCGCCATGCAGGCCGACCGCGACTTCGCCGCCATGGCCAAGGCGGAGGGTCCGAAGGCAGCCTTTCTCAAATACATGCACCCGACCGACAGCCAGTTTCTGCAGCCGGGCGGTGTCGTGAAAGGCGCAGAGGCGATCGCCGCCGGCTTTGCTCAGTCCCCGCCTGATTTCGCAATCGCCTGGGCGCCGGATGGCGGCCATGGCGCAGCCTCAGGCGACCTCGCCGTCACCACCGGCCTCTACACCATCAGCATGGGCGCCGAGACCATCGAGAAGGGCCGCTATGTCACGGTCTGGAGCAGGGACGACAAGGGCGAGTTCAAGGCCGCGATGGACATGAGCGTCCCGGATCCCGCCGTGCAGCCGAGCAATGTGCCTGACCCGGAAGGGCGGCCCGGCTGATGCGGGAAAAAACACCGAATTGAGTTTTCGACCATCGGCCGTTCGCGTATGGGGCGGCCCAACCACCCAAGGGCAATGACGATGAAAGTCTACTACGAAGCCGACGCCGATCTTTCGATCATCCAGTCGAAGAAAGTCGCAGTTATCGGCTATGGCAGCCAGGGCCACGCCCATGCGCTCAACCTGCGCGAGAGCGGCGTGAAGGACCTCGTCGTTGGCCTGCAGGCGAACTCCGGCTCGAAGCCCAAGGCCGAGCAGGAAGGCCTCAAGGTGGTCTCGCCCACAGAAGCCGCAAAGTGGGCTGACGTGATGATGATCCTCGTGCCTGACGAGAAGCAGGCCGTACTCTACGCCAATGAGATCGAGCCGCACACGCGCAAGGGCCAGCACCTGATGTTCGGCCACGGCTTCAACATCCATTACGGCCTCATCCGTCCGCGCGCTGACATGGATGTCTCTCTTTCAGCGCCGAAGGGCCCCGGCCACACGCTGCGTAACCAGTATCAGCAGGGAAGGGGCCTTCCCGGCCTCATCGCCATCCACCAGGACGCCTCGGGCGTCGCGCAGGCCGTTGCGCTCTCCTACTCGAAAGCCATCGGCAACACGCGCGCCGGCGTCATCCAGACCTCGTTCCGCGAGGAGACAGAGACCGACCTCTTTGGCGAGCAGGCCGTGCTCTGCGGCGGTCTCGTCGAGCTGATCAAGGCCGGCTACGAAACGCTGGTCGAGGCGGGCTACGCGCCCGAGATGGCGTATTTCGAATGCCTGCATGAAGTGAAGCTGATCGTCGACCTGATCTATGAAGGCGGCATTGCCAACATGAACTACTCGATCTCCAACACCGCCGAGTTCGGCGAGTATGTCACTGGCCCGCGCATCATCACCTCGCAGACCAAGGCCGAGATGAAGAAGGTGCTGGAAGACATCCAGCAGGGTCGCTTCGCCCGCGACTGGGTGCTCGAGAACCAGGCCGGAGCGCCCAGCTTCCAGGCGATGCGCAACAAGATGAGCAACCACCCGATCGAGGAAGTCGGCGAAAAGCTTCGCGCCATGATGCAATGGTCGAAGTCGAACCGGCTGGTCGACAGGAAGCGGAACTAGAAATGCGACATGATCCTCTTCCGGCTTCGTCGGAGGAGGATCGCGCGATTATCGCCATGACCTTCACCCACCGCCTGGCCACCGAAGCTGACCTGCCGGCTATTCGCACTCTGATGGATGTCGCGATCGCGGAGCACCTGAAGGCGTATCTCGACCCCGCACAGGTCGAGCTGTCGAAATCGATCATGGGGCTCGACACTCAGCTGATCGCGGACCGGACCTATTTCCTGGTGGAAGTGGGCAACCGGCTCGCCGGGTGCGGCGGCTGGTCGAGACGCGCGACGCTCTATGGCGGCGACCATTCCACCGCCCAGCGCAACGCCGCCCTGCTCGACATCGCGAAGGACGCCGCCCGCGTGCGCGCCATGTACACGCATCCGGATTTCGCCCGCCGCGGCGTCGGCCGCCTCATCCTCGATCTCTGCGAGAGCGCCGCGCGCGCGGCCGGCTTCAGGTCTGTCGAACTTATGGCCACCATGTCCGGCGAGCCGCTCTACCGCGCCTGCGGCTACACAGACATCGAGCGCATCGTCGCCGCCTCGAAGGACGGTGTCGATGTCCCCGGCGTCAGGATGGGCAAGGCCCTGTGATGGCGCGTGCTTGCCGCCGCGCACGCGAGACGCCATCTTCCTCCAATGCCTGACGACACTGCCGCAGAACCAGCCCAGCGCGAAAAGCAGCCGCCGATCATCAACGCGCCGCTTGTCGTCATCCTGATGACGCTCGCGCTGCTCGGCCTGCATGCGGCGTACGAGTTCGCCTCCTTCAGCGAGCGCATGGCCATTGCCTATGATTTCGCGCTCGCACCGGAGCGTTTCTGGGCGCCGGCGGGTTCGCCCAAGGTCTATCCCGATGCGCTCTCCGGCTTGCTGACGCTGGCCTCCAGCGCGCTGCTCCACGCCGACTGGTTCCACGTTATCGTCAATTCGATGATGCTGCTCGCGCTCGGCGCGCCGGTTGCGCGCGCGCTCGGCGAAGGCATCCGCGGCGCGGCGCTCTTCATGCTGCTGTTTGTGGGCGCGGTGATCGGCGGCTCGGCCCTCTATCTCGCGATGACGGATGTCGCCTCGCCCTATGCGGTCGGCGCCTCGGGTGGCACGTCCGGCCTGTTCGCTGCGGTTTTCCTGCTCGACCACAACGGGGGCAAGCATGCATTGTGGTCTCGCCATTTTCTTGGCATCACGCTCGCGTTTGCGCTGGCGAATGCCCTTCTGGTGGTGGCCGGCCCCTCGCTCATGGGCGCCTTCATCGCCTGGGAGGCGCATGCCGGTGGTTATCTGGCAGGTGCGCTGCTGATGGCCCTGATGCCCATCCGGCGCCGCGATTGGGCCGGATCATGACCGAAAGTAGGCCGCCTCATTCGGGCCGCGTTCATGTGGGAACGCGCTAATGTGCATCTGGACGGCGCTGGTTTCGCCGCGGGCGTTAGGAGACGAGAGATGAAGAAGCTTCTGGTCATGGCGGGTGTCGCCGCCCTGGCGATCTGCACAGCCGCCGCCGACACCGTTAAGGATGGTTCCGTCTCTGTGAAGCCAGGCCGCTGGCTGTGGAAGCAGGAAACCAACGTCCTCGCCATCCCGATCAAGGAAGAGAACATCGAGTGCCTCATTCCCGAAGAGGCCCGGATCACGCTTTCGAAGCTGGCCCGCGACCTCGAGGAAGGCTGCGGCGTCGACAATGTCCGCTCGATCCAGGGCGGCTACCTCTTCAAACTCAAGTGCACCGGCAAGACCAAGGGTGAGGCCGACGCCTCGATCCTGCACACCGACACCACGATGAAGATCAATGCCAAGGGTTCCGCCACGGTCGGCTTCATTCCCGCCGGCTTCTCGATGAAGGCCGACGCTACCTACCAGGGCGACTGCTCGACGGCCGAGATCGCCAAGGCGAAGGAACGCTACCTCCGCGAAAATCCCGGCCTGGCTGCGCCGCAATAGTCGCATAACGCCCGATATGGGAGCGCCCCGCAGGAAACTGCGGGGCGCTTCTCATGTCCCTTGGCGCATCTCAGAACGACAGCGTCAGCCCCGCCTGAACGACGGGATAGATCTCGTAAGCGTCGATGTCGTTCTGCAGGTTTTGCTCTTCCTGCGCCAGCTGTGTCTGGAAGTTGGGGTCATTCGAGAGCGTTCCACCCGAGGCGGTGAGGTTGACCTGCGGCGAGCCGGTGAACATCGCGCCCGCGATGAATTTGAATGCAACGCCGGGGTTCTCGAACGTGGTATCCCAGCCGATGCCGACGAACGGCGCGGTGTCTTCGAGGTCCGCGGCCATGTTCAGCGTGCCGACCTGAGCCGGCGTGAAGCTCTGATTGCCGATCTGCACAGTGCCGGTCGGCGTGGCCAGCAGGTCCAGCGTCTTCTCGCCGAAATAGGCGCCGCCGGTCAGCAGGAAACCGTTGCCGAAGGGATGGAGGTCGACGAACGCGCCCAGCGTATTGAGGTCGAGATCGCCTTCGTAAGCGATGCCGTCATAGGTGTCGTCCGCTTCATACTGAAAGTAGTTGTATCCGCCGCGCAAATGCAGGCCCGGCGCAACCTTGAACTGGGCCTCAACTGCGACCCCCGTGGTGCCGATGCTGCCGCCTAAGGCCACCTGCGCCTGCGCTGTGCCGGCGGCTGTAGCCCCTGAGGCCAGGAGCGTGGCAAGCGTAACTGTCCGTTTCATGGCGTGTCTCCGCGTCCATTGAGGTGGGATGCTGGAGGGGTTCGCCTGGCCCGGCAAGCCGTCAGTCGGCAAGCCCGCGCGCCTTGCGCCGGCGCGCATCCCACGCCGACATCATGACGGCCGCCACAACCACGGCTGCGCCCGCCCAGACCTGCCAGCGCGGCACTTCGGCAAAGAAGACATAGCCGAGCAGCGCGCTCCAGATCAGCGCAGTGTACTCCGCCGCCGCCACATTCTGCGCCTGCGAGCGGGAATAGGCGGAGGTCAGCATGAACCACATCGCGAACCCGGTCGCGCCGGTCAGCGCAAACAGTGGCAGGTCGGCCGCCATCGGTGCTGCGCCCATCGCGATAGCGACGGGCAGGAGATACATCATCGGGAAGAGATTGCTGAGGAAAGCGACTGCCACCGCGTCATCTTTCCGCGAGAGCTGTCGCAGCAGCACCATCGACAGCGCGTAGAGCGCTGCGGCCGCAATGCCCGAGGCGATGCCCTCGACACGGCGCGAGGTGTCGGCTGCGCTTTCCGCGCCCTGCACGGTCACCAGCACGCCGATGAAGCCGACCACGAGCGCGGCGGTCGCCGCCGGTCGCATCGTCTCGCCGAGGATCCAGCGCGCCAAGGGCGAGATCATCAGTGGCGCGCAGAACACCAGCACGGTCGCCTCCGCGATCGGCAGGATGGTGAGGCAGTTGAAGAACAAGAGCGAGCAGGCTGTGATGACGACCGCGCGAAGCGCATGCCGTTTCATGCCGGCCAGATCCGGCAGTCGAGCGTTGAGGGCCAGTACGGCGGCCCCTGCAAACAGTGATCCAAAAACGTAACGGGCCGCAGCGATCAGCACGACGCCGTAGGTAAAGCCCAGCTGCTTCACCATGGCGTCCATCACGCAGCCAAGCAGAACGCCGGTGACAGCGAGCGCAAGGGGAGGGGCATTCGCCAGAAAGGAGGTCGCGGCCTGCATCGACCCCATCCATCACGAACGCGTCCCAACCTCAATCGCGTCAGGACGGCCGAAAAGCGGCAGCTTTTCGCTACGAAACCTGTGCGACTTCAACAAACTTGCGCGTCCGGATCAATTTGGGCATGGTCCGTGCCATCCTGCGGGCGGGCCAACCGCGATTCCGTTGCTGAATCGCGTGGGAAGTCGTCCAATTTCAACATCGTAGAGGACGACTGATGAGCGATCTTTCGCTTTGGCTGCCCATCATCGCAGGCGCGATAGCTGTCGCGTACGGCGTATTCACCACCCAGCGGCTGATGGCCCTGCCCACCGGCAGCGCCCGGATGCAGGAGATCGCCAAGGCGATCCAGGAAGGCGCCAACGCCTACCTCAACCGTCAGTACACCACGATCGCCATGATCGGCGTCGTCGTCACCGTGCTGATCGCGATCTTCTTCCGCAACTGGCAGGCGCCGGTCGGCTTCCTCATCGGTGCGGTGCTTTCGGGCGCGGCCGGATACATCGGCATGAAGATCTCGGTTCAGGCCAACGTCCGGACGACGGAAGCCTCCTCCAAGGGGCTCGCGCAAGGTCTCTCGGTTGCCTTCCAGTCGGGCGCCGTTACCGGCATGCTCGTGGTCGGCCTCGCGATCATCGGCCTTGGCGGTTACTACGCACTGCTGACGACCGGCCTCGGACTTGAGCCAGGCAGCCGCACCGTCGTCGACGCGATGGTCTCGCTCGGTCTTGGCGCCTCGCTCATCTCCATCTTCGCCCGTCTGGGCGGCGGCATCTTCACCAAGGGCGCCGATGTGGTCGGCGACATGGTGGGCAAGGTTGAAGCCGGCATTCCCGAAGACGATCCGCGCAATCCGGCCACCATCGCCGACAATGTGGGCGACAATGTCGGCGATTGCGCTGGCATGGCTGCTGACCTCTTTGAAACCTACGCCGTGACGATCGTCGCCACCATGGTGCTCGCCTCGATCTCGTTCTCGGGCGCGGCCCAGGCCGGCATGATGGTGCTGCCCCTCGTCATCGCGGGCGTGTGCATCGTCACCTCGATCATCGGCACGTATTTCGTTCGCCTGTCCACCGGCTCGCGCAATGTGATGGGCGCGCTCTACAAGGGCTTCATCGCCTCAGCCGTCCTGTCGGTGCCCGCGCTCTACGGCGCCATCTATGTCGCCCTCGGCGATCCGATGACCACGACGGTTCAGATGTCGAACGGGCTCGACATTCCGGCGATGAACCTGTTCGCCTGCGGCGTCGCAGGCCTTGTCGTCACCGGTCTCATCGTCTGGATCACCGAATACTACACCGGCGTCGGCTATCGTCCGGTGAAGTCCATCGCTCAGGCCTCGGTTTCCGGCCACGGCACCAACGTGATCCAGGGCCTCGCCGTCTCGCTCGAGGCGTGCGCGGTACCCGCCCTGATCATCATCGGCGGCATCATCTTCACCTACACGCTGGGCGACCTCATCGGCATCGGCATCGCCGTCACCACGATGCTGGCGCTCGCCGGCATGGTCGTGGCGCTCGACGCCTTCGGCCCGGTCACCGACAATGCCGGCGGCATCGCCGAAATGTCGGGCCTCGATGACTCGGTGCGCGAAACCACCGACACGCTCGATGCGGTGGGCAACACGACCAAGGCCGTCACCAAGGGCTACGCGATCGGCTCGGCCGGTCTCGGCGCGCTGGTGCTGTTCGCTGCGTTCACGACCGACCTTGAGTTCTTCTCGAACAACGCTCCGGCGGGCTCACTGCTCGAAGGCGTGGTGGCCGACTTCTCGCTGTCGAACCCCTACGTCGTCGTCGGCCTGCTGTTTGGCGGCCTGCTGCCATTCCTCTTTGGCGGCATGTCGATGATGGCCGTCGGACGCGCCGCGCAGTCGGTGGTCGAGGAAGTCCGCCGTCAGTTCCGCGAGATCAAGGGCATCATGGATTACTCGGCCAAGCCCGACTACGGCAAAGCCGTCGACATGCTGACCAAGGCGGCGATCAAGGAAATGATCGTCCCCTCGCTGCTGCCTGTCCTGTCGCCGATCGTGCTGTTCCTCGTCATCTGGGGCATCGGCGCCGCCATCGGCCTCAACCAGCCTGCGGCGATCAGCCAGGCGCTCTCGGCCGTCGGCGCCATGCTGATGGGTGTTATCGTCACCGGCCTCTTTGTCGCCATCTCGATGACCTCGGGCGGCGGTGCGTGGGACAACGCCAAGAAGTCGTTTGAAGACGGTTTCCGCGACAAGGACGGCGTCGTCCACAAGAAGGGCTCCGATGCGCACAAGGCGTCGGTCACCGGCGACACTGTCGGCGACCCCTACAAGGACACGGCGGGTCCCGCCGTGAACCCGATGATCAAGATCACCAACATCGTCGCCCTGATGATGCTGGCCGCGATGGCGGGCGGCGCTCACTAGGCGCTGGTCTGATCAGGCATGCAGCGGGCCGCGGATGATCTCCGCGGCCCGTTTATTTTGGTTCGGGCGACATCTTCCAAAAAAGGCCGGAGCATTCTCGGGTAGCGGAGGCCAACCCGAGCTGGCCACACTCTCACGATCGCGCGTGCAACCGGACTACTCCCGGGCGTACTGCGCCTCATTCCTCACGCGATACCCCGTGATCGGGAAGTCGGTGAAGAAGCCATCGACGCCCAGCGCCATCGCGCGCCGCATCGCCGTTTCCACCGGTTCACCTTTCACAGGCGGGGCATCATCGCGGAATGTCCAGGGATGAACCGCGATCTTGCGCGCATGCATCGCCTCGAGGACGCCGGTCGACTTTCCCGCCGCGTCGAACAGCATGCCGATATTGGGGCCGAGTCCCTGCCAGAAGGGCGCGCCGGGCTTGGCCATCGCGGCGTCGAGTGCGGCCTTGTCCGAGACCAGCATCACCACCGGCAGGTCGGTGCGCGCATCCATCGCCTTTACGAAGTCCGGCTCAAAGGACTGGATGAAGACCGGCGATCCAGCCGCCGCCATGCCATGCCGCTCCAGGGCCGCAAGGATCGCCCCGCCCATGTCCGGCATTCCGGGGATTGCGGCGTGGTAGGCGGGTGACTTCGCCTCCGGATAGACGCACACCGGCTGGCTTGCCACCGTGACGCGCGACTTTGCCAGCTTCAGCACCTCCTCGAACGTCGGAATCTGGTAGAGCCCATCGAACGCCTTCGAACGCCCGGGGAAGGACTGCACGGCGCGCAGCGTCTTGAGCTCCGCCATGGTGAAGTCCGCGACCCACCAGTCCATGCGTCCCTCGTATTCGGGATCGGTCGAGCGCCGCTTGCGGCTGGCAAACTCCGGCTTCGATGCGATGTTCGTGGTGGTCGAGAGATATGTGTCGTGCCGTACGGCGAGCTGGCCGTCCTTCGTCATCACGAGATCCGGCTCGATACAGTCGGCGCCGTCATTGAGCGCGCGCTGATAGGCCTCCAGCGTGTGCTCGGGCAGGGCGCCTGATGCTCCCCGGTGTCCGATCACCAGCGGCCTCGCCCCGCCCAGTGTCGGATAGGCCCATGTCCCGCCGCCGCCTGTCGCGCCGGGCAGGGTGCCGCACCCGGCCAGACCCAGCATCGCGGCAGCTGCAATTGTCGAAAAGGAGCGCAAACTTGTCATGCGGGAACCTTGCTCAGGAGCTGTGCCCCTGTCGAGGGGGGGCGCAGGCGGATCAGGCAGCGGGTATGGCGCCGGAACCGTGACTGATTCTTGACGCCGCCTGCCCGAGGGCGCAAACGGGCCGCGCATGAGCAAGCTAGGCGCCTTCGTCAACAATATGGACGCCCGCGCCTGGCGCACCATCTGGGTGTCGATCGCGCTCCTGGGCGGCGTCATCGTGGTGGCCGTCATCGGCGCCGTCACCGGCATCGGCGACCATCTTGACCAGCAGCTGGTCGGCCTGCGCAACGGCCCCTGGGGCCTGCCGATGACGATCTTCCTGTTCATCGTCACCAGCTTCCTTGCGGCGCCGCAATTCGTGCTGTTCGCCGCCGCCGTTGTCGCCTTCGGCCCCTGGCTCGGCTGCACCTATGCCATGATCGGCACGGTCGTGGCGGCCTGGATCCATTTCGTGATCGGCCGGGTTGGCGGCGCCAAGCTGGTCGAGCGCTATGGCGGCAACACGATCAATCGCCTGTCGCGCTTCATCGGCCGCAATGACTTCCTGGCAAGCCTGATCGTCCGTTCGGTTCCCACCGCACCAGCCGTCGTCGTCAACATGGCCTTCGGCGCCAGCCAGGCCAGTTTCTGGCGCTATACGGCCGGCGTCATTGTCGGCTCGATCCCGAAAATTCTGATCGTCGCCCTGCTGGGCCAGTCCGTCCTCTCCGCGATGGGAGGAAGTCTTGCGCTTGCCGTCGGCGCCGTGATCACGGTCGTGGCGATCTGGATCTCCGTAGCCCTTGCGGCCCGCCGCGCCGTCAATGACGAGCCGGCCCTGCAGAAGCCGTCCGAGGCCCAGTCGGGGTCCGATCCGGTCGCCGACTAGGCCTTGCTGGGCACAATCTGCCTCGGACTGGTGGGTACGCCTTTTTCGAATTCCAATACTTGACGCAAACAGCGCCTGCGATCATAGAACAATCATGCGCAATCAGGGGCTCATCCTCCTTTCCCGGCCGGGGCTGCTTAGCAGCCCCTGGGCGCGTTGGTGATCCGGGCTTGAGGCCGCGGGTCGCGCGTCCAGGGGTGACCCACCCAACCCCCACGACGAAGCCCTGACAGGACGCCTGCGATGACCACTCCCACACCGAACGCCAACACCGGAAAAGACCGCGTCTTCATTTTCGACACCACGATGCGCGATGGCGAACAGTCGCCCGGCGCCTCGATGACCATCCGCGAGAAACTGGAGCTCGCCGAACTCCTGCAGGAGATGAAGGTCGATATCTGCGAGGCCGGTTTCGCCGCCTCCTCCGAAGGCGACTTCCAGTGCGTTTCCCAGATCGCCGAGCTGGCGAAGGACATGGCGATCTGCACGCTCGCCCGCTCCACGCTCACCGACATCGACCGGGCAGGGGAAGCTCTGCGCAAAGCGAAGCGCCCGCGCATCCACACCTTCATCTCAACCAGCCCCGTGCACATGAAGCACAAGCTGAAGATGGGCCCCAACGCCGTGCTTGAAGCCATCGGCGCCTCCGTCACGCACAGCCGCAAATACGCCGGCGACGTCGAATGGTCCGCCGAGGACGCCACCCGTACCGAGTTCGACTTCCTCTGCAAGGCGATCGACGTCGCGATCTCATCCGGCGCCACTGTCATCAACGTGCCCGACACGGTCGGCTATTCGCATCCTGCTGAATACGGCGCGCTGATCCGCCGCCTGATCGAGACCATTCCGAACTCGGACAAGGTCATCTGGTCGACGCACTGTCACAACGATCTGGGCCTCGCCGTCGCCAACTCGCTGGCAGGCGTCATCAACGGCGCGCGTCAGATCGAATGCGCCGTCAACGGCATGGGCGAGCGCGCCGGAAACGCTGCACTCGAAGAGTGCGTCATGGCGCTAAAGGTACGCGGCGACTCGATGCCGTTCTACACCGAAGTCGTCACGCAGAAGCTCTCGCGCGCCTCCAAGATGGTGTCTTCCATCACCGGCTTCCCGGTGCAGTACAACAAGGCCATCGTCGGCAAGAACGCCTTCGCGCACGAAAGCGGCATCCACCAGGACGGCATGCTGAAGAACCGCGAGACCTACGAGATCATGCAACCCGAGGATGTTGGCGTGCCCTCCACCTCGCTGATCATGGGCAAGCTTTCTGGACGCAACGCCTTCCGCGACAAGCTGGAAGCGCTCGGCTACGTCCTCGAACCCGCCGCCCTGAACGACGCCTTCAAGCGATTCAAGGATCTCGCCGACAAGAAGAAGCACGTCTTCGACGAAGACATCATCGCACTCGTCGACGAGCAGATGGCCGGCGCGCAGGAGCGCATCAGGTTGCAGCGCCTGAAAGTTGTCGCCGGCACCGATGGCCCGCAGACCGCCGAGATCGAACTCGCCGTCGAAGGCGAAGCACGCTCCACGACGGCAACTGGCAACGGCCCGGTCGATGCTGTCTTCAACGGCATCCGTCAGCTCTGCCCGCACACGGCGGTTCTTGAACTTTATCAGGTCAGCGCCGTCACCGAAGGCACCGATGCCCAGGCGACGGTCTCTGTCCGCCTCACCGAACAGGGCCTCGTCGCCACCGGCAAGGCGAGCGATCCGGACACGCTCGTCGCCAGCGCTCGCGCCTACATCCACGCACTCAACAAGCTGGACGTACGCAGGGCGAAGGCCACGGGCGCCGCAGCGTAGGCGGGACACGGGTCACGGCCCGCTGCCCCGCTGGCCCTTGCCGGCAGGATCGCGCCATCATGCCAAACATTGACATCTGCCCCCGCCTGCATCACAACGCGCAACTTCTGGAGGCCGCACACATGAAGCCCGCGAAACCCGCCTGATCGCGCGCGTCGTTTCCACTCCAGCTTCATCTGCCGCCATGTTTCCCTCCATCACGCTCGACCGCGTCGCCGCGAAGACACCTGGCGATCGTGTCCTCTTCGAAAACCTCACGGTCACGCTGGGCCCCGAACGCGTCGGCCTTGTCGGCCGCAACGGGTCCGGCAAGTCCACGCTGCTGCGCCTGATTGCAGGGCAGGGCGAGCCTTCCTCCGGCGCCATCACCGTCCACGGCCGCATCGGCGAACTGGCCCAGCGCTGGCCCGACGATACGATCACTCTCGCAGCGGCCCTCGGCGTCGCCGATGGCCTCGCGCGTCTTGAACGCCTCTCGTGCGGGGCAGGCAGCGATCAGGATATCGCCGAAGCCGACTGGACGCTGGAGCACCGGATCGCCGAGACCCTGGCGAAAGTCGATTTGCCCGAACGCGACCTCGCCCGCACCCTCCGCGGCTTCAGCGGCGGCGAGCGGACGCGCATCGCCATCGCCCGCCTCTGGCTCGAAGCGCCCGACATCCTCCTTCTCGACGAGCCGACCAACAATCTCGACGCGCCCGGCCGCGCCGCCATCCTCGCGCTCATCGACGACTGGCGCGGGGCCGCCTTCGTTGCCAGCCATGACCGCGACCTGCTCGAGCATGTCGACCGCATCATCGAGCTGACCCCTGTTGGCGTCACGATTTTCGGCGGCGGCTGGTCGGCCTTCGCCGCCGCGCGCGAAGCGCGCCGCGCTGCGGCCGCCGATGCGCTCGACAAGGCGGCGATGGACCTCAAGCGCGTCAAGGATCAGGCGCAGGCCCAGCGCGAGATGAAGCAGCGCAAGGATGCCGCCGGCAAGGCTGGCCGCGCGACGGCCGGGCAGGGCAAGATGCTGCTCGACTTCAAGCAGGATCGCGCCGAGGCCTCGCTTGGCGTTGCAAACCGGCTGGCCGAGCGCCAGCTCTCCGCCGCCAGCGAGGCGCTCGAGGAGGCCAAGGCGAAGTTCGAGATCCTGATCCCGCTCAACATCGTGGCCCCCAGCGTGAATCTGCCGGCGCAGAAGCGTGTCCTCGAAGTCGAGAATCTCGTGGCGGAGGCCGGCGGCCGCGTCCTGTTCGGTCCGCTCAGCTTCAAGGTGACGGGCCCGGAGCGCATCCACATCGCGGGCGGCAATGGCGCCGGAAAATCGACGCTCCTGAAACTCATCACGGGCGAGCGTGCGCCCGCCTCAGGGTCTATCCGCCGGCTCGACGGCCGCATCGCCATGCTCGACCAGCACGCGGACACGCTGGATGATACACGCACGCTCCTCGAAAACATGCGCGTTGCAAATCCGGAACTGGACGACAATACAGCCTATGCCGCGCTCGCCCGCTTTGCCTTTCGCAACAAGAAGGCCCTCCAGACCGCCGGCACGCTCTCCGGCGGCGAGCGCCTCCGCCTGTCCATGTCCACCCTGCTTGCGAGCGCGACCCCGCCGCAACTTCTGTTGCTGGACGAACCCACCAACCACCTCGACATCGATTCAATCGAGGTGATCGAAAAGGCGCTGATCGCCTATGACGGCGCCCTCATCGTGGTGAGCCACGACCCGGTGTTCATTCAGGCGATCGGGTGCAACAGGGAGATCAGGCTTTGACGCCGCCGAGCTTGCAGATGTGCTTCCACTCGCCATCTGACACGGGCTGCACAGACAGGCGCGTGTTGTTGACCAGAACCATGTCCTTCAGCGCCGGATCGGATTTTGCGGCCGCCAGCGTCACCGGAGTCTTCAGGGGCTCAAGCGCGCGAATGTCGGGCGACACCCATGGGCCGCTTTCCGCCGTCGGATCGGGATAGGCCGCCTTTACGACTTCGCTGATGCCGACCACGGCCTTGTCGTCGTTCGAATGGTAATAGAACACGCGCTCGCCCGGCTTCATCGCCATCAGGTGCAGCTTGGCGCCGTGATTGCGAACGCCAGTCCAGGGCGTTCCCTTTTTTCCGGCCTTCACGAGGTCGTCCCATGAAAAGACGTCCGGTTCCGACTTCACAAGCCAGTAGGCCATCCCATCTCCTTCACGCCGGATGCTCGACGTCCTTGCCGTCCAGCCGCCGGGCGTTTCGCAGGCCCGGGAACATCCACGCCCAGGCGCCGGCCACCACAATGGCGCCGGCCCCGCCTATGACAACGGCGGGAATGGCGCCGGCCGCGCCCACACCGATAACGTGCGCCATCGTCCCGGCGCGGAACTCGCCCAATTCGTTTGAGGCCGAGACGAATACCGAATTGACCGCGTTCACCCGTCCGCGCACCTCGTCCGGCGTCCACAGCTGCAGCAACGTCTCGCGGATCACCACGCTCACCATGTCGGCTGCGCCGAGCAGGATGAGCGCGAGGATCGAGAGCCAGGCGACGGTCGACAGTCCGAACACCACGGTGAACGCGCCGAACAGGGCGACGCACACGAACATGATCCGGCCGGCATGGTCCCGGATCGGGAAAGCAGCCAGCACCCCCGCCATCGCAATCGCCCCGATCCCCGGCGCCGCCCGCAGCCAGCCCAGCCCCTCGGGTCCGAGCTTCAGGATTTCCTCGGCATAGATCGGGAGAAGGGCGATCACCCCACCCATCAGGACGGCGAAAAGGTCCAGCGAGATCGCGCCGAGAATGATCTTCTGCTTCCAGATGAAACGAAATCCTTCCAGCATGTTGGACAGCGTCGGCCGTTCCTTGGGCGGCGCCTTGGGCGGTTTCGGGATCGCAAAGACAAGAAGGGCGCCAAGCATCATCATGACGAAGGCGGTCGTGTAGGCGATTTCCGGCCCGTGCCCGTTCAGGAACCCGCCCAGCTCAGCCTGGCCATGTCCCGCCAGCCAGCTTGCAAACGCCGGCTCGCCAAGACCCAGCAGAAGCCCGCCTGCCGCCGGCCCGACAATCGTCGCCGCCTGCCAGGCGGACGAGTTCCAGGTCACGGCGTTGGCGAAGTCCTCTGCCGGAACGAGCGACACGACCAGCGATGAAGACGCCGGGCCCAGGAAAGCCCTCGCGACCCCGAACACGACAAGCACGCTCAGCATCAGCACGGCCGTGATCATTCCGGCGCCGGTCAGCAGCGCCATGGATGCGGCGCAGGCAGCGGCCAGCAGGATCGATAGACCCATGATCATCCTGCGCCCGAACTGATCGGCCGCAATGCCTGTGACGAGGACGAGAAGGGCAAGCGGCAGGAACTGCACGAGCCCGACCAGTCCGGTGAACAGCGCGGACTTGGTCAGCGCGTAGATGTGCCAGATCACTGCGACCGACAGGATCTGGGCGCCGAATGTCGTGAACACGCGGGCAAGGAAATAGAGCACGAAGGAGCGATGCCGGAAGGCGGCAAACCTTCCGGCGGTCTGGTGGTCCGGGGCCCCGCTCGGGGCGCCTTCGGCTGTCGTTTCGGTCATGGTGAGAAGGGGAGGCGTTCAGGGAAACTCATCGGTCAGTCCCATTGGCGGCTTGCCCGTGCGCCTGACAAGGGGGCGAGCCAAAGAAGCGGAACCTGCCCCAGGGAACGGAGCGTGCCGCCTTCGGCGCCGGATCTTTCGGCGTGGGTGTGGCGAACCCCCCGGATTCGCAGGCGCAGAGTCTCCGCAAACAAGCCCGATTTCCTTGCGAAACGCGGCGTTCCGGCTGCGCGGATCATTATTGGCAGTGCGCCCTTGCGTTAGGGATTCCGAAACGCGAGACAGGTTATGGGGAGCGATGAGAATCCGCGCGCAGTGAGTCGCGCGACCCGGAGCCCCGCGCCCATGTTCGGCAAACTGTTCAGCCTCATGTCGACGGACATGGCCATCGACCTGGGGACAGCGAACACGCTGGTCTACGTCAAGGGGCACGGCGTCCAGCTCGATGAACCCTCCGTCGTCGCCTATGTGAACCAGAATGGCCGCAAGGTCGTTCATGCGGTCGGCAAGGAAGCCAAGCAGATGCTTGGCAAAACGCCGATCTACATGGAAGCCGTTCGCCCGATGCGCGATGGCGTCATCGCCGACTTCGAAGTCGCTGAGGAGATGATCAAGCGCTTCATCCAGAAGGTGCAGGTCCGCCGCTCCTTCATCGCGCCCGTCATCATCATCTGCGTTCCGGCCGGCGCCACGCCCGTTGAACGCCGCGCCATTCAGCAGTCGGCTCAGATGGCCGGCGCGCGCCAGGTGCACCTGATCTACGAGCCGATGGCCGCTGCGATCGGCGCCGGCCTGCCGATCGACGAGCCGTCGGGTTCGATGGTGGTTGATATCGGCGGCGGTACGACCGAGGTGGCTGTGCTGTCCCTGGGCGGCCTCGTCTATTCGCGTTCGGTCCGCGTGGGCGGCGACAAGATGGACGACTCCATCGTCAATTACCTCCGCCGTGAGGAGAACCTCCTCATTGGCGAGGCGTCCGCCGAGCGCATCAAGAAGGAAATCGGAACGGCCAAAGCCCCGGACAACGGCAAGGGCATGTCGCTCGACATTCGCGGCCGCGATCTGATGAACGGTGTGCCGAAGGAGATCGAGATCACCGAGGCCATGGTGTCCAAGGCGCTCGCCGAACCCGTCACGCAGATCGTTGAGTCCGTGAAGACTGCGCTCGAAGCCATGCCGCCGGAACTCGCAGCCGACATCGTCGACAAGGGCATCGTCCTCACGGGCGGCGGCGCCCTCCTGCGCAATCTCGATGTTGTGTTGCGCGAGCGAACCGGTCTTCCGGTCACCGTGGCCGAGGACCCGCTGAAATGCGTCGTGCTTGGCTCCGGGAAAGTGCTAGAGAATCTCGACAAGATGAAGGGCGTGCTGGCGCCGGAGGTCTAGGCATCCGGACCGGAACGCGGAACATCGGCATCCGCGAGGAGCCAGGATGGCCTGGTATGGCAACAGACGATCCGGACAGCCGCGCCCCGGCGCGCGGGCGGTCGTCGTCGGCCTCGGCCTCGCCATGGTCGGCGCCCTCGCCATCCAGACATCCACAGCCGTCCGCTCCGGCATCGAAACGTCTCGCAAGTCGATGGATGGCACGACGGCCAGTCTGGCGGGCGTCGCCTCCGGACTTGCCGGCTGGTCCTTTGGCTTCGGCCGCAACGCGGAAGACCAGGCGCGGATTGCCGAACTCGAAGCCCAGGTACGCGACCTTCATCGCTGGAAGGATCTGGCCGAGACCATGGCGCTGCGCATGGAGCGCTACGAGAAACTGCTCGACCTGGTCGGCGAAACGCAGGGCCAGTCCGTGACCGCGCGCGTGGTCGCCGAGGAAAATGGTCCTTTCGCCGCCTCGCGCATCGCCAATGCCGGTGCAGCCAACGGCGTTCGCGAGGGCTTTGCCGCCATCAATGAGTACGGTCTGGTTGGTCGCGTCGTGCGGGTCGGGGAATACACCTCGCGCATTCTGATGCTGACCGACTTCGCTAGCCGCATACCGGTCCTTGGCACACAATCGGGCGACCGCGCCTTGCTGGTTGGCGATAATGGTGTTGGCGCGCGCCTCCTCGAGCCGGAGACGCCGGACAAGATTGTTCCTGGTGAAGTCTGGGTGACGTCAGGCGACGATGGCAAGATGCCGCTCGGCGTGCGCGTTGGCACTGCACGCAAGGTTGGCGAGGAGTGGGTGCTCGACCTCGCGCTTGACGCCGGTCCGATCGATTTCGTCCGCCTCGTTCCGCCCCCCGATTTTGCTGACCCCGATCTCGTCCCGCCCTTGGGCGGGGTCCAGCGCAACACCGATTCAACGCTCCGCACCGTCAGCGCCGCCCCGATCGCACCGGCGCAGGCGACAGCAGCACCCTCGGGCGGTGCGCCCGCGGCCGCCAGACCTCCAGCGCGGCCAGCCGGCGCGGGGGCCGCCGGGCAGGGGGGCGTCCAGTGACGACAGCCTGGCGTTTGTGGGTGCTGATCCTCGTCGTGCTCGCAGGCCTCACCACCGGGTTCGGCATGAGCCCCGGCCTTGGCCATCTCTGGTGGCCGATCGCCGGCCTCTGGCTGGCGGCGGGCCTTGCTGCTTTCGGTCTTTCGGTCTGGGTCGCTGGTTGCCTGATCATGCTGGGCCTGACGATGGACTATATGGGCGATGCGCCGATCGGGGCGTGGTCGCTTGCGCTGCTCTGCGCTTACGGCGTTGCGCTCGTGGCCTGGGATCGCCAACCGCCCATCCCGGTCGTCGTAGCTGAAGCGATCGCTGTAATCGGCGGCTTGATTGCAGCGAGTTTTGCCCTTGGCATTGCCGGCGGGATTGCCGGTCATCCCGGTTTTGCGCGCGCTGCCCTTACGGGTGATTTCATCATCACCGTCGCCCTATATCCTCTAGCACGCTTCGTGATCCTGCCTGCCAGCATCCGGATAGCCAGACGATGAGCAGAGACTGGAAGAACCTTTTCCCTTCGCGCCGGATGATCTTTCTCACCGGCGGCGGGGTCGTATTCCTGGGACTGACCGCGCGCCTCGCCGAGCTGCAGCTGTTTCGCCAGCAGGAGTTCGAGACCAAGGCGCGTGAGGTCCGCATCAAGCTGGAGCCCGCCCCGCCGCATCGCGGCACGATCTACGATCGCAACGGCCGCGAACTCGCAAGCTCCAAACGCAATTTCTACGTGACGCTCCGCCCCGAAGTCGCCAGCGACGCGCGGGACAAGCAGACCCGCCAGGCGGAGATCGGCGATGTGATCGAGCGCATCGGCCGTCTGCTGCGCCTCAGCGACGCCAAGAAGCGCTCGCTGCTGCAGGACGCGCTGACGCCGCCGGCGCACCGCGACGTTCTTGTTGCAGACGACCTCACCTGGGAGGAGTTCGCGCAGGTCAATGTGATGGCGCCTGAACTTAACGGCATCAGCGCCGAGGTGGGCGAACTGCGTTCCTATCCGTTGCGCGAGGCGTTCTATCACACGATCGGCTACGTCCAGAAGGCCAACGAGGCGGACATCACGCGGATGGTGGATTCTGAACTCGCGGCCGCCGGCGAGGCGCCGGATTCACCCGAAGGAAAGAAGCGCGCAACGACCGTGCGCAGGCTGTACAAGCACCCGGCCATGCGCGTTGGCAAGCAGGGCATCGAGGCCTATGGCGAGATGGCCCTGAAGGGCGAGCCGGGCAATGAACGCCTGCTACAGAATGCCACCGGCCGCGTGATCGACCGCCTGCCGAGCGAGGACCTTGCCGGAAGGCCGGGCGCCGACGTTGTCCTCTCGATCGATGCCGAGCTGCAGAACTTCGCCATCCAGCGCTTCGCGGCGAACGAGGCGACACGGGCCGGCAGCGCGGTGATGATCGATGTCGCCACCGGCGAAGTCATTTGCATGATGTCGACGCCTGCGCCGGACCCCAACCTCTTCGTCAGTGGCATTCCATCCGGGCCCTACAAGGCGCTGCGCGAAGCGGAGGAGAACCCTCTCTATCACAAGGCTTATGACGGCGTTTACCCGCCGGGATCGACGTTCAAGATCGCCGTTGCCGCCGCAGCGCTGGAATCGGGAAAAGTCGACCCCGAGCAGTCCGTCTACTGCTCAGGCAAGGCCTGGTGGTACAACCGCTTCTACAATTGCTGGAAAACCGAGGGACACGGAACGGTCAACCTGCATCGCGGGCTTCAGGTGTCGTGCGACTGCTATTTCTACGACGTCGCCGCAAAGATCGGCATCGAGGATATCGCCTCGGTCGCCAAGCGCCTGGGGCTCGGGCACCGCTATGAGCTTGGTATTACAGGCGGGAAGTCCGGCGTGGTCCCGAACGACGAGTGGAAGCGCACTAAGACGAAGCACGGTCGCTGGATGGCGGGCGACACGATTTCGGCGGGCATCGGGCAAGGCTATGTGCTGGCCACGCCGTTCGAGCTCGCCGTCATGGTTGCCCGCGTTGCAGGCGGCCCCTCGACGCCTGATCCCCGCCTCATCGTCAGCGGTCTCCAGGTGCCTGACCCGACGGTCATGCCGATGGGCGAATTCAAGCCTGGCGTGCTTGAAGCCGTCCGCGCCGGCATGTTCGCCGTCACGTCCGAAGGCGGCGGCACGGCCATTCGTTCAGGTGAACTTGATCCTGAAGGCAAGCTGCCCGCGCCCTACACGAATGCCCGCATGGCCGGCAAATCAGGCACGGCGCAGGTCATCAGCCTCGACAAGCTGCGCGATTCGCGCGGCAAGGCGATTTCGAACGACAAGCTGCCCTGGCGCCTGCGCGACCACGCGCTGTTCGTGGCCTACGCGCCCACCGACAAGCCGCGCTATGCGGTTGCCGTCGTGGTCGAACACGGCGTCTCGGGCTCGAGCACCGGGGCGCCCATTGCGCGTGACCTCCTTGCCCATGCGCTGCGGACAGACCCCGGCGCCAAGAAGCCCTTCGTGCCACGTGCGCGCGATGTCGCTGCGGCCGAGACCGGAAGGCGGCCGACATGATGATCCGCAAGGACACGCTGCTCTACAAGCTGACGCAGCTTCACTGGTTCCTGTTGCTCACGATCATCGCCATGGCGATCTTCGGCGCTCTGGTCCTGTTCTCGGCCGGCTCAAGCGCCCATGATCTTGAGACCGGACTGCTGAAGATCGATGCGCGTTATGCGTTCGACCACATCACACGCTTTGCGATCATGCTTGGCGTTGCGGTGTTCGTCGCGCTTCTGCCGCTGAGGCTGTGGGCCTCGCTCGCCTATCCGGGCTATGCGATCGGCGTCGTGCTGCTGTTCGGCGTCGAGGTCGCGGGCAATATCGTCAACGGTTCGCAGCGCTGGCTCACGATCGGGCCGCTCACCCTGCAGCCGTCCGAGTTGATGAAGATCGCCGTGCCGCTGGCGGTGGCGCGCTTCTACCACCAGATGTTCGCCTCGGGTCGCAACGCTCTGTGGATCCACATCTTCGCGTCGGTGATGGTTGCGATACCGGTTGTCTTCGTGCTGCGACAGCCCGACCTCGGAACGGCGCTGATGATCCTCGGTGCGGGATGCTCCGTAATCTTCTTTGCCGGCATCAGCCTGCGCATCGTGGCTGGGATCCTCGTCCTCGTGGCCGCGCTCACACCCGTGGTCTTTTTCTTCGGATTGCACGACTATCAGCGCGAGCGCGTGATGACGATGTTCAATCCCGAGGCCGACCCGCTCGGCGCCGGTTACCAGCTGCAGCAGGGGATGATCGCCATCGGCTCCGGGGGGCTGGCCGGCAAGGGCTTCATGGAAGGCGCCCAGAAGGAGCTGGAATACATTCCCGAACAGCATACCGATTTCATCTTCACCATCGTCGCGGAAGAGTTCGGCTTTGCGGGGTCGATGGTGCTGCTGGTGGCCTGGGCGATCGCCATCCTCCAGGGCATGCAGATCGCGGGCAGTTCGCGAAGTTCGTTCGGGGCTCTCGCTGCGTCAGGCTTCGTCTCCACCCTGCTTTTGTATGTGGGTATCAACATCGGAATGGTGATCGGCCTGCTTCCGGTTGTGGGCATACCCTTGCCTCTAATCTCGTATGGCGGCACGGCTATTGTCACGGTGATGATCGGATTCGGGTTGTTGATGGCTGTACACCTCAACCGCGCGAACGATATGACCCTTCGCGGCCTGCTCTAGGCTCCGGCGTACGGCCGGACCCTGGCAAAGGTCCGGTCTGAGGCGGAACAGGGCGTGACATCATGACGATTGCCGGGCGGGTCGACCGCAAGAGCGAAACCTGGTCATCCCGGTTCGGTTTCGTCATGGCGGCGGTGGGCTCTTCCATCGGCCTCGGCAATCTGTGGCGTTTCACCTACACGACGGGCGAGAACGGAGGGGGCGCCTTCGTGCTTGCCTATCTTCTGTGTCTTGCGCTGATCGCCTTTCCGCTGCTGGCTGCCGAATACGCGGTCGGGCGCCGCTCGGGGCATTCGGCGGTGGAGAGCGTGCAGGCGCTGGCGCGCGCTTCGGGCAAAAGCGAGCTGTGGGGCGGCGTCGCCTGGCTTGGCATGCTGGCGGCGTTTTTCATCCTGACATTCTATTGCGTCGTGTCGGCCTGGTTCATGGCCTACATCCCCTTCGCGGTGTCAGGCGCGTTTGCAGACGACGGGGGGTCGATCGCGGCCTCGGCTGCCAGGTTCGAGGATGTGACAGGCAGGCAGAACCTGCCAACGCTGCTGGTCTATCTTGCGGCCTTCATCGGGCTCGCAGTTGCGGTGGTCGGGCGCGGCGTCAAGCGCGGGATCGAACGGGCCTCAACCATCCTGATGCCGGTCTTCATCGGTGTGCTGCTGATCCTGCTCGGCTTCGGTATCGCCGAGGGCGCCTTCGGCGATGCAGTTGCCTTTCTGACGCGGGTGAGGGCGGAGGACTTTTCCTTCTCCATGCTGCTTGATGCGCTGGCGCAGTCCTTCTTCGCCACCGGCGTGGGCGCTGCCGTGATGATCACCTACGGCGCCTATCTCAAGACCGATGCAGACGTGCCGCGCTCGTCCGCCATCGTCGCGCTGTCGGATACGGCCGTGGCGCTGGTGGCGGCGTTCGTCGTCTTCTCGCTGGTGTTTGCTGTCGGCAGCGAGCCGGGATCCGGCTTCAGCCTGCTGTTCGTCAACCTGCCGATCGGCCTCGCACAGATGCCCTTCGGCGCCGCCATCGGAGGGGCGTTCTTCCTGCTGGCGTTGTTTGCGGCCCTGGCATCGTCCATCTCACTCATGGAGGTTGCGGTCTCATGGCTGGACGAGCGCACCGGCGTCACGCGCTGGGGCGCAGCCCTCGGCGTCGGGTTCACCGTGTTCGTCATCGGCGCAGGCTATGTCTATAGCCGCGAATATGTCGGCTTCGTCGACTTCGTGGCGGCTTCGCTGCTGATGCCCGTCGGCGGATTCCTCATGGCGATCTTCGCCGGCTGGGTGATCGAGAAGAAGATGATGCAGGCCGAATTCGGCATGCCCTTCTTCCGCGTCTGGAGCGTGCTGGTGCGCTGGGTGATCCCCATCGCGATCGGCGTGATCCTCGTCCTTGGCATTCGCGAGAAGCTCGATGCGGCCCAGGCGCCGGCATTTGTCCAAGGCGCGCTGACGCCGACGGAGTGAGTTACGCCACTTTCTCCGCCAGCCAGTCGCTGGCCTTCACGAGTTCACTGATGATGCCCGGTTCAAGCGAGGAGTGGCCGGCATCGGGCACGATCTTCAGCTGTGACTTTGGCCAGGCCTTGTGCAGCCTCCAGGCCGAATCGAGCGGGGTCACCACATCGTATCGGCCGTGCACGATCACGCCGGGCAGGTCGCCGAATTTCGTCGCCTGTTCGAGCAACCAGCCGTCAGTCTCGAAGAAGCCCTTGTTGACGAAGTAGTGGCACTCGATGCGTGCGAAGGCGTCGAGGAAGTCCGCCTCATCGAAGCGTGGCGGGCGTTGCTTGGGCCCCTGGATCGACAGCGTCTCGCCCTCCCAGCGCGCCCACGCCGCCGCAGCTTCGGCGCGCGCGGCTGCGTTCTTGCCGGTGAGCCGTTTGTGGAACGCTTTCAGCAGGTCAGCGCGCTCGCTTTCGGGTATCGGCGCAAGGTAGCGGTCGAAGGCGTCGGGAAAGATATTGCTGGCGCCTTCCTGGTAGAACCACCTGATCTCGTGCTCGGTCAGGAGGAAGATGCCACGCAGCAGGAGCCCCATGACCTGCCTGCGGTGTGTCGCCGTATAGGCCAGCGCGAGCGTCGAGCCCCACGAGCCGCCGAACACCACCCACTTCTTGATGCCGAGATGTGCGCGCAGCGTCTCGATGTCGCGGACAAGATCCCATGTCGTATTCTCGCGCAGTTCCGAATGCGGCGTCGAGCGGCCGCAACCGCGCTGGTCGAACAGGATGATGCGATAGCGGCGCGGATCGAAAAACCGACGCATTTCCGGGCTTGAGCCGCCGCCGGGGCCGCCATGTAGCGCCACGACAGGGATGCCGTCAGGGCGCCCGCTCTCCTCCCAGTAGAGCTCGTGCAGCCCGCTCACCGCCAGGCGGCCGGTCCGACGCGGTTCGACTGTGGGATAGAGCGTTCGGCGCGGGCGATCATCATTCATCGTTGTTTCATCTACCGGCAGCCATCCTTGCGTCAACCGATACAGCCGATGTTTGTATTTCGATGCAACGCATCTATAACGACCTGACACTCCAAGAACTTTTCCGGTTAGGTTCGGTGCCGAAGCTGCGTTCGATCGTTCTGTGCCTGGCGTTGGCCACACCCCTTGCGGGCTGCGCAACAGTTTCGGTCTATGAGCCGGTCAGCGCCGAGGTCTTGCTCACAGCCGAGCAGTCGCAACTACAGAAAGCCTCCGAAGCCTTCAACCAGGACACGCGTAGCAAGAAGCTGGCGACGGGCGAGGCGACCTTGTCGACGCTTGCGGATATGCTCGCCGGCAAGCGCGCGGAGGAAAACGCCTATTGGCGCGCGATAGGGGCCGACCGGCTCTCGCCCGCGGCGGCTGTCGCGCGTGTCCGTGAGGACATGGCGCGCGCGGCGCAGGATCTTTCCCGGCTCGACGGCTTGGCCCGGACGCTGATTGGTACGGGCGAGATGGCCCGCGACGACGTTTCCGCTTTTGAAGGCGCCCTGATCCACGCCCGCCAGGCGCGCGATTCATTTTCGGACGCCATCGTGGCGGCGAACAAGCGATCCGATGCGGAGTACCAGGTATCACTTGAACTCAAGCCGCTCGATGAGGCGCTGCTACGTGCGCGCGAGACCGCAGATGATCTTGCCGCCGCGCGCGTGGAGGCCGACGAGCCGGTCGGGAGCTGACCTTCAGCGCCGGGCGATGATCGCCGACAGGCCCAGCAGCAGCCAGCCTGAGATGAACGCCACGCCTCCGACCGGCACGAGGAAGCTCAGGGAATCCAGCGGGGTCGGCGTCGTGGCGATGCCGCCAAGCATGATCTTGCCGATCTGCACTCCGGAGAACAGCGGCACGCTGAGCACGAAGGCCCATCCGGCGGCGTACTGAAGCAGATTGTGAAACGGCAGGATCGCCGCGATCAGCGCTGCGAGCGTGTGTACAAACCCGTAGAGGAACGCCCCCTGCCAGCGCGCGGCCGCGTCGGAGGGCACCATCGAATGCCCGCCCGCGGCGCCAGCCGCAACCAACAGCAAACCAAGTAGCGCTGCTGCAACGATCAGTGCACGCATCAATGCTCCGTGGGAAGGACAGCCTTTCCAGCAGGTAAACACCAACACCTTGCCGAAGTTAAGGCGAGGATGAGGATCTGACCGCCCGCAACCTCCACGCGAACCGCATCGCGACCGGGTCCGGTTTGGTGTTTCCTACATGTTTCTACCGTAAACCTGCACAATGGCGATCAATTCAACACGATTTCAGGTGGATACCACCGCGGAGGGCAGGCAGGTCCTGCTCATCGCCGGTGACTGGACCGTGTGGACTGTCGCCGACGTCGAAGAAAAGCTGCGCAACACAAAAATCTCCTATGACGCGATCCTCGATGTCTGCGAGCTCGAGCAGTTCGACACGTCGGGCGCCTACCTGATCGACCGGGCCTTTGGCGCGCTCGACGGGGTCGACGATCCGATCGAGATACGCGGCAGCCATCCCACGATTGCGCGGCTCCTCGGCAAGGTCCGCAAGGCGAGCCCTGCAGCGCCGCCCGATCCGGTGCGTCCGCCCGGCCTCATCGCCCTGATGGACCGGGCCGGGCGCGGCGCTGTCGACGCCTGGCAAGAATTCCTTGGCCTCCTGTCCTTCATCGGCGAAACGATGGCGACGCTCGGGCGGCTCGCTATCAATCCGCGCCGCATCCGCATCCGGTCGGTCGTGGCGATCATGGAAGAGGTCGGGCTCGATGCGCTCCCGATCGTCTGCTTCCTGTCCTTCTTCATCGGCCTGGTGATCGCATTCATCGGCGCCAACCTGCTGGCGATGTTCAACGCATCGGTCTTCACCGTGGAGCTGGTCGGAATCGGGATGCTGCGCGAGTTCGGCGCTGTCCTGACCGCCATCCTCCTCGCCGGGCGCACCGACAGCGCTTTTACCGCGCAGATCGGCGCGATGAAGATGCGCCAGGAGATCGACGCCATGCGGGTAATCGGGCTCGACCCGATGGAGGCCCTCGTGGCCCCACGTCTCATTGCGCTCCTGATCATGACGCCACTCCTCACATTCGCCGCGACGATTGCCGGCATCGGCGGCGGCCTCATCGCAGCCTGGGGCGCCATGGATATCTCGCCGCAGATGTTCATCACCCGCTTCCAGGAAGTCATCCCGCCAAAACACTTCTGGGTGGGCATGATCAAGGCGCCTGTGTTTGCGCTCGTGGTCGCGATGGTCGGATGCCGGCAGGGCATGCTTGTCGAGCAGGATGTCGTCTCGCTCGGCCGGCGCACCACCTCAGCCGTCGTCCAGGCTATCTTCCTTGTCATCGCGCTCGATGCGCTGTTCGCAATCTTCTACTACCAGCTGGACATATGAACGAACCGCCCGCCCCCACGCGCGAGACGCGCGCCGACGTCAACGGCAAGGCCGTCGCCGTGCGCGTGCGCGGTCTCGTCAACCGCTTCGGGACCAAGACCGTGCATCACGGCCTCGACCTCGACATGATGCGTGGCGAGATCCTTGGCGTGATCGGCGGATCTGGAACGGGCAAATCCGTCCTGCTCCGATCAATCGTCGGGCTGCACACGCCGAACGCCGGCGAAATCGAAGTTTTCGGTCGCCGGCTGAGCGCCCTTTCGCGCGAGGAGCGAGTGACGATCGAACGCCGCTGGGGAGTCATGTTCCAGGACGGCGCCCTGTTCTCCACCATGACGGTGCGGGAGAACGTCATGGCGCCCATGGTCGAGCACACGAAGATTCCCGACGGTCTGATGCGCGAGTTGGCGGATCTCAAGATCAGACTGGCCGGCCTGGAGCTGGAGGCCGCTCCGAAGCGTCCGGCAGACCTCTCGGGCGGCATGCGCAAACGGGCCGCGCTGGCGCGCGCGCTCTCGCTCGACCCGGAGTTGCTCTTTCTCGACGAGCCCACAGCGGGTCTCGATCCGATCGGGGCGGCGAAGTTCGACGAGCTGGTGCGCTCGCTGAGCCAGGCGCTAGGATTAACTGTCTTCCTTGTGACGCATGATCTCGACACGCTGGCGGCGACTTGCGACCGCATTGCGGTGTTGAGTGACGGCAAGGTGCTTGCAATTGGTCCGCTGGATGAGGTCCGCCAGAACCCCCATCCGTGGATCCAGGAGTACTTCTCAGGCCCGCGCGGCCGGGCGGCGGTGAGATAGGCCATGGAAACGAAGGCCAATTACGTACTGATCGGAGCGTTCGTGCTGCTTGCAGCCGGCGCGCTCGCCCTGTTCACGCTGTGGATCGCCGGCAATCCGTTCAGCCGCAGCTACAAGGACTACGATGTTATCTTCAGCGGCCCGGTCAACGGACTGTCCGAAGGCGGCGAGGTCCGGTTCAACGGCATCAAGGTCGGGGAGGTGACGACGCTGCGACTTGACCGCGTCGACCCCAACCGCGTGATCGCCCACATCCGGGTCGAAGGGCAGACCCCGGTGCGGACCGACTCTGTCGCGCAGCTCAACTTCCAGGGCATAACGGGTGTTACCTTCATCCAGATCCTCGCCGGCGATCCGGCGACGCCGCTGCTGGACTCGGTCAACGGCGAGACGCCGCAGATCCCGAGCAGCCGCACGCTGGTGGACGAGCTGTTCTCCGGCGGCCAGGACCTGCTCAGCGTCTCGGGCGACACGATCCGGAAGGTGAATGAGGCGCTTTCGGAGGAGAACATCCTTCATCTCACCTCGACGCTCGCCAGCCTCGATACGGCGCTCGCCAAGATCGCGCGTGAGGACGGTATTATCGACGAGGCAACCAGGGCCATGGTCAACATCAATACGGCGGCCCTTGCCCTCGAATCAGCGGCCAGATCGTTCGACCAGGCCGCCGCCAGCGTGACAAAGGATGTTGCGACGCTGTCAGCCGACGCATCAACGGTGATGCGCAAGCTCGATCCTGTGCTCGACGATGCACAGGTCGCAATGGAAGGTGTCCGCGAAACGGTAACCACGATCAACTCGGAAATCGCTCCGGCGGCCAGCCGCGCGATCCGCCAGGTCGGCAACACGGCGAGCGATCTGCAGATCGTGATGACCCGGTTGCAGCAGCTTCTCGCCCAGGTCGAGCAGGACCCCAGCCGCTTTGTCTATCAACAGCCGCCGCCGGTGGAGCGCTAGATGATGAGACCCGCCCGCCACCTTTTCGTGCTGGCCTGCGCAACCGCGCTTGGCGGCTGCGTTTCGGTGCTGCCCGAGCCATTCATTCCCTCCGCCCTGATCGCGCTGCCGGCCGAGCGGGCGGGCGGTCCTGCCTCGCCCTTGCAAGCTGATGTCGCCGTCTACCCACCGGAAAGCTCGCGCGCCTTCGCTGGCGTCGACATTGCGGTGCGTCAGGAGCAGGAGCTGGTCTATCTCAACGATGTCCGCTGGTCGGACAATGCGCCCTCGCTGTTGCAGGGCGCCGTCGTCAATTCGCTCACCAAGGCCGGCGGGCCTGGCCGTGCAGCGCCTGCAGCCCTCGGCGCCGATGTTGATTACGAGGTGCGCTGGCGCATTGTCGACCTTTCTGCCGGTCGCGAAACATCCCCGGGGAGGGTCGAGGTGCAGGTCAGCCTCCTCGACGCGTTCAATCGCCGGATGGTTGCTCAGGAGACATTCTCGGCGGAAGGCTCACCCGTGGACCGTGCCCCACGCGCGCGCGCGGCTGCGTTGGCCCTGGCCGCACAGCGGGTCGCTGACGAGGTGGCGGCCTTCGTTGCGCGGACGGCGGTCGCGCGGCTGCAATAAGCCGGCTGCTAGCTCAAAACTGCGTGCCCAGAGCTGCGTCAAGCAGCAGGTAGGCGGAGAGGCGCGGGTGTGCATCCTTGCGCGCGCGATCGGCCGTCGACAGCACGCGCAGGGCATCCGGCTCTTCGGAGGCGACGAAATTGCGGGCCGCGTGCTGGAGGTCGCGGTCAGCCTCGAGCATGCGGGTAACGCGCTGGATCTCGCTCGGCGCAGTGTCGCGGATGGCGCGGCGGCGCTGCCGCTCGCCCTGGTGGGCGGCGTTCGCGATACGGCGCAGGTCGGAGGCCTTGACCACGTGCAGGCGCACGCCGCCGCGATCGAGACGGTCGATGATTGAGCCGGCGGCGGCTTCGGCTGGATGCGGGCCGATGTCGTCGACGCTGTCGAGAAGACCGCGCCAGGTTCCATTCGACTTGGGCTCGCTGGCTGCGAACGGGTCTGCGAAGTAGGGCTCTGCGCGGGCAGGGGCTGCAGGGCGGGCCGGCGGCGCCGGGCGGTCGAGTATCAGCTCCGATTCCGGCGCGGGCTCTGGCTTGGGCGGGCTAGGAGCGGGCCGCGCCTCTTGCTTGAACCAGGCCGCATCGGAAGCCGCGGTCGGCTTGTTGGCGAACAGCGGAATCGCAACAGGAGCAGGCGCTGTCGGCGCCGGTTCCGGCTTGGCCGGCTGCGGCGCCGGGGGTTGGGCGAAGGGTTCAAGGATGAGGTCGTCGACGGAGGAGGGTTCGCTGTCCTCCTTCATCCGGCCGATCAGGAGCGAAGCCTTTTCGATCCGCGCGCGCGCGCGCTCAAGACCGCCCTCGGCGGCGTTAGTTGCCTTGGTCGCGGTCTTGAACAGCGTGTCGGACAGCTGGTTGATCCGCTTCTCGGTCTCATCGGCATGGGCGCGGGCGGCGTGGGCGGCGGCGCGCGTGGTCGCCTCGGCCTGTAGGCCGGCCTCCTTCAGCAGGGCCATCGCCTGGCGAGCGTCATCGGAGGCCTGGGCCGAACGCGTGTTGATGGTTTCGGTCGCCTTGAGCGCTGAGCCGATGGCGTCGGAAACAGTGTCGCGCAGGCTTTCGGCGGTTGAGCGTGTCGCAGCTGCAGCGAGCTCGCCCGCCTTCGTCGCGGCCTCGACCATGCGGGTCGACTGAACCAGCTGCTCGTCGAGACGCATCAGCACGCTCGCGAGGTTCTGCGCACGCTTGCGGCTTTCCGCGCCCATCGTGTCGAGCTGGGCAATGCGTTGCGCAAGATGGCCGGCGGTGTCGTTCATGTCGCGCAGGCGCTGGTCGATCGTGGCGTCGGCCTGGCGGACCTGCTCCTGGGCTGCGCGGGTTGCATCCGCCATCAACTGGGCGTGGCGCGGAATGGCCTTGGCGAGCGTGTCGGACTGATGGCGCAGGTTCTCGGCAAGCTGCGCCAGTCCCTGGCGCTCGGCGCCCATCTTGTGGACCAGCACTTCGCTGTCGGTGCGGACGATCTCGGCGGCCTTGAGAGCGGCGGTGACGCTGACCTCGATATCGCCCTTGAGCGAATCGAGGCGCGAGCGGGTTTCGGTCAGCGCGCGGTTGATGGTCTGTGTTTCGCGAGCGACGGCTTCGGCCAGGCTCGCAACTTCCTCGCGGGATGATTCGGCCGGCTCAAGCAGCAGCTTGGCGGAGGTGAGGACGACGGCGTTCGCCTTGGCCGAGCGCACGCCTTCGCGCGCCATCAGGCCGGCGCAGACCAGGGTGAGGCCGATGGCGAGGAGAACCGCGAACCCGCCAGCAAGCACAGTCGGCGGCTGCTTGATCAGTCCCTCGACGCCCAGCGTCGCGACCAGCCAGATGCTGATGGCGCCCCAGAGCGCAAGCGCAACACCTGCGCCTGCCCATGGCATCCATGCGCCAGCGGTGCGAGCTGTCTCCAGCTGCGCTTTGATCCGGGTGCTAGCGCGGCGATCGAGCGGGTCCATCATAAAAGTCAGCTTTGCCCAGTCACTATGGCGAACTCACGCCAGCAAGCAGGCGCGGTGTGGGCTCCGGCAAAAAACGCACCGAGCCCAAACCGGCCCGCCCACACAGCAAACGGAGTGTGCAGGTGCGGCGCCAGATTGGAAAGGGGTGCGAGACAGGCCCGCAGCAGATTTACCAGACTTGGCGGCCGGACGGGTTAATAGACCTTGGGCGCCTGTTGTTGAACGGGTTTTTCGGCTGCAGCAGGCTGGCTGCGCGAAACCTGATCCTTCTGGGGCTTGGGCGGTTCGGCATCGCCGACAACCGTCCAGGCAACCAAAGCGGCAAAAACCGCGTCCCTGACGTTCACTATGACTTCGATCATCGGGCGTACCCCTGTACCCGCGGAGTTGTGATCCCAAGCTGATCCAGCTTCAAGGCCAAAGTTCGGCGATTGCCCAAGAATTGAACGATTTGGGGCCGGTCGGCGATGCTTTAAGACAAGCGGGCTTAACCCAATGTTTTCGGGCCTCTATGATTCTCGGACGAAAGGAGTCCCCCCCCGGGGAGGTCAGGGGTCCATGGCGCAGGCGATCCAACTTTCCCAGCTTGAAATGATGACCGGCGGGGATGCTGGTCTTGCGGTTGAAGCGCTCGGCATATTCCGCCAGTCGGCCGACCTGTGGTCGCGCCTGCTCGACCATCAGGCTGAAGCGGAGCAGTGGGCGGACGCCGCCCACGGCATCAAGGGCGCTGCGCGATCGGTCGGGGCCATGGACCTGGGCGATGTCTGTGAAAGGGCCGAAAAGCTCGGTCGGAGCGGGACTGCCTCACGCGTCGAGGCGGCGGTGGCGATTTCGGCCGTCAAGGACGCCCTTGGTGAGGCGCTCGAAGCGATGGCGCATGTCGAGCACCAGCTGGTGATGCGGCGCAGCTTCGAGGGCGTCCGGCTCGACTAGAATGTCCAGGTGAGTTCGCTGAAGCCGTAGACCGGATCGCCCTGCCGCGTTGCATTGGGAGCGGTCTTGAGGAAGCCCCCGGTTGCAACGATCGCCGCGCCTAAGGCCAGGCGCAAGGAATCCTTCACCAACCAGCGACGGTAGCGGCCCTCGATCTGAAGGCCCACATGATCGCCTGAAAGGCCGGCAGGATCGCGCACGCCGGAGTTGCCAAAACTGTCGGTCTCAGAATCGAGGCGGACGTTGCGCGCCATGATGTAAGCGTCGCTCTCTGCATCGGGTCTCACTTCAAGGCGGATGCCGGGGGAAGCGAGGTTTGTCCGCGCAATGAAGCCGTCGAGGGCGGTCGGACCAAACTCGAAGGCGCGGTCGCCGAAGAGCGTGTCAAATCGCTGGCTCGTGCGGTCTGCGGGCGAACGGTCGCCGGAGGCGAAATCGTATTGCAGCGAAAGGTAGGGCGACCAGGGCGCATCGAAGGTGTAACCGAGGGCGGCGTGAGCCATCTCTGCGTCCTGATCGATGGGCGTCACATCAAGCGGGTTGCTGCTGGCGCGCGCCGTTCCGGACTGGTGAGCATATTCGAGCTCGAAATCGAAGCGCCCCTTGGACTGCAACTTGCGCAGGCGGGCGCCGACCGTCACAAAGTCGCGATTGCGCGTTGCAGCG
>Ga0172372_10000207_pt1 | contig 91760 bp, 85 predicted proteins | sample LakKiv5m_2_FD_114544 | JGI IMG/M metagenome (GOLD analysis project Ga0172372, IMG submission 114544) | Freshwater microbial communities from Kabuno Bay, South-Kivu, Congo - kab_092012_9.5m | ecosystem: Environmental > Aquatic > Freshwater > Lake | place: Democratic Republic of the Congo... | reverse complement strand
TGATTTTCAGAGATGTAATTAAGTCCTTCTTTTAAAATTGTTGGAAGTTCATGCATTCATTTTCCTGATTGTCACATACTCAATCATCGCATTATAGTTGCATCTTTCGTCTGTAAGGGGAGCCAAAGCCTCACAGAAATGTGGGGCTTTTTTTTGACAAAGCACTGTAAATTTTGTAACTTCGTATTATGACTGAATTCCAGAGCACACAAGAAAGAATTGCATTCTATCTAAAGCAGATGGAAAAAGCAATGCCTGAAATCAGAAGGCAGATAAAGGTTTACGAGGAGGCTATAAAGTCAGGTAAAAAAAGAAAAAACAAGATTGAAATTACCCGCAATGTCTAAACCCATTTTATTGGTGATAGCAGGGTGCAATGGTTCGGGAAAATCATCTTTTTCTAATCTGCTCGCAACAGCTGAATTTGAGCCTTTCGATTACGATTATCATTATCTAAAGAATTACAAGGCATTGTTTGATTCCGATGTAAGGGAGATTATGGCCCATAATATGGCATTCTCTGCATTAGAAGACAATATTCAACGTGCAATAAACAACAATATTAATTTCTGCTACGAAACCAATTTCAATACAACCCCACTCTATTGGCCTCAAATTTTCCAGCAGCATAACTTTGAACTTCGTTTGATTTACTTGTGCCTTAATTCCATAGAAGAAGCGCAGCGCAGAGTTGACATAAGGGTAGAAAACGGAGGGCACTTTGTATCAAAAACAGAGATTGAAAAGCGCTATTTTGACGGTTTTGGGAATTTAAATAGCCATTTCTCATACTTTAACAAGGTTGATTTATTCGAGACAAGTAATTATGGACAGCCGCCTTCCCATATCCTATCCATTGAAAATAATTCAATAACCCAAACTGCAGACATACCCGCGTATCTGCAAAAACTGATTCCCGAGATTTTAAAACTTAGTTAAAAAAACAGCTGTCCATTTTCCCAAACAGCCACACCTATACCCTATCTATTTGTCTTATAAATGATTACATATTCAATCATCGGTAAATGGTTGTATTTTCGGTCAATTAAGGGAGCATCCAAAAGCCTCACAGCAATGTGGGGCTTTTTTTTGTATTTTTCAGTTAATTTGTCTTACCAATTCTACTTTCAATAGCAACTTCAAAAACACCATGGCCTATTCCGAACATCAAGCAGATAGAATCCGAGAAAGGTTGAAAAACACCCATTATTCCGGAAAAAAAATGATGGGCGGCCTAGTCTTTATGGTGTTTGATTGAGCAGCGAATAAATCTCCGAATCGATAAATTCACCGTTAAACCGGTAATTTTCCTTGAAATATGCCTCTCTCTCAAACCCGGCTTTTCTCAGTAAGTTTCGAGATGCCTCATTGGCTGGATTGATATTCGCCTCAATGCTATGCAGCCCAATTGAGTCAAATCCAAAATGAGTAACCGCTGTGATCGCCTCAAACATGATGCCTTTTTTAAAGAAATCCGGATTCAACAAATAGCCAATCTCAGCCCTGTAGTGCTCGTGAATAATCCTGAATAACCCAATGTTCCCAATTTTATATTTGGGCCTATCTTTCAGGTAAATACCCCAGGTAATTCCAACGCCATCGATTCTCATCTGATACATTTTTCCAATCAATGCCAATATATCTTCAAGGTCTTTTGGCCTCGGCCGATCGATATATTTCATCACCGCTTCATTGCTTCTCAAAGCGAACAATTCAGGAGCATCCGACTCAGTGATTTCTTTCAAAATCAACCGTTCAGTATGCAATTCAGGAAAAACACCAAAATCTACTTCAAGCATAAACAAAAGTACTTCACGCAATGAGAACCTCACATACAACAACCTCTATATCCCTGCATTGGATTCAATCATGCAATCGATAATAATAAATCCACTGCATCAGTGCGATGCAATGAATTGATTAAAAACAAGTTGTGCATTGCCATTTTCAAATAGAGATTGATGTCCAAATCCCGCAACTTCGTGCACTTGCACCGTTTTACAGTCTACACAATCGGTTACTTTTTGCTTAAACAAAGGCCATGAGGTCATCTGAATGGGGCTATCATCTAACCCCTGTACAAATAGAATATCTGATTTATAACCACTCGAAAAATTGAGCAAAGACCTCGCTTTATAAGCCTCTGGATTCACCGTGGTTGTTCCATATTTCCGCTTCAAAAGATCACAAACCACCCCATTTTCGATTTTACCATCTTCCTCCAACTTGCATCGAAAAATCAAATTCAGAGGACCCGGAGCGTTGGCAATAACCCCATTGGTCTCGTGCATTGTGTTTAGACGCGTAACCACATACCCGCCCTGAGAATGCCCGGCCAAAAACACTTTTTTTATTTGAATACCCAGCTCCGTTGCTGCCTTATTCTTTACCCACAACAACGCTGCCTCTGCGTGCTTTACATTGTCTCCCATCAATAAATTTTCCTCAGGATATGCAACACTCACAATCATCATATCTTTCCTATCAAGTATCCGCTTAAATCCATCCAACGTATTGTTGGCCGCCCCCAAAATCAAACTATCATACGTAACAGTCCCATGAAACACCATCAACACATCAAAGGACGTCCCTTGGGGCTTGTCAATCACCACATCAACAGCTAGGCTATCACCTACAATGGTCTTAGTTATCTGAAATGCACTATCATTTTTGGCTGTGTTTGTGGGATTTGTTTTCTTTTTGCATGCCAACAAAATCATTGGCAACAAAATAATAAGTACAACCTTTCTCATAGTAGCTTCTGCGAGTATAGACGCAATCGCGGTTAATTCGTTTATTTTCAATTGAATTTTAAACCAGTTTCTAAAAAAGCAGGCCACCGCACACCCAATTTTCATCCCCAACCCCCAAATTTTTGTCGAATTTCATCGCCTATTGTCGATTACAATACCCCCTTTATACCCAATCCCTCAGCAACAACGGAAAAAATTATTGACCCTACAAGCGATCAGCCACCGCTTGATTAACTTTGTTTCATGCTCTTATCGGCACAACTGCAATACCATCCCAACCTGTTCGATACCCACGAGCAATTGGCCCTGTTCGATGCACTACAAGATGAAATTCCATGGACGCAAACACACATTACCCTGTTTGGCAAAACCCATCCAACGCCCCGACTCACCGCGTGGCACGGCGACCCCCATTGCGTCTATACCTACAGTGGCGTTGTGAACCAACCCCTCCCGTGGACACCCAGTCTACTCACCATAAAAACACGCATCGAAAGTATAACCCGCGGCTCCACCTTCAACTGCGTTTTGCTCAATTTCTACCGCGATGGCAGCGATAAAATGGGTTGGCATTCCGATGACGAAAAAGAACTTGGCCCCAATCCTAACATCGCATCGGTCAGTTTTGGATCTACCCGCCGGTTCGATTTCAAACACAAAACCGAAGTCAACAACAAATTTTCTATCCATCTTGAGTCGGGCTCGCTACTGCTGATGCAAGGCGATATGCAACACCATTGGCTGCACCAAATTCCCGCCCAAAAACGCATCGTTGAACCCCGAATCAATCTAACATTTAGAAACATCCCCCACAAACAATGATGCGATACCTGCTATTGACCCTCGGATTTCTTGTCGTTACATTACAGGCTCAAAAAGGATGCACAGACCCCCAAGCCACCAACTTCGACCCTGCGGCTACCCTCAACGATGGTTCCTGTGTATATCCCAGCACCCTCATCGGACCGAAAGTACTCATTCAAAAACTGTCGGACACCCTCAATGAAACCTCCGGATTGGCGAAATTGGGTGGACAATGGTACAGCCACAACGACGGTGGTAACCCCGCCCACATATACCGCATCGCCAACAATGGCAGCATTGCCCAAACGATTTACATCGGCAATTCCCCTAACACCGATTGGGAGGATCTCACATTTTCCGATTCTTTCGGCTTCATTGGAGATTTCGGCAACAACAGCGGCAATCGCAGCGATTTAAAGATCCTCAAATTCAATCCTTTTCAGTGGTCCCAATCCCAAGCAATAGACACCTTGAGTGCGGAGGTCATTGCCTTCAATTACGCCGACCAAACCCAGTTTACTGCCAGCTCCAAATCCACGCCCTTCGATTGCGAAGCCATGATTTATTGGCACGATAGCCTCCATATTTTCACCAAAAATTGGTCAAATGGCTATACCAAGCGATATGTAATTCCATCAATACCCGGAAATTACACGGTATCGCCCAGAGATTCCTTGTATTTGCGATTTTTGGTTACCGGCGCAGCGGTTCACAATAACCGAATTGCCTTGGTGGGATACAACAAATCGGGCAAAGGGTTTTTACAGCTCTTGTGGGACTTCCCAAACCAACAACCATGGAAAGGCAACAAAAGAACCATCTCTCTGGGCAGTTTCATCGCCACAGGGCAAATTGAATCCGTGGCTTTCGCGGATAGTCTCACACTCAGAGCCACCAACGAAAAGTATGTTGTATCCAACCGTTTGATGGAAATTGCCCTGTTTTCCGTGTGGGGAAAAACGGCGTACAACAAATCACCGAAGCCATAGAATTTTGCAGAATTTGAAATTTCAGGACAAGAATGGCTAATTTCCCCTCATGTTTAATCAAATAGGTTTACTTGCCGATCGCTTCATGCGTTGGATTTCTTCTGTGTGGCGCAATTTTGTGGGACTTATATTGGGATTGATTGTGGGCGGACAGCTCAATTTAGCAATAATCAATATCAGCACAGACATCATCCCAGCACCAGAGGGTGCGGATGTTAAAACCATGGAGGGACTTCAAAAGAGCATCCATTTGTTTGAGCCCAAACATTTTTTGATGCCGTTTTTGGCGCATGCATTGGGCACTTTGGTGGCGTCGTTGTTGGCATCACTGATTGCCCGATCACACAGAAAACGCTTGGCCATGGTTCCAGGTTTTGTGTTTTTGTTCGGCGGTGTGATGGCAGTATCGATGATTCCCGCGCCACTTTGGTTCAACATCACGGACTTGGTTTTGGCTTATATCCCGATGGCCCTTCTGGGGTATTGGATGTCCATCAAATTTTTACCTGAGGCGGAATGACGGTTGATCAGTATTTGGATGCACTTTCTGCGGCGCAACGCGAAAGTTTGCAGCAGTTACGAAGCAAAATCCAGTTGCTGGCGCCTCAAGCCGAAGAAATCATCAGTTACGGGATGCCCGCGTTCAAGCAAAACGGCATTTTGGTGTATTATGCCGCATTCACCCATCACATGAGTTTGTTTGTCATGCCCAAAGTATTGGATCAAGTTCGGCCGATGCTCGGCGATAGAAGTACCACAAAAAGTGCCATTCACTTCACCGAAGACAACCCCATTCCCAATACCATCGTTGCGCAGTGCATTGCCTTGCGGTTGGCGGAAATCGAGGCGAAGTTGATGGCGAAGAAAGCGAAGAAATCAACCAAAAAATAGGGGCCATTCCCATTCAAAGCAGCCATGAAAAAACCTGTAACCACCGTATGTATTTATTGTGCCTCAAGCAATCAGATACCCCAGAAGTATTTTGCAGCGGCGAAGCAATTGGCAACAACGCTGGCCGGAGCCGGAATACACATTGTGTATGGAGGCGGAGGCACTGGGTTGATGGGAGAAATTGCCACAACAGCCATGGCGCATGGCGGACAAATAACAGGCATCATCCCAGCCTTCATGAAAGCCGCACAATGGGATCACCCCGAAGTGGAGAACATGCACATCGTGAACGACATGCATGAACGCAAACGAAAGTTCATTGAGCAATCCGATGCCATCATCGCCCTACCCGGCGGCTGCGGAACCTTTGAAGAATTGTTCGAAGCCATCACCCTGAAACAACTGGGCCAACACACCCACCCCATCATCATTGTGAATGTGGATGGCTTTTACGACCCCATCCTGCAGATGCTTAACAAGGTAGTTGAGGAACGATTCATGGGCGAACACCACCGCGATTGCTGGAGCGTAATTACGGACCCAACAACCATCATCGAAGCCATAAAAAATGCCCCCGGATGGCCAGAAGATGCGATCAACACGGCCGCTTTGCTCTGATTATTGGGCCGATTTAAATCGAAGACAACAGCGATTTGCGCAAAAACAAACCAGAGTTTAGTGGAATTTTCAAACTGAAGCGAATCCCGCGTTGCAACTGTTGCTTGTAAGTGGGCAAAACGTATTGTTTGATCCCACCCGATCCGCCAACTTCTTCGATTCCTCCCAAAGCCTTCAACAAATCATTGTTCATAAACAAAGGCACACTCACTTGTAAAAACCCTGTGCGCATCATCAAACCGGCATCAAAAAACTTGGTTGGCCATGGCAATGCTTCGGGCACGGAGAAAAAAACTGGATTGGGCATACTCGCATAATCTGCGAATACCCGAATCGCAGCAGGCATCTTTGGCAAACTCATTGAAAAGTTAAAGGCTGTTAAACTGGTACTACTACCCATAAAAGTTGCTGTACCCATACCACCCATGTTGTTCATGCGCTGCTGTCCATTGGTAGCAAAATCATTTTGGCCCATCCAAGAATTGTTTCCAAACGTAGGCGCCGAATTCCGACCCCTGAAATACTCATCGTAAAACACATCCTGCTGACCTGAAGCCCCGCTCAACATCAAATACATATTTTCTGTTTTAGCTCCCCGATCTGAATTTCTACCATGGCTTAGCATACCAACTTTACCCCAGTATCCACGGAGCTCGATGTTTCTAGCCTTCTTTTTTTCAGCGATGTAATTCCAGGTGTACTTGGCTTCTACTTGAACCCTGCCAGTAACGGAATTAATAAAATCAGAAACCTGAGACACACTCTCAAAGCTGGATTTATATTCCAAGACCGAAACTGGTCCACGCTTGGTTCCAAAGTAATTCAAGCGCCATCCGTGGATACCAACATCACTCCGTTCCGTTCCATAAAAGGGTTCCCAATCTCGCCCCTGCCAATTGATCAATCCTGTTGCCTCCAAAAAATGCGTAAACCCTTTGCGGCGTTTGGCACTACCTAATTCAATTATCGCATACGGTTTGATTACCGTAAATCCAGGATGCATCATCGAATTATCGCCCAGTGAGTCCAACCAAGAAGTATTGTTCTGAAACGTCATCGCACTCACCCCAATCCGTAAACTCTTGTATCGATTGCCACCCAAGGGATTGTAGCTGATATCGCCCAAGCCCGACAGATTCTTTCTTCCAAAAGAATACATCGGCACCAATGAATACCTCAACTTCGGCGCAGGCAAACTCGTGTTGTGCAATACCAAGCCCAACATCATGCGATCGTATTGATTCCAACCCACCGCCGGCAACCAATAATGGTTCCGCTCGTTCGGCAAATCATTCCCGGTGCCAAATTTCCACTTGAATTCTCGACCACCCTTGGTCCATACGTTGTTGTTGCGATTCACCTCCGGGATGTTCCTGTCTGCATCAATCATCACCGTATTAGCCCAATTCGATAGACGGATCAAGCCATTCGCTTTTTTCAGTTCATCGGGCGATACCCATACCGATTCATATACCTCCCCATTGCGAATGGATTGAACGCCAACCGGACCGTCCACAGAACCCACATTTTTCACCGTCACTTCAAGTCCAGCACCCGACTTTTTCACCTTGGAAATTTTGTAATCCGCCACTTTTCGTGTTTCAATCAAATCATCGAACAACCAGCCCAAATCCTGCTTGCTAACCGCCTCCATCACCGCGCGAAAATCCTCCGGCTGAGGATGCCTAAACTTCCAGCGATCAAAATAGGTTTGCATGCACACATCAAACAGAGAATCACCCAAATAGGCCTTCAAATAATGAAAGATCAACCCTGTTTTCTGATACATCACCCCGCCATAATTCGTGGATGAAAAATCAGCGGAGTGGGTATGCAAAGGTTGGTCAACACCGAAAGACGACAAACAACGATACAAAACATCGCCCTCGTCCTTGTGCGACAATCCCACAAAACCCAATTTCCCGGCTGCGCCCCCCGCCATGTCGCTCAAACGCGTGTTTTCAGGATACTTCTCCGCTACAAAACGCATCTCATTCAACGTATTCAATCCCTCATCCATCCATCCAAAATCGCGCTCATTGCTGCCCAAAATACCGTAAAACCAGTTATGCCCCACCTCGTGCACAATGACCACTTCCAATTCTTCTTTGGTGCTGGCGTTGCCAATCACCGTTACATTGGGATACTCCATGCCGCCGCCTGCGCTGATGGTCCCATCCACTGCAGTCACCTGATTGTATGGATAATCGCCATTCCGCTGCGAATATTTCAAAATCCCATCGTGCAGATATTCCATGGCATGGGGTTTCCATAAGTCTGCAGAATTCTCCGTGTACATCGCCCATGTAGTCACCGTTTTGCCACTGCGTGGCAAAACTACCTCCCCCTTCAATACCCGAAACGATTTATCGGCAAACCAAGCAAAATCATGCACCCGCGATTGGGTATAACGAATGGTTTTCATTGCCCGACTCGATTCGCTGTTTTGATAATGCTTCTCGATGTTGCTCCAGTCTATGTCGGACCGCTTCATGGGAATGTCCGATGCGCGATACATACCAGGCGGTATGAGTTCTTTGTTGTCGTTTCCCTGAAATGGATACACCCCCGCTTTATCCTCCGCATTCGGCTTCAATGATGCCACTGCATTGTATTCGGCCAACAAATTCAGCCGCTTAATCTCTCTCTCCGTCTGCAAATCACCCGTGGCACCCACCGTGTAATTTTCTGGCAATGTGATGCTCACATCAAAGCGACCATATTCCGAATAAAACTCACCCTGATTCAAATACGGCATCGGATGCCACCCCTTTTCATCGAAAACCGCGGGCTTGGGATACCATTGGGTGATTTGATATGTCTGCCCAATGTGCCCCATGCGCGACACTTCTCCGGAAGCCAATTTCACCCGAAACGGCGTTGTAATAACCACCTTCTCACCCGGTGCCAAAGGCTTCAACAACGCGAGTTTGGCAATATCGATGTGCGTCTGGTCATAGGTCAATTTCAACGGTTGTCCACCCACCCTAAAATCCAAAGAGTCAATACAGCCCTGGTATTCCGGATCATTCCTAAACAAATAATCCTTGCCACTCATCATCAACTGCTTGGCCAAAGCGGTATGCTTATTTTTGTAGGCGTTGGGCCACAAATGAACATAAATAACATCCAAGGTCTGAGGGGAGTGATTGACATACTCAAACTCTTCCATGCCCCGCAACAGGTGCAATTGGTCATCCAATGTAACACGAAGGGTATAATTCACCTCTTGTTGCCAGGTGCCTTGGGTCTGGGCGATGGCCAAGTTCGATAAACAGGCCATACCCAACGCGATAATCTTGCGCTTCATAAGTATGGCAAATTAATCAATTTATGGCAGAATCATTTCGATGCCTCCCTCGGTCGACTTTACACAGGCATAGCCCGTTTCCATCTCATCCAAACCCAGATATTGATCGTTGGCATATGAGATCAACGATTTACAACTGCGATCGATGTTGGCTTTATAGCCGATGGGTAAATTCAACACCACTTCCACCGAAGGATTCCGCCAAGGGGCGTTTTTTCCCAACAGCAACACATCCGGTAAAATCAACGTAGTAGAATCCCATCGCACATCGTAACGCAATCCCGCCGCATTTGATACCGCAGATTTTCGACTCCCCCTGCTCCGCTTGTATACCGTAACAAATGGCTTAGCCTCCAAAGTATTGGCGATGGTAAGCGATACATCGTCGCTGGCGCGATTGATCATCAAATCGTAAAAATCCCTGTCGTCGCGGGAACGCTTTTGCCCATTGATGGTAATTTCCACATCCAAATCCTCCAAAGAAGCTTCCACCTCTTCCTTGCTCGGACCTGATACATCCCCCTCCCACTTCATTGGAACGGATTCAGTTCTAACCGTGATGGTTTTTGCACTGTCTATTTGCTCACAAGTTTTGGTGAAGTTCACCGAGGCTGATGTAGAAAAACACCTACCTACCTCAACCGATTTGATGGTTAAAAACACCAAAGCCACCCAAAAAGCCACATTCAACGGCCAGCGAAGGAAAGGACTCATGCGTTTGCCATTCACCAACACGCGAATCAACCCGTAAATCATCTGAATCAAAGGCACCAAAACCACAATGCAAATCGCCAAGATGGTGCCGAACAAATAGGTATACCCCAACAAGAAATAATCGTAGAAAGCGTCGAAAACGAAGGCAAACATACCGGCCGACAGTACCGCGCCGATCACCCCAGGAACAATCACCGAGAACAAGGCCACCAATGCAATGGCTGCCAACACTTTTACAGCAATTCTGCCAGTTTTACCCAGCCCGCGCTTCGCGCGGGGCTTCACGTTCTCAACCGCCGAACGCACATTCTGGTCTACCACCTTCGCCAAATTATCAAAATTTACCGGCTCCCCCCGCATCTGCAACTTCTCAGCAGGTGTGGTCGCCGCCGGAATAATGACCATCAAAAAGACATAAATCAATATCACCGAACCAAAAGAGGCAAACGCCAAAATACCACATGCCGCCCGCACAAACACAGGATCCCACCCAAAATACGCCGCAATCCCACTGCAAACCCCGTACACCACCACGTCGTCCTCGTTGCGATACAAACGTTTCCCACTGTCGACCGAATACCCTGCAGACGATGATGCCGAATTAGACGACGTCGAAGCCCCATCGCGGTACGCACTGTCCATGGCATCGCCCAATTCCTCGGCCGACCCAATCTGTGCAATCACATCCTCAACGTGGTTGATAAATATGGCCTCAGTGCCTGAATTCAACATGTGACTGAATAACTCAGCAATGCGATTTTCAATGTCGTCATACACCTCTTTTTCGGTGATGCGGAGGCGGAGCGACTCCAAATATTGCTTCAATTGATCGTAAGCCACTTCGTCGATCTGAAAAACAAATCCATTGATGTTGGCAGAAATTATGCGGTTCATACAGTATAAAGGTTTCTATGTGATGCGTTTAATTGGATGCGCTGGCCTCCGCCGTTGATGAACGTGAAACATGCGAAACCGCAAATTGTAACTCTGTCCAGGTGAGCTGCAAAGAGGACAAAAATGCTTGTCCTTCCGACGTGAGTTCAAAATACTTCCGCGGCGGACCTGATTTGGATTCCTCCCAGCGATAACTCAATAACCCCCCGTTCTTCAACCGGGTGAGCAGTGGATACAAGGTACCCTCAACCACCAACAACTTGGCTTGCTTCAGCCGATCCAAAATGTCCGACGAGTAACACGCCCCCTGAGAAATAATCTGCAAAATGCAATACTCAAGAATGCCTTTCCTCATCTGCGATTGGGTGTTTTCCAAATCCATAACACAAAGGTAATGGATATTTATAGTACTATGCAATACAAAGTACTATAAAAATACAATTCTTCTCGACGAATGACATCCCCGCGTGAGTGTTGTTGTGATCCCCTACAAAATTTCGATGTTGTAAGACGACAAAAGGCCAGGCAATCCGTCCAAGGAGAACTTGGCCTTTTTGAGGGTATTGGTATTGGGATCGATGCGATAATGTCTGGCAGAGGTAAAATCCGCTTTTTCCAAATTGCATCGATCAAACAAGGCATCCAACAAATCACAGTCCAAAAACTTCACTTCCGACAAATCGGCCTCTGTAAAATCTACCTCTTTTAAACTGCAGCGCTGTAACGGCATTTTCTTGAGTTTGAGTTGATAAAACGAAGAGTGATCGAGCAGGCAGTCCGCAAACGACACTGAGAAAATGAGGGTATTGCAGGTCTCGAACCGAAGGCCCATCAACTTGCAATGCGCAAATTTACAATCGCGCAAAATCGCCCCATCCAAACGCACCCCACTCAAATTACAGTGTTCAAAAACACAACCAGAAAAATTAAAATCGGTGAGGTTGGCAGCGCCAAAATCGATGTGTGAAAATACACATTCCTCATATTCCCCCAATTCAAATGGCTGTTCGATGGCATTGAAATGCGCGTATGTTTGATCGTATTGGTAAGTCGACATAAAATATCTATCAAGCAACAGGGGTTGAGTCATCGGGATAGGCTAAGCCGCCCACATGGAATTCCCGCATGTAAATTTTCACCAATAGTATAAACAAACTGATGAGGATTGGACCAAATATCAAACCCATGAAACCAAAAATATTCACGCCCATAATCACCCCAAAAATGGTAATCAACGGATGGGCATCCCCCCATTTATTTTGGATATACAATCGAACCAAATTGTCAACGGTACCCAGCACCACCAATCCAAACACCAAAATTACCCAGGCCTGCGTTGTATGTCCGGAAGTATACTGCAACACCGCCAAAGGAAGATAGGCAATGCTCGCACCCACCAGCGGAATGATCGCGGCAATGGCGGTGGCGCAAAACCAAAACAACAGATCATCCACACCCAAAATGGCATAACAAATCACCGCTAGGATGGCTTGCACAAAAGCAGTGGCGGGAATTCCGGCCGCGTTCGACACCACCAAAGCATTGAGTTCCTTGCCTATCAAAGCAACATGGTTGTCCTCCAAGGGCAAATACGCATAGAACCAAGCTTCCATGGGCCTGCGATTCAACAGCATGAAATAAAGCACCAAATACATCACCGCCACGGTGGCAAAGGAGTTGGCAATGACACCCACCGTAGAAGTTGCGGCGGCCGTGAGGTAGGAAGACGCTTGTTTGAGGTTTTCAGCCGTCAGAATTTCAAATCCAAAACGCTGTTCTTGTTGGGTAATGAAAGCATTGATCGATTGCAATACTTCTTGACTGTGCGATACCACTTCGGCGATGCGGGCGGTTACCTCGCCGATGATCAGTCCCGCAGGGACAACAATCAGTACGAAGCTACAAAGCAGCAAAATAAGGGTAGACTTGACTTTGCTCAGGCGATGGCGTTTTTCAAGAAAATCCTGGGGTTTCCGTAGAAAAAAATACAGGGTAAGCGCCCCAAGGAAGCCCGACAAAAAACCCAACAACTCGGAGGCGATGAATAGTCCAAAAACGACCAACAACAACAGGAAGCTATTCTGTCGGATTTTCGATTGCTGCATACACAAAGTAACAAAAAAAACCGCCGCAGTTGGTCATTGTTCAAATGCAGTTTCTGCCAAAATGAAAATACGGTTGGTAATTTTCGCCAAGGTTATCAAAACCTAATTACTGAAATTTGTATAAATTTATGTTGTAACTTTGTTTTAACATGGTTACTGTAAAACTGAGAAACATCGGCAACAGCAAAGGAATTATCATCCCCAAAGAAATGATTGCACAGTGTGACATGGAAGAAAGCGTAACCCTAGAAGTGAAAGGACAGCAATTGATCATCCGAAAAGTGGAATCCTCAGAGATCCACTGGGATACAGCTTTTCAGCATTGCCACCCCGAAAGTGAAAAAGAAAAAATAGACGCACAATTAATGGGCGATTTCCCAAACAAATTTGACGAGGAGGAGTGGCAATGGTGATGAAACAATACGATGTTTGGATGATTCAGTTGAATCCAACCTTAGGCACAGAAATTCAAAAAGCACGGCCCTGTTTGATTGTCTCGCCTACCGCCGCCAACAACTTTTTGCAACGGGCTGTGGTTGTACCTTTAACCTCACAGCACCGCAATTCACCTACCCGCGTCACCTGCCAATTTCAAAAAAGACAAGGTCAGTTGGTCATAGATCAAATGCGCGCGGTAGATCAGCAGCGATTCATACAGCGCTTGGGAAGCATCGATAAAAAAACGGCCAAAGCCACAGCAAATCTCTTGCAGCAATTTTTCCGCTATCCTCATGAATAAAAAAACGGGGGCCGCGCTGCGCGCGGCCCCCGTTCACACTATAAAAAAACAAACTTAGGCCTGCGCTGGCGCAAACTGCACGTTGAACAACAACTTCACGTCGCTGCCAACCACTACACCACCCGCCTCAGTCACTGCACTCCAAGTCAACCCAAACTCCTCCTTGAACTGAGCCTCGCTGTGCGTAGGATCCAAGTTCCATTGTGCCAAAGATTGTGTTGTCATATCTATTTTTATTTGTTGCAACAAATATCGGGGTGGTATTTGACATAGACAACAACAATCCGACGAAAATTGTTCCTATTCCCACAAACGGCCTCCATATTTTGTAAATTGCCCGCATGTTCCGTGCGCTCACCCTCCTCCTCACAGCCGCCATCGGCTTCGCAAACCCTGCCATCGCCCAGTATGGCGGACAAGATACCACCCAAACACCAACCACAGCGCCAACGCCTGTGGCGAAAAACGAACTGGGGCGTATCGCACCCAAAAACGAAGGGCATATCGCCCTAAAAATCCACCCCATCCAAAAAGAAGCCATGACGTTCCTATGGACCAACAACTCCGATGCGCTGGTGAATACCATTGGAAGCGGACTCCAAAAAGAACTTGAAACCAACTTTGGCAATGTGGGCAACTCAATTATCACCAAAAAACCCACTTCCATTGGGTACCAATACCACTTTCGCGACCGCTGGACAATGGGCGTGCAATACACCTGGGCCGAGGTGAAGTCTGATACCCTCGCCTACCCCGACTTCGACAGAATCAATCAATACTCCTATTTCCAATACGTGGTAAAACTCAATTCCTTCCTCGCAAGTATCGACTATGCCTGGAAAATCAAAAACACCCCAAAAATGAGCTACGCCCTGTATTCAGGCATCGCCCTGGGCAACAGCCGAATCGATTATAACACCGTTCGGATGAACTACGATTCATCCAGCTCTTACATCCCAGCGTTCAATGGCGGTGTGGACATGAATGGATTTCAAGTCACAATCATCGGCATCAAACAACATTTCAGGGGACTCCGCAATTTCGGCTACCACGCAGAACTCGGCGTAGGCATCAACTCCATTGGCCTATCGTACGGACTCACCTACACGTTATAGGCGCCAACGTGAGCGTCCGCAACCAGCGTAACCTAGTACTAGAACAACCAGTTATCATCGCTTCCCTTTACTACCGCAACCACTTCCACAGGTCTTTCCAGGTGGGCTTTTTGCCGTAGCTCAAAATTCCGATGCGATAAATTCGGCTGCTGAGCCAGACCATCACCACAAACATCAACACCAGCAATCCAAAACTCAAGGCCAATTCGCTCAGAGGCACACCAAAAGGCGCGCGTACGACCATCACTATTGGACTGGTCAATGGGATCATAGAAAACAGTTTTGCCATGGCCCCATGCGGCGCTTTCAGCGCCACCGTTTGCGCTATCACAAACCCAAACACCAACGGCAAAGTCACGGGCATCATGAATTGTTGCACATCCGACTCCTGATTCACCGCCGACCCAATGGCCGCAAAAATGCTCGAATACAACAAATAGCCGCCCACAAAAAACAACAAAAACACTGCGATGATTTCTACATAGGGCAGATTGCTGAGCGGCTCCGTAAACTCCGCCGCCAAATCCCGCGCCCCCTGAGAACCCGATGCCGACACCTGAACACCCTCGCCCCCCATCGCACCCACCGTGGCCATCCCCGTTCTAGCCTCAATCCCCTTCTGAATGGCCTCTTGGGTCGACATACCACCGCCCGAGTTTAAAAACATCGCGCTGATCCCCATCACCAAACCCACCGCCAACACAATCCAAGCCAAAAATTGGGTAAGTCCCACCGCCGCAACCCCGAAAATCTTGCCCATCATCAAATGAAAGGGCTTTACCGAACTCACAATCACCTCCACAATCCGATTGGTCTTCTCCTCCATCGCAGAACGCATCACCATCGAACCATAAACAAATATGAAAATGTAAATCATGAACGCCAACGCAAACCCAATTCCGCTCTTCAGCGTGCTCGAACTCTCTTGCACATCCCCGCTGTTGCTCACCTCCTTGGTCAAAATATCACAACTCGCCTGAGCGCTGTCGATCTGCGACTCCCGCAACCCCATTTTCGCAAACTGATGCTTGTTCGCCTTGCCCTTGATCCACTCCTTCAACCCCTCCATCTCCACCAAAGACGGAGTTTCAGAAGTATAGTAAGTGGCTGAGTCAATGGCCCGCGTGTCGAGATCCTCCACCTTCAACCACCCAAAAACCGCCCCACTTTTCACATCCGCGATGGCCGAATCCTCACTGCTCGGCGCAGGCAAAAACACGTAATTCGCCGGCGGATTGTTGCTCAGCATCAACGACGGATTGTAATCGGTCAAATACACCGTTTTGGTGCGATTGTCCTCCCCCGTCTCCGTGGCGATATAAATCGTAGCCGCGTAAAAACCCACCATCAGCAAAGGCGCCAAAAAGGTCATGATGATGAAGGTTTTGTTCTTCACCCGGGTCAAGTATTCGCGCTTGAAAACGACAAAAATGTTTCTCATGGTTGCTCTCTTTTCCTATTGATTATTCTTTTCGATGGGCGATTTACAGGGCGATCGCCGCGCCACCTTTCGACACTGTTTCTACAAAAATCTCATGAATGCTGGGGATGTGCTCTGAATAATGCACCAACCCGCCCTTCGCCACCGCTGCCGATAGCAAATCCGCGGCACTAAATCCTTCGTTGGTTTGGAAGCGATAAATCACTTTGCCATCGCTGTGATGCGCCACAGAATGAGGCACTACACCATTGACAGACCAATCCACTTCGCTGTGGAAACCCACTTCAAACAAACCCGTAAAATGGTTTCGGCGAATATCACTCACACTGCCATCGAGCACCTTTTCCCCTTGGTGTATGATCGCCAAATGATCGCACAAACTCTCTACATTGTCCATCCGATGCGTCGAAAATATCACACTGGTACCACCCGCTTTCAATTCCAAAATCAAATCTTTGATTAAGTCGGCATTCACTGGATCAAATCCACTGAAGGGCTCATCCAAAATCAACAACTTGGGGCTGTGCAACACGCAAGAAACAAATTGAACCTTTTGGGCCATTCCCTTGCTGATCTCCTCCACTTTTTTTCTGGCCCAGTCCATCATCTCCAACCGCTTGAGCCAATGTTTCACCGCCGCTTGGGCATCTCGGGTCGATAGTCCACGCAACTCGGCGAAAAACAGCAATTGTTCGGCCACCGTCATCTTTTTGTACAATCCCCGCTCTTCAGGCATGTAGCCCATTTGATGGGCATGGGTCTCCTTGAGCGATTCCCCACAAAACAAAATGCTTCCCGAATCGGGCTGGGTGATGGTCGATAGCATGCGAATCAGGGTGGTTTTCCCCGCACCGTTCGGACCCAATAGTCCGTAAATGCTGCCTTCTGCTACTTTGAGCGAAATGTTTTTGGATACGCGCTGTTCGCCAAAGGTCTTACAGACTTCGATGGCCTCAATAACCGAACTCATTGAAACAAAATTAGGGATACTTGGGATACAATTTGGCGGGAAGAGGGTCATTCGCTGGAAATCGCGAACTAATCGATAAGTGATAAATTCTTGTTACGCTTCAGCCGAAAGTGCTACACCCACAGCACCAATGGCACAACGCAGAATCCATAAGCCTAAAGCCGAACAAAGGTACCCAAAGGCAATGCATTGCCTCCTTGGTCTTGCAGATAAAGCTCCCCGCTGTTCATTTGTCCCACATTGTGGGTAGACACATGCTTTTTCACCAGGTTTTCAGCCACCATGGCGCTAAAGCCCATGCTGTAGAGGTTCAAAAGCATAAATCCTTGGGGATCGAGCAACTGTCCGCACAACTGCATCAATTCATTGAGTTGCTTTTCAAGCAACCATTTCTCTCCATCGGGGCCCCGGCCGTAGGCCGGGGGATCCAGCAAGATCCCATGATAGGTCCTCCCCCTGCGCACCTCGCGCTGCACAAACTTAAACGCATCCTCCACCACCCACCGAATGCCATCCAATCCGCTCTCCTCCATATTCTCGCGACTCCAAGACACCACCTGCTTAACACTATCCACATGGGTTACCTCCGCCCCCGCAGCACAAGCCGCCAGCGACGCACCCCCCGTATAGGCAAACAAATTCAATACCCTCGGACGCTCACCCGCCTTCAACGCCTTTATCTTGTCGTAAATCCAGTCCCAATTCGCCGCCTGCTCCGGGAATAAGCCCACGTGCTTGAACGACGTTAATCCAAGCCGAAACTTCAATGCCAATCCGCCCTGCTGGTATTGAATCCACCAGCGATCAGCCATGCCCGGCTTCAAATACCACTGCCCCTTCTCCGCGTCCGCACCCGCCGCCTTCACAAAACTCGCATGTGCCAACTTTTGCCACTCCTTCTCCCCCAACCGCTTATCCCAAATGGCCTGTGGCTCTGGCCTGCGCAATATCCACTTCCCAAATCGCTCCAACTTCTCAAATCCGCCCACATCAATCAGTTCGTAGTCTTTCCAGGCGGTTGGACAAATTCGCTGCGTCATAATAAATTCAATTGTGGAGACCCATCTCCGCCCAAAATCACCGTGCCATCGCCACCCTCAGTGCCCTCTCCGGCCTCGCCATCGTCGTTGCCCTCATCCAAATCATCGTCCATCTCCTCGGCGTACTCAGAAGCGATCGTCTTGCGCTCCACCACCACCGGCGGCTCACCCACTTTTTCACTCTTCAACACCACCTTCTTCACTCTGTCCTGGCTCAACCGATTGCCCAACACCTTCCAACCTTTCACATCCATGAAATCATCGAGAACAATCATCTCCACCACCTTATCACCGCTCTTTTTCTCCGCGGTTATCTCTACCTGCGCCATCAAACTGGTCGAAGCTACCGTCAATTCAGACCCCTTCTCCTCCCCAATGAATGGGAACTTCTTACCCATCGTCAACGTCTCAATCAAGAAACGCTTCACGTAATGCAACTTCGACTTGCCCTCCAAGTAAATCACCTGGATGACCTGTTCAGCAAAATACTTCTGTATTAAATACACCGTATCCGGTTCGAAGCGGTTGATCAATTCGTAGTTCGACAGCTCATAATGACCATCCTTATAAATCACCAACACCTTGTCATCGCCCTCAAATTCTCCCAAAAACTGTCCTTTGGCATCGCCATTCAACCTGCCAGTCATATCGTCCCACCAAATCTTCACACCACCCAACGTTGATCCGCCCTTCTCCTTCAATTCCACCCGCTTGATGGGGTATTTGGTAATCTGATTGCCCCGGGCACTCTTGCCTTTGATCGCCAATTTAGAAAAATCGTATTCGATGCTCTTGATGCGGGCATTGGCCATCGCGCTCAAATGCAACGTCACTTTCTCCGCCTCACCATTGGGGTTGGCCGAAAAATACAAAATGTTCGACTTTGGATGATCGCTCGAGAACACATACTCCTTGGCCCGAATCAGCCCGGTTGCGTTAAATCGCTTGGCCATCACTTTCTTGGCTTCCCCATCCCAATAAACCACATTGTAGGTGGTGCGCTCATCGTTCTTGCGCCAAACATCCACTTGAATCAAATCCTTACCGTAAAACTGCTTGTCGGTCACTTTCGCGATGCTATATTTCCCGTCTTCCCGGAAAGCAATGATGTCGTCGATGTCCGAACAATCACAAATAAACTGCTCCTTCTTCAAGCTGGTGCCCACAAACCCCTCTTTCAAGTTGGCATACAACTTCACGTTTGCCACCGCCACCACATTGGCTTCGATGGTATCAAATGCCCGAATCTCCGTTTTGCGCTCTTTGCCCGCACCAAACTTCTTGATCAATCGCTTGTAATAGTCAACGGCATAGTCAACCAGATTTTCCAGGTGATTCTTCACCTCGGCGATATCGTCTTCCAATCCCTTGATGTATTCGTCGGCCTTGAAACTATCAAACTTCGAAATCCGCTTGATTTTGATTTCTGTTAACCGCACGATGTCTTCCTGCACGATTTCTCGGCGGAACAACCCCTTGTATGGCTCCAATCCTTTGTCGATGGCCGTCAATACCGCATCCCACGTTTCGCACTCTTCAATGTCGCGGTAGATTCTCTTTTCAATGAAAATTTTCTCAAGCGATGAAAAATGCCATTTGTTTTCCAGTTCGCCCAACTCAATTTCCAACTCTTGTCGTAGCAAGTCCAGGGTATTCTGGGTGCAAGCCCGCAAGATATCATTGACACCCATAAACTTGGGCCTATCCTCGTGGATGACACACGCCAAAGGCGATATACTCACTTCGCAATCGGTGAAGGCATACAAGGCATTGATGGCCAAATCCGGACTGATGCCCGGCGCCAATTGCACTTCAATTTCTACATCCTTCGCCGTATTGTCGATGACTTTTTTTACTTTGATTTTTCCGTTGTCGCTCGCTTTGATGATGCTTTCAATCAACGACCCCGTGGTGGTTCCGAAGGGAATTTCTTTGATCAACAAGGTAGACTTGTCTCTCTCCTCGATTTTCGAGCGAACCCGAATCCTCGACCCTTTGCGGCCCTCGTTGTACATCGAAAAATCGGCGTATCCACCCGTGGGAAAATCGGGCAATAAATTGATTTTCTTGCCACGCAATACATCGATGCTGGCCTCACACAACTCCAAGAAATTGTGGGGCATGATCTTGGTACTCAAACCCACCGCAATCCCCTCAACACCTTGCGCCAACAACAATGGAAACTTCATGGGCAAGGTCACTGGCTCGCGCTTTCTACCGTCGTAGCTCAACTGCCAATTGGTGGTCTTTTCATTGAAAGCCACTTCTTTGGCAAAGGCACTCAAGCGCGCTTCAATGTATCGCGGTGCCGCAGCACTGTCGCCCGTTCTGATGTCTCCCCAGTTACCTTGGGTATCGATCAGCAATTCCTTCTGGCCCAAGTTCACCAGGGCATCGCCGATGGCAGCATCGCCATGGGGATGATACGCCATGGTAGAACCGATGATGTTGGCCACCTTGTTGTAGCGACCGTCATCCATTTCGTACATGGCATGCAAAATCCTGCGCTGTACAGGCTTCAAACCATCTTCCAACGCCGGAATGGCGCGCTCCAAAATCACGTAACTGGCATACTCCACAAACCAGTCTTTATACATCCCGCCTACCGCCCGAACCTCGCCGAGGCTAGCACCCGTGGGAGATTGTTCTGATTCATCTTGGGTTGATTCCAGTTCTTCTTCGTGGTCCATGTTGCAATTTCAAATCAAGCCATTTCCGCCCATTAAAACCAAACAGTTTATTCACATTCAATGGGTTCGTCGCCATTGTCTATCCATCGGTCGTTTTGATACGATTCCTCCCCGGGCACACTATGACAAACTGTCAGTTTTGTTGTATCTTTGTAAAAGTAGCGAAAGCATGGATACACACCTCATCAAACAGCGGTTCGGCATTATTGGACATTCGCCCTTGTTGACCACAGCCCTTGAAACAGCCGTAAAGGTGGCTCCCACAGACATGAACGTGTTGATTTTGGGAGAAAGCGGCGTGGGTAAAGAGAGTTTCAGCAAAATCATTCACCACATGAGCGCCCGCAAACATGCCCCTTTCATTGCGGTTAACTGCGGCGCGATTCCCGAAGGAACCATCGACTCCGAATTGTTCGGCCATGAAAAAGGTGCCTTCACCGGTGCCACCGACAAACGCAAAGGCTATTTTGAAACGGTTTCCGGCGGTACCATCTTCCTCGATGAAGTGGGAGAATTGCCCTTGAGCACCCAAGCCCGATTGCTGCGCATTCTGGAAAATGGGGAATTTATCAAAGTCGGTAGCTCAGCCGTGCAAAAAACCGATGTGCGTGTGGTTGCAGCCACCAACCGCGACCTACTGGAAAGAGCCCGCATGGGTAAGTTTAGGGAGGATTTATACTATCGCCTCGCCACCGTTCCCATCCGGGTGCCCAAACTCAGCGAACGACGTGAAGACATTTACTTGCTGTTCAGAAAATTCGCCTCAGACTTCGCCGAAACCCACCACAGCCAATTGCTCGAACTCACAGAAGACGCACAGCAACTCCTGGTCAATTACCCCTGGCCAGGAAATGTGCGTCAGTTGAAAAATGTCACCGAACAAATCTGCGTGCTCGAAAACGGCCCTACCGTAAATGCACTCACCCTCTCAAAATACATCCCCCACGTAGAACCACCCTTACCCATGTTGTTGGGCAAAATGGAGGGCACCGAAGGAATGAGCGAAAGGGATATTTTCTACAAGGTGCTGATCGACATGAAACGCGATGTGAACGACCTAAAAAAAGTGGTTTTTGGACTGCTCGAAGGCAACCTCGACGCGCGAAATGCGGCCACAACCATGCAAAATGCCGTTGTGCCAGTTCCGGTAAACAATACACCCGTGCCCACCACCAATTTGGGATCTTATAACGACCCATCCAACTTGGGAAACATGCCCAACAACAACATCGCCAACCAACCCATCATCCTGCAATCGCATGACGATGACGATGATGATTTCCAAGAGGCCATCTCGTATCCATCGGTTGGAGAAACCTTGAGTTTGGAAGCGCAAGAAATTGAGATGATCAAAAAAGCCCTGGCTAAAAACTTGGGAAAACGCAAAAAAGCCGCGGATGAATTGGGCATATCGGAACGAACTTTGTACAGAAAAATCAAACAATACGAACTTGAATAAGTGGCAAGACACACCCATACATGAAACCTTTCACCATCCATAGAACCCACGAAAACTCCCAGACCGTGAAAGCACAAACGCGGTCAACGGGTGGTGGTCGAAAATTCATGGCGACATTCCTGTTCTTCCCCCTGCTTCTGCTGATGGGTGGATGCACGCCTTTTTGGAAATTTTACGACTTCAAAGGCGCCGCCATTCCCGCCGATATTCAAACCTTCTCGGTAGATTTTTTTAGCAACGAAGCCGCCATCGTGAATCCTCAACTCAGCATGAGCTTCACCGAAAAGTTAAAGACCAAATTTCAAAGCGAAACCCGACTATCGCTCACCAATGCCGATGGCGACTACAAATTTGGTGGCTCAATTGTGGAATATTCCATCACGCCAGCGGCGCTGAATGCCGATGTTGGAACAGCGCAAAACCAGTTCAACATCAAAGTGCGGGTGGAATTTGTCTGCGAAAAATACCCAGAAAAAAGCTTCGCCCGCGATTTCTCCTTTTTCAAGATCTTTGATGCCAGCGCCACCTTCGAAAGTGTGGAAGAATCGCTGTCTACCGAAATCCAAAATCAAATCGTACAACAAATCTTTGCCGCCGTGGCCCTCGACTGGTGAACCCACAGAAACTCAGACATATCGTCAACAGCCCCTCAGACATCGATGCCACCACTGCGGTGGAACTCGAGCAGCTAACCGTGAAATTTCCATGGTTCAGTACGCCGTTTGTTTTGTTGGCACTTTACCACGAAGCACAATCCGATTATCGCTCAGAACAAAGCACCAAACACGCGGCCATGCGCATCAGTCACCGCGACTGGCTTTATCACGCGCTGCATCCGAGCAAAGAAACCACAACCCCAGAGATTTCAGCCGCCCCGGATATTTCAATTGCCCCTGAGGTTTCAGCCACACCTGAAGTGTCCATAGCTGCGGAATTCACCCCTGAAATCGTATCAGAAATCACCCAAGAAACTCCGGCCGTGGAAGCAGCCCTGCTTGTTGCGGAAACCGCAACAACAGCGCCGAGTAATCCCATTGCAAATTACAAACCATCGTTTGAACCCTATATCGAACCGGAAATCACCCCGCAGCCGGAAATCACCTACGACTTGGCAACAGCCATGGGTACCACCCTGCGGTTCGAACCCATCGTTGACGAGCCTTGGTTGGCGGGAAAATCACTGCCCAAAGTGTATGACCTGGAGGAATTCCTCAAATCCGGACTCATCCAAACCGAAGAAATACCGGCTTCAACCCCTACCGGGTCGTTTGCGCCAGAACCGGCAACTGACCCCAAAAATACCAAAATCCAGGATGGCGAAACAAAACTGGTAGACCCCGCATCGACCCGTGTAACCCCGGCAGAACCCAACGAACCCAAAAGCTTTTTCGACTGGCTGAATGGCGACACCGACGCAAAAACTACGGGTAGCCAGCACAAACCCGCCGATACCGAAGCCCTGATCAACAAATTCATCGAGGAACGTCCGAGAATTAGCCAACCCAAACGCGAATTTTACAGTCCGGAACGCGCAATGAAACGCAGCGAGCAGTTTTCTACCAGCATCGTCACCGAGACCTTGGCCAACATTTTCAGGCAGCAGGGTCACTTCGAAAAAGCCATTCTATCCTACGAAAAGCTGCAGTTGAAATTCCCGGAAAAAAGTAGTTACTTTGCAGACCTTATCGAACAAATTAAAAAAGAACAAAACCAATGAATTGGATATTAATCATCGGAATTATTGCAGCCACATTGTTGATGTTGGTTATTTTGGTACAAAACCCAAAAGGGGGCGGATTGGCTTCAAACTTCTCTCAAGGTAACCAAATCTTTGGCGTAGAGAAAACCACCAACGTAGTGGAGAAAATCACTTGGGGTGGTGCATTGTTGTTGGTAGTCATTTCATTGATCGCCGCATCATACAACAGCGAAAAAACCAAAGCACCTTCGCGTGCTAAAGCAAATACTGAGCAAGGAGAGGCATTGCCAGACGTGAAAGCGGGCAAGTAATTGTTTGTTATTCCAATTTTGTGTTGATGATACGCCCCGGCCCCGCCGGGGCGTATTTTTTACCCCCGTTCAGTAAAAATCGATGTCGCCGCTTTATCGGGCTTAGCATAACTCAATCGACCCAACCAACGGCTAGCCACATAACCGTCTAAGCCGATACTTCCCACAGTACCTGCCGCTACCAAATCCACCGATCCATCGTCAAACAAGAGCGATTCCGGCAATTCCACGTACACCACTTTACCTACCACCACCAACGTATCGTTGCAAGCCACCCGATGGTATTCCTGCAGCGTCAATCCCACTTTGATCGCGCTCTCCCCTACAAACGGTGCAAGCATACCTTCACGGTACAGCGGAGACAACCCCACCATTTCAAATTCACTCTGAGATTTTTCGTATCTAGCCGAGGTCTGATGGGCCTTGGCGTAAAAGTCTTCCCCCACCGCGTTGAGCGTATAGCTCCCTGTCGCCAAAATATTCTGCCAAGTATGGCGGTCTACGCTATCCGGACGCACAACCATCCCCAAATAAGGCGGATTGGCACCCACATGAAAGATGCTATTAAAAATGGCCAAATTCTCTTGTCCCTCCACACCCCGCGTCCCCACCAATTGCAGGGCTTTAATCCCAGGCATCGAGTTGATGAGTTGCGTGCGATATCGCTTGTCGAGTTGGGCAAAATCTTCGCCGCGATATACTCTTGTCTTGTTTTGGTTTGTCATGGTTAACGCAGGCTACCCAATCCTCCGTCGATCGACACAATCTGTCCAGTCATCCAATCGCTGCCCTCACCCAATAAAAATTCCACCGCCGCGGCGATGTCTTTCGGCTCCCCCACACGCTGAAGGGGATGACGTTTCCCGCTGGCTTCTATTTTTTCGGGGGTCGATAGCAGTCGGCCCGCCAATTCCGTATTCACCAAACTTGGGGCGATGGCATTCACGCGAATCTGAGGCGCCCACTCGGCAGCCAAACTGCGCGTAAGTCCTTCTATAGCGCCTTTGGCCACGGCGATGCTGGCATGGAAGCTCATCCCGGATTGAACGGCCACAGTACTAAACAGCACAACCGATGCTTTACCGGCGGTTTTCATGGCGGGGAGACAGGCTTGCAGGGCTTTCACAGCACCCATCGCATTGAGTTCAAAATCGGCCCGAAATTCTTCGAGCTTTAATCCGCGAAAGGGCTTGAGGTTGATACTTCCCGGTGCGTACACCACACCATCGATGGTGTCGGGCAAACCCGCGATGGATTCATCGGACAAGGCATCCCAAATGATGGATTGCGCACCCAGGGGCGCTTCCCCACTGCGCGATACAACCCAGATTGAATGTCCTTCATTCATCAGCCGATCTACCACGGCGGCGCCGATGCCGCGACTCCCACCGAAAACAACGTAATTCATATCGTGAGAAACAAAGGAAATCGGGATAGGTTTTGGGCGTTTCGAGTTGCACAAAACACAAATGCAAATATATTTATATTATATATCGCTTTTGTATATCTTTGTATTATATCTAATTTCGGAGGACCAAAACATGAAATCGTACAAAGAACTCAATAAACCAGACATTGTCATGATCTCCTTAAAACTACCTCGTTACCTACTATCAGAAATTGACCGACTGTCTGATGGCCTATCCCTCTCGCGCAACAAATTCATCGTAGAAACACTATATGCTCACACCAAAAGCATCATTGAAAATCAAACCCGCCTTCAATTGGTCAATGAAGCCGCAGTCATTTATAACAGCTCCCGCGAAGCCATGGCAGATTTTGACGCCATTGACGAATTAATGGAAGATTAATCATGGTCACCAAGCCTTTTGAAATCTACCTGGCCAACCTCAACCCCAAAAAAGGACATGAGGTCGGCAAAACCCGCCCCGTGGTTGTGGTGCACAGCGAATTGATTCAAGGAATCCTATCAACCAGCGTCGTTTGTCCACTAACCACCCAATTATCATCCGCCACCCTGCTCCGCGTTCACCTCCCCCTGAGCGAATCCCAAACAACCGGACTCACAGAACCAAGCGACGTTATCGTGGATCAAATCCGAAGCATCGACAATCAACGACTCATCAAAAAATTGGGCGAATTACCCAGCTCACAAGCAGAGCAACTTAAAAAAAGCCTTCAGACCATTTTGGCCGTTTAGCAAATCACTCGCCATGCAAACGGCTGTACAAATCCAGTCCGTGTTGCTTGGCGGTTTCTTTGGCAATTTCATAACCCGCATCCGCATGTCGCACCACACCCATACCTGGGTCGTTGTGCAACACCCTGCGCAAGCGCTGTTCCGCATCGTCGGTACCATCCGCCACAATCACCATCCCACTGTGGATGCTATAACCCATCCCCACGCCCCCGCCATGGTGCAAACTTACCCAACTCGCGCCACCCGCCACGTTCACAAATGCGTTCAAAATTGGCCAATCGGCCACCGCATCCGAACCATCCATCATCGCCTCAGTCTCGCGGTTTGGCGAGGCCACTGAACCCGTATCCAAATGGTCGCGACCTATCACAATCGGAGCCTTCACCGCCCCCGTCCTTACCAACTCGTTGAATGCCAAAGCTGCCTTCTGGCGTTCGCCCTGACCCAACCAACAAATGCGGGCCGGCAACCCCTGAAACTCAATGCGCTCCTGCGCCATCCCTATCCAACGCTTCAAACTCTCGTTCTCTGGGAACAATTCCAAAATCTTGCGATCCGTTACGTAAATATCCTCGGGATCTCCACTCAAAGCCACCCATCGGAAAGGCCCTTTGCCCTGACAAAACAATGGACGAATGTAGGCCGGTACAAATCCTGGAAAATCAAACGCGTTCTTCAACCCCTTCTCCAACGCCCTGCCCCGCAAATTGTTGCCGTAATCGAAGGTAATGCTGCCCATCTTCTGCAATTCCAACATCAACTCCACATGCTGCACCATGGTCTTATAACTCAACTCCGTGTATTTCTCTGGATCCGTTTTGCGCAATTTATCCGCCGCCTCCACATCCATATCTGTAGGATAATACCCAACCAATGGGTCATGAGCACTGGTTTGGTCAGTGAGGGTATCCGGCACAACACCGCGTGCGATGAGGCGCGACAGCAATTCAACAGCATTACACAACACCCCGATGCTTACCGCATCTCCACGCTCTTTCGCGGCCAAAGCCATGTCTATCCCTTGGTCAATGTCGCGGGCCATCAAATCCAAATAACCGGTTTCCAACCGCTTGCGGATGCGCCACTCCTCTACCTCCGCCACCAACGCCACACCCTCGTTCATGGTAATGGCCAACGGCTGCGCTCCACCCATACCCCCCAATCCAGCCGTAACATTCAACGTACCCTTCAATGTACCCCCAAAATGTTGGTTGGCACACTCCGCATACGTTTCGTAAGTTCCTTGAACAATCCCCTGCGAACCAATGTAAATCCAACTGCCCGCAGTCATCTGACCGTACATCATCAGACCTTTCGACTCCAATTCACGGAAATGATCCCAGTTGGCCCAATTTGGCACCAGCTGCGAATTGCTTATCAATACTCGGGGCGCGTCTTTGTGGGTAGGCAAAATTGCCACTGGCTTTCCGCTCTGAACCATCAAAGTTTCATCGTCGTTGAGGTCGAGCAGGGCGCGACAAATATCATCAAAAGCAGGCCAGTTACGGGCGGCTTTTCCCAATCCACCATAGACAATCAGGTCTTCCGGACGTTCAGCCACATCGGGATCCAAGTTGTTGTGCAACATGCGGTATGCCGCCTCCTGAACCCAACCTTTACAATTCAATTTGCTGCCCGTGGGCGCCTTCAATACCCGTGATTTGCCTGTGAATTCGCTCATACTTAGAAAAGTACAAAGTTAATCAATAGTTGTTTGTGAAACCTCAAAACTTCATGGTCAACTGTATGCGTTTTCGCGCGCGATCCACTTCCAATACACGCACTTTTACCCGCAGCGACAATGACACGCCTTCGGCCGGAACATTACCTGCCCCTGTTGTACACCTTAGGTGCACGACTGCCCAACGAAACCCCTAAGTATTTTAACAACCAGTGTGTGATGGGATCGCTGGCCATGACCTCCTTTATTTTGGGAGATTCCTAGTCGCTCGCTTGGTAAACACCGAGGCAGGAACCGACAATCCCAACTGCAATTGTTTTCGGGGTATTAAAAACCAGTTATACGGTGCCAATCCCAAAATCGAGTAACCCATATAAACCGATGCCCCCCCCTTAATCCGATACCCCACCGCTGTGCCCATCTGCAACGCCAAATAATTGTAACCCGCCAAGGGCACGCGATGAAACTCCCCATCCTTTAACTTGTAGGTAGGATTGTTCAAAAACGTACGACTGTATCCCGCACCCAAGGTCAACGAATAATTCCAATGCTTTCGGGCTTGATACTTCCACTGCGTATTGCCGAGCACATAAATATTTCGATGCAAACTGGGATGAGAATAATATCCCAACTCCATGCCGATGCTACGACTGCGCACTTTGGCCATGTAATTTTTCCGCGGAAAACTCACCGTTTTCAACTTGCAGGGGTTGTCGAACCGAACATGAAACCCTTTCGACTCATTCGACAACATAAATCCACTTGCCACCGTACCTCGCGATGAAACCGGGCTCATCAACTTCCCCCATCGAAATGGGAACAACCCTTGGGTATCGTGATGGGGATTCCACGACAGCGTTTCGCGCATCTTCTGCTTCCGAGGCAGTGGCGACGGTTTTAAAACCATCGCTTGATTGTCGCCCGCAAATACTTGCGTCGTATCCAAGCTGGCAGTCAATGGAGCGCCGATCGTCCCCAAGGCAATCAGCATCAACCCTTTTTGTAACAATCCGTTTCTCATCAATTTCATCTTCCCAAAATCAATGTTTAATTACCCAATCCAACACACTTTCCCAAAACAATACGGGCTCATTCATCATGGGCGAATGACCAGAATGCTCAAAGTATTGAACTGTTTTGTCCTGACTGCCAATTTTCCCATTCAAATCATCGCACAATGGTGGGGGACACACAAAATCAAACCTACCCCACAACAGCAAAGCCGGCACCTGAATCCGCCCCAAATATGTGTCCGGATCGGTATCGTACGTTGGCGAATCCACCCGCAACAGGGCAGTAATCAACTGATTAATAGCGTTGTTTCTATAGGCCGAGGACCGCTCTTTATTGTAACTCTCTGAGGGCGCGAAAACGGAATCCATCAGTGCCTCCGCTTCATGGGCATACCCATTCATCTTCACCGAAACCTCATAGCCATCAGACACATTGTGGGCATTGCAGTAATCCAACACCTCTGTCCAGTGCGCCACATTGCGATTCGCCCCTATTTCCAGGGCTGCCCGCTTCGCCAACATATCCTCCGTGAGGGAATCATTCAATGGGTAATTGTGGGCACCATCCACCTGAATCCATCCCGAAATCCATTGTTGATTGTCGGCATCACCCAAAAAATAAGGCGTCAAAAAACCACCCCAACTGTGCCCCATTAAATAGATCTTCAAATCGGCCCCGTATTTCGTCCGCAAGAATTTCACCACCGTCAGCAAATCCTCGCGGTAATCTGCTAGGCCACTGGCTCCCGCATTGCCTTGGGAGTTTCCACCAAACCGTTGATCCCAATAACCCACAGCCATGTTGGGCTCAATCACGGCTTTAATCATCGAATCGCGGTAATCCAGACTGTTCCCACCCGGACCGCCATGTACAATTAGCAGCAATTTCCTGCTCCCGATGTCACCCGCCACTTTCAAAAACAGCGACTGATTTTTCTGTTTGATAAACACATCGTCGTTGACCATCCCGTCGGTAACGACCTCCATTTTACAGCCGCTAACGAAAGGCATCGCTAGCAATGCGAGCAAGCAATAGCCGCTTATTTTAGAAAATTTAGGCATCAAAAAAGACCCAACCCTGTGACTCAGTCCCGTGTACATACAACAAATTTACCCAATTCACAGCGTTACACTGTCGGTCAATTACATATTCCGACGATACTGTCCACCTACCGAGAACAACGCCTCCGTGATTTCACCCAACGTGCACACCTTACAGGCTTCCATCAACTCCGCAAAAAGGTTCTCGTTGGCAATGGCTTTCTCCTGCAAACGCAGCAACAAGGCATTGCGCTTATCACCAAAGAACGCGTGCTGATTGGCTACCTTCTGAATTTGGAATTGCTTCTCCTCATCGGTACTGCGAATCACCTCACCCGGCAACACCGTGGGAGACCCTTTGGAACTCAGGAAAGTATTCACCCCAATGATCGGAAACTCACCGGTATGCTTCAACGTTTCATAGTACAAACTCTCTTCCTGGATTTTTCCGCGTTGATACATCGTTTCCATCGCCCCCAACACGCCGCCGCGCTCGGTAATGCGATCAAACTCAGACAACACCGCTTCTTCCACCAAATCCGTGAGCTCCTCTATGATGAAGCTTCCTTGCAAAGGATTCTCATTCTTCGCCAATCCCAACTCCCGGTTGATGATCAACTGAATGGCCATCGCCCTGCGCACACTCTCCTCCGTAGGTGTTGTAATGGCCTCGTCGTAAGCATTGGTGTGCAAACTGTTGCAGTTGTCGTAAATCGCATACAGCGCCTGCAAAGTGGTTCTGATGTCGTTGAAATCAATCTCCTGGGCGTGCAAACTGCGTCCGCTAGTCTGTATATGATACTTCAACATCTGAGAACGCGCATTCCCGCCGTATTTCAACTTCATGGCCTTGGCCCAGATTCTGCGCGCCACCCTACCGATGACCGCGTATTCAGGGTCGATCCCGTTGCTAAAGAAAAAGCTCAGGTTCGGTGCAAAATCATCGATGTGCATGCCCCTACTCAAGTAGTATTCAACGTAAGTAAATCCGTTGCTCAACGTAAAAGCCAACTGAGTAATGGGGTTGGCTCCCGCCTCGGCAATGTGGTATCCGCTGATACTCACACTGTAAAAATTCCTCACCTTATTGGCGATGAAATAATGCTGTACATCACCCATCAAACGCAACGCAAATTCGGTACTGAAAATACACGTATTCTGCGCTTGGTCTTCCTTCAAAATATCGGCCTGAACCGTTCCGCGAACCTGACTCAAGGTCCACGCTTTGATCTCTTCGTACTTGGCCTTCTCCAACACATCCTCGCCCGTTACTCCCAGTAACATCAGCCCCAACCCATCATTACCCTCAGGCAAAGGACCATTGTACCTGGGTCGCGCCAACCCCTTTTCCGCATACATGGCATCAATTTTCGCATTCACCGAATCTTCCAAACCTTGCGACTTGATGTACAATTCACATTGCTGATCAATTGCGGCATTCATGAAGAATCCCAACAGCATCGGTGCCGGACCGTTGATGGTCATACTCACCGAAGTTATGGGATCTGCTAAATTGAAGCCCGAATACAGTTTTTTGGCATCATCCAAACAACAAATACTCACCCCGGCATTGCCAATTTTTCCATAGATATCAGGACGTGTATGGGGATCCCGTCCGTACAAAGTAACACTGTCGAACGCCGTACTTAACCGCTTGGCAGGCATACCCAAACTCACGTAATGAAACCGCTTGTTGGTTCGCTCCGGTCCACCTTCCCCAGCAAACATGCGGGTTGGATCCTCACCCTCGCGCTTAAACGGATAAATCCCTGCGGTGTAAGGAAACTCGCCCGGCACGTTTTCTTGCAACTGCCAATGCAGCAAATCACCCCAAGCTTCATAACGGGGCGTGCTTATTTTTGGCACCTGGGTATGACTCAAACTCTCGGTATGGGTGGCCATCCGAAGTTCTTTGTCGCGCACCTTGAATACGTAGTCTGGCGCTTTGTACAAGGCCCGAACCCCGCTCCAACCTTCCACCAAAGCCTTGTTCTTCGGGTTTAATTCCGCCGACACTTTGGCCAATTCGGCTTCCAACTGCGACGTCAAATCCACAGCGGCACCGTTCTCTTTCAATTGTTGAATCGACTCCGTCAAGGCATACATTCGCTGGGCGATTTTTCGCTGCGCACGCGCCTGTTCATCGTATTGGCGGTTGTTCTCCGCGATTTCACTCAAATAACGATTTCTGTGTGGGGGAATGATGAAGATTTTTTCGCTCATCTCAGCGCCCGAGGCGTACTGACTTCCCAAAGCGGCCCCAGTTTTCTGGGCGATGGTATCCATCAACCTCCGGTACAAACTGTTCATACCAGGGTCATTAAACTGCGACGCGATTGTGCCAAATACCGGCATCAAATCAACCTCAGTTTCGAACAATTTATGGTTGCGCTGGAATTGCTTCCGTACATCGCGCAACGCATCCAAAGCACCGCGTTTGTCGAACTTGTTCAATGCAACCACATCCGCATAATCAAGCATGTCGATCTTCTCCAACTGCGTGGCCGCACCATATTCTGGCGTCATCACATACAAAGCCAAATCACTGTGCTCGGTAATCATTGTATCGCTCTGACCAATTCCGCTGGTTTCTACCACAATCAAATCATACCCCGCCACTTTCAAAATACTTACCGCATCGTCTACGTGTGAACTCAACGCCAAATTGGCTTGACGTGTAGCCATCGAACGCATGTACACACGGTCGTGGTTGATACTATTCATGCGAATACGGTCGCCCAGCAGAGCCCCTCCCGTTTTTCTTTTCGATGGGTCGATGGATATAATGGCCAACTTTTTATCTGGGAAATCGGCAAGGAACCTGCGTACCAACTCATCCACCAAGCTACTTTTCCCTGCACCACCGGTGCCAGTAATGCCCAATACCGGAGTTTTCAACCCCTTTGCTTGACTGCGTAATCCATCCAATACCACCTGATGTTGTTCGGGGTAATTTTCAGCTGCTGAAATCAACCGCGCGACGGCCCGCTTGCCTTCTACCCCCGCATTCAACAACTGTTGCTCCTGTTGCAACGCATTGCCCGTGGGATAATCAGACTGCATCACCAAATCATTGATCATGCCCTGCAATCCCATGGTACGCCCATCGTCGGGAGAATAAATCCGAGTAATGCCGTAATCCATGAGTTCTTTGATCTCCTCCGGCAAAATCACGCCGCCGCCGCCGCCAAAAATTTTGATGTGCTCCGCACCCCGTTCCTTGAGTAAATCGTACATATACTTGAAATACTCGTTGTGACCGCCCTGATAGCTGGTCATGGCGATGGCATTTGCATCCTCTTGAATGGCTGTTTCTACCACCTCCTGCACGCTGCGGTCATGACCCAAATGGATCACCTCGCAACCGGTGGATTGAATGATGCGACGCATAACGTTGATTGCGGCATCGTGACCATCGAACAAGCTGGCAGCCGTAACCACCCTCACTTTGTTCTTCGGAACATACACAGTTGTTTCCATGGATTTGGCTTTGTAGTGCAAAGGTAATCTTTGTTTACCAAACCCCCTACCCGCCCTGAAGCCGAACGCCCAGCCGCAAGTTAAAATACAACGCCAAAGCTCACCCAACGGGTCTATCTCATTGATATGCCATTGATTTTGAGAAATATTTATCCAATTCTTGGGGGTGGTAGACCCTTATTGTGTTTGTGGCTCTGATTCCTTTAAAATGAAAAACAACAACCCTGTTTACATCCTGATAGCCCTTATGGCACTGGCGTTGGGCAGTTGTCAAGACAATACCATCACACCGGTAAGCGCCCAAGACAAAATCAGTTCCTTGGTGGTGCAAGCCGAATCCGAAACCAAACAAATCCAGAGCAGCATCGACCTTACAGCCAAATCCATCAGCATCGAAAATTTGGCCTTGAGTCCTGATTATTTTGTTGATGAACACCACCTCTACGACAATTCAACCCTGGATACAAACAACAACAAAGAACCTTGGCGAAAAGAATGCAACAATGCATTTCTCAAACAATTGGGATTCGCTCAGTGCCTGAAAAACTTGTCATTAGCAGAAGAACAAATCAACAAAATTGAAGATGCCCTAGAAACCTATGGCAATCATCAAAAACCCATTCTTAGCGATGAATTTCATCATTTCGTCGACCTAAAATCTCGCTACAACGACCAGATCAAACTCGACATCGACTCGTTACAGCGCGGAGACATTGGGGAAACCGCGTTTCAAAACAAAATGAAACAATACCAAACTGAATTCACCACAGAATTTTCAAGGCAACGCAGCGCCAACAAAAATCTGTCTATGATGTCAGTAAATTATCGCTCCGTGTTGGAATCCTTCCAAAACATCATGAGCGAGTCGCAGTTCAAACAGTTTTACCTCTGCCACAAAAAGTAGTGTGTAGTTGTTCATGGGTTATAGTTAGCAGATAGGCCTCTTGCATAGGGGCCTTTTTGTTTTACTCCTCGCCAAGTTTGGGTGTGCGCGCATTTACCCAACCATAAAAATACGCCACTACCACCAGCCCTGCACCAAAAAACGGCATGGCCACCTCGCGGATGTCATCGTTAAAAAAGAATTCCCCGGTCATCCATATGGCATTGCCCAAAATCCAAAAGCTGATGGCCAAATTGTGATAAAAATCCGAAACCGTGCTCCGGTAACTTTTCCAGGTGATCCAAATCGAAAGCAAAATAGTGGGAACCGCCATCGCCATGCCTAACCCGCGATAATGCATGAGCCAAGCAAAATCCTTAAACAACCAAAACACCACATGCAAATTTTCCTTTTCTCGCAACGACTTCATATCTTCAATCAACGATTTTCAGTTACCACAAATTTCGACTCCGCCTGTCCAGTGATACCCGAAAGCTCTAAAGTGTAAAGTCCGGCCGACAACCCAGGCAAATCAACCGTCAACACAGCCTCCGCGCCCACTGCGCCTTTGCAAACTTCAGCGCCCAGGGCATTTCTAACCCGGTACAATGAATAACCATGCTGATCAGACATTCTAACCCAAAGTTTGTCGATAGCGGGATTGGGGTATACCTTGAGTGATTCAAACCGCACGGTTTTTGCCGCTGCACGATCCATAACCACTTGCTTGGTTTTGCTGCACTCACAACCCGTGGTTCTCACAACCGATTTCAATGTAACCGTATATTGACCGTCTTGCTGTAAATCATAATTCACTTTCGCGTTTACATCCTTTGAATTTTTGATACCCAACCCAGCCACGGTCCAAGTGTAATCGATGCCCGCTTGTCCGCCCGCGGCCATCAAATCATCCATGGGCTCAAGAGACAATCCATAAAAGGAGAATCCGTAATCGGGCAATGCCACAAAATCGCAAGTTCTTGGCAATTCTTGCACGGTCACGGCCTTGGTGATGGAATCTGAACAACCGTCATTCAAATTCACCACCAGGGTTACGTTGTAAGCAGTGGTTTGCTTTACGCTGTAGCGCTTTTTGGGACTTTCCACGTTCGAAGTGGTATTGTCGCCGAACTCCCATGCGTAGGTCATGCTACCCGATGCCGTGGTACTTTTATTCAAGAAGGTCAACTCATCCCCAGAGCAAACGGGGTCTGCAACAAAATCAGCCGTTGGCTGCATTAACACATCCAAAACAACGGTCAACGAATCGGCACATCCATTGTCGAGCTTCACCGAAAACTGCACTTGCTTTTTACCCAAGGAAGCCCAACTGTGGCTGGGCGAAGCGGCGGTGGATGTTTTTCCATCGCCAAAATTCCAAAGATATTGCGGAACAGCACCCGTCACAGTCGGCGTTTTATTCACAAACTGAGTGGCTGTGCGTATGCAGGCCGCATCGAAGTTCAAGGCCACTTTGGGCGACTCAAAAACGGTTACGGCGCGGGTTTGGGAATCGCGACAGCCGAATTCGGATTTCACCACCAATTTCACCGATTTGGATCCTGGGGTATTGAAAATATACTTGGGATTGGGTTCGTTGCTATTGCTATCGGGGTGATTAAAATACCATTTGCTGCCGATGTTGCCCGTGGCGATGGTGCTGTTGTTTTGAAAGGCAAATGCATCTCCATCACAGCGACCGCTTAGCACATTGAAAGCCGCTTTGGGTACTACAAATTGATACACTTTTTGGGTTTCAGTGGCTTCACAACCTGCAATGTCAGCCTTGAGCGTCACCACAAAGGTTCCAGCAGTCCTATAGTTGAGTGAAATATTGGTGGCGTTGTTGAGCACAAAACCCTTGCCATCACCAAAATCCCAATACATTTTGGCGGAAGCGGGCGTGGTTTGATTCACAAACTTCACACTTTCTCCAACACAGGCATTTTGTCGGGTAAATGCGGCCGCAGGGATGGCATTCACAACCACAACCACCGATTTTTCAAATTTGAATCCATAAGGATTGGTGGTACCACGCAATTTCACCGTATAATTTCCGGCTTTTTTGAAAATGAAATACCCGTCGACCAAGTTGGAGGTATCGTTGGGATCCCCAGTTCCGTAATCCCACCAATTTTCAACATAGCCCGATTTGTATTTGGACGTATTCACAAAATTCACCGTATCCCCAATGCACACTTTGGTTGGCACAGTAAAATCTGGCGTCACCGACGGATAAATGAATACTTGTCGCTTCAATACAGTATCACACCCATTGCTCAAATCTGAGATTTTTAGCAAAAGGGTAACCAAACTGTCTTCTAAGTTTGCATCACTGGTTTTGAATTGGACTTCAAGGTCCGCCGTAGCAGATGGTGCCGTTAATGATGCGCCGGCGAGGCTCTTACCACTCGGAGAAATCGCAGACACGCTGGCCGTCCACTTGGCGCTACCGCCCGTTCCATATTGAGAATTGCTGTACAAACGCGGCGCCTTGATATCATATATCACAGGCACATTCAACACCGTTACATCCAAAGGCTTACCCCGCTGATACACCGCATTGTTGCCCGATTGGGTCTTGGCAGAAAATTCATAATACCCACCCCCAGGTGCGGGTTTAACAAACGTTTTAAATGTTAACGTATCGTTTTTTCTGTCATCATCAAACCCCTCCACAAACAGCTGAATGACTGCATTGCCCGTAGCAGAAATTTTTAATGGCACAGTGAAACTCACTTTCAATGAGTCCTTTGGCAAAATCCTGTTACTCACCCACTGTCTCGTCACCACCCCATTCAACGTATACGCCACATAAAACTTCGTTGCCGTATCCGTGTAATTGTTCTTAACTGTAATGTCTAATTTGGCTTCGTATCCTGAACAAATCTGCGAAGCAATACTGAAGGTGGTTTTCACTGCCGCCAAATCCATAAAACTTTCCCAACTACCCCTGTCCGATTTCCCCGTGGCACGCTTGTTCCCAGTAACATCCAAACCATTACTCACCACCGTTGGCACATTGTTTTGATTTTCAAAAATGGTTGAGCGGAAATCATTTTTCGCGATGTCTACCCAGCCAGGATTGCCAAAATATTCCCCGCTGCCTGCCGTGCCGCCAGATTTGTAGTCCGACCAACTTCCATAGTAATTCGACTCCACACCCCACAGCTCACCACCCGCAAAATTCACATAGCAAGTATTGTGGTTCAGCTCCTTCATTTTGGTCGATGACCAAACATTGATGCCAAACCCAAAATCATCACCACGGATGTCCAATATGTTCCCAACAAATGTCACCTCCGATTCATCCTCCATGTAATAGCCCAGACCTACGTGGGTCGACAAACTACTTGGACGGCTGTACACCGTGTTTTGACGCACCTCCGTTTTGTACCCCGAATTGTAGTTTACCACATAAAAATTGTCGGTTTGGCTATACCCCTCATTCCGCACAATCATGTTGGAATTGAACACTACATCGTGCAAAAAAGAAAGGTAAACACCATTAAAACTGCTTTTGGTGGAGGTAGTAACATTCAACACAATCTTATTGCGGTTGATTTGCCAATCACCATCATCATTTACGCCGATACACCCCATCGCGTCACCGGATTTGTTGGAATCCAACACATTGTCCTCAATCCGATTCCAATCGTAACTCGAATTGCCACAATTGCCGAAATAAAACAAGCGAGCCATCCCACTGTTGTTACCAAACTGACAACTTCTCACCACATTACCCATCACCTGCATATCCGTTAAACTCTGCAGGTTAAACCCGTAAGAGTCCCCAGATTTCTCCGCCCACAACCGATTTAGCTCATTCTTTTTGAACAAGAAAAACTGTCCTTTTGTAATCTCCATTCCCGATACGTTGTTGTAAACCGCGATGCGTTTCATCACGTTCGATTCAATAACCACGGGGTACGTGGATTTCCCAGAAACCGCACCCGCAGCAATGCCCCAAAAGCGACTGATAAAATTGGTGGTGCCACTCGATACCGCACCGGCATAAGGCAAATCGTGAATGATATTGCTGCTAATTTGAATCGAGGCATTGGTACATGCCCCGTTTGTTATCCGCACCGCAGTCACCACCGAATCAATGGGAGCCCCGCTACCAACAGCACCCCGGCTGATGTCGTTTCCAGTCACCACCTCTCCGTTCACATACTGTAGCAAAAAGGCCGTCTTGAAAAAATTCTTGATGCTGTTTCCAGAAAAGACATTTTCTGTACCCGTACCCGCATACGTAGCCGATCCCTGTTGATCTACCACCGCGTACAAAGGTCCTGGACTATTGCTTGCCGAAGTGGTCATTACACAATTTTTAATGGTATTGCGTACACCATTGTTCGATGAACTTATGGTAAGCACATTGGTTTGCGAAGAAGCAAAAGCTACATAAGCCGACGGTGACTTGGTGGTACTTCCAATGTTCGAAAACTCAAAAGTACAGCCGCTGAAAGTGTTGTCATCGGCACCGCCCGACATCCGCACGCAGATGCCTGAGCTGGAAGTACCGCTATTGATGATGGTCAGGTTAGACACATCCACAAAATCAAGGCCGTTCAACCAAAGCACCTCATAGCTAACTGCCCCGGTGAGCTTTTTGCCGTTGCCATCGATAGAAATCTTCTTGCTCGAGGATGTAGGATTGCTGGCATTTTGCTTGAATTCAACCGCAGCTGTAACGGTGAGGTCGGACATTACCTTCACCGACACATTGCCTGAGACACCATTGCTTGCAACAGCCGCAGAAAAATCGGCCCAAGTAGCGTAGTTGGTAGCAGAGGCACTTCCACCTACGGTATAATTTCCACTCAGCTGAGCCAAACAAAGGTTTGAAAACCAAACACTAAGGACAAGAAACAATAATCTCATATCAACAAAAATAGGGACATAACTCCCAAATTGCTGACAATCTACTGTCCACTGTGGCCAAAATCAACAAAAAGCCGTTGGTTTGTAGTTGTGAGTCGGCCATTTCAAACATCCAAGGATAAAACCGCAGTCATAATCCCACCTAAGGTTGATTTACCCAAAAACGCTTCGTGTTTTTTCATGGGATCTTGCTTCGGTGAAGAAATGCATCGCAGAATTTTGGCAAAAGGGCACGCATCATTCGCCAACCCCTTTGGCGTCATTTTCCATCCCAAAGCGCTCTACAACAACTGTGCATTGATCGCTCAGGCCGCAAATCGGTCTGCGTTTGAATCCGCCTTGCGAACCACTGATTTTTATGAGCACCAAGGCATTTTTCACAGCCTTCAACATGCGAATCGGTTTCAAAACACCCAACCCGCCCAACTGCTTGAAGAGATTTACTCCATCGCCCAACAGGCCTACATCAACATTAAACAAGCCCAGCTCATTGGCATCACCCTGGGAACAGCCTGGATTTACGAGCACCTACCCACCCAACAATTTGTTGGCAATTGCCACAAACTGCCTCAGCAAGAATTTCGGAAAACGCTGAGTTTGCATGCGCAGATAAAAAACGACGTTGCAGGGCTTTTGACTGCTTTGCGACAAATAAACGACCATGCCCACCTTGTAATCACGGTAAGTCCGGTCAGACATCTTAGGGATGGGGTTCAAGAGAATTTGGCCTCAAAATCAACCTTAATTTCTGCTTTGGGCGAGTTGCTGATGGAGCAGCAAGCAAAGGTCCATTATTTCCCCGCCTACGAAATCATCCGCGAAGAGCTCAATGATTGGCAGTTTTTCGAAGCGGATAAAATGCACCCCACGGAAGAAGCCCTCGAGGTGGTATTTGACCGGTTTTACAGGGCTTTCTTTTCCACCAACGATTCCACTTTTTCCGCGGTGCTCTGATAGGCCGGTTCCACTGCAGACAATTGGTGATCAATGAATTCTGCATCCACCAAAAGGGCGTCGAGTTTCTGTTTCAGGGATTGAAACTCCTTTTTGAATTGCGCCAACTTTTCAGTTTCACTGCCGGTTCCGTAACTCCCTGCTTTCACTTGTTTTTCCAACCCTTTGATGGCGTAAAACAATTCTTCGGCCCGCAAAACCGTGTTTGTATAAGTTTCCACGATGTCGCGGTACACGCGATAAACCGCTTCATACTTCACGATTTGCGCTTGCTGTTCCTCGCTCAGAGACGAGGAAGAAGCAAACTTCAATTGTTGCAACGTGGCTTTCATTTCCACTTTTCGGTCTTTGATCACATCCAACTTGTACCGAAACAGTGACGATACCAACTTGTGCTCTTGCCACAGCGAATCGCTGTATTGGAGCATGAGGGTTTGCTTATCGGCAGATTCCGCACCCGATTGACCGCAGGCGCTTATAAAAAAGATGACAAACACCCCACAAAATGCAAGATTTTTCGCAACTTTGCTTACCAAGCGAACGATTTCATGTCTCAACAGCATACCACAAAGATAACAAAGGCGAGACATTTCAAATTCTTGCGGGCGGTATTTTGGTTGGGAATCACGGCATTTGGTGGTCCACAAATGCACATTCCACAGTTTAAGAGGCGCTTGGTCGACAAACATCGATTCATTGATCAAGACACGCTGAAAGATGTCAATGCTTTTTGCAGCTTACTACCCGGACCTTCCACAACCCAAACAATCACGGTATTGGGGCTTAAAATGGGGGGACCTACCCTGGCGCTCTTGAGTTTGGTAGCATGGTCACTTCCAGGGGCCATTCTAATGAGCATCATAGCCTTATCGCCCAAATTTTTGAGTGCTGGACATTTACAATTCATGCAGCCAATGGTTGCTGCTTTTTTGGCTTATTCGGTCATTTCAATGGCGCCTTGGATAAGGAAGTCTTCGTTAAATTATGGCATTTTTATCGTTTTAGGCATTCTTGGCTTCATGATCAACTCCCCGCTGCTATTCCCGCTAGGTATGGTCTTGGCCGGAATCTTGAGCGCCAAATTCAACAAATACGAACTACCCTTGGTTAGCATTCAGCAGCCCAAACCCATACGCTGGCGAAACTTGACCGCCTTTGGAATCATCTTTTTGGTGGTGGGTGGCGTTGGATTGGCATTGAACAACAATGCAGAATACTTCCAATTGGCGCACCCATTTGTACTGTTCGAAAACACCTATCGCATTGGCGCACTGAGTTTTGGGGGCGGAAACACCCTCGCCGCGATGAGCCATGAACAATACGTTGTTTACCACCATCGCCTATCACCCCAAGAATTCAATACCGGACTTGGATTATTACAAGCACTTCCCGGACCCAACTTCAATTTCATGGTCTACGTCAACTCTATGGCCATGAAATCGTTTGGATACAATACAATTTACCAACTCATGGGTTGTCTCATTGGCTTAATTGCCGTTTTTATGCCGGGCACACTCATGGTTTTCTTTGCCTATCCCTTGTGGCACCGTTTGCAAACACATCGCTCCATCCGATTGGCGCTAGATGGCATTTTTGCCGCAGCGGTGGGTTTCATTCTTACAGCAGCCCTCCTCATTAACTATTACTTTTGGCAGCAATTCAATCAATTTAATCAGCATGTGGCCATGCAAGTTGGCGTTTTTGCCATCACCCTTACCCTACTTTGCACCAAAAAAGTCGCAACGCCCTTCATCGTATTATTGATGATTCTAATGGGATGGTTGATTCCAATGTAATCGCGTCTCGGCTTTTTGGTTATCTTTGAATAATGAGACTTCGCTGGATTTGGATCATGATTTTGGCTTGCACTTGCAGTCTCAATCCCCTCAAAGCCCAACCCGGCAAACAAAACAATCCGTATATTCTGTTCACCGGATTGGTATTGACCTCAGACAGCCTCAAACCCATTCCCTTTGTCAATATCCGCACCCCAAAACGCGGACTCATCGGATTTACCGATTACATGGGCCATTTCGATGTGGTGGTGCAAAAAGGAGACACCATCCTTTTTCAACAAGTGGAACAAGAGCCCTCATGGCACGTAGTACCCGATACCCTGCATGGCAATCGATACAGCATCATCAAACTGATGACCCAAGACACCATACAGATGTCGGCCATCTTCATTCGCGCCCTGCCATTAAAAACACTCTTTGAAAACGAATTTGTTACCAAAGACATTCCCGACGATGCCTATGAAAGGGCCCGTCAGAACCTAGAAGCAGAAGCCCTGAAAGAAGAGCAACGCCTCAGACCCGCCGACCCCAACATGAGTCAGCAACTCTTGGCCCAGTCCCGCGCAAACCAATTGTACTATTACAAACAAGCCCCTCCCCAAAACTATTTCAGTCCGGGCGCCTGGGTCCAATTCCTAGAAGCATGGAAACGCGGCGATTTCAAGAAAAAACCCAACCAGAAGAAATCTACCTACGTTTCTCCTTACTAAATTCAACCGTGTTTTTGCCCGTCTTTCACGGCAAATACATGCATTACCGCAGGAAAAATAGCGTCCATCGTTTCCTGTGCACCCTTGGTTGAACCGGGCAAAGTGACCACCAACGTGTCGTTGACCATTCCGGCAACCCCTCTCGACAGCATGGCAAAAGGCATTCTGTCTTGACCGTGGCGTCGGGCAACCTCCATAATCCCTTCAATTTCTCGGGTCAAAAGCGGCCGTACGGCCTCTGGGGTAACATCGCGGTGCGATAGCCCCGTTCCACCCACAAACAGCAAAACATCCACCTTGTGGGCATGGTTCATCACACATGCTTGAATGGCAGCAACCTCATCAGGCACCACAACCAAAGGATTCACGGTCATTCCCTGATCCAACAATCGCTCAACGACCAGGGCACCTGCTTTGTCCAGAGCATCACCCCGAAATACAGAGTCACTACAAACCACCACCTGCGCTTTGCTGCGGGCACACACTTCGCGCAAGGCCAATTTTTGCGCATCCGATTTGCCGCCCGTTTTCGAAACCAACCGAATGTGGGCGATTTCAATGCCTTTGTCGATGGGTTTCAACATATCATACATGGTCAACGCCACCACCGAAACACCATGCATCGCCTCCACTTCTACCCCAGTTTTATAGACGGTATGCACTTCCATTTGAATATGGATTTCCGTATCGCTGAATGCATAACTGACCGAGGTAAATTCAACCGGCATCGGATGACAATCAGGAATCATATCCGCCGTTTTTTTAACAGCAAACAAACCCGCAACCCGCGCAAATTCCAGCACATCCCCTTTGGGAACCGCACGATTTTTTACCGCCGCGATGGTTGCCTCAGAACTGGTTTTCACCACCGCCTCCGCAATGGCCTTTCTCAAGGTATTTGATTTGTGGGTGATGTTGATCATGGGCGATTTTCTTTCCAATGGTATGTTTGGTTCGAACAAATCTCTTTCCCCCAAATGGGCAGCGATTGTTTGATGTGTTCTACAACTTCTTCACAGGCCTCTATGGCTTCTTTCCGATGGACTGCCGATGCAAAAACAAACAGACAAATTTCACCCACATTCACTCGACCCAAACTGTGGGTGATGTGCAAACAAGTGAGTGGATATTTGGCAAAAATGGCTTCGCGAATTTCGTGCATTTTCTCCAAGGCCATGGCTTCGTGTGCCTTGTATTCAATGGCTTCTACGGTCCCATTCAACGACTTATCGGCCCTTACTTGACCCATGAAAATGCTGTGAGCGCCAATTTGGGTTTTCTTGTTGTGGTGGGCTATATCCTCGCCGATTTTTTGCGGTGATATCGCACCCTGAACAAAGATATTTTTGGGGTTTCTGTCCAACATTTGCGAGGGTAAAGTTACGATTTTGACGGATTACTTGAACGCAATTGATATTTCAACATTCGATGCAACAACCCATCATAGGTGAGCATCTGATCCACCAAAAGGCCTTCCGTTTTGAGCAAGAATTTCAATGCTTCCAGGGCTTGTAACGACCCCACAATGCCGGCCAAAGCACCCAACACACCGGATTCTGCACAATTCTGCACTTCCCCATCTGCCGGCGGATTCGGAAAAACATCGCGGTAATTCAAGGAATGCGACAACCCACGTTTATTGCCCTGTTGCCATTCCTCGTTGGGCACATTGAAAATCGAAACTTGTCCTTCAAACTTTGCAATCGAACCATAAACCCAAGGAATACCGGCCTCTGCACAAGCGTCGTTGATGGCATATCGAGCCGTAAAGGTATCGGTGCAATCGACCACCAAATCAACGGATTGAAGCAAGTTTAGCGCGTTTACCGCAGAAAATTTCTCTGCAACGGCCACCACCTTAATTTCTTTATTGAGGCTGCTAACCCAATCGGCAGCCACTTGCACTTTTTTCTGTCCGATTTGCTGGGGTGAATACAGGGTCTGTCGGTGTAGGTTACTGAGCGACACTTCATCGTCATCGACCAAGATCAACGTACCAACGCCCGCCGTTGATAGGTATTGCAGTGCTGGGCAACCCAGTCCACCCATCCCAACGATCAGGATCCGGGCAGCGCGCAGCGCGCGCTGCCCGGACAAGCCCACTTCACTGAGCGACAGCTGACGCTGATATCGATCCAAAAAGTCCGCTTCCATTTCCATGAACCTATCCCCCCGAAAATGGTGGCATCAACGCAACTTCATCGCCATCGGTAAGGGCAAAATCGGTCTCCACAAACTGCTGATTTACGGCCACTCTAAATGTCTTACCCTTTAATTTTGGATAATTCACATACAAAGATTGTAGCAAATCAACCACAGCAAATCGTTGTCCATTCCAATCCCAATCCAACGTGGACGATGGCACCGCATCGGTTAAATTTCCAAAAAACAACAACCTCACCTGCATGGTCACAAAAGTAATTTGATCGCAGCGATCAACAACACAACACACAAAATGTATTTCATCGCGGTTTGATTGAATTTCTTGGCGCCGTACCATGACCCAAAAAGACCGCCCAACAAAACCGGCAAAATCAACACCGAGAGGATTGCTACCAACGCAAACCAAGGATCTCCGAAAGCACATCGACCAGCCAGCATTATATCCGCCTTGCCGCCCAACTTTTGAGCGGTTGTTATCCAAGGTGTGTGCTGTTGAACAAACCCATACAAACCAGCCGCCGAATTCACAAAAATGAATGCCGAACTAATGGCAGCCGTTTGCTTTTGATGGGTCCAATGGATCATCAAAAGCACCGGCGAAAGGAGAATTCCACCACCAATGCCTAACAAACCGGAGACATAACCGATGACCGCACCCATGAAAGCTGCCACACCTGTTTTCTTGTTCCACCAACCGACCCTTTTGTTCACAGAATCCGGTGCATCATTACCTGGAGTGCCTGAATTCGAGTCAGCCAAGGGAAACAATGCAGGCGTCTCCGTTCTTTTTGGCAACAACAGCATCACCACAGAAATCACCAAAAAAACACCCAATCCACGCTGATACCATAGGTCCTTCAGGGGTGTTAACCCGCCCCAGTACGCCATCGGAACAGAGAATATCGCAATGGGCAAAAAAAGACGCCACAAAAAATGACCTTGTCGGTAAAATTGAAAGAAAGCAATTCCACTCACCAGCATATTCAATACCAGCGCAATGGGCTTCATGTATTCTGGCACTACATCATAAAGCGATAAAAGTGCCAAATATCCACTCGCGCCCCCATGTCCAACCGCCGAATACATAAACGCCACCAAGGAAAATAATCCGAGCCAAAGAAGTACTTCCGATGCAAACATGGCTTTCGAAGGTAAAGAAATTCAACTTATTGGATGGGGTAAACGTTAACCCAATCACCCTTTTCAACCCTTGTGGTCTCCGCGGGAATTTCAACGATTGCGTTGGATACCGCGAACGAACTCAAGCGAAACGATTCTTGAGCACCCATCAGAAACACAATTGAAGACGAATGCTCATCCGCAGCGGCATGCAAATCGGCTTTTAAAAAATGGGTTAAGCCCGCGGGTTTCTGATAGTCCGATTGCAATTGAGCACGAAACGGCTTCATGGCAACCGTCCTCCCAGAGAGTTTTTCCAAAGCCACCGTGACGAATTGATAAAAACATGTCAACACCGATGCTGGATTTCCGGGCAGGCCAAAAACAACCGTTTGATTCGCTGAACCTATTTCCGATTTTGCATGAGCACCCTTTTTTACCCCAAAAAACAAGGGTTTTCCGGGCTTTTGTTTGATTTTATGAAAAACAGCTTCTACCCCCGCGGCGGCGGCGGCTTTGGGTACAAAATCATAATCCCCAACGCTTACACCCCCCGTGAGCAAAACCAAATCCGAAACCTCAACCGCCGCCGACAATGTGCGTGTTAACGAATCCAAATCGTCTTTTGCATAATGAATTTTCACTTGTGAAAATCGCAACCACTGCAACGCCGCTTGCAACAACTGCGAATTCGACTCATATACTTGTCCGAAAGTCAACGCAACCCCAGGCGTCTGCAGCTCATCACCCGTCACCACTAAGGCAATTGTTGGGGCTGGAATCACCGACACCTGCGTAATCCCCAAACTTGCCAAAAAACCGATGGCGGCAGGTGTTAGGGGGGTCCCCGACTGCATCGCCAAAGCACCCTCCGCGATTTCACTGCCCACCAAACGCACATTCCGTCCCTGCACCAATCCTTCATCTAGGATGTGCAATACACCTTGGCTCACCGATACCTTTTCTTGCATCACCACGGTGTCAAATCCATCCGGAACCGGGGCTCCGGTAAATATCCTCACGGCTTGATTGGGGGCGGGTCTCGGCCCTGCCTCGGCCGCCCCTGCAGCCACCTCCCCAACAATCGCCAATGCCCCATTCTGTATAAACCCCTCCCATGAAAACGCATAGCCATCCATCGCGCTTTGGTTAAATCCCGGCATATTCAATGGCGCAATCACATCCTCGGCCAAAGCCAAACCCAAAGCATCGCCCAACAACATTCGGGTAGAGGGTAAACGCAACACATGCGCCCCAATCAGCGCCTTAGCCTCGGCCACAGAAATTAAACTTTGGGTCATTGAGGTGCAATTTACAGACTATCCGCCAATGGTAATCATGCTGCGGTTCACAATGGTTTTTGCATCGATATTTTCTATGTCGGCCGAAAACTGTCCGCCCAATGCCATCTCTTTTAGACCCACCGTCTCGCGGATAAGGGGTGTGATATCCTCTCCCCTGCGCAGCGCCGCCAACAAATCGGTTTCTCCCTTGCTAAACAGACAATTTTTCATTTTGCCATCCGCAGTCAGACGCATGCGGTTGCAATCGCCACAGAAAGGAGCACTCAAAGTACTGATCACTGAAAACGTTCCCTGCGCACCCGCCACGCGATACTGCTTCACGGTTTCATGTGGCTTCCGCGGCAGCGGCTCTATGTCTGCACCATAAGCAGCGCGCACTACCTCCAACATTTGTTGCCAAGTAACCACCTTTTCCTGTTGCCAGTGATTGCCTTCAAAAGGCATAAATTCAATAAACCGCACATCCACCGGCGAGACCGCACTCCATCGCACAAAATCCAAAATTTCGGCATCGTTTACCCCCTTCATAACCACAGCATTCACCTTCACCCCAAAGCCTTTCAACAACAAACCATCAATGTTCTCTTTCACCCGATCAAACAAATCGCGTTTGGTAAACAACAAAAAGGTGTCGCGGTTTAACGTATCCAAGCTCACATTGATCGTTCTAATGCCCGCAGCCCACATCAAATCGGCAAACTCATGCACCCGTGTGGCGTTGGTGGTCATGGTCAAAACAGCCCCCAAGCCACTCAATTTTTCTATGATAGTAGCGGCGTCTTTTCTCACCAAAGGTTCACCGCCCGTTAGTCGGATTTTCTTCACACCCGCATCCACAAATACCTTGGCGATAGCCACCACTTCGTCGGCCTGCATCAACCGACTTGCCGGGGTAAAATCATAGTCCTCCTCCGGCATGCAATACGAACATCGCAAATTGCAATTGTCGGTCAGCGAAATTCGCAAATAATCGTGTACCCTATGGAAGGAATCAATGAGCATTCCCCGTTTTGGCTGAATCTTTTGTCGCTTTGTGGAGGATATAATTCATCTGCGCCTCGGGCGTTGTAAGCCCCAAATTAAGCATATCTATCATCACGATGGCTTGTTTCCCAACCTCTTCATTTCCAAACTCTTTGGCCAATCGCTGATAGTATTTCAACGCCTTATCCAGCGCCCCGCCCTGCTCATAATAGTGTGAGGCCACCACCAACATTTCCATCAAAGGTTTGCCGGTGGGCTTGAACTGCTCGATGTAATATTCGCTGTATTCGGCCGCTTTGAAAACCATACCCTGGCGCTCCGCCAACTTGGTACAAACGTATACAAAGTCACTGCTATGCTTGTACTCCGGATGGATTTTGGCAAATTCCATCAACGCAGTCGTAGCCGAATCAGGCAGTTTATCCCACTGAACATTGGGCACGATCATCGCCTCGTAAGGCGCCACCTTTGCCAAATCTTGATCAAATTTCGAAGTGCACCCCGAAATCATCAAAAGCACACCCAACAATCCATACCATTTCATGTTGCGAAAATAAGTGAAGGATGTGAAAAACTCAGGCATAGTGGTTAATATCCAAGCATTAATATTGTAATTATGAGCGAACAGACCAGGTATACCGAAGACGAAATCAGGAGTCTCGATTGGAAAGAACACATCCGCCTGCGTCCCGGGATGTACATCGGGAAATTGGGCGATGGCACCGCCGCCGATGACGGTATTTATGTCTTGGTGAAAGAAATTGTCGACAACTCCATCGATGAGCACGTCATGGGCAACGGCAAAAAAATCGAAATCACCATCGATGACAAACGGGTAACCATTCGCGACTGGGGTCGGGGAATTCCCTTGGGAAAAGTCATCGACTGCGTATCCAAAATCAATACCGGAGGAAAGTACGACTCCAAAGCCTTCCAAAAATCGGTAGGCTTGAACGGGGTAGGTACCAAAGCGGTCAATGCGCTCTCGAACTATTTTGTGGTACAAAGTTTCCGCAATGGCAAAACCAAACGGGCAGAATTTGAGCGCGGTGAACTGATGGTGGATGCACCAGAAACAGAAACCGCGGAGCCCAATGGCACCTTGATGGTTTTTGAACCCGATGTCTCCATCTTCAAAAACTACCGTTTCATCAACGAATTCCTGCGTGAACAAATCAAGAATTACACCTACCTCAACTCGGCCCTTACCATTCGCTTCAATGGCGAAAGTTACGCGTCGCGGCGAGGCCTCCTCGATTTGCTCGAACACAAGGTTACTGCCGAAGCCGCGCTATACCCAGTTATTCATGTCAAAAACGACGATGTAGAACTGGCATTCACCCACACCGATTCCTATGGCGAAGAATATTACTCCTTCGTAAACGGACAATTTACCACCCAAGGAGGAACCCACCTGGCCGCATTCCGCGAAGCGTTCGTGAAAACCATCCGAGAATTTTATAAAAAAGAATTCGACGCCACCGACATCCGAGCCTCCATCACAGCCGCAATCAGCATTCGCATCATGGAGCCGGTATTCGAAAGTCAAACAAAAACCAAATTAGGTAGTGCCGATATGGGACCTAATGGCCCAAGTATCAAAACGGCCATGCTCGACTTTGTAAAGAAAAACGTCGACGACTACCTGCATAAAAACCCCAGCGTTGCAGACGCCCTGCTGAAAAAAATCCTGCAGAATGAACGCGAACGCAAAGACATGGCCGGCGTGCAAAAATTGGCCAAAGAACGAGCCAAACGCGCCAATCTTCACAACAAGAAACTTCGTGATTGCAAAACCCACCTCAGCGATGCCAAATCCGATGTGCGTTTTGAAACCACCCTGTTCATCACCGAGGGAGACAGTGCCAGCGGATCCATTACCAAAAGCCGCAACCCCAATCTGCAAGCCGTTTTTAGCTTGCGCGGTAAACCCCTCAACTGCTACGGCCTCAAGAAAAAAATCGTTTACGAAAACGAAGAATTTAACCTGCTGCAACACGCCCTCGACATCGAAGAAGACCTAGAAAACTTGAGATACAACCGCATCGTTATCGCCACCGATGCCGACGTGGATGGCATGCACATCCGCCTGCTGCTGATGACCTTCTTCCTGCAATTCTTTCCCGACCTAGTGAGAAATGGACACCTTTACATCCTTCAAACACCGCTCTTCAGGGTTAGAAACAAGAAAGAAACCATCTATTGCTACTCCGACGAAGAAAGAAAAAACGCCATCGCCAAATTGGGCAACAAACCCGAAATCACACGATTCAAAGGACTTGGAGAAATATCGCCCGATGAATTTGCTGGATTTATCGGCCCCGATATCCGCATAGAACCCGTCATCCTCAGCCAAGAATCGAACATTGAAAAATTGTTGAACTACTACATGGGGAAAAACACCCCGGAGCGACAAGAATTCATCATCGACAATTTGGTGGTAGAGAAAGACGACCAGCCCGAAATCGTGAAAACCGTTTTGGACACCGAGGTGGTTTTGGCCGAGGAATAAACCGTCATGGACAACCCATCAAACCCTGCGATCACAACAAAATCCCGGTGGATGGGTCAATACGCCGAAGGTTTAATTTGGCCGCTTTGGCTGTTTGTGGTTTATCACCTGGGCGAAGAACGATGGTTGCATACCGATAGTGCCTACACCCTTTTTCGAATACTCAATCACCAAGCGCTGTTCTACGACCGGTTCGCTTGCGAATTCCTCGTATGGCCTGGGCAATTACTCACCGCCCTTGGAGCCCCAATATCGATTGTTTTACAGGGCTTAAATCTCATCCTAACGCTCATGGCATGGGCCACTTGGATTGCTTTCGCCCGCCACAAACACCGTTGGATATTGTTCCTGCTAATCATCTGCGGCGGATCAGAACTTTTCTTTATCGGCTACAGCGAAATAGGTTTGTGCACCTGGGCTTTCCTGTGTACCCTGCTGTTGATCGACAACCCGCCTAAGCAAACAACGCAAGTCTGGCAAACTGCCGGCGTCTTCCTCTGTATCCTCATCCTATTATTTTCTCACCCCGCCGGCTGGCTTTACCTACCCGTAATCATTGCGCTATCATTACACAGAATGTCGCGAAAATCCTTGGGAATTATGTCGGCCAGTTTGTGCATCGCACTGATCCTGAAATCCGTCATTTTCCCCAGCAACGCCTATGATTCAGGACTATATCAGACCCTCAGCAATCCAGAAACTTGGTTGAATTTTTTCCAATTGTTGAGCGTAAACTACCTGTTGGGCGCCTCTTGGTTTTTCATCCCTGCCGTTACCGCTTTGGCCTGTTTCGCTTTGGGCCTCAGCAAACCATGGCGATGGGTTTCAGCCGCTTTTTTCTTTATCATTCTGTCCGATACCATCGTCGCGGTTGTCATTTACGCCAAGGGCGATGCCCACATCAACATGGAGAAATTCTTCTATCCCATTGGCGTGTTAGCCTTACTGTCGATTTCTGTGTATTTGTGGGGCAGTCAAGAGCCACAACACAGCGCATACCGCTTGAAATTCATCATGGCAAAACAACGGGAGATTTCTAAAAGCATGATCGGTATCCTCCCCTGGTTCTTATCGATCAACATGCTACTCGGCATTCAAAAATACAGTCCTGATTACTCCAACAGAAAAGCGCAGCTACAGTCGCTTACTGCATCCATGCCCGGAGCCAAAATGATGGCCCATTACGATACTCTATCTGCCCGTATTTTCCCCGGTTCTTTGTGGGGACTGAGCTACGAAACTGCGCTAATTACAGCCATCAACAAGGAAAGAACCGGTGAACCATCGACCCTAAAATCAATGAAAGCCATGACCTCCCAGGAATTGGCAGATTGGGGAGAAACGCAAAAAAAGATTGGGGATTCTTTGCTGATTGGTGCACCCTTTGAGATGCCTCAGCGCATCGACCGATTGAATCGACGCTATTTCGAATTTGAGCAGGGCACCACTTATCAACTGTGGAACCCTGCTGCAAACCGATAAAAATTAATATCTGTAAGTATCTTTTTTGAACGGACCATTGATGTTTACACCAATGTAATCGGCCTGCTCTTGTGTCAATTCGGTCAACTCAGCACCGATGTGTGCCAAATGCAATTTTGCAACTTTCTCATCCAAATGCTTGGGCAGAACGTACACTTCGTTCTTGTAGCTGGCGTGGTTGTTCCACAATTCCAACTGAGCCAAGGTTTGGTTGGTAAAGCTGTTACTCATCACAAAGCTAGGGTGACCCATTGCGCAGCCTAAGTTCACCAAACGACCTTCAGCCAACACAATGATTTCATTGCCATTCAAGTTGTATACATCTACTTGAGGTTTGATGGTGTATTTGGTGTTGCCATAGGTTTTGTTCAACCATGCCATATCGATTTCGTTATCGAAGTGTCCGATGTTACAAACGACGGTTTTGTCCTTCATGGATTCGAAGTGCTTTGAAGTAACGATGTTACAGTTACCGGTAGCGGTTACCACGATGTTGGCTTGAGGAATGGCTTTGTCGATGTGTACCACATGGTAACCATCCATGGCCGCTTGTAAGGCACAAATCGGATCAATTTCTGTCACCATCACACGAGCACCAGCACCGCGCAATGAATCTGCAGAACCTTTTCCAACGTCGCCATATCCGCAGACAACCGCCACTTTACCGGCCATCATGACATCGGTAGCGCGACGGATGGCATCCACCAAACTCTCTTTACATCCGTATTTGTTATCGAACTTGCTCTTGGTTACGCTATCATTTACGTTGATGGCAGGAATGTGCAAAGTACCTTTGGCCATACGCTCATACAAACGGTGAACGCCGGTGGTGGTTTCTTCGCTCAATCCTTTGATGCCAGAAATCAAGGCAGGGTATTTATCGAAAACCATGTTGGTCAAATCACCGCCATCATCCAAAATCATGTTCAACGGTTTTTGATCCTCTCCGAAATGCAACGTTTGCTCAATGCACCAGTCGAATTCTTCTTCGTTTTGTCCTTTCCAAGCATACACAGAAATACCGGCAGCGGCAATTGCAGCGGCGGCATGGTCTTGGGTAGAGAAAATGTTGCATGAGCTCCAAGTTACCTCGGCTCCCAACTCAACCAAAGTTTCAATCAAAACCGCGGTTTGGATGGTCATGTGCAAACATCCTGCGATGCGCGCACCCGCCAATGGCTTTGATGCACCGTATTCGGTACGCAAGGCCATCAAACCGGGCATTTCTGCTTCCGCCATTTTGATTTCTTTCCTACCCCATTCAGCCAATGAGATGTCTTTTACCTTGTAAGGAACGTATGAAGATTGTGTTGTCATTGTAAAATTTTGCGCAAAATTAGGTATCCGCAGTCAATTTACCCCTATGATACACCAACAAAGATGCATCGCTCACCGCATTTCCCATGGAAAATTGAACAAGATAATCGGTTAAATGTCCGGCAGTAGACTCAAAATCCACAATTGCAGCCCGTATTCTTGGCCTTTACCCTGCCGTGCTTGGCACTGCCACAACCTGTTGCAGAAATCGCAAACCCAACAATGGCCAATACCATCAAGGACTTACCAAGACGAGAGAAAAAACAAGGCATTTTTTGCATTTATTACAAATATAAGACAACGGATGTCAATCGCATCAAAGGCATGTTGTAAAATTGCAGTACCGATATGACAGTCCTTTCAATCATTGATTTTGCCAAAGATTGGCTTTTTCACCTCGACGACAAACTCCAGTATTTGGTGGGCGAATACAAGCAATTGACCTACCTTATTTTGTTCGCCATTGTTTTCGTAGAAACCGGCCTTGTGGTGATGCCTTTGTTACCGGGCGACAGTTTGCTGTTTGCTGCGGGCTCCATTGCGGCAATGGACGGACATCCATTGAACATTTTCATTTTGATTCCCCTGCTCATTGTAGCGGCGTTGCTGGGCGACAACACCAATTATTTCATCGGCTCCAAAATTGGGGTGCGGGTTTTTGATTTGAAATGGAAATTACTCAAACGTGAATATTTGGAACGCACCGAAGCTTTCTATGAAAAGCACGGTGGATACACCTTAATCATGGCCCGTTTTGTACCCATTGTGCGCACTTTTGCTCCCTTTGCCGCAGGATTGGGCACCATGAAATACGGCAAATTTTTGGGCTATTGCATTGCAGGTGCGGTATTGTGGGTGAGCAGCATCACTACTTTGGGCTATTTGTTGGGTTCCATACCATGGGTGCATGATCATTTCGAAACGGTGGTTTTTGGAATCATTGGCCTGTCGCTATTGCCCATTGTATACAACGCAATCAAAGCAAAATTCACCAAGTAAATCCGGACGTAATTCCCACACAGACCCATGCAAAATCAACAAACTTTTCGGTTGGGATTGTTGGGTCACCCTGTGTCGCACTCCAAATCACCAGAGATTTTTCGTCGGTTTTTCAATGATGCCGGCATTGTTAACGGTCGGTATGAATTGTTCGACCTGGCCGATATCCGAGATTTCCCGTCTTTCATCGAAGCAGTAATTTTCCAGCAGGAACCTTTGCGGGGCTTCAATGTAACGGTGCCTCACAAGACAGACATATTGCCCTATTTAGATGAACTCTCAGTAGAGGCCCGCGCCGTAGGCGCGGTCAATACCGTGTTGGTGAAACAAACACCCGACAACTACTGCCTCATCGGCCACAATACCGATGTTTATGGCTTTTCCCAAAGCCTCGTCAAAGCCCAAGTATTGGATCCAACCCCCATACAAAATGCCATTATTTTTGGCAACGGCGGCAGTGCCAAAGCCGTAAAATACGCCTTGGAACTAGCCCAAATCCCCTTCCATGTTTGGCATAGAAATCAGTGGGTAACCCCAGCCAACAACCCACACAATCCCTCAGAATTCATTCAGCCCAACACCCTGTTTGTGCACACCACTCCCCTGGGCATGCTACCCAACATCGATACCTGCATCGATTGGCCCTGGGAAACCATCCAACCCTCACACAAATTGATTGATTTGGTCTACAACCCCGCTGAAACCAAAATCATGAAACACTTCCAAACCCATGGCGCTCAAGTGATGAATGGCGCCTATATGCTGCAGCAACAAGCCGTGGCAGCATGGACATTGTTTCAAGACAATCGCTAACGCTAGCGCCCATAACTTTTTTCCCAAACTGACAATTGTCAGTGTTTGCTTACACATTCACCGCGATTTTCGCAATTCAAATGCCATCAAACCCCCAAGTTTTTAGGCATTCTTTACAATCATTTGTTTGTTATTTAAAATCATTCTAAATTTGCACACAATGGAAGCCACCGCTGACCTTCTCAAAGAAGGCGAAAAAGCCAAAATTGCCGGACTCAAAGAAGGGCAATTCTCGCTAAAACTCGCGGAAATGGGATGCGTCCCAGGCACCGAAATCATCCGATTGTACGAATCCGCCGGCGGCTCTACCATCGCTTACCGCATCGACACCTACTTGCTCGGACTGCGGAAAGAAGAAGCCAGCCTCATCCAGGTTGAACCCATAGAAGAAGCCATCGCATGAGTGCACCCAAACGCATTGCCTTCGTGGGCAACCCCAATTGTGGGAAATCCACCTTGTTCAATCGTTTGACCGGACTGACACAAAAAACCAGCAACCTGCCAGGCACCACCGTTGAAGCTTCTATTGGCCAAGTAACCATCAATGGTGAAAAAACAGAACTCATCGACCTGCCCGGGATTTATAGCCTTTACACCCAATCAGACGACGAACGTCTGGTAGTAGAACACCTCGTGGGTATCGGCGAGGAAAAACCAGAGGCCCTGCTCTTGGTTATAGACGCTTCGAATTTGCGCCGCAACCTCCTGCTCTATTCCCAAGTGGCAGAATTGGGCATACCCGCAGTTTGCGTGCTTACCCTCAGTGATTCCGCCAAACGCAGAGGCGTAAAAATTGATGCCGACGCCCTGTCAGCCGAACTGGGTATTCCCTGCCTGTTTTTCAATCCCCGCAGAGAAAAGAATATCGAGCCTGTAAAACAACTGCTCACTTCCTTTGCACAGCCCAAATTGATAGGACAAGCAACTCAATTGTTGGAGCGACTCAAATCTTACTGGGAACAAGGGAAATTGCCCGGACTGAGCGAGGAAACACTGCGCCGTTACATCGACATTGAAAAAGTCATTCAGCGAACCACAACCAAATTTCCTGTTGGCTTAAAGAGCATCACACTCAAACTGGACCATTTTTTCACCCACAAATGGATGGGATACGTTTTGTTCGCAATGATTATGATGTTCCTGTTCCAGGGTGTCTTCAGCCTAGCAGCAAAACCCATGGAATGGATCGAGTCGGGCTTTCAATTCCTGACGCAAACCATCGACAATGTATTGCCCGCAGGCATGATCACCAACTTCATCACCCAAGGCCTTATCGGAGGACTCGAAGGGGTTGTGGTGTTTGTCCCACAGATTTTCATTCTGTTTTTCCTCATCGGCATTCTCGAAGATTCCGGTTACATGGTGCGTGCCTCTTTCATCACCGACCGCATCATGCGAAAACTGGGATTGAATGGCCGAAGCATCATTCCCATGATTGGTGGATTTGCTTGCGCCATACCAAGCATCATGGCAACCCGCAGTATCAAGAGCAGAAAAGAACGATTGGCCACCATGTTGGTGGTCCCGCTGATGAGCTGCAGTGCCCGATTGCCTGTCTATGTCTTACTTGTGAGCGTAGCGATTCCCTTCGCAGAATTTTGGGGCCCCTTCCATGCGCAAACGTTTGTAATTACCGCAGCCTACATGGCCGGGATTGTGGTAGCAATCTTGCTCGCATTTGTGTTTAAACTATTTCAAAAATCGGCCTCAACCAGCGAATTCATCTTAGAATTACCCGCCTATCAAAGACCCCGATTGCAAACGGTGATCCATCAAGCATGGCTCAAATGTTTGAGTTTTCTGTCCGAAGCAGGAAAAGTCATTGTGGTCATCAGCATGATCCTTTGGTTTCTATCGAATTTTGGTCCAACCGAAGCCGTGAAAAAAGCCGAAACCGAAGGCGTCATCCTATCGCAGTTAGACCCTTCTCACGAAGGCGAAATAAAATCAAACTTGCGACTGGAAGCGAGTTATGCCGGACATCTGGGAAAAGCCTTTGAACCGGTTATCGAACCACTGGGTTACGACTGGAAAACCGGCATCGCCCTAATTACCAGCTTCGCCGCCCGAGAAGTATTCGTTGGCACCATGGCAACCCTGTTCCAATCCAATGAAGAAGACGAATCGGGGATCCGACAGAAAATGCAGGCACAAATCAATCCAAAGACTGGAAAACCATTGTACGGACTGCCCTACGCACTCAGCCTCATTGTGTTTTATGCCTTTGCGTTGCAATGCATGAGCACGATGGCCGTGATGAAACGCGAAATCGGCACCTGGCATTGGCCCATCGCCCTTTTTTTCATTTATGGACTCATTGCTTATGTTGGTGCTTATGCAACCTTCCATTTGGCCAATCACTTGCTGTAAAATAGCAGTCATTCATTCGACAAAACATAGGGAATTCGACAAATTATACCGAAATCAATTCAACTTTATTTTGTATTTTTGCAAGGCTTAATTTATATCAGTCACTGAAGTAACCAAGAATAGCAAACAAGAATAGCAAAAAGCACACATGAGGCAGTTAAAAATTTCAAAACAGTTTACCAACCGCGAAAACAAATCGCTTGACAAATACCTTAACGAAATCTCCAAAGTGCCGATGATCGACGCCCAAGAGGAAGTGGAATTGGCCCGCAGAATTCGTGAAGGCGATCAAGCAGCGTTGGAAAAACTGGTGAATGCCAACTTGCGATTTGTGGTTTCTGTATCCAAACAATACCAAAACCAAGGATTAACCCTGGGAGATTTGATTAACGAAGGAAACATGGGATTGATAAAAGCAGCAAAACGTTTCGACGAAACCCGTGGATTCAAATTCATTTCTTATGCCGTTTGGTGGATTCGTCAAAGCATCTTGCAAGCCTTGGCCGATCAGAGTCGTATCGTTCGTCTGCCCCTCAACAAAGTCGGTAGCTTAGGTCGTATCACCCAAGCCTCTGCCCGTTTGGAGCAGGAACTAGAGCGCGAACCAACACCCCAAGAGATTGCTGAATCATTGGAAATCTCTCTGTCGGAAGTGGAAAATGCGTTGAGATCATCGGGCCGACATTTGAGCATCGATGCGCCATTGGCGGAAGGCGAAGACAATACTTTGTTGGGCGTTTTGGACCAGAACGACGAACCCAACCCAGACATGCCCTTGTTGAATGAATCATTGCAAAATGAGATCAACCGGGTAATTTCTACACTTTCAGACAAAGAGCGCGACGTATTGAAATACTATTTCGGGTTGGATGGCAATGCAGCCCACACCTTGGAAGACATTTCAGAAAAGGTAGGCTTAACCCGTGAGCGCGTTCGTCAGATCAAGGAAAAAGCCTTGCGTCGTTTGCGCAAATCAAGCAAGAGCAAAATCTTGAAAACCTACTTGGGATAATCACACAATCAATTTCTGTGATTGCTGCCCTCGTATTACTGGTTTTCTTGTCACTCCTCATCTTGAGAACAAGAAGATAACCCCAAGAGATCACCATGAATAGTCAAACAAAAAGAGGAGGGGCGCCTGCGGCGCCCCTCCTCTTTTTGTTTGACTGGGATCACCCCAGTCCCATGATTCCTTATTTTATGATCGTTACCGTACCCTTGTAGGCGTGCATCACGCCGTCGATGTACCTGAAGGTGATCGCATAGGCATAAACCCCTTCCATCACGGGCTCACCCTTGTTGTCCAATCCCTTCCAACCCACATTGGGATCCTCCGTGTAGAACAAAATCTCTCCCCAACGATTCACGATGGTCATGCGATATTTCGACATCCCAAAAGACTGATAAGGCTTGAATTCTTCGTTCAATCCATCCACGTTGGGCGTAAAGGCATTGGGCAAATGGAACAGCAATTCAGGCTTCAAGAAAATGTTCTTCCACAATGTATCGGCACAGCCGCTCGCGTTGCTCGCGATCAACATCGCTTTAAAATCACCCGTACCCGAGAAGGTCATAAAGAATGGCACACTCGATGTTGACGTCTGTCCGTCTTGGAACGACCAATTGTACGTATCCGTGTTTTTACCCGTAAAAGCAAACTTCCAATCGGTCTCTAAACCACGCGAAAGCAAATATTCCGAAGTAAAGTCCGCCACAGGCTTAGGCAACACATTAATCGGCAATACCGTAGAGGTTGTAGAACATCCTTTGTCCGACACCACAGTCAAACTCACATTATACGTACCTTCCGTGGTATAGGATTGTTTCGGATTGGCCACATTGGAAGTAAAACCATTGCCAAAATTCCAGCTGTACGATGCGATGCTTCCGCGATTCACTTTCGCAGTAGAGCCGAATTGAATGGGCACCTCAGCACAAGCATTCATCCCTGTAATCGTTACCGACGGGTGTTCGTTCACTCTCAACGTTATGCTCTTCTCTGTGCCACAACCTTTGTCAGACACCACCCGCAATTTCACTGGATAATTACCCGTATCAGGCAATGTCTGTGCTGGGATGTTCTTCACATTCGCCAACGGCACCCCCTTCACCAGCCAAGTATATGCAACCCCAGTGGCCGAATTCTCCGAAGTAATGTTGCTAGCAATAAACGAGTTGCCCTGTAAACACTGCTCTAAATTGTTCATGGCAAAATTGGCCTGTGGAACAGGCCACACATTCACTGATTTGGTGATCGAATCTTTACAACCAGTAACAGAAGTCAATACCAATTTTACATCAAATTTCCCGGCCGACAAATAACCCTTCGCAGTGATGTTTTTTAACGTTGATTTTGTGCCATCTCCCAATGTCCATTCACTGGTATAAGCCGACCCAAAGACTGTATTGTCGGTAAATGAAAACTGATGACCACCCAAACAAGCCGTATCCTTACTGGTCAAAAACGACGCCTTAGGCGAAGGAACCACATCAAACACCTCGGATGTTGAATCAAAACAACCATCGTTTGTGGTTACACTATGAAATACTCGATACTTACCAATAGCCGCAAACGACCTCACCAACGAATCACCCGATCCACTGCCACCATCGGAGGTTGTCCATACGTGCGTAGGATTGGGACCTGTCCAAGGGTATTGTTGCTTGAAGGTGAATTTATTTCCAGGCAAACACTGTTGCTTACCTGCCCCCAAGATATCTGCCTTGGGCATGTCAAACACCACCACCTCTCGCTGGAAAGAATCCTTACAGCCCACCGCTGTGGTTGCTATAATACGGATCCAGTATTTTCCGGGAGACGTAAAGGTTTTGTTGGGGACAATTTTCGCATAGTTGTAAGTACCATTTTGGTATTTCCAGTCAGACTTTGAATTCAAAACGGCATTCTTCGGCGCTGTACTCGCATCGGCCAAATCAAAGAAATGCCCCTGGAAACATTGCGATGAATCCGTTACTTGGAAATAAGCCGTAGGTTCAGGTGCCACGTATACCTTGATCGTATCTTGATCTACGCAACCATAGTCCGACGTATTTTTAATGATGACTTTTTGCCAACCAGTATCCGTAAATTTCACACCGGAAATAGACGATGTTGTGGCAGTTTGATTATTTTTATAACTCCACAACGTAGTGTAAGTTCCCGCCGTAATGGATGATTTATCGGTAAAATCAAACGCGTTTGTCTTAAAGCACAAGCTAATCTGATTGATATCCACTTTATTCAATGGCGCCGGCCTCACCACAAAGGTAGAATCCACGGTATCTCTACATCCAAAGGGGGTAACTGTGATCAACCTCACTTTGAATGTGCCTTCCGTAGTAAACTTATACTTGGTGGTGTAGGGCAAAGAAGTATCCTTGGTACCGTTGCCGTAATCCCAAATCGAAGAACCTACACCTTCTTTACTTTGAGAACTATCGGTAAATGTCACTTCCGCGTTCTGACAGAAATACGTTGAGGACGCCGCAAGCTTAGCCAATGGATAAGGGTAAACAATCAGCAGCGTATCCAATGTGTCTCTACACCCTTTTCGCGACTCAACAATGTAGCGCAATTTGTTTGTGCTAATTGTGTCAAACGTATACCTAAACCGGAAACTATCCCTACTCACAAACATCTGTTTGTAATCATCAAACAACCGCCAACGCGAAATCTTCCATGCATCATTGTTAAATTTAGTACTATCGCTCATTACAAAACGATTCGTCTTGTAACACATATCCAAAGTTTCAAAATTTATCTTGGCATTCAAAGCGTCTGCCCTGCGCATCCAAGAAGAATCTATCGAAACACAGTTGGTGGATGTATCCAAAACGCGCAACCACACTTTTCCTTCATTTAGCATCGTGAAGCTTTGCAACTTGCTTGAATCTTGCCACTTGTACAAAAATTTATTCGATGTTGGACCCTTAAACAACTGTTTTACAGCAGATGCACATTGCGTAGTTGTATCGGGGAAATCAAAGACCGGCCCTTGTTTGATGGTTACAATTTTACTTCGGGTGATGGTATCCACCTGACCGCAATCCGCGGTGATGGGTATTTTCACCACCACATAGTAAGTACCCACTTTTTTAAACTTGTGCAATACCGATTTACCGGTATCAGAAGTACCATCTCCAAAGTTCCAACGGTATCCTTTGATTTTGGGCTTACCCGCAACCACAGCTTCAATCTTCACATCTTCGCCCGGACATTGGGTTTTGCGCGTCACTTTGATGTCGTAATCTATGTTTTCGAAAACGGCACCCGCTGAGTAAGAATAACTTTCGTAAGGCCCAACACCGTAGGCAACACACACAAACCCTGAATCACTTTGGATGGTATTCGCACTGGGATTATTCACCTTCACCATCGCATAAGCGTATTTAGAACCCACATTGGTAAAAATTGATGCGGGCTGTGCGATGTTATTGACTTTTACTGAATTCTTGGCGGTCTGACGAACCAAAATGTTCACCCAATGCTGGTTCATGTTACTGGTGGTTGCCGTGCCTACCAATGTCTTAATCAATTGCTGATTCACATCGGGCGAAATGAACATCGCAGGATCTCCGTTAGATCCCGACAAGCCCGAACAAGCGCCGTTTTTCATGTATTGAACCACATACGCTGGCTTATCTGTGGAAATAGTAGTTGCAACGGCCGTAGTGATGTGTCCGTATATCCACTGACCAGCCTTCAAAATGGTGTTGACCAATGTGCCGTTGACGTACACTTTGGTGGTGTCTTTCGCGGCCACAACTTTGTAGGCATAACCCCCAGTTTGACCGCTGAATGGCATCAAAACATAATCCTTACCCAATGCCGCAGTAGGCAAAACCTGGGTATACAGGTGGTCTCGGCCGTTGATCCCGGAGCCACAATTGCCCTTGGTAACGTGGCTAGAGCGCGCCCCAGAAAACACATTTATCTTCCCACAACCTTCTACTACACGAATTCGCGTGCCTGTCATATCTCCGGCTTTCGCCCCTGTAGTTGCCCATGAAGTCGCCGCTGGGTCCGTATTGTTTGTACCATCAGTGTTTTTTGATTGCACTTCATAAACTTGTCCTTTCGCTAAGGTTACGGTAAACGGCGTACCGGCCGTTTTTCCACCTTTCGTTGTTACACTCGGTGTAATCTCTACTTTCACGTTCGCATCCATACCCACCACAACAAACTCACTCTCAGCCCATCTATTGGAGGTCGGAAAACCCGCCGTTCCCGCGTTGTTAGGAAAGCTTGCAACGAAAAATTCCGGCGCCGACGGTATGCTCTCATAGGGCAACACAAACGTGGCATCAGAACGGTTGATCTCTAAATTCAAACAGTATACGTTCACAGGATCTTTGGCTACAATGCGCAAACCCTTTTTACTGTTGACATCTGCAGCCCCAAACTCAGACCCCACAGGATAATAATACGTTCTATCTACCTCAATCCGATTCACCTTCCCGGCTGTAATATTCACCGTTTGGTTTGAACCCGATACACGAGGATTGTCCAATACCAAAGAGGTGTTGACATCTGAGGTCACAAACAACAACAGCGTATCTGGTAAACCTCCGTTTCGGGTTTCCATCTCCATGAAACTCATGTAAAACGTCTTTCCCGTTGAGGTAATTTGTGCATTCAATTTGTTGCCACTCGCCAAAACCAACACAAATAAGGCAAGCGCAATTTTCTTAAGTATTTTCATTACAATTGAATCGTTTCGGTTATTTACAAGGTAAATAACGCTTAAAACCACTGTTTCGTTGCCTAGAAAGATTTTTTTATGACATTTTTTAGACTAAAATGGACAAAATCCATATCCTCACGCTATTGCGCCGCTGAAAACTATTTCATCGTTCCAATAAATAGCCACAAATTGTCCAGCAGTAACCGCCTTATCCGGTGCAGAAAAAACAACTTGATATCCCCCATTTATTGCTAATAATTTACAACCCACCAACGCCTGTCGATAGCGAAATCTGCATACCAATTCGTAAGAATCCAACACCGAGTCTCTCAAGCTGGGCCTTACCCAATGGGCCTCATCCTCCCGCACAAACAATCCCGAAGAAATTAAACCCCAGTGGTTGTCGCCCTGTCCCACATAAATAATATTCTCCGCCACATCCGTCTGCAAAACAAACAAGGGCAAAGGCTTGCCCCCTATATTCAAACCGCGACGCTGTCCGCGTGTGTAAAAATGCGCCCCATTATGCTTGGCGATCACCTTGCCATCACCCCGGTTAAAATTTGCATGCCATAACTCGGGATGATCGATTCCATCGCCCCTTAACACCCTCTCTTTGTGTGCCAACAATACAGGTGCATCTCGCTCAATTTCAATCACATCGCCCTCCTTCACCTTCAATTGCTGCTGTAAAAAATCTGGCAAACTCACATGACCAATAAAACACAAACCTTGACTATCTTTCTTACCCGCCGTGACCAAACCACCCGCCTCCGCCAAACGCCTCACTTCACTTTTCTCCAAATCTCCGATCGGAAACAAGGCCTTAGACAATTGAAATTGATTCAACTGACACAAAAAATAACTTTGGTCCTTGTTGGCATCCCTGCCACTCATCAGTCGATATTCGATTTCACCATCCACCACAACTTCCTCCTTTCTCACATAATGTCCTGTTGCCACAAAATCGGCCCCCAACTTCAACGCCTCGTCCAAAAAAACATCAAACTTAATCTCGCGATTGCACAACACATCCGGGTTGGGCGTTCGCCCCTTCCCGTACTCATCAAACATGTAATCCACGATTCGCTCTTTGTACAAGGCACTCAAATCCAACACCTGAAAAGGAATACCCAAATGCTCGGCCACCAACATGGCATCGCGACTATCATCGATCCATGGACATTCGTCCTCCAAAGTCACACTGGCATCGTTCCAATTGCGCATGAATAGTCCGATCACCTCGTGACCCTGCTGCTTCAACAACAACGCCACCACGGAGCTATCCACCCCGCCACTCATGCCAACGACTATTCTCGCCATGATGCAAAGTTCGGGATTGTGATTGATTAATACTTACCCAAAAAACGTCGGATCGACCATTCCGCGCCAAACAGCAAAACCAACAACAACATCCAGCCCCACATATCCCACCAATGCTTATTCTGAGTTTGCGACTTCATGACCGGTTTGGCCACAATAATTTTTGACAGCACTGAAGCAAGCGAATCCCCGTTTTTCAACGTTAAAAACACACCGCCCGTTTGATCAGCCATGCGCTTCAATACGCCGTGATTCGCTTGGGTATTCAGTAATTCAGCGGGCTGATCCACCACCGTAAAAAGGGCTTCCGCCTGAAATTTACCACCCCCCGATTGCGCTTTCAGCTGATACTGCCCAGGCAACAAACCCACCAAATTGGCCACCCAACCTTGACCTTCTTTAGATAAATTTACACGCCTTGATGTCCCTTTGTCATCAACCAACGTCAACTGACGGTCTAAATTTTCATCCACCATCCCACTTTTATCTCTGCAAACAACCCTTGCAATGATGCGATCGCGCAGGTCGAAAGTAGTGCTCAACAGTAGAATTTCTAGGGGTTTTTTAACCGAAGAAGCCGACACCAGCATACCTACAGATCGCCTCACCCAAGCATCAAACGCCAAAGCATCTCCTTGCTGGACTCTCTCTTGCATACGCCATCGCCAAATGCCCTCCCCAAAAAACTGAGCCAAGGCCGCCGATTCTTTTTGCCAGTGAACCATCAAAGGCAACTGGGTATTAACACCACTCCAACGTTGATATAAGAGCACCTCGGCACCTTCCGGAATTGAGGGCTTCGACACCGGCGCATAGACCGGCGGAAAATCTCTCCAACGCGAAGTTTCCTTTTCATCCATCCCCCACGAAGTTTCATTGCCATTCCAATGTGGCTGCACTTCTTGCCAATTTCTGATAGATGTTAACTCGCCCGATTGCCCCGTAATCTTGCCCAAACCCGCCACATTCTGTACATCGGTTGAAAAAATCCAAAGGGCTTTCCCTGCGGCCACCCAAGCGGCCATTTTTTTCAATTCTTGTTGCGATTGAAATTTCCACCCATGCAAAATATACACATCGGCTTCCGCCTCCATTTTCACCATCGGCAACGACTGCACAATGAATTGTCCACCCAATTCCAATGACGATTTCAAAGCCGCCACATCGGGATGAGGTGCACCATACAAAATCGACACTTTTTTTCTTTCATCAATCACTTTCACATATTTCAGCCGCTCATTGTTGGCGCGATTTTCATCGCCCTTTCCACCGCTAACCGACACTTTCAAGGGCAGTTGCCCTTTGACTTTCGGTTTGATTTCAAATGCGATTCTTTTCCAATCTTGGTCGCTACTGGGCACCCAAAGCACCTCTTTGATATCGCCACCCGCTTTGAGTTGAATTTTTAACGGTTGTGACTTTAACCGTTGGCTCTTCACGGAAATTTCCACAGAAAATGAATTCCCCAAAAATGCTTCATCATTGCACTGCACAGCCTCAACAGACGCATCGATTTGAGGATTGGCATCGCCCGCACCAACAGCCACCAAAGGAATCCCTGGCACAAAAGGTTCAAACTGGGGATTCCGGCCTTCATTGTTGATGCCGTCGGTAAACCATACCACACCCGCTACCGGCAGGTTTGTCGCTACTTGATTGGCATGCTGAATAACCGATGATAAATTGGTATGGTAGGGATTCAATCCTTGTGATTGCCCCTGTACAACCACGGCATCAGACGCCGAATAGGCCTGTACTTTAACGCCCTGGGTCTTTTCTAACGTTGAATTGATGGTCAACCACCGCGCTTGATCCTCGGCAGAAATAGACTTACTGGCATCGGTGTACACCAACAATACCGGATCTTGAACCCACTGACTAACGCGGATCCACCACGGATTAAACAACAACAGAATTAATGTAAACCAGGCCAGAAATCGACATGCACCCGCCCAGATCCATCCAGATTTCCAGCCGCCTGAATCGCGAATGAGCTTGGCATACTGAAGGGCACCAAGACAGGCCGAAAGCACCAAGGCAATGACCCAACCGAACACTGGAACGCCGAGCATGGTTTGTCCAGTAAGGGGATAATTATTGACGCACGAATCCCACACGACTCACACCCTGAGGAGTTTCGAGCAAGAGGGAATAGATACCGGCCGACAAATCAGACACATCCAATCGGCCTTGGTCCAAGATCACCGATTTCACAAAAGACCCTTTGGCATCCACCAATTGGCCTTTGTTCGACACAACGCCCATCACGGTCAAAACGTCTTTCACAGGGTTTGGATAAACGGTGGCCATGTCTACAATCCACGACTGGGTATTGGCACCCCAACGAATATAAATATTCCAAATGATGGTGTCTCTATCGCTTGGGTTATCAAAATCCCAAATTGCATATTTCACCACCGCTGTATCGGCTTTACCATTGGGGAAAACGGTAATTTTCAAAGAGGCTTCCGCGTTGGGAGCCACCTTGGCCATGGTATCATTATTCAAAAACGTTGCGTAACAGTTGCGGTTATCACAAAACGACACATCCCATGCCGTGGGGTAATCAACACTCACTTTTTCATAGGCAAATACGATGGCCGTTTTTTTGAGATTTTTGAAATGAATCGCGCAATCAACGGGCTGGGTAGCATCAGGGTAATACGTGTGCTCTGCTTTTCCATTTTCCAACTCAAACCCTTGGGCTTTAGCCACACCCATGCCAGCAAACAACATCGCCAACACGACCAAACTGCGATTCATCATGTGTTTCATTAAGGCAAAAATACGCAAAAGACAGCACAAGGCGATTACAATTGGGCAAAGCCCATCAAATCATCAATCACACCGCCAAAAAGGGGATGCGATTCTTCTCTTGGAGCCTGGCCGCGACGATACCAGTAGGTCAAAATACCGGCTTCTAGACCTCCCACCACATCTGTATCCCAGGTATCGCCCAAATAAACCGCTTGGGGTGCCGCACAACCCGCTTGAATGAGGGCGTGGTCAAAAAACGCTTTGTTGGGCTTTGCTACCCCCAACGATTCCGAGGTAACCATAAACCGGATGAACGGTTCGATGCCCGAACAACGAATTTTGGTTTGCTGGGTAGCTTCAAACCCATTGGTTAACAGGGCTAACTTATATCGTTGGCTCAGCAATGCCAGTGATTCTAGGGCTTGAGGCATCATTTGGGTCATGAGCGGACAGATATCCAAATATTCTTGCCAAACATCTGTGGGCTGCAGGGCAGCGGGAACACCCATCAAATCAAACGTATCAGTAAAACGAGCGGTTCGCAGCACCTCTTTGGTGACCTCCCCGCGTTCGTATCGTTTCCAATAAGCGGCATTGACATCTTGGTAGAGCGATACGAACTGGTCTACGTGAAAATCGGAATGCAAATGCAGGTTGTGCCTACGATAGAGCTCTTTGAGGGCCTCGTTGGCGTTGGCATCAAAATCCCACAGGGTGTTATCGAGATCTAAAAAGACCCACTGCACCGATGCAGGAAATGGCTTCATCATTTTACAACGAATCGATGTGGGCGCACAAAGCCCCGAAAATGGCTTCAACTTCCCCGATGCCATGAACCCCATGGTATTTCCCTTGGGTTTGGTAATACCCTTGCAGGGGCAAAGTTTTGTTTTGATATTCTTGGAAACGGTTGCGAATGGTTGATTCGTCTTGGTCATCCGCCCTGCCGCTGCTTTGTCCGCGCAACAACAATCGCTTCACCAATTCGTCTTCGTCCACTTCTAGACCCAAGACAATAGAAATGCTGGTTTGAAATTCTTGCAACATCACATCCAAGGCATCGGCCTGTGGGGTGGTTCTGGGAAATCCGTCAAAAATAAACCCCTTGGCCTCGGGATGAGCCATCATGAAATTTTTAACCATGCCAATCACCACTGCATCTGGAACCAACTCCCCCTTGGAAATATACTCGTTGGCTTGATTCCCCAACGCTGTGCCCGCACTGCGTTCGGCACGCAACAAATCACCTGTGGAGATGTGTTGCAGTTGGTATTTGCTCAACAACTTTTCGCTTTGGGTGCCTTTGCCCGCGCCCGGAGGACCAAAAATGATCAAATTCAGCATAATGTGTGAGCGCAAAGAAACAATATACTCTGAACTTCAGCAACCCCGAATTTCTTTACCTTTGAAAATAATGTACGCGTTCATTCAAGCCCGAATGGGCTCTTCGCGATTGCCCGGTAAAATGGCAATGACTCTACCCGATGGGAAATCGCTGTTGGAAGCGGTCCTGAGTAGACTCGCCCAACATAAAATCACACCTGTTTTGTTAACAACCCGTGAAGTTGCAGATGACAGTTTAGCAGAATTGGCCAAAGTATATCAGATCGCCGTTTTTCGGGGCGACGAAAAAAATGTTTTACATCGATTCACCCAAGCTGCGGAGGCGTTTGGTTTGGCATCGAATGAATTTGTTTTGCGTATTTGTGCAGACAACCCATTTTTGAGTCATTATATAATCGAACAAACTTTGATGTCTTGTACCCTTAACCCAGAAAAAGACTACATCTCTTTTGGTCACGCAGGCAAGCCTGGCATCAAACATCATACGGGTATTTTTGTAGAAGCCGTGAAAATCAGTGCACTTCAATCTGTATTGCAGATAGACAATGATTGGTACAATGAACACGTGACGATCGGCATTTATGAAAATCCTAAAAAGTACGACATCCAAATCAAAGAAATCCCCGTAGATTGGCACCCCTATTTCAACAAAATCAGATTAACTATAGACGACATCAATGATTGGAATTTTTGCCTTCAGGCATACAGCGTCTTATCTCCACTCGATTTTACTGAACAGCGAAAACTATTACTAAGTGAAAAAAGTTGGGTAACTTTGATGGAAAATCAAATCACCAAATATCAGAAATAAAGCATGTCGCAACACCAACATACCTATATCATCGGAGAAATTGGACAAAACCACAATGGTTCCTTGGATATTGCCAAACTGATCATTGACGCAGCGGCTAGACCCATCCGAGAGGAATTATTTGGCATGGATTTACCCCGAATGGATGCTGTAAAACTAACCAAACGTGATTTGTCTCAAGAACTATCTGCATCTCAGATGTCGAGAGAATATAATTCACCTCATTCTTTCGGAAAAACATACGGAGAGCACAGAGCCAAGTTGGAGTTAAACGACGAACAACATTTCGAGTTATACCAGTACGCCAAGGCTCAAGGGCTCGATTTTGTTGAAACACTCTGCGCTGTGGGCTGTTTGAGTATGACCAAATATTTCATGCCAGACCGTTTGAAAGTTGCGAGTAGAGACCTCACCAACCTCCCCTTGCTCAGTGCGCTTGCTGAAACCAAAATTCCCATCATCCTTTCCACTGGAATGGGCGGTTTCAAGGAAATTGACGATGCATTATCAACGATTACTCGATACCACGACAATATTTCTATTTTACACTGCGTATCGGAATATCCAACACGACCAGAAAACGCCAACTTGCTTTCAATTAAAGCCCTAAAAAACAAATACCCCCGATACACTGTAGGATATTCGGATCACACAATCGGAATCAGTGCTCCAGTTTCCGCCGTTGCTATGGGCGCAAAGATTATTGAAAAACACATAACGCTAGACCGTAGAATGAAAGGCACAGACCAAGCGGGTTCATTGGGTGTTGAAGGAATACAGCGTATGGTTCGTGACATTCGATTGATTGAAAGATCGATGGGTATAGAAGACGTTTTTATTGCTGACTCTACAGTTTCTGCCAAACACAAATTAGAGCGATCGATTGCCACTAACCGTGAAATTAAAGTGGGAGAGACTATCCAACAGTCTGATTTACATTTACTGTCACCTGGTGACGGATTCAAGTGGCATGAATTAGAAAAAGTAGTTGGCAAAACGGCGACAAAGACAATTCCGGCCGACGAAATCATCTATCAGGAAAACCTTTCATAACGCACCGAATGATTCAACAATTGCTGCCCAAATTGGTATTGACCGACATCGATGGTGTTTGGACAGATGCTGGGATGTATTACGATCAAACAGGCAATGAATGGAAGAAATTCAACACCAGCGATAGTGCCGGCGTGCTTTTCTGTAAACATCTGTCGATCCCAGTAGGAATCATCACGGGAGAAGACACGGCCATAGTTGCACGCCGCGCTGAAAAACTAAACATTGATTTTTTGCATCAAGGCATACAAGACAAGCTCAAAACAGCCAATGAACTATGCGCGCGATTGGGCATTTCGCTTGCTGATGTAGCATACATTGGAGATGATTTGGGAGATGTTCCCTTGCTAAAGGCAGTTGGATTTTCTGCTGCGCCGGCAAATGCTCAAGAGTACATACGGAACATGGTGCATTTCTCAACCCAAAAACCCGGGGGTGAAGGTGCATTCCGCGAGTTTGTAGAGGAAATATTGCACCGCGCCGGGGCATTGAATTCAGTACTCACTCATTATCAAATTGGGTGATGTTCAAAGATCTATTCCAATCAGTACTTACAGTGGGCAAAATCCTGCTCAAAAGCAAGATGAATCTCCCTGCGTACAAAGCACCTGAAAAATCAGTGGTAGTGATTGCCAATGGCCCATCTGCCCGCTCGTTTATTGACAAGTGCACAGGGTTTGGCATCAACAACCTAAAAGAACAGGGTTTGGCGTTTTTTGCCGTGAATAAGTTCAGCTGTCAGCCAGAATTTTTTAGCCTAAAACCCAAGTATTACTTGATGTTGGATATGTATTTTTTCGAATTCTCAAAAGCGGTTTTTGAAAATCCAACCTTGCACCCCATCGCCCAATACAAACCCGATTTTGAAAAGACCCAACGGATGATCAATGAAACGTGGCAAGCCCTACAAAAAGTAGATTGGCCCATGATTTTTTACGTCCCTCAGCTTTACAGAAATTGTTACATCGTCAACAATCTGAACAACCCCAATATTCATTTCGTAACCTACAATTACACTGTAATTAGCGGTAGAACATCATTTCGCAACCAAATGTATCAATGGCGACTGGGTAGTCCACAATGCGAAAATGTAGTCAATTCATGCATTTTCAATGCGATGCTTTCAGGGTTTGAGGAAGTTTATATTACTGGGGTCGACCACGATTTTCACATCAACATCATGGTGGACACTGACAATACCATTATCCGCACAGAATCGCATTTTTATGCCGATGAAAACAAGAAACACCCATTATTGAAACAGGAAGCAGATGGCACCACCGGAAAAATACGTCTTCATGAATTGTTTCATAGTTTGGTGAAGGTGCACACGGGATACGAGGAAACGTCGCGTTACGCCAAACACATCAACAAAAAAGTGATCAACCTAACCGAAGGAGGTTATGTGGATGCATTTGACCGGATGAGTTTGGGCGATTTCTTTAAGCAATTCTCCTAAAAATCTTGATCCTCTAGTCTTTCAGTTTCACACCCAAAGGCGCCAGCATCTTCTTGGCCATGCTGTAGACATCTTCACTCAGCCTAAACCGCAAAATGAAAAACAAGGCTGCGCCTACCAACACCAGGGACTTCACCGATGCCCACAACAATATTTGTAGGGTGCCACCCGCGGTAACAACCCAACAATGATTGATGATAAAAACCACCGCAAAGAGCAAAATACTCAAAACAACACCCCGTGTTACCGGCTGCATGCCATAAACCATGTAAACCAAAATGGCCATCACGATGCCCGATGCCAACCACACCCCCGCCGTTGCCAAAGCCGCCCCATTGATGCCGTAAATGGGAATCAAATACTGATTTAGTAGAACACCCACCACAATTGAAACTGCATTGAGCAGGAGCGACAAATAATATCGCTTCGAAAAAATCAACATGGCCGCAGAATTCCCCTGCAACAGCACACACAACTTGCCTACACCAAGGTAAAACACCGCCCATTTCCCCGTCTCATACACCTGTCCGTTGGGCATAAAATGATAAAACACATCGATATTCACCCAAATCAATAACAACGCCAACGCACCCAGAATAAACTGATTCAAACTCGTTTTCTGATACAACCGCTCAATCTCTTGTCGATCCCCCACATGAATTGCCTCGGACAATTTGGGATTCGCAATTTGCAAAATACTCCGGGTGGGAATTTCTATCAATACCGCCATGTTCACCGCAATTGCGTAAATCCCTGTATCCGCCGAGCCCTTCATAGAACTCACCATCAGAAAATCCATGCGCTGTAACACCAACATCGCTACGTAAGTCAAAAATAAATAACCCGTGTATCGATAAAATTCGCCTTTGAGTCCTTCCTGCCCCCGAACAAACCGCCAATTGGGCTTGAAGCTGAGTGATGTCTTTCTGAGCAAATAACCCAAATTTAACAACATCACCAAGCCATATACAGCCGGAATGGAATACATCGTTTGGTCAAAATCCACCACGTCGATATAATAACACCAACCCAATAGCCCCAAAAGAATCCGAACCACATTTTCACGCAAAAACGACGAGTAAACGATGTTTCCCAAAGCCGCCAAAAAGATCTCGAACACCGTGTTGAAGACGAAGAAGAAAACAAACGGGATTAACCAATAGTAATAAGGCAAGAAATCCCCGCTGTTCTCAATCAAATACTTCACCACCAAGGGCTGTCCCCAAAGCAACATCAACCCCACCATCACAAAACCAATCAAGGGAATCACGATGAGCCAAAACCCAGCGCCATTATGTCCGCCATCATTTTTAAACCGGGGGAAAAATTTCCAAATGGAATACCCAGCACCCATTTGCGCAACGCCAGCCAACAATGCCCCCATCTCGATAAACAAACGAAACACCCCATTTTCACTCGTCGTAAATACCAATGGAAACAGATAGAAAGTCGTAAACAAGCCCACCAAGCTACCACTGTAATTCACAATGGACGCCCAAAAACTGTTCTTGGCGATAACTCCCGACATCCGCACAAAGGTAACGTTGCTGTCATTACTTTTCATTTTTTGGAGAAATGAAACGCATTTCCATTGTATTTAAGGGCAAAATGGTGTTAATTCGCTTTTCAACTATTTAGAACATTAATAAACCTTATGAAAAAATTACTTCTATTGGCCGTTGTTGCTGCAAGTTTTGCAGGAATAATGCAGAGCTGTAAGCCCGACAATCCAGATGGTGGAAACGGCGGTGCTTCTTTGACAGTCACCAACAAACAGCGCTCATTCGTTGTTTATCACACGGCTACCTGGTGTGGACCCTGCGGTCTTTACGCTATGCCCGAGTTCAAGAAATTGGTTTCAAATGTCAACAGCGACAACATCGTTGCCGTTGATTACCATTCTTCTAACTCTTCTAAGTTGGTTCCTTTGTGGATGAAGCCAAACAACGACACCTTGTTCATCGCTCCTTTCGCTTTTGAATTGTTAACCACTGTATCAAACATCAACACCTCAGGTCAGTACTCTATCCCAACCTTCTGGTTGAACAACTCATTGTTGGGTACTAGCAGCGTAAAATCTACCGACATTCAAAATGCCTCTGTAACTGCTAACCAAGTAGCTACCGAAGTTGGTGTTGCTGCAAGTGCTACTGCTAGCGGTCAGACTTTGAACATCAAATACAAATTGAAAGCTTTTGCTCCAGAAGCAGGCAACTATTATGTATCTGTTTTCGTTGTTGAAAAGAAAGTTAACGCAATGCAAACCGTATCAGGTGCTGGTGATGTTGCCATGGACCACGAACACGTAATTCGTGCTTCTGCTCAAGCCGATGCTACTGGCAAGCCAGTTTCTTTCTCTACTTCTGCCATCATGAGCAGCCCTGCTGCCAACGCGGAAGTTGAAAAGTCATTGTCTTGGACTTACTCTGCAATCCCACAAGCCATTAAAGATAAATATTCTTCTTTCGGTTTGCCTTGGTGGAGCTGGAACCCTGCCAACACTGGTGTGGTTGTAGCCGTTTGGAGAAAAGTAACCGACAACCCAACCAAGCCTTGGTTTTTGATCAACGCTGCTTGGGCTGACGTGAAATAATTTCACTCAATCATAAAACCATAAAAAGAGAGGGCCTCGTCTTAGACGAGGCCCTCTCTTTTTATTTCAATACCCATCTCAAAACAAACCGCCACCAAACTCTACCATACACCAATCAGCGGAAATCCATCCCAAACCTTAACAAAGTGCACCTAACCTACGAAAGACTATCGCGCCGCGAGAATCCTCCAGTCAATTCTTAAATAAAACAGGCTATTTCCCCTTGAAATCGGCCTTGCGCTTCTCCACAAATGCCGCCATCCCCTCTTTCTGATCCTCTGTTGCAAACAGCATGTAGAAATTCTTGCGCTCAAAATACAACCCCTCTTGCAAGTGACTATCAAACGCCTTCAACACACTTTCCTTGGCCATCTGCACAGCAATGGGCGACTTGCCCGCAATGTCAGACGCCAACTGAATCGCTTCATCCAAATACAATTCTACCGGCACAATTTTATTGATTAACCCCGCAGCCTTCGCTTCCTCTGCTGTAATAAATTTCCCGGTCAACACCATCTCCATCGCCCTAACCTTACCAACCGCACGCGTCAATCGTTGAGTGCCCCCCGCACCCGGCATCACGCCAATATTGATTTCGGGCTGACCAAATTGCGCAGTCTCGCTCGCAATAATCATGTCGCACAACATACACAACTCACAGCCACCACCCAATGCAAATCCCGACACAGCCGCAACAATGGGCTTTTTTGTCTTCCTGATACTATCCCAAGTGCTAAACTGATCGATTTTTAACATGTCGATTGCCGTACGTCCCGCCATCTGCTTGATATCGGCACCCGCAGCAAACGCCCGCTCATTGCCGGTTATTACAATCGCCCTTACGGCATCGTCATTGTCCAATACCTGCAACGCATCCCGAATCTCACCCATCAACTGAAGGTTGAGCGCATTCAATTCTTTCGGACGGTTTAACTGAATTTTCGCCACATAAGGAGCCACTTGGGCATCTACCAAAATAAATTCGTACGACATGCCACGAAGTTAATCGTTTCTACCCGTTCATCACACCCCGCAACAATACCTGCTTCTCAAATACCCACACCATACACCAGGCAATCGCCAACCCCAACAAAGCGCCAAAAAACACATCGCCCACATAATGCACACCCAAATAAACCCGGGAATACGCAATCGCCGACGCTAGATACATCAATCCCAAACGCCAACGACGACCCAGCCCCAACAACGTCATCGCCGTGGCGAAAACCGCAAAAGAATTGGCTGCATGACTGCTCACAAACCCATACCGGCTACCCGGCTTACCATCTGGCAATCGCGGATGCAATGTTTCCTCAAATGCCGGTCTCACCCGCGCAAACCCCGGTTTAAAAATGCGTGAGCTGATACTGTCGGCCAACCCAAAAGATGCCACAGTAAGCAATATCGGCACCCAACACTTCACCCCAAATTTTCGCCAAAACAAGACCAAAAACACCACATACAAAGGCACAAAAGCCCACTTGCTGCTCAGAAAAATCATCATCGGATCCAAAGCCGGCAAAGCCCAGCGCTGGTTAATGAGCATAAATAAATCGCGGTCAAAGAAATCCAAAAGAAATAACATCATCAACGAAGATCAACTTTTCTGTGAAACTACCACAATGCGGGGCGATGTTTTTCCCTCGAAACTCCCCAACTGATCGTCGCCAAACACATCCAAAACCCGCAACCCTGCTGCCTCATGCAACGCCACCAACCTCGCTCGATCAAAGATGCGCACTTGTTCCTGAAAAGCAAACAATTGGCCCCCATCGCGCACTTCAATGTCCTTCACAATGTGCGTTTCTGTGCGATATTTTCGGGTAAAAAATTCATAGTCCCCTCGCGCCAATCGCGCTTCTTGTGGCAACAAATCCAACACCGATTCCGCGTTGAGATAGTCCTGAACTACATGCCCGCCCGGTTCGCACGCAGCCGCCATATTCTCCAACACCCGTTGATCGTCTGCAGAATCATCGAAATAGCCAAAACTTGTAAACAGGTTGAGCACCGCGTTCATATTCGGAACCGGATACGGCGCCCTCATGTCGTGCACCTGGAAATGAGCACCATCCACACCCAAACTCTTGGCGATATTGATACTATTTTCACTCAAATCCAACCCCCACACCTGCAAATCCCGCGAAGCCAAATGCGCACTATGCCTACCTTTGCCACAAGCCACATCCAATACCTTCATCCCGGAGGTTAGTCCCAAATGCGACACCAATCGATCCATAAATGCCGACGCCTCCGCCTCATTGCGATGCGCATACAAAGCGTGATAATAGGGCGTGTCAAACCAAGATTCAAACCATTTCATTCCCACAAGCGAATATTTTTCAAAGGTAGTGTAACTTTTGGCATCCCTTTCGCGTATTAACCAACAGCTGCATGACGGTATCGGAATATAACAAGTGCGTGGACCTCCACAGCAGTGCGATTTTCCGATTCGCGCTTCAACAATTGCGCAACCCTGATGACGCCAAAGAGATCGTACAAATTACCTTCGAAAAACTCTGGATGAAACGAGAATCTGTGAATATCGACACCGCCAAAAGCTATTTGTTTACAACGGCTTATCATAGCATTGTCGATTCATGGCGATCACAAAAACCCACCGAAGACATTGATCAACTGTTACCCGGAAAACACCCCAGCACAGACAGTGGCAACTATAACGGCTTGATGGAAGTGCTAGAAAAAGCGCTAACCCAAATCAGTCAAATTCAGCGTACGGTTATTTTGCTGCGCGATTACGAAGGCTATTCGTATGCTGAAATTGGCGAAATCACCGGACTCAATGAAGCGCAAGTAAAAGTGACCATTTTTCGCGGACGTCAAGCCCTCAAAGACATCCTCGGCAACCCCAACAACCTCATCTAATCGCAATGAAACCGGCTCAAATTTCTGAAGAACAAGAATGGCAGTTGTTTGAACTGTTGGAAGGCAATCTCAGCGACAAAGACTCCGCTGAAATGTTGAAGGCGATGGAATTCGACCCCCAGTTAAAAGCCCATTATACCGCGCTAAAACAAACCTATTTGACGCCAAGTCAGGTTATTTACCCCAACGCCCAAGCATTGAAAAAATCGGGTGCCGGCAAACGCGTATTTTTCTACACCTCCCTTGGCGCCGCGGCAGCATTAGCCACCCTTTGGTTCTTCAAAGCAACCACAGTTACCCAACCTGCGAACATGTCTCAGCCCAATTTGGCGAAACAAGCATTGAACAACGAGTCATCGCCAAAACCAATGCAAACAGAGCCGTTCACCGTCGATTTCAATGACCAAGCCCGCAAAGGATGCGTAACCCTAACCGATTTAACCGCACGCGAAAAACAACCATATGGCCAACCCGTTGAGATGAATCCATCGGGTAGCAAGCAACCCATACACCCATTGATTACCGCCACCGAGCCCGTTCGGAACACCAAAAACACAAGCGATAGCAATAAAATTCGCAGCAGCATGGAGGTGTTTGCATCTCAAAACAAACCAAACAACAACGCGCAAATTGTTTCCCAATCGCAGGCGATCGTTGCGGCATTGTCTGTACGTCCACCCAAAACCAAAAAAGAACTGCTTCAATCGTTTTATCAAGACGCTAGGCGGATGATAGAAAATGGACACCTGCCACATATCAAGGTAAAAGCGGAAAATCGCGATCAAGGTTGGATGCCCGAATTCCAAGTAGGACTAACCTTTGAAAAAAATGTCATTTTAACTTCTTTCAACCCATAAACCAGCAACAGTATGATTCAGAAAACCATCATCGCAACCCTATTGGCCCTGCTCAGCGGCACGCCTTTACTTCGTTCACAGTCGATCGATACCACCCATATAGACACCCTTATTTCCATTACGGATAGCTTAGTATCTGAAGTAATCAAGGAAATCAAGAAAGAAATCAAAGAGGAGGCCATCGACATGAAAATCGACATCAAAGACGGAATCAATGAGATCGACATTGAAATCATCGATCGTGACACCTATCGCATCGTTAGACGTCCGCGCAAACCCAAAGCGACCATCGAAGAAACGCGACAATACTGGGGCTACAACTCCCAAATCATCGATGAGGCGAGCATGAAAAACCTCCCCACAGCCATAGGGAATCAATCCAATTATTTGCCCGAACTCAACAACGCCAAAAGCATCCACTTCGGCATTGAACAACTGTGGGGCTTTAACCTCATTCGAGGAAAAGTAAGGGTGTTTACGGGCATTCGGTACGACATTCACAATTATCGTTTTCAAAACGAGTTCACCCGATTATCAGAGAATCAGCCAGAATTCACTGCAGTGGAAATTGGTGGCCCGTTGATCGACCCAATCGGTGTGGAAAAATCCAAATTGGTGGTCAACTACATTGGCGTACCCGTTGCCTTGGGTTTTCAAGACAAGCCGGGCGATAATTCCAAATTCAGCGCGAAAGTGGGTGTAAACACCGGATATAGGGTTAGAACCCATACCAAGATCAAACAAACCGGCGGAAACGTAGAAAAACAATTCGACGACTTCAACCTCAACGATTTTTATATGTCGCCCTTCGTCAACATCAGCTATGGCGACATGGGACTCTACTTGCGATACCCCATAACCGACCTTTTTAAAAAAGGACAAGGCGCCAATACCCAAGCTCTTCAATTCGGCATCACGCTGAAGATGAGTTAAGACATTCCACATAGGCTAATTATGTTGGTTTAACCGATTAGAGCCCCGTCGATGACGGGGCTTTTTTCGTGAAAGACCACCCGTTTTTCGTATCTTTGTGGCAATAAAAATAGCCATGAGTCAACGTCAATGGACCCCCATCAAAACGTATTCCGACATTCTGTTTGAACAGCACGGAAACATCGCCAAAGTGAGCATCAACCGCCCCGAAGTGTACAACGCCTTCCGTCCGCAAACCGTGATGGACATGCTTGACGCGTTCGACGTTTGTCGCGAAAGAGCCGATATTGGTGTGGTAATCCTCACAGGGGTGGGCGATAAAGCCTTTTGCTCAGGTGGCGACCAAAACGTAAAAGGCGTGGGCGGCTATGTAGATGACAATGGCGTTCCCCGACTCAATGTATTAGACCTACACAAGAAAATTAGATCCCTACCAAAGCCCGTTGTGGCCATGGTCAATGGTTATGCCATTGGGGGCGGACACGTACTTCACGTTGTGTGCGACCTAACCCTCGCTGCTGAACATGCCAAATTCGGACAAACAGGCCCCAAAGTGGGTAGCTTCGATGGTGGATTTGGTAGCAGCTATCTGGCCCGACACATCGGCCAAAAGAAAGCCCGCGAAATCTGGTTCTTGTGCAGACAGTATACCGCAGAAGAAGCTGAAAAAATGGGCATGGTTAACAAAGTCGTTCCCCTTGAAATGCTCGAAGACGAAACCATCGATTGGTGCAATACCATGTTGGAACGTTCGCCCATGGCACTCCGCATGCTCAAACGCGCTTTCAATGCAGAACTCGATGGCCAACACGGCCTCATGGAACTCGCTGGCGATGCCACCCTGTTGTACTATCTCACCGAGGAAGCCCAAGAAGGAAAACACGCCTTTTTGGAAAAGCGCAAGCCCGATTTCCAACAGTTCCCCAAGTTCCCATAAACCGGCAAAAAACCTTACCTTTGCACCACGAAATTCAACCATAGAATCATGAAAATCAAAGTAGCCAATCCCGTAGTAGAGCTTGATGGTGATGAAATGACCCGCATCATTTGGCGCTTCATCAAAGACAAATTAATCCTTCCTTATTTGGATGTTGATATCAAATATTTCGACCTCGGCATGGAACACCGCGATGCTACCAATGACCAGGTAACCATCGACGCAGCAGAAGCCATCAAACAATACAACGTTGGAATCAAGTGTGCTACCATCACCCCCGACGAAGCCCGTGTGGAAGAGTTTGGCTTGAAACAAATGTGGAAGAGCCCCAACGGAACCATCCGCAACATTTTGGACGGAACCGTTTTCCGCGAGCCCATCGTTTGCAAAAACGTACCCCGCCTGGTTCCCAACTGGACAGCCCCTATTTGCATCGGTCGTCACGCATTCGGCGACCAATACCGCGCCACCGATTTCGTTACCAAAGGCAAAGGTAAATTGACCATCAAATTCGAAGGTGAAGATGGACAAGTGATCGAGCATGAAGTATACAATTTCAAGGGCGATGGCGTTGCCTTGGCGATGTACAACACCGATGAAAGCATCAAAGGATTTGCACGTGCCTGCTTCAACCAAGCTTTGGCAAAAGGTTGGCCTTTGTACTTGAGCACCAAGAACACCATCCTGAAAAAATACGACGGTCGTTTCAAAGACATTTTCGAAGACATTTACCAATCTGAATTCAAAGCAAAAATGGATGCTGCCGGCATCACTTACGAGCACCGCCTCATCGATGACATGGTGGCCTCAGCCTTGAAATGGAACGGAAACTTCGTGTGGGCTTGTAAAAACTACGATGGCGATGTTCAGTCCGATACAGTTGCTCAAGGATTTGGTTCTTTGGGATTGATGACCAGCGTTTTGGTTACACCTGATGGCAAAACCATGGAAGCAGAAGCAGCCCACGGAACAGTTACCCGTCACTACCGTCAGCACCAGAAAGGACAAAAAACTTCAACCAACCCCATTGCGAGTATTTTCGCTTGGACCCGCGGTTTGGAGCACAGAGGTCGATTGGATGGCAACGACGCATTGATCAACTTCTGCCAAACTTTAGAGCAAGTGTGCATCGATGTTGTGGAAAGCGGCAAGATGACCAAAGATTTGGCTGTTTGTATCTATGGCAACAAAGTATCAGAAGATCAGTACTTGTACACAGAAGACTTCTTGGAAGCGTTGAACAGCGAATTGAAAGCCCGCTTGGCCTAATTCGAACCCCGGGAAAACAGCCTCGTCAGGAATGGGGCTGTCAACCAAATTACCAGTATATAGGAGTTCGCTCCAACAGAGAGGGCCTCGTTTGAAACGAGGCCCTCTCTTGTTTACATCATCTTGGCGTGCAAAACGACAGCGGTAAATTATCTAACCGCAATTCCACAGATTTAAAACAAATCTTTCAACTTATCGAAAAACGATTTCTCTTTGGATGATGGTTTAAAATTGTCTGATTCCGCCAACTTTTCCAACATCGCCTTCTCCTCAGAATTCACCTTGGTTGGTACATAAACATTCAATACCACCAACTGATCCCCAGTGCCGTATCCATTCAAATCAGGGAAACCCTTACCCTTCAAACGCAACATTTTTCCTGGCTGAGTACCTGCATCAATTTTGATACGCACTTTGCCATCCAAGGTGGGTACCTCAACACTATCGCCCAAAGTAGCCTGACTGAAGCTCAACCACAAATGATAAATGACATTGTTGTCTTCACGGGTAAGTTCATCGTGGGGAATGCCCTCCACCAACACAATCAAATCCCCGGCCGCGCCGCCACCAGGACCATAATTCCCCTTGCCATTCATGCTCAACTGCATGCCCTCAGCCACACCACCTGGAATGCGGATACTGGTCTCTATCTCTTGGGATATCAAGCCCTGCTCATTGGCCTCCTTGGGTTTGCTTTCGATGATTTTCCCCATTCCAGAACAAACCGGACAGGGACTGTTTGTGGCCATCTGACCCAGAAATGTGTTCTGTACCCTTCGCACTGCACCCGAACCATTACATTGCTTGCACGTGGCGTATTTTACCCCTTCGGCCTGCACCATTCTGCGGTATTTCACCGTCTTCTCCACCCCCGATTTCATCTCGGGCAACGTCAACTTGATCTTGATGCGAATATTGGATCCGACCGATCTCCTGGAGCGACCGCCTCCACCGCCGAAAAACGACCCAAATACACCGTCATCGCCAAACACATCACCAAATTGAGAGAAAATATCGTCCATGCTGAAACCGTGAGCGCCACCACTAGCTCCCATGCCCGCGTGACCGAATTGATCGTAGCGCTGCTTTTTCTCCGGATTGCTGAGTACATCGTAGGCCTCAGCGGCCTCTTTGAAATTTTCCTCGGCTTCTTTGTCGCCCGGATTTTTATCGGGGTGATATTTAATGGCCAATTTGCGGTATGCCGTCTTAATCTCCTCCGCCGAAGCACCGCGGGCAACCCCCAAGACGTCGTAATAATCTCTCTTGCTCATGCGCTGTTAGTTTCCAACGACCACTTTCGCGAATCGAATGACTTTATCGTTTAAGTAATATCCCTTTTCTACCTCATCGATCACTTTCCCCTTTAAGTCCTCACTGGGCGCCGGAAATTGGGTTATCGCCTCATGAATTTCAGCATCGAACGGCTGTCCGATAGACTCCATAGGCTTCAAACCCACTTTAGTGAAAATCCCCAACATTTTTTTATGGATCAAATCAAACCCTTCCACTGCCTTTTTTTCAGTCTCTGACAAATTTTCAACCGCTTTCAAGGCGCGCTCAAAATCATCAACCACGGGCAACATACTCACCAAAACATCCTTTGAAGCGGTCTGCATCCAATCCAAACGATCTTTGGTGGTGCGGCGACGGAAATTCTCAAACTCGCTATACAAGCGCAAGTATTTATCGCGCTCCTGTTGCAATTGCGTATCTAAATCTACATTTTCTGTATCCGATGTTTCAGCAGCAACAGCTTCTTGTTCTGGGTTTTCAGTGGTTGATTCAGTGGCGTTGTTCACACCGTCAATGGGCTCTTCTGATTCGGAATTCACTTTGTTCTTTGACATAGCGAATCTCAAAACTCAATTTTATTGCCACAAATGGTAAAATGTCATATTGTCATACAAACCTTTTGGCCCGATTGTCGTTTCTTTGTCATTAGCAGTCAGAACATGTTTACGGGCATCATCGAACAACAAGCCAAAGTGAAAGAAATTGTACAAGACCAATCCAACGTACACTTCCGCCTGTCTGCCCCATTCCAAAACGAACTCAAAATTGACCAAAGTGTATCCCACAACGGGGTATGTTTAACCGCAACCAACATCGAAGAAAACGGTTATTGGGTTACCGCGATTCATGAGACCCTTCAACGCACAAACCTCAGCCACTGGCAAGTAGGCAGCGCGGTGAATGTAGAGCGATGCATGCCCGCCAACGGACGATTCGATGGCCACATCGTGCAAGGCCATGTAGATTGTGTAGGTACGATTGATGAAATTCACGACCTAGATGGCAGTTGGATGATTTTTATCGCCCACGATGCCAATGCTGGAATCACCGTTAACAAAGGGTCTATTTGCGTTAACGGGGTGAGTCTCACCGTTGTAGATAGCTTTCCCGATGCGTTTTCCGTGGCCATCATCCCTTACACATGGGAACACACCAACTTATCATCGCTCAAACCTGGCCAATTGGTAAATTTAGAGTTCGACATCCTAGGGAAATACTTGAAAAAATTCTCCGTACCTTTGCAAAAATCCAAGAAATAGCAATTAGCATTTTATGAAACTCCTCTCCTTCCTTTTTACTTCTAGTATCGGTCGGAAAGTACTTATGGCAGTCACCGGTTTATCCTTGGTGGCTTTTTTGATGGTACACGCTGGTATCAACGCCTGTATTTTCTTCAACGACGGTGGCAAAACTTTTAACCACGCAGCAGAATTCATGGCACACAACTGGCTGATCCGCAGCGCGGAAATTGGCTTGTTTTTGGGTCTATTGCTCCACATCGTTCAAGGTCTAAGTTTAACCGCTTCCAACACCCAAAAACGAAACAGCAAGTACGGCGCAAGTTCAGGCAATGCCAACAGCAAATGGTATTCTCGCTCCATGGGCATTTTGGGCAGTTTGTTATTGATTTTCTTGGTGATGCACCTCAAACACTTCTGGGTGGTTTCTCGCTTTACCGATGCCATTCAGGAAACTGCAGGATCTACCCTTTTCGATGAAATGGTGTTGGTATTCGCAGATCCATTGCCAGTCATCGTTTATGTCATTGGTTGTATTAGCTTGGCCTACCATTTGTTGCATGGCTTTCAAAGTGCTTTCCAATCCATGGGTATCAACCACCCAGCCTATACACCCATCATCAAAAGTATTGGCGCTGGCTTCTCAATCATTGTTCCACTCGTATTTGCGGCCATGCCCATTGCCATGCACTTGGGCTGGATTAAATAATCCATTGTTTTTCACAGCATTATGACACTCGAATCAAAAATCCCAGCCGGCGAAATAGCCACCAAATGGACAAAATACAAAAGTACCGTGCCGTTGGTGAACCCCGCCAATAAAAGACAGTTGGAAATCATTGTGGTAGGTACCGGTTTGGCCGGCGCCAGCGCCGCAGCAACCCTGGCAGAAATGGGCTACAAAGTAAAAGCCTTCTGCTTCCAAGACAGTCCCCGTAGAGCTCACTCTATCGCTGCCCAAGGAGGTATCAATGCCGCCAAAAACTACCAGAACGACGGTGACTCAGTATACCGTTTGTTTTATGATACCATCAAAGGTGGTGACTATCGTGCCCGCGAAGCCAATGTGCACCGCTTGGCTGAATGCTCAACATCCATCATCGACCAATGTGTTGCCCAAGGTGTTCCCTTCGCTCGTGAATATGGCGGAACCCTATCCAACCGTTCTTTCGGAGGAACCCAAGTTCAGCGTACTTTCTACGCGGCTGGACAAACAGGCCAACAGTTGTTGCTCGGCGCATACAGCGGATTGGAACGTCAAGTAGGATTGGGCAACGTGAAAATGTATGCCCGCCACGAGATGATCGAAGTGGTGAAAATCGATGGCAAAGCCCGCGGTATCATCGCTAGAAATTTGGTGACCGGAGCCTTGGAAAGACATTTCGGACATGCAGTATTGCTGTGTACCGGTGGATATGGTAACGTATTCTACTTGTCAACCAATGCCATGGGTAGCAACGTAACCGCTGCTTGGAAAGCCCACAAATCAGGCGCCTACTTCGGCAACCCATGCTTCACCCAAATTCACCCCACTTGTATCCCCGTTTCAGGACATTATCAGTCAAAATTAACCCTGATGAGTGAGTCGCTCCGTAACGATGGACGTATTTGGGTTCCCAAAAAACAAAACGACGAACGTCACCCCAACGACATACCCGAGGATGAGCGCGATTACTATTTGGAACGTCGCTACCCCGCTTTCGGGAACTTAGTACCGCGCGATATCGCTTCGCGAGCTGCCAAAGAGCGTTGCGATGCAGGCTACGGTGTAGGTCAAAGCAAAATGGCTGTGTATTTGGATTTCAAATACAACATGATGCAGAAATATGGCAGAACAGAAGCCAGCAAATTGAATATCTCCAACCCCGATGATGAAACCCTGATTCGCTTGGGTAAAGAGGTTGTGAAGGAAAAGTATGGCAACTTGTTCGACATGTACAAGCAGATCACCGACGAGGATCCATACGAAGTACCCATGCGCATCTACCCCGCAGTTCACTACACCATGGGTGGTTTGTGGGTGGATTACGATTTGATGACCAACGTCCCTGGTTTGTATGCATTGGGAGAAGCCAACTTCTCTGACCATGGCGCCAACCGTTTGGGAGCCTCTGCCTTGATGCAAGGTTTGGCTGATGGTTATTTTGTAATTCCAATTACAATCGGAAATTACCTCAGCAAAGAAATTCATACCAAGCCCATTTCAACCGACCACGAAGCCTTCGTAGCTGCAGAAAAAGCGGCCAACGACCGCATCCAGCAGTTAATGGGAATCCAAGGTACCCGCAGCGTGGAAAGTTACCACCGCAAACTTGGATTGATCATATGGAACAAGTGTGGTATGGCCCGCAACGAAAAAGGATTGAAAGAAGCCATCGCCGAAATTCAAGCCCTTCGCGCCGACTTCTACAAAAATGTTCGCATCCCTGGAAGCGTGAATGAATTCAACCCCGAATTAGACAAAGCGGGTCGCGTGGCCGACTTCCTTGAATTGGGAGAATTGATGTGTGTGGATGCCTTGAACCGCAACGAAAGCTGTGGGGGCCACTTCCGTGAAGAATATCAAACCGAAGAAGGCGAGGCATTGCGCGACGACGAAAACTACATGTATGTAGCGGCGTGGGAGCACAAAGGCAACACTTGGGAACTACACAAAGAAGAGTTGAATTACGAAAACATTAAAATCCAACAACGCAGTTACAAATAATCCGATAACACAAAGATTATGAGCAAGTTAATGAAATTAAACTTAAAAGTATGGCGCCAAAAAAACGCAGAATGCGCCGGTAACTTTGAAGAATATAAAGTAGATGCCAGTCCCGACATGAGCTTCTTGGAGATGTTCGATGTCTTGAATGAGCAACTGATTGAAACCGGCAAAGAGCCAGTAGCATTCGATCACGACTGTCGCGAAGGCATTTGTGGTATGTGCTCGATGGTTATCGATGGCCGTCCACACGGACCCAAGCAAGGGGTTACAACCTGCCAGTTGCACATGCGCAGTTTTAACGATGGCGATACCATCACGGTAGAGCCTTGGAGAGCAAACGGTTTCCCAGTAATCAAGGATTTAACGGTAAACCGCAGCGCCTTTGACCGCATCATTGCCGCAGGAGGATTCATTTCAACCAACGCGGGTAATGCGGTGGATGCAAACGCTGTGTTGATTCCAAAGGAAGTGGCCGATGAAGCCTTTGAAGCAGCCACTTGTATTGGTTGTGGTGCTTGTGTGAGTGCTTGTAAAAATGCTTCTGCCATGTTGTTTGTAGGCGCAAAAGTCACCCAGCTATCGAAGTTGCCCCAAGGAAAACCCGAACGCGAATCCCGTGTTGTTGCCATGGTAAACCAAATGGACGCTGAAGGTTTTGGTGCATGTACCAACACGGGTGCTTGTGCAGCGGAATGTCCAAAGCAAATCCCATTGAGTGTTATTGCCAATTTGAACCGCGAGTACATTGGCGCCAAAATGAACGGCAAATAACCCCGCATTTTCTTACGTCCCTACCAGAAGAGGGCGGCCTGCGGCCGCCCTCTTCTGGTAAAAATTTTTCCTACCCCTGCAAAAAATCCAATCAATCCAACGGCACACGCAAACCTACCTCGCAACCAATCTGGGGCGACCAATAAGTTTGTACACCCCTGTTGCTTGGCAACAACGGTAACATCACCCGCGGCGATGCATAAATGTGCAACTTAGGATCCAAATCGTACTCCAACCGCAAAGCCGCAGTAAAAAAAGCATTCGCACTCACAGACTGCGATTTGGTCAGAACAACACCCGTATCAACCGTATTGGCCACGTAATCCGCTACCGTGAAATCATTGCCCTGTGGCATGGTAAAACCCACGGTGTGAATCTGTAAATTCTGTTTCATCAACAAAGCAGGCATCACCCCCAACTGGTACCACATACTCGCCGATTGCATCTGAAAACGAGACCCGTCTAAACGCTTATCAATGGCAAACAAAGCACCCGCATACTGTGAACGGTACTCGTAATGCACTTCCATCAAACCCGCTTGAACCAAATTCGGATAAACCCCTACATCCGGATGAATCACATACCGAAACATGTTCCCCTCCTTCACCCGGGTAAATCCCGTGTTCACAATACTCAAACCCACCACGAAATTTGTAAAGCCATTCACCTTGCGCGAATAAGCCAAACCAAAATTTTTCGTCTGCAGCGATTTGTCTGAAAGAGAAAAAGAATCTTGCAACTTCGCCTCAGTAAATCCGCCTCTTTCATCGGGTTGGTACCCAGTAATCCAACGGGTAGACCAAGAGGGTGTCGCAGAAATGCTCACTACTTTCGCCCATTTTTTGTCCGATAACTGGGCCGATAGAGATGCTGCACATCCCACCACGACCATCAAAACCAAGTGTTTTATCTGTTTCATGAAAATGAAGATTCTTCCTCAAAAGTAAGCACCCGCAAATGCGAATAAAATCGCCACACACCCAAACCCGCCGCCACAAACAACCCCACCGTAAACCCAATCCAAATGCCGTAAACCTGCCAATTCTGCCAAACCCCCAAAGCATAACTCAAAGGCAAAGAAATTACCCAATACGAAAGTATACACAACCCCGACGACCAATTTACATCCTTGATCCCCCTCAACATATTCATTGCACCGGCCTGAATGCCATCGGCCAATTGAAACACCGCCGCCAAAATAAACAAAGGCAATATGGTTGGCATAACTTCAGGCTTCACGTCGTACAACGATGCAATCACCTGGTTCCCGAAAACAAACGCCACCGCATTAATCACTTCAAATACCCCAATAATCAAAAACACCGCATGGGCCGCGTGTCTAATTTGATGTCGGTTTTTCTCCCCGTAATTATTGCCAACAATGATCGCCCCCGCCATGGCAATACCACTCACCACCATATACGTAACCGAAGCAACATTCAGCGCCACCGCATGGGCCGCCAACTGCTTTGAGCCATACCAACCCACCATCACACCCGATAGGCCAAAACACGCCCACTCAGCAAAAGTTTGCAATGCCACCGGCAATCCCAACCTCCAAATGCTGGGCATTTCCTCACTGATTTTGTCCCATTTGGGCATCACACTGGGCACATATTTTCGCATGAAAGCAGAATAACGCACATACCACAAACCCACCAAGGCCATCGCCGTGCGCGATACCAAAGTAGCATATCCAGCACCGTTCAAACCCATCGCATCAAAACCCCAATGACCATAAATGAATACCCAACAAAGTAGAACATTCAACCCCAATCCACCCAACGTGATGAGCATGGCAATCTTGGTATAACCCAATCCATCGGTAAACTGTCGGGTTACCACATTGATCAGCAAGGGCAAAATACTCCAACTGAGAATGTTCAATAAACCCGGAGCCAACCGAGTCACCGCCTCGTCCTGACCCAACCAATGGAAATTGTATACGAAAACTTGTAATACCAAATACTGAAATACAAACAACACCAGAGCCACCACCAACCCCGCCCTGTAAGTAATAAATCCATCCGCCGCGCGCTTCTGTCCCACCTTAATACTCACCAAAGTACTGATCGAAAACAGCACGCCAAAAGTGAGACCACTGACCATAAAAAACAAGTTGTTCGCCTGGTTGGCACTGGCCAAAACTTCTGATCCCAACGGACCCACCATCAAGGTATCGGCCACCCCCATTAAAATAATACCCAACTGACCCAAAATGATGGGATACGCCAATTTTAGCGTTTCTGAGATTTGGGTTTTGTAGATAACAAACGGGTTTTGCATGGGTGTAAGTCGCAAAAATAGGCAAAAGCCGTCCAAAACGACCTGCAACGAAGGGTTTCGTATTAACTTTGCGTTGTGGTAGACGTATTATGGGAAGACAATCACCTGTTGGTGATAAACAAGCCTGCCGGTTTGGCGGTGCAAGGCGATTTAACGGGTGATATCCACTTGTTGGATTTGGCTGAGCGATACATTGCCGAGAAATACAACAAGCCGGGTAAAGCCTACATTGGATTGGTACACCGACTCGACCGCCCGGTCAGCGGCGTGGTCATTTTGGCAAAAACTTCCAAAGCCCTAACACGCATGAACGAGATTTTTCGCGACAAGAAAAACACCAAAATTTATCATGCCATCACCACCAAAGCCCTGCCCAACGAAGAAGGAACCCTTACCCACCACTTGCTGAAAAACAGCGAAACCAAACGCGCCCACGCCTACAATTCACACAAGCCTGGCACCAAACCCGGCATACTCCATTACAAATTGCTCAAAAATTTCGCCGGCCGTTCGCTGTATGAAATCACCCTGGAAACAGGACGTTTTCACCAAATTCGGGCCCAATTGTCAAAAATGGGCTGTCCCATCCTCGGCGATTTGAAATATGGCGCCAACGAGCCCCTGCCAGATCGGTCTATTGGATTGCACAGCAGAACGTTAATCACACCCCATGTGGTATCGTCGCAACCTTCCATCACAGTTACTGCACCACACCCCAAAGGAACTTGGTGGTGGGATTTGTTCAAGTAATTGTCAATTCCTTTTCCGGATCCCAAAATATCCGGTCGAACTGTTGAATTTGGTCGTTGACCACTTCGATACCCTCCGCAGTGAGTTTCACTTCCATCGCTTTCACATCCCCAAAGTGCGCCTTGCCACTTAACAATCCTTGTCGATTTACCACCCGATGCGCCGGCACCGCAGGAACAACCCCATGCGAAACATTCATCGCCCAACCCACCAAACGACTGCTTCGGGCTGCACCCAAATATTTCGCAATGGCCCCATAGGAAGTGACCCTGCCAGGCGGCACCAAACGCACCACTTCGTAGACCTTTTCGTAAAATGTTGGCTCACTCATCGTTAAACAACAAAATTGGAACAAAATTTGTCTATTTTGGACTCGATTGCAACCACTATGAAAATGATTTCTACTCGCAACTGGTCAGTTTATGGAATTTCCTGCTTTGCCCTCATCTTCGCGGCCTGCGGTAGCACTCAAACACTGAGTGCTCAAAAAGGGAAAAACAAAGACAAGGCCCCTTCGGTGTCTGCGCCTGCACAAAATGCCCCAGTTGAATCAGTCATCGTTGACAACAGTGTAGCTTGGGTGCCACCCACC
>Ga0172372_10000205_pt1 | contig 91893 bp, 89 predicted proteins | sample LakKiv5m_2_FD_114544 | JGI IMG/M metagenome (GOLD analysis project Ga0172372, IMG submission 114544) | Freshwater microbial communities from Kabuno Bay, South-Kivu, Congo - kab_092012_9.5m | ecosystem: Environmental > Aquatic > Freshwater > Lake | place: Democratic Republic of the Congo... | reverse complement strand
TGAAGGGCCGCAAACTAAGGAGGAGGAATAGAAGAAGCGATTTAGTGAATGAGTGATCAAGTGATTAAAAATAAAGATGCTGCCAAAACCATTTCCAGAAGCAATAATATACGAAGACAATAAACTCTATTGCTGTTTAGCCAATTTTCCAATCGCCAAAGGGCATGTCGTAATCGTTTGGAAGGCGCCGGTTAAGGATTTACATCTGCTGGCTGAAACGGATTACGATTACTTAATGGACAAGGTTGACGAGGTGCGCAACGCGATGCTCAGAGCACTGGGTGTGGAAAAAGTATATCTTTTATATATGGACGAAGCGAATCAGGTCCATTGGCATCTGGTGCCACGATATAATGAGCAGGGATTTAACGTTTTAACCCATCAGCCCCAAGAGCTAAAAGACTTCTCTCTGGCTGGTCGGATAAAGGATAAATTAGTTTTAAAAATATAAAGCGGATAGATTGGGAGTTGACTTTTAGGCAAAGTTTTGCTAAAGTAATATCAATAAATTAAGCCCTGCGAGGGGCTATTAATAATAGTTAAACCTATGGAACTAGCAATCATCAAAACTGGTGGTAAACAATATAAAGTTGCCCCGGGAGAAAAATTAAGAATAGAAAAGATCGAAGCAGAAGAAGGAAGTAATATCTCTTTTGACGAAGTTTTATTGTTGGTTGAAAAAGGTAAAACGCAAATTGGCCAGCCTTTCATTAAGGATGCAAAGGTTAGCGCAAAAATTTTAAGCCAAGATAAAGCGGACAAAGTAACGATCTTCAAGTATAAGTCTAAAAAGCGTTATCATGTTAAGCGGGGACACCGACAGCCCTTCACCCTCGTAGAAATTCAATAAAAAATATTGCAAAAAACCATTCTTAATTCGAGAGTGGTTTTTTTGTTTTGTTTTTTATGGTACAATCTAGAAAGAAGTTTACCTGTGGAAAAAGTCTAGTTGTTAAATTTAGTAGACTTGATATAATGTCAGTAGTAAATATTTAGAAATCCGAACCCTGTCACACAGGAGTAGGTTTTATTTTAAAAATTCCTTTGTCGATTCGGGTGTTTAACAAAAAGGTTAAGCATATTACTGGGTAGACAGCGGAAAGTTAAGCATGGACAAGGACAACAGCAAGAAAATCGTTAATTTGTGTGAAGCAGTAATCCGCTGGGGGCTTTATGTGTTTGCTTTTTTGGCTCCCTTGTTTTTTCTGCCTTTCAATACCAATATTCTGGAACTTAACAAGCAATTGTTGCTAGTTGTCTTTTGTCTGCTGCTATTAATCGCTTGGTTGGGTAAGATGATTGCGCAAGGTAAGGTTGAAATGAAAAAGAGCTGGCTAAATATTGGCTTGGCGATTTTTGCCATCTTCTATTTAGTAAGCGGTGTACTATCAAAAAATATCTACCAGAGCTTAATCGGTTTTGGCGGAACAATTTCTGAGTCATTTTTTGTCATTATTGGTTTAATTATCATCTTTTTCGTGATGGTGAATAATCTTCGAAAGAGAGAAGACTTAATCAATCTATCTTTAATCTTGGTTGCCTCGGGTGTTCTGGCTGGACTTTTTGGCGCCCTTCAATTAGCTGGAAAATTTATCTTGCCTTGGGAGTTTGCCAAATCAGCGAATTTCAACACTGTCGGATCGGCTAATGCTTTGGAAATATTCTTAGCCGGAATGTTAGTTTTGAGTGCAGTTTTATTCAGCGAGTCGGAATCAGTTAAATGGCGACAAATCTTTTTTGGTGTAGCCGCGGGCTTTTTCTTGGTCATGGTTCTATCCATTAACTTCTCCAATGTTTGGTGGGCGTTGCTTCTAACAAGTATCATGGTTGTTTCTTTCAGTATTATTAAGCGGGATCAAATTAATCAGTATCGTTTAATTTTGCCGATGTTGGTCTTGGCCTTTTCGGTCTTAATGTTGTTGCCGATTCGATTAAACATTTTTACCTGGTTAACAATTCCAGTTGAGGTTTCTCCTTCAACTAGCGCTACTTTAGCCATCGATAAACAAGTTCTAAAAGACAGTTTCTTCTTTGGTAAGGGACCAGGCGCCTTCGCGTATGCCTATGGGTTATACAAGGACAAAGTTTTGAATCAAACCGATTTCTGGAATGTCCGATTTAATCAGGGTCTTTCTAAAATTACCAGCCAGCCGGTCACTTTGGGTGTAACTGGATTCCTTGCTTGGCTAGCCACGATTATTGGTTTTGCGGTTTACGGCTTTATCGTTTTGATCAAACGTCAGGGTAAGACCTGGGCACTCGCCATGGCTGCTTATTCTTCTTGGTTCTTGTTGGCTTTCTTACAATTTTTCTACGCCACAAATTTAACCTTAGAAATTGCTTTCTGGTTAATGTTGGGTATCTCTTTCTTAACCTTAAAAGCTTTGCCAGTTAAGGGTGAAGACGAAAAAGAAGATGCGATTGATAAATTACCATCAATGTCGGTGGAATTTGACCGAACATCTCCTTTAGCTTCAGTTTTGTCTTTCGTTTTCGTTATTATCATGGTCATGACAATCAGTCTTTTGTATTTGGGTGGCAGTTACTACTACGCTGATATTCTATACCAAAAAGGATTGAATTTAGTTAGCGTTAAAAATGATATCGATAATGGCACAACGAAAATTACGGATGCCGTAATGTTGAATCCTTACAACGATCTTTATTTACGATCATTAGCGCAAGCGGCTTTATTAAGGGTCAACGCGGAATTAGCCAAACCCCAGACCGCCGAGCGCGATGCTAATGTCCAGAATTTGATTGCGACCGCGATTAATATCGGAAAAAGAACAACTGATCTATCTCCGTTGAATGTTGATAACTGGGAACAGCGAGCCAATATTTATCGTTCCGTTATGGGCTATATTAATGGTGCTGAGCAGTGGACCTTTGACGCTTACCAAGAAGCTTCTAATCTTGAACCTCAAAATCCTTTCTACTATCTAGAATTAGGACGCTCCTATGTTTTGGCGGCAGATTTAATCACGGCTGCGGCTCAAAAGGATAAAACGCAAGAAGCGAAAATGAAAGAATATTTGGATAAAGCAGAGGTTGCTTTGGGCAAAGCAGTGGAAGCCAAGCCGGACTATGCCCTAGCCCTGTTCCAGCAGTCATTAGTTTTTGATCGCCAGGGCAAGACCGATGAAGCGATCGCTAAAATGATCGAGACCAAAAATGCTTATCCGAATGATGTTGGCGTTGCTTTTCAGCTTGGTTTGCTTTACTACAAAAAAGCCAGCTGGGCGCCAGCGGCCGCCGAATTTGAACGGGCGATTGTGTTGGACGCGAATTACTCTAACGCCCGTTACTTTTTGGGCCTAGTTTATGATCGCCAAGGCAACAAGGCCAAAGCGATTGACCAATTCCAAAAAGTCGCCGAATTGAATCCTGACAATCAAGATATTAAAACGATTATCGCCAATTTACAGGCTGGCAAGCCGGCCATTCCGGAAGTGCCAAAGAATCCGAGTGAGTTACCAGTCAATGATGCGGCTTCCCAGGGACAGTAAAAATCTGATCTGAGAAACAAAAACCCCCACCTTGCGGTGGGGGTTTTAAGTTACACATTTTTTATTCTAGTGTCGATATTTTAAAGCGTTAACTAGTGTGGCTTCGTCGGCATATTCAAGATCCGAGCCCGTGGCCAGGCCTCGATTTAATTTAGTAATTTTAGCGTTAGAAGGTTTTAACAATTTTTCTAGATACAGCGCGGTGGTATCGCCTTCGGTTGTTGGATTAAAAGCTAAGACAATTTCTGGTTGGATTTTTTGAGACAGCAACTGTTTGATGCGCGCCACCAATTCTTTAATGCGTAGTTTGTCGGGGGTCAGGCCGTCGATCGGCGAAATTAAGCCACCAAGAACATGATAGGCACCGATAAATTGGCGGGTGCGTTCGATCGGAATAATATCTAGGATATCCTCCACAACGCAGATTAAATTTTGCTGACGTTTTTTATCGGCGCAGATAGCGCAAAGTTCGCTGTCGCTGGTTAGATTAAAACAACGCGGACAATGTTTAATCTTAGCCGGCAAGTCTTTAATGGCTTGGGCTAGGGAATTTAATTCGCTAGTCGGTTGGCTGATAAGATAAAAAGCCAAGCGCGTAGCGGAGCGCTGGCCAAGGCCGGGGAGGCGGGAGAGATGGTCGATTAAGTTTTTGAGAGAAGGGGGAAGCATTATTTAAAACCCTAAACTTCTAATATCTAAATACTAAACAATATCTAAATTCAAAATTTTAAATCTAAAAAAATTTTGGATTTTGAGTTTTGATCATTAGAATTTGTTTAGAGTTTAGGATTTAAGATTTAGAATTTCGACTTATTCATTAAAATGTCTTTCCAAATTTTTAAAGCTAACCTGAGCATCATTGAAATATAATTCCACTTTTCCGATTGGGCCGTTTCTGTGCTTGGCAATAATAATATCGGCAATGTTGGGGCGGGGAGAATCCTTTTTAGTTTTGTCTTCGCGGTAAATAAACATAACTACGTCGGCGTCCTGCTCAATTGAGCCTGATTCGCGCAGGTCGGCCAGTCGAGGCATTTGATCAGGTCGGCTTTCAACGGCCCGGGAAAGCTGAGATAAGGCCAATACCGGGCATTCTAGCTCTCTAGCTAGGCCTTTTAGCGACCGAGAGATCTCAGTAACCTGTTGGACCATGTTATCAGAGGTTGTGCGGGGTTGAATAAGCTGAAGGTAATCGATAACGATTAACCCCAATCCATGCTCAGTTTTTAATCGGCGGCCCATGGTGCGCATCTGTAAAACAGTTGGCGATGGAGCATCGTCGATATAAATCGGTGCTTCTGATAGAGTCGCCATTGCTTCTTGAATTTTTACCAGGTCATTATCTAGTCCATCCATCGATAGGCGTCCGGTTCGCAGTTTCCAAAGATCCACACCAGCTTGGGATGAGATAAGGCGGTCAACCACATCATTCTTGGACATTTCCAACGAGAATATTCCAACGCCAGTTTTTTCTTTAATCGCCACGTGTCTGACAATGTCCATTGCAAAAGCGGTTTTACCAATTGACGGCCGAGCGGCTAAAATTACTAAGTCTGATTTTTGCAAACCCGAAAGATAATTATCTAAATCATAAAAACCGGTTGGCACACCACGACTGGCGCCGTCGCCCTTATGGAGCTTATCAATTCTCTCAAAAGCTTCTTCCAAGGCATCTTTAACCGGTAAAAATTCTTGAGTTAAATTACGCTGTGATATTTTGAAAATGCGTTGTTCAGCCTCATCTAAAACACTTTCAATATTTTCTTCTTCGCGAAAACCCATCAGGGTAATCTGTTCAGCCGCTTCAATCAAATCGCGCAGTACTTTTTTATGGTGAACAATTTTAGTATAATGAGCAACGTGAGCGGCGGTGGGCACGTGATTTACTAGGTCTGAAAGATAGGCTGGCCCGCCAATATTTTCCAATTGGCCGAGTTCTTCCAGGCGATTATTCAAACTCAAAAGATCGATCGGCTCGCCCTTTTCATAAAGCTCGAGCATGGCGTCAAAGATGTGATTGTGGGTCGAGCGATAAAAATCACCCGGTTTTAAAACGTCGGCTACTTTGATGATGGCGTTTTTATCTAGCATCAAACAGCCGAGCACGGATTGCTCAGCTTCAATATTTTGAGGCGGTAAGCGGTCTGCTTGTGACTTGGAGGAAGCCATAAGAACTCAGTTGGTTATTTTTATTTATTCGGTATTCTTATAAGAGATAGAAAGTGGCGAAAACAATCAACTTCTAATGAAATTTTATTTGTCATTGGTCATTGCCCGCTTCGCCTCCAGTCTCGACTGGACATCGAGTCTAGGCGGGCGAATCGAGGCGAGGAAATTGGTCATTAACCTAGTATATCATTGCCTCGAGACTTGGCAAGGCAGTATTTCAGTCAAAAAGGGGGATTTTATGGGGAGTGCCGGTTGAAAAGTCGATCCTAATTGACTTAATTAGTTTTCTGGTTAGAATAATAGCAAGCTCTTTTTTAGGGAGGTTACTCATTTTAAGGAGGGGGGGGAATGAAAAAAATATTGGTGGTAGATGATAGCGGTGATCTCAGAAGTTCGCTCGTTGATTCGTTGCAGTCTTTATTTCCTGACGCGAAAATTCTTGAAGCCCAAGACGGGGTAGAGGCGAAAGACAGGCTAGAAGAATGTCTTGCGGATGAGCCATTAGACACTCTGATTACTGATTACGAAATGCCCAAAATGAACGGGCTAGAGTTGGCTCAGCTTGTCAGAAATAATCCTGCCTTTAGTAATTTGCCGATCGTGATGATGTCGGGTATTATAGGCGAAAGAGCTCATGCTCTGAGGGCTATCTCTAGAGATTTGGGCTGTTCTTTTTTAGAAAAACCGTTTAGGCGCGAAGATCTTCGCTTAGTTCTTTCACGAATTCAATAAAGATAGAAAGGAATAAACAAAAGGCATCCAGCAATGGATGCCTTTATCTTTAATGAGAATATTCTAAATACTAATTCTTTTCTCAACAAGCTTTGATCCTTGCTCTGTGTCTTCCACAATCCAGCCTTCTTGTTCAATCTTAGCGCGCACCATGTCGGCTTTGAGCCAATTTTTTTGTTGGCGCAAGGTTTCTCTTTCCTTAACTAGCTTTTTTATCTTGCCGGGGATCACCGCCGGTCGGACCTTGTCGAAGCCAAGGCCCAGAACCTGGTCGAACTCAAGCATCAAATTCTTTTTCGCGTCTGGCCACAAAGTTTCGTCGCTGACCACTTGCCAAAGAATGGTCAGGGCTTTTGGCATATCTAAATCATCATTAACCGCTTCTACAAACTTTTCGCCATATTTATCAATCTTTTTAAAAACTTCTTTCGTTTTTTTATCGGCTAGATTAAGGGTGCGATTTATTTTTTTAACACGCCAGGCTAGCGGAGTAGTTGAGTCATCAAGATTGCGAATTTCCTGGTAAAGATTATTTAGGGCGGTTTGAGCACCGTCTAAAGATTCCCAGGTCAGATTCATTTGAGAGCGATAATGAGCCGTTAAGGTTAGATAACGATAGGCCAGGGGGTTAAAAATTTTGGCAATATCTTCAATTTTGGTAATATTGCCAATTGACTTGGACATTTTATCGCCATCGATCAATAAAAATTCGCCGTGCATCCAATAGCGAGCCGGATTTTTGCCATAAGCGGCTTCCGATTGAGCAATTTCGTTGGTGTGATGAACCGGGATTAAATCAATTGCGCCGCCGTGAATATCAAACTGCGTGCCCAGGTATTTTTGAGACATGGCGGAACATTCCAGGTGCCAACCGGGAAAACCTCGTCCCCAGGGCGAGTCCCATTCTTGCTGGCGATTAACACCGGCCGGGGTAAATTTCCAAAGCGCAAAGTCGGTCGGATGTTTCTTTCCGGCCACTCTGGCCACTCGAGCGCCCGATTTTAATCCTTCCGATTGCAGTTGGGCCAATTTGCCGTAATCTTTCAATTTAGTGGTATCAAAATAAATTCCGTCGTAGATTTTATAGGTAAAGTTTTTTTCTTCTAGAATTTTAACTAGCTCAATCTGTTCTTTGATGTGTTCAGTCGCTCGGGCATAGATAGTCGGGTTTTTAATATTTAGAGATTTGGCATCTTTTTTAAAGGCGGCAATGTAAAAATTAGCAATTTCTTTGGCGGTCTTGCCGTCGCGCTGGGCGCCTTTTTCCATTTTGTCATCACCCGTATCCTCATCGCTGGTTAAGTGGCCAACGTCGGTAAAATTCATCACGTGTTTTACTTTATAACCATTACATTCCAAAACGCGCCGCAAAACATCTTCAAAAATATATGTCCGGAAATTGCCGATGTGAGCATAATCATAAACTGTCGGGCCGCAAGCATAAAAACCCACCTTGTTTTTGATTATGGGTTTAAAAATTTCTTTTTTACGAGTTAGAGTGTTGTATAAATATATCGGCACCTTACAAGTTAAAAATTTAAAAATCAAAATGTAAAATTTTAGTATCCCGCCTTCGGCAGGATGAATTTATAAATTTTAAATTTTGCATTGTCACTTTTAATTTTGAGATTTGCACTTTACATTTTCTATAGCCAGCGTTTGTTTTTGAAAGCTACCGTAATAAAGACAACAGTAGTAATCATTAATCCTCCAATTCCTAGGAGACCAAATGGCTTTTCAATCGCTTCCATAGCTTTCATGCTAAAGAATCCGGCAATGAAAGTTAGCGAGAAAAGGACAATCGAAAAGAAAGTCAGGGTGTGCATCACCTGGTTAATCTGAAAAGATAGCAAATTGCTATTAGTTTGCTCGATAGCTTCGATCATCTCTTTGTGATTCTCCAATGTGTTCCAAACGCGGATTTCGGAGCCAACTACTTCTTGAGAAATAATTTCTAGATCTTCCTTAAAGAAGCGAGACATTTTTCGAGAGAGTAATTCTAAAACTGAACGTTGGGGTTTAATTGTTCGGCGGAAATCAATGATGTCGCGTTTAACAATGGCGATCTCTTTTAACATCGCTTTTTCTTGGCCATCAAAAACTTTTTCCTCAATCGTGTCGATCTTTTCGTGAATGTGATCTAGCATCGGCAAGCAAGAATCAATCATTTTATCTAAAATGTAAAATAGCAACCAGCCAGCATTTTTAAAACATTCTGGTCGACGCGCTTCATTAGCGTTTAATTCCTCAAAAAGATTAACTAAAACTGGATTCTCGTTTTGATAGACTGTCAAAACCATGTCCTGAGTAACAATAAAATCAATTTCCGTTGGCGTTGTTTGTCGGGTCTTTTCATTAAAAACAGGGAAGTGAATAACTAAAAATAAATAATGGTCGAATTCTTCGATTTTAGGGCGCTTGTTAAAGCCCAGCAGATCCTTCAGAACTACTTGAGAAACGCTAAGTTTTTCATCTAGAAAATTTAAATCTTGAAAACCTGGATTAGACATATTCTTCCAGGTGATATTATTGTGTTCAATTTGCATATGAGTTATTTCTCCTCCTTTTGTAAAGGAGGGTCGGGGTGGATTTAAATTCCTCCTAACCTCCCTTTGAAAATGGGGGAACATTTATACGCTAATTATACCATAGAAAATTAGGTCAAAGAAGTAGTTTTAAAAAGAAACTATCAAATATTAACGCTGCTGGCAAAGATTCGGAAAAATTTTGTTATTGATAAGAGGTAATAGTGGATATTATCCCGCTCGGAGCAGAACACTGCTCTGGGCGGTTTTTTTATTTTGCCGATTACGAATATCGACTAATTGCAGATAAATTAAAATCCTCCCTAGCCCTCCCTAAAGGGAGGGAATAAAAACGGTTCCCCTCCTTACAAAAGAGGGGAGAAAAATTGGTATTGACAAGAATATTTTTGGTGATAGAATGATTTTAGCAGTCGCACTATGGGACTGCTAATTTAAATAGCAGTCATTATGCAAGAGCGCCAAAAGAAAATTTTAAAAGCGGTAGTTCGGGAATATCAAAAAACGGGTCAGCCAGTGGCTTCGCAGCTTTTGCTTGAGCGATATCATTTTGATTTTAGTCCGGCCACGGTGCGAGCGGAAATGCTGGAACTGGACGAGGAAGGCTATCTGCAGCAACCACACACTTCGGCCGGTCGCGTACCAACGGATAAGGCCTGGCGATTTTTGGTGAATGAATATATTGATGAAGATTTAATGAGGAATGAGAAAGCGTCAGTTCAGCAAAAGATAGCTAATTGGCAAGAAGAGTCAGCTAAGGAGACAGCTCAATTTTTATCAGAATGTACAAAGAGTCTAGGAATCTCTGTTTCGTTTGGTCAATTGATGGATTTTCACGGTAGCGGTTTTCGTTGGTTAGTGGATGAACCAGAATTTGAAGAGAATGAGTTAAGAAATATTTTGAAATGCTTCGATTCGCTAGAGGGGGAATTTAATAAATTTTTTGGCGACCTAGAAGATGAAGTGGCGATTTTTATTGGACACGAAAATCCGATCAAGCAATTGCGCCAGTGTAGTTTAATGGTTTCTGGTTTTGAAAGAGATGGCGAGCGCGGAATCTTAGCAATCTTAGGGCCCAAGCGCATGAATTATCAAAAAAATAAATTTGTATTGGAGGAGACGAGGAAGAAACTGAAGACTACTAAATAAGAATTTATTCCTCCCTTTTGTAAAGGGAGGTTAGGAGGGATTTAGTTAATGAAAAGACTAATTGCATACAGCAAGAATTTAAAATATTTTAGCCGATTATTGCGAAGAGAGATGACGGATGCTGAGCGATCGGTATGGAGAAAACTCAAGGGAAAACAGATAAACAGTTTACAATTTTATAGGCAAAAGCCAATCGGTCCATATATCACAGATTTTTGTTGTCTGAAGAAAAAACTTATTTTGGAAATTGACGGAGGCCAGCATTACGAAGAAAAAGGAGAAACAGAAGACATAATGAGAGATGAATATTTTAAGAGTATTGGTTTCAAAGTTTTAAGATTTACCAATATCGAGGTTTTAAAAAATATAGAGGGTGTTATGAATAAGATTTTAGGAGAAATTCAATAAATCCACCCCCGGCCCTCCTTTACGAAAGGAGGGGGAATAAAATTGTAATTTATAAATAAATTTATGGATAATCAAAACGAGGAGCAAGAAATTATAATAGATGATGACGAAGGAAGTACGCAAGATTTTGCCGAAAAATTAAAAAAATTAAAAGAAAAGCTGGATCAGTGTCAGGAAGAAAAACAAGCTAATTTGACGGGATGGCAGCGCTCGCAGGCGGATTTTATAAATTACCGGCGGCGGCAGGAAGAGCAGATGGGCGAGTGGTCAAAGATGTTTGGCGAAGGATTATTAAAAGATATTCTGCCAGCGCTGGATACGCTAGATGCTTCAATAGCTCATAGCGGTGAATCAGAAAATGGCTTAATCGGTGTTCGGGACCAATTAATGAAAATTTTAGCCAAACATGGTCTAGTTGAAATGAAGTCAGTTGGCGAAAAATTCAATCCTGAATATCACGAGGCAATTGAGCAGGTGGAGGGCGGAGAAGAAGGAATCATCGCCGAAGAGGCGCAAAAAGGATATTTATTAAATGGGAAAATAATTAGAATAGCGAGAGTGAAAGTGAATAAATAATTTTTTAAACTCTAAATTCGAAATCCTAAACCCTAAACAATATCAAAATCCAAATATCAAATCATCAAAACAGTTTTGAATTTTGGTCATTATAATTTGTTTAGAGTTTAGATATTGGGATTTAGGTATTATATAAAACTATGTCAAAAATTATTGGTATTGACTTGGGAACATCAAATTCAGCCGCGGCGGTGGTGGAAGGCGGCAAAGCCATCATTATTCCATCAGCCGAAGGCACTTCTATTGGTGGAAAGGCCTTCCCATCATATGTGGCTTTTACTAAAGAGGGTCAGCTATTGGTTGGTGAGCCAGCGCGGCGCCAGGCGGTGACTAATCCTGAGCGCACCATTTTAGCGGTTAAACGCAAAATGGGTACTAACGAAAAAATTAAAGTTGATGATAAAGAGTATACGCCGCAACAAATTTCGGCCTATATTCTGCAGAAAGTTAAAAAAGACGCCGAAGCTTATTTGGGCGCGCGAATTGAGAAAGCGGTAATTACTGTGCCGGCGTATTTTAACGATGCTCAACGTCAGGCGACCAAAGATGCCGGGCAAATTGCCGGTTTGGAAGTCGTGCGAATTATTAACGAGCCAACAGCAGCAGCTTTTGCTTATGGTATTGATAAATCAGGCGCTAAAGATCAGAAAATTTTAGTTTTCGATCTTGGCGGCGGTACTTTAGACGTCACGATTATGGATTTTGGCGAAGAAGACGGCCGAGCGACCTTTGAAGTGAAATCTACTTCTGGCGATACTAGGCTTGGTGGCACGGACATGGATGAATCATTGGTAAATTATATTTTGACCGAATTTAAAGGCACCTCGGGCATTGATTTGAGCAAGGATAAAATGGCGATGATTCGTTTAAAAGAAGCGGCTGAAAAAGCGAAGATTGAACTTTCAACTACCTTGGAAACTGATATCAATCTGCCATTTATTACAGCCGATGCGGCTGGACCAAAACATTTAGCGTTAAAAATAACGCGAGCTAAGCTGGAGGATCTAGTTCGCCCAACAGTGGAAAAATGTCGTCAGCCATTAGAGCAGGCAATCTCGGATGCGAAATTAACGCCAGCCGAAATTTCTAAAGTTATTTTAGTTGGTGGCCCAACTCGGATGCCAATTATTCAGAAATTTGTTGAAGATTATGTCGGTAAAAAAATTGAGCGTGGTGTGGATCCAATGGAATGCGTGGCGCTGGGGGCGGCCATTCAGGGCGCCGTTTTGAGCGGAGACAAAAGCAATGAAATGAAAGATGTTTTGTTACTAGACGTTACTCCCTTAACTCTTGGTATTGAAACCATGGGCTCAGTCTCCACTCCGTTGATTGAGAGAAACACTACTATTCCAACTTCTAAGTCGCAGATTTTCTCAACAGCTTCAGATAATCAACCGGGCGTGGAGATTCATGTTTTGCAAGGTGAGCGGCCAATGGCGAAAGACAATCGTACGCTTGGTCGGTTTATGTTGGACGGAATTCCGCCAGCGCCACGAGGCGTACCGCAAGTTGAAGTTACTTTTGATATTGATGCCAACGGTATTTTAACTGTTACAGCCAAAGACAAGGCAACGGGTAAATCTCAAAATATTACGATTAAAGATTCCTCCGGCCTTTCCAAAGAAGATATTGAGAGAATGAAACAGGAAGCAGAAGCACACGCAGTTGATGATCGCAAACAAAAAGAATTAATTGATCTGCGCAATCAAGCCGACACTATGACCTATAGCGTGGAAAAAACTATGCGTGACGCGGGTGATAAAGTTCCAGCTGAAATTAAAAAAGGCGTGGAAGAAAAAATCGAAGCGGTGAAAAAAGTGAAAGATGGTAGTGATGAAGTTGCCTTGAAGAAAGCCGTGGATGAGTTGTCTCAAGAAATCCAAAAGATTGGCTCGGAAATGTATAAACAAGAAAAAGCGACCGAAAAAGAAGTGACTGAAGAGCCGGAAATTAAAGATGAGGGAGATGGAACGATTAAGGGTGAATTTGAAGAAGGGAAGAAGTAGATAGGTGAACAAGTCATTTAGTGATTAAGTGATCTAGTTTGCGCCCTCGCGAAAGCGAGGGCGCAAAACATAAATGCGCATTGAAAGAATCATGTTTATTTGCGATAATTAGCGTACTCGCCCCGTCAGAAGTTTACTAAAATTTCTGTGGGGTTTCGACGAAATCGCTTAATTGCTATAAAAATAAAAAGAATATGACCGAACTTTCTAGCGGGGTGAATAAAAAAATTATCGTCAGCTCGATACTAGGAATTTTAATTTTAGCCTTTTCGTTTTTATCGTGGTCATCACTGTCGGCGGCGGTAAATAATGGTCCAGATTGGTTGGTGAAAGCCGTTTGGTGTTTAGCCGCTTTTTTATTTCTGGGCGTTTTTACAGGATTATTATTCCTAGTTGAGAACAAAAAAATAATCTTATATTGTGTGCCAGTTTTGATTGCTCTACCGGCGTTGGCTTTTGTAAGAATAGAGATTTTTGGATTACTCGTTTTGGCTGCCGCGGTTTTATTTATTGGCGCCGCTGTTTCTCGAGTTGATTTTGAAAAGTCTGTTAGAATAAAATTTTCAGCCGGCATAATTTTAAGTCGCGCCTTGCCACTGATTATGACGGGATTGTCATTGATAATTACTTTGTTCTTTTATTGGGCGCCCTACACGCAGTCGCTGGGTAATGATATTAGTATTCCGCGCCCCTTATTCGATACAATTGCTAATCCAGTCATGGGCTTCTCGCTAAATATGAGCTTGCCCAAGGGAATGACGCTAAAGTCGTTGCCGCCCGAATTTGCCGCTCAACAGGCTAAGTTGATGGATGATCTTTATTCATCGGCCAATGATCAATTGGCGGCGGCTGGCAAGACATTTAAAAAATGGATTCCGCTAAGCGTTTCGGTCAGTTTGTTTTTCAGCTTCAAGGTTATCGGTTTCTTCCTTTCGGGGATCATGATTTTATTGGCTTGGTTAATTTTTCAAATATTTTTGTGGAGCGGGGTTGTAAAAATCGGAAAAGTAGCGGCGGAGAAGGAGGTTATTGAGATATAAATCTTGCTCGGAATTGCTTTCTGAAAGCATAAAATTCCCCCAGCGTGGGAATTTTATTCGCCAGTTTTACTCGCTCTTTTCCGCTAGAGCGGAAAAACCGTGCCCGCTTGTAAAACTGAGCGTTTCAGAAAAGCAACTCCTCGCTAGAAATTTAGGCTAGTAAGTTTTGAATTTTACATTGTCATTTTTCATTTTGATTTTTACATTTTAAATTAATTCTGTGGCAAAAGATTATTACAAAATTTTAGGGCTAGCTAAGGGCGCAACAGCAGATGAAATAAAGCGTGCGTATCGAAAATTAGCCCATGAACACCATCCAGATAAGGGTGGTAATCAAGAAAAATTTAAAGAAATCAACGAAGCCTATCAGGTCTTGGGCGACCCGCAAAAGCGAACTCAATATGATCAGTTCGGCTCTGATTTTGAACAAGCGCAAGCTCGAGGCGGCGGCTTTTCTGGTTTTAATGGTTTTCGGGATTTTTCTTCTTTTGGCGAAGCTTTTAGTGGAGCAGGTAATGGAGAGCAAGCTTTCAATTTTGAAGATATTTTTGATGGCGTTTTTGGCGGTTCTCGCCGAGGAGGCCGAAAGCCACGTCGCGGGCAAAATATTAGCGTGGACGTGGAAATTTCTTTAGAGGATGCTTATAAAGGTATTGAGAAAGAGGTGAATTTACACCGGAATGTTGTGTGTAAAGAATGCAGTGGTAGTGGCGCCGAAAAGGATAGCAAAATGAAGGAATGTAAAACTTGTCAGGGTCAAGGCCAGGTTGAGCAGCGAAGTGGCGGCGGATTTTTTACTTTTTCGCAAGTTGTTACTTGCCCGGATTGTTTGGGGGCGGGTAAAAAGTCAGAGAAAAAATGTTTAGCTTGCGGGGGCGATGGGCGGAAAAAAGAAAGCTCAAGAATTTCAATAAAAATTCCTGCTGGCATTAATGATGGTCAAGTGATTAGTCTTTCTGGTCAAGGCGAGGCTGGTTTGGCTGGCGTGCCAGCTGGCGATCTATATGTTAATGTCCATGTTCGACCGGATCCAAGATTCACGCGGGAAGGTGATAATTTATTCTATGAATTACCGATTACTTTTTCTCAAGCGGCGCTGGGTGATAAAGTAGAGATTCCAACACTCTCCGGTTGGATAAATTTGAAGATTCCTGAAGGGGTAGAATCGGGAACGGTTATTCGTCTTGAAGACAAGGGGATGTCGCGTTTACAGCATCGAGGCTTTGGTGATATGATGGTAAAAGTAAGGATAAAAACGCCAAAAAGATTATCGCGAAAAGCAAAAGAATTATTGGAGGAGCTAAAAAAGGAGATTGAATAGAGAGCACTCGGAATTAATTTTCAAAAATATAATATACCTTTGCCGCTTTTTTGGCGGCAAAAAAGCGGCGGAAAAAACCGTCGCGCGACGATAAAATTTTGAAAAATTCTCGGATTCGCCTCGCTAAAATCGCTATGCACGGCGCTTCGCGCCCTGACCACAGCACGCGATTTTGAACGCTCGGCTCATCCAGAATTTGGGTAAAATTTTTCGTATGCGCGAAAAAAAGATAAAAACAAAAAATTATTCGTAGTCGGTAGGGAATTATGAATTTTTCTTTTTTAAATAATTTTAATCTAGCTGCTTCTTCGGACTGGATAATGGTGCTGGTTTTTTTAGGGGTAGCGTTAGTTTACGGTTTATCGATGGGTAAAAATCGATTGGTAATCGTGATGCTCGGAGTTTATTTATCATATTTCATCACCCGAGCTATTCCTTGGAAAGATTTAACTTTTTTGGGGATGCCAACTGGCCCGGACAGCACCGTTCAAATTTTTATATTTTTAGCCTTAGCACTGGGTTTCTTTTTTGCAATTCCGCATTCCGCCTTCAAAAGTTCGCTGCGGTTGGGTGGCCGGGGGCGCGGAGTTTGGTGGCAGATTTTGATTTTAAGTATCTTGCAAATTGGTTTGATCTTGGCTCTAGCGATTTCTTTTCTGTCGCTAAAAACAATTACTTTTTTAAGTCCACTAGCTCGATCTGTTTTTATCGGAAGCCTTGCTCAATTTCTGTGGTTGCTTCTGCCAATTTTGGCCATTATGTTTTTGGGCGGCGCTCGGCAAGCTTATTACAATGACGAGGAGTAATTTATCAGTAATTTAGAGTCTATTTTTGTTGCCCCATATGCGGGGCATTTGTTATTATGCCAAAACTATCAATTATTGTTCCAGTTTTTAATGAAGAAAAAACCATTCGCTTGGTGCTCGAAAAACTTCTGGCTTTATCTTTGGATAAAGAAATTATTGTGGTTGATGATGGTTCGATGGATGGCACGGGAGAAATAATAGATAGTTTTATTCCAGCGATAAAAGTTATTAAGCATAAAGCTAATAGCGGAAAGGGTTCCGCTATTCGGTCTGGCCTGGCTCGGGTGGAAGGTGATTCAGTTATTTTTTGTGATGCGGATTTAGAATATGACGTCAATCAAATTCCTTCCCTGTATCGGTATTTTTTGGAAAACAAACTAACGGTTTTATATGGATCTCGTTTTATTGATTACCGGCCCAAGAAAAATCTAATTCATTATTTAGGCAATAGAGTCTTAACCGCAACAACGGATTTACTTTTTGGTGCTAAATTAACGGATATGGAAACTGGTTACAAGCTTTTTAAAGCCGATATTTTAAAAAGCCTTAATCTTTCCAGCTCTCATTTTGAGATTGAGCCAGAAATTACCGCTAAAATTTTAAAGCGAGGAATAAAAATTATAGAGATACCGATTAGCTATGATCCGCGGGTTAAATCAGAAGGAAAGAAGATAAAGTATCGGGATGGTCTAATTGCATTAAAGACGTTAATTAGAGAAAGGCGAGAAGCATAAGATAAACAGGCGGGAAATATTTTCATCACATTATTCTAGCTATAGCAGGGATTATGTGATATTTATTTAGCGACCTGGTTGATGGGGGTTGTCTTTTGCTAAAAATATGGTAATTTATTATAGTATGCGCCGGTAGCTCAGTCGGTAGAGCAACAGCCTTTTAAGCTGATGGTCGTGGGTTCGATTCCCTCCCGGCGCACTTTTAAAATATAATTATTGTTAGTTCGAAGGATTTTTTCAGATATAGATTATGAAAGAATCGAACGCCGGAGCGTTGTCGAGCCAGTAGGCGAGACCGCGAGGGTTTAAGTCAACGATTTGACTTAAACGGGAAAATTAATGAGTAATACGAGCGTCAAAATTTTCCCAGGGGTTTTGTGAAACAAAACTGGCCAGCCCGAGGAGCGCGACGGCGCGACGAGAGGCGAGGCAGATTCCCTCCCGGCGCACCCATAATTTTATCCACAGCCCCGTCACTAGACGGGGTTTTTGTTTAAAGTCATAATAAAAGTAATGAAAGTTTGGTCGATAAAATATCTTTTGACCCGAATCTCTTTTTTGAAAGGGAGGCGGGTTTTTGTTTTATGCCACTCCTTCGCCGAAGGCTTCGGAGGGCAAGGAAGGGAGGTGAAATAGATGTTATTACAATCTTGGACAGAAGTAACCGTTAATTCACTCCAAACGATTTGGAGTGATCTCTTAACTTTTTTGCCAAACCTGTTCGGCGCCCTATTCATATTTTTTATCGGTTGGGCTGTAGCAGTTGGTTTACAAAAGTTAATCGTTCAAGTTTTGCGACTTTTGAGAATTGATCCGGCGTTGGAAAGATTAGGCATGGGTCAGTTTTTTGAAAAGGCCGGTATTAAGATGGACTTTGCCGGTTGGATCGCAATCTTTGTTAAATGGTTTTTGGTGTTGGCGTTTTTATTGGCCGCGACCGATATTTTGGGGCTGAGCGATGTTTCGCTATTTTTGCGCAACGTTTTGAGTTATGTTCCTAATGTTTTGGTTTCGGTTTTGATGTTGGCCCTAGCCTTCTGGCTAGCCGGTATCTTGCAAAAAATCGTTCAAGCCAGCGTTTCGGCTTCCAATATTAAGGCAGCCGCTTTTTTGGGCACATTAACCCATTGGGCGATTTTGATTTTTGGTATTTTCGCGGCTTTAATTCAATTGGGAATTGCTTTCGCTTTGCTTCAGACGTTAGTCACTGGTTTAATAGCGATGTTTGCTATCGCTGGTGGTTTAGCTTTTGGACTGGGCGGCAAGGAAGAGGCAGCTGAATTATTGAGGAAATTCCGTAAACAAGTTTCGGAATAAATTGATTGTGTTTTGACCCCGTTAGAGATTATTGAGTATTCTTTTTCGTTGATCAGGAATCTTTGATAATCTCTAACGGGGTTGATCAGAACACAAAACCCCCGCCAAGTTTTGGTGGGGGTTTTAAGTTTATTGGAAAAGATTTAATTTAAAATTGTGCCAATAATTTCTTTGTGCCCGCGGAGAAAATCAGAAGCCTCTAGCGGTTTACTACCTTCAAGTTGCAGGTTTTTTATAACTAAGTATCCTTGGCCGCATTGAACCGCTAGCTCGGTATTTTCATTCAGAAATACTTCGCCAATTTGTTTATTCGTGGTTTTTTCTGCTGTGTCGGCTTCTATTATTTTAATTTTGCCGGTAGCCGGTAGCCGGTAGTCGGTTAGCATCGTGTGCGCGCCTGGCCAGGGAGTATAAGCACGAATCTTTTGCTCGATTTCTTTGGCTGATTTTTGCCAATCAATCTGGCCGTTTTCCTTTTTTATAATCTTTGTATAAGTAGCCAAAGAATTATCCTGTGGCACGGGCTGAATTTTGCTGCTTAGCCATTGTGGCAGAATTTCTAATAATAGTTTAGCTCCCAAATCGGCCAAGATGTTTGATAATTCTGGCGTAGTAATTTTGCCATTTGTCATTTGCCATTTGTCATTTGCCAATATCGGCCCGTGATCAACTTTTTCATCCATTTTATAAATTGTTACGCCGGTTTCGCCGTCGCCATTTAAAATCACCGATTGAATTGGCGAAGCGCCGCGATATTTTGGTAGGAGTGAGGGATGGATATTCAAGCAACCATATTGTGGTACGTCCAAAACTTCTTTGGGGAAAATTAAGCCATAAGCAGCGGTAATAATTATATCGCAAGGTAGAGATTTTATTATATCGACTAATTCGTGCGAATTAGCTGGCTGAAAAACCGGGATATTATTTTCTTGAGCCAGAACTTTAGTTAGCGGGGGAGTTAGAATTTGCTGGCGACCAACTGGTTTATCGGGCGCACAAAAAACAGCGACTGGTTTATAATCGCTATTAATCAATTTTTCCAGAACTGGCAGGGCAAATTCTGGTGTGCCCATAAATATGAGCTTAAGGCCAGTACTATTGACATTGCTGTTTGATTGGTGTATAATATTAGACATAAGAGGTGGGGTTAGTTCTTTGTAAAATCGGTACTGGCGTTGTCGATCGATGTTATCTTTCGCAACATCAGAAATGTCAACTTCTTTATCTTTGTTGCTGTCGCTGTTGCTTCCGTTATCTGTCTCTTTCGTCTCATGGAAGCTTACGGAGATTGCGTCCGTAAAGAAAGGAAGATCGGGCTTGCTATGATGGCCATCGGCGTGTTGATTTTTATGTATACCGGCTGGCTGTCGCTGACTTCCTTTGATACGTTGGCAAAGGCCAGCGGGGTGCCGTTAACTTTCTTCGGCCTAATGATGTATATCAGTTCCTTCCGCTCAAAGTGGAGCTAACCTTCACGGCGAGCTTTCCAATCCCTCGGGTTTTACTCGGGGGATTTTTTTATTATTTATATCAATTATAGTAAATTTTCCGGATCGACATCAACTTCCCAATTTTGCGGAACATACTGTAATAATGAATTCCTCCAAAGGAGAAATTCATTATTAATTTTAAATTTTAAATTATCAATTTTAAATTTAAGAATAATATTCCAAACAAATTTGCCTTTCTCGCGCGGAATGAAAGCGGGTAGGGCAGGCGATATTTCTATTTTCTCATCTTTGTTTGCCTGTTGCAACTTGGCGGATAAAATTTTAGCTTCTTGACCGGCTCGTTTGCTGTCGCGGTGATGGAGGGTTAATTTTACAATTTGCGAATAGGGTGGATAGCTTAACGCTTGGCGGGTTTCGATTTCTTCTCGCCAAAAAGCTGCCCAATTATTTTGGGCGGCATATTTGATGGCCGAATTTTCTGGGTTATAGGTTTGGATAATAAAAGTTTTTTGTTTGCCAGTTAGCAACTGTTGCAAGGTTGTGATGGTTTGAAAAGTGCGCTCGCCGGAACGAAAATCTGGCAGATGCAATAGCGTGTCGGCTGATAAAATTGCCACAACGTTTGGCTTGGCGGAAATCAATTCGGCTAGCCAAGAAAAAGCAATTTGGGTGGTAACTAAAATATCAATTTCTTTGGCTTTGAATTTATCAATAATTTTTTGTTGCTGGATTGGCTTGGGAGCCAAATCGCTATCCAGTCTAGCAATCTTAGCTTCGGGAAAAAATCGCTGAGCTTCGCTTTCGATTTTTTGGGTGCCGCTACCAACGGTTTTTATTCTGTCGCTATGGCACTTGGGGCAACGGCCGGGCGGGGCGTCTTTGCGACCGCAATGGTGGCAAAATAATTGAGCTCGGCCGTTAATTAGGTGAAAGGCCATTGGCACATCGCAGTCTGGGCAATTGATAACGTGACCGCAATCGCGGCATAAAATAAAGTTAGCGGCGCCGCGGCGGTTAGCAAAAAGAATTACTTGTTTTTTCTCTGCCAGGGCTTCTTTAATGGCATCTTCTAGGGCAAAACTAAAAACGTAAAAGTTTTTGGCCTTCAACTCTTCCCGCATATCAATAATATGAGAATCCATTCGAGGTCCGACTTCGAATGGATTTTTGTTGAGGTTTAGGGGGCAGTTAAAAATTTCAGCTAGTTTTTTAGCGACAGTAACTGAATCGTAATGCGGAAACATATCCCAGGAACGGTGGCCGGAATTTTTGGGGTCGCTAGCAGTAATTTCTTTTAGATTCGCGAAAGGCAAAAAAGCAGCTGAGCGAGTGCCAATAATTGTTTGAGCTTGGCCGCTTTTTATTTTCCACCAAATCTCATCTTTTTGCTTAGCCGTCAGATCGCTGTGCCAGAGAATAGATTTTTTATTAGCTAAGGCAATTTTTTTAGCCGAAGCGATGGTTGGAGCTAGAATAAGTTTTTGTCCGGCAGAGGCGGATTTTTCTTTAGGTGAAAGTTTACCGACTAATTTTTTAGGCAGAGCCATCTTAATGAATAAGCCCGGTGAGGCAAAATAATAATGACCTAAGAATAAAGCCAGCTCAATTTGCTGACTGGTCAAAATTGGTTTTTCGTCAATCACTTTTATAATATTACGCAAGCTAAAATCAGCTTTTTTGATTTGCATTTTGTCCAGGTCGCGCGAACCTAAAACCACGCCGATTTCTCTTCTTTTCCCCAGGGGAATCAGAACGAGGGAGCCGGGAGCCAGGTCGGGGCCGAAAAAATAGCTCAAAATTTGAGTTTGGGTGTGAGGAATTCTAGTAACGGGAATAACGTCAATTAAGCGCATAGGATTTGAATTTAGTATTCTCTATGATACCATGTAGAATGAGTCTCGGACATACTTTCTGAAAGCATAAATTATGCTCATAAGTCGGTTTCTGAATCGTGAAATTTTCCCCAGCGAGGAAAATTTCACTTGCCAAGATCTCCTTGCTCTTCCCCGCAAAGTAGGGAAACCGTGCCCGCCCTGTTAGAAATTATCGCAGACTCTTACATAATAAATGAAAATCTTTAATAATTTCTAACAGGGCCCGCTCTTAATTTTGAGCGTTTTCAAACTGGTAGCCTTGCTCAAAATAGAATATATAACAAAGCTATGGAGGCGTCTGCGACACATTTTTCTCTAGCGACCAGCCTCGACTAGGCGCTGAGTCTAGGCGGGCTAGCCTCGCTTGCTGTTAACTCAAATTAAAAAATCATGAAACATCGGGTTTTTATTGCTATTAATTTGCCGGAAAAGATTAAAAAAAGGCTCGTTGAGTATCGGGAAAGATACGATTTTTTGCCGGTGCGCTGGACCAAGAAAGATAGTCTTCATTTAACGTTGGTTTTTATTGGCTATACGAGCAATGAACAAGTGCTAGAGCTTTGCCGGGTGGTGCGGGAAATAGCCGCAAAGGCAGATCCATTCATGATCCGTTTTAAAAAAATTATTCCGGGTCCAGTTGGCCGGCCGCCCCGGATGATTTGGGCCGAGGGAGAAAAAAATGAGGAATTGATTGATCTAAGAAATCAGCTGGAAGAAGTCTTGATTAACGTCGATTCGGGTCTCTCTAAAAAAGATTACAAACCGTTTACACCACACCTGACCCTGGCTCGAGTTAATCAAACTAATAAAAATTTACCGGAAGATTTTGATTGGAAGTCTGTCGAAGAGCCATTTAATTTTCAAATACCGGTGACTAGCGTCGAAGTTATGGAGAGCGACTTGCGAGGCGATGGAGCGGAGTATGCAGTGCTGGAGTCGTGTCCACTGGGTGAATAATTAAATAGTTGAAAATGTAAAATGTAAATTTCAAAATGACAGTGTAAAATCTAAAATCTTAAATTTTTGATTGTCATTTTTCATTTTGATTTTTTAATTTTAAATTGTTTTTACTCGGTATTCGCATCGACAACTTTAATTTGGAGGAAGCCCTAAGTAAGATAAGGGAATTTTTGGTCGATGGTCGCCAGCATTACATCGTTTTACCCTATGCCGATTTTTTAGTTAGAGCGCAGGAAGACGCTGATTTTAAGCGGATTTTGAATGAATCAGATTTATCTTTATCGGATGGTGTCGGGCCGGTTTTAGCGTCGCGTCTTTTAGGGGGCGAAAAGCTAAAAACTCGGGTGATGGGCGTAGATTTAATCTGGGCGCTAGCTACTAGATTTGGCGCAAAACATAGCATATTTTTATTTGGCGCCAGGGATGGTGTAGCACAAGAAATGGCGCGAAATATTTTTCAAAAATTACCAGAAGCAAAAATTGCTGGAATAATCAACGGATATGTTAGCGATGAAAAAGCAATAGGCGAGATTAATGATAAAAAGCCGGAAATTTTATTAGTTGCGCTTGGCGCGCCAAAGCAAGAAAAGTGGATTTATGATAATCTTAAGAAGATGCCGAGCGTTAAATTAGCGATTGGGGTGGGCGGGGCGTTTGATTTTATTTCCGGTCGTGTTCGTCGCGCACCCAGCTTTATTCAGCAAATTGGAATGGAATGGTTGTGGCGATTGTTTACCCGGCCAAGCCAATGGCGAAAAACCTGGCGATCAGTGGTGATATTTAGTTATTTGGTGATGAGAGAAAAATTTAAAATGTAAATCTAAAAATTAAAAATGACGGATGAAAGTTTAAAAATTGAGAAGGCTATGCGATTATTAGTTGAGTATCTCTCGGTATCAAATAAGGATAGCCGTAAGCCAATTTTATTTCACGATATTCGCGTGGGCGTATATTTATATGAAAATGGTTATGATGAGGATATCGTTTTAGCCGGATTTTTACACGATATGCTTGAGTGGTCGGAAATCGGGGAACAATTATTAAGGCAAGAATTTGGAGATAATGTTACTCGGCTTATTTTGGCTAACACAAAAAATCGTTCTATTGAAAATAGCGAGAATAGAATCAACGAATCGGTAAAGAGATGCGTTGATAATAGTGAAAAAGCGCTTATAGTAAAGTCAGCGGATATTATGGATAGTTTTAAATGGTATACGCAACAAAAAAATAATGATGAATTAGAGTATTGCAAGAAAAATGCGAAAGCGATATTGAAATATAGGCCGGGTAATTTTAATGATAAGATATTTGAGAAATTAAAAATGTGGGCGGATTAAGTCTGTATTCCCGCCTTCGCTCGCCTCGCTGTAGCTTTGGCGAAGCGGGCGGGAATGACAATAATTTTATAAAGGTATGAAAATTCATTTTATCGGTATCGGTGGAATCGGAGTATCCGCTTTGGCACGGTATTTTTTGGCGCGGGGCGATGAAGTTAGTGGGTCGGACGGAAGCGGTAGTGAAATTACTGCCGAATTGGAAAAGCTGGGCGCTCAAATTTTCATTGGGCATAAAAAAGAAAACCTGAATTCCCGCTTTCACGGGAATGACAGCGGCTCGGATTTAGTAATTTATAGCGCGGCGGTGCAAGAAGAAAATCCGGAATTAGTGGAAGCCCGGCGCCAAGGCATAAAATGCCAAAAATATGCGCAGGCGTTGGGAGAATTAACTCGCGAAAAATTTACGATCGCGGTTTCAGGCATGCACGGCAAAAGCACCACCACGGCGATGATCGGTTTAATGATGGAAAAAGCCGGATTGGACCCGACGGTGATTGTGGGGACAAGGGTGAGCGAATGGGGCAATAGCAATTTTCGGGCCGGAAAGAGCGAGTATTTGGTTATTGAAGCCGATGAATATGACCGGTCGTTTTTAAACTACTGGCCCAAGATTTTAGTGCTTTTAAATATCGAAGAAGAACATTTGGACACTTATACGGGCGGTCTGCCGGATATTATGAGAACCTTTGAAGACTATATAAATCATTTGGATAAAGATGGCACATTAATTATTAATGGCGAGGATAGTAATATCCAGACGCTTATAAATTCTAAATCCGAAATTCTAAGCTCTAAACAAATCCAAAAATATAATTCTAACAACGAGCGAGGATTAAAATTGAAAATTCCGGGCCGGCATAATATCGGAAATGCGAATGCAGCTCTATCGGTAGCCAAAATTTTAGGAATTTCCGATAGCCTTGCCGATAAAGCGCTAAATGAGTTTAACGGAACTTGGCGACGGATGGAATATAAAGGCGAGCTTAACGGTGCTAGGATTTATGATGATTATGGTCATCACCCAACCGAAATAAAAGCCACCCTGGCGGGAGCTCATGAACTGCTAGGCGACAATGGCAAACTTTGGTGCGTTTTTCAGCCTCATCAATACCATCGGACATATGATCTCTTCGATCAATTTGTTGGCGCCTTTACCGATGCCGATAAAACGATTATTTTGCCGATATATAGCGTGGCGGGACGAGAAACTGAAGAAATAAAAAATAAAGTTAGCTCGGAAAAACTGGTGGAAGTCATTGGCAAAGCCGGTAAAGACATTTTATTCATGGAAAATTTTGATAAACCCGTAAAATATCTAAAGGAAAATCTACAGCTCGGCGATGTTTGTTTGATTATGGGAGCCGGTGACATCTACAAGCTAACGGGGCAGTTAATTTAACTAAGGCAAGCGAGCGAGGAATTTTTAAGTCTGAACATCGAGTTTCTACTTATCCACAGCTCCAACTCTTTATTTCTCCTGCGTGGTTGCTATACTAAATTTACAGAATAGATAATTAGATAAGTGATTCCTTCTATGATGTGGTTATACGGCATCATTATTTTGGTGGTTGTTGGCGCTTTTATCTGGTGGATGACGAATAAAAAAAAGTGTTGCAACGATAAAGATCAGTCTTCTTGCTGTGGGCAAAAACCAGCAGCGACGATTATGGAATCAAAAAAAGAAGTAACGACGGAAGAGACAAAACGGCAATAATTTTTTTTGCTGTTTTTTTGTTGTAATGCTGGGAATTCCTTTCTTTTCAATATTTGGGCAGGGCCCGCCAAGACCCGCCACCCACCTGATATTCTTTTGCGTTTCTATCGGTGCAAGAAATAATTCTTCTTAATCTGCTTAGAAAAACAGAAGATCAAAAATATCAGGTGGGGGCACCCAAGTTTTAAAATATAAAAATACGCCGTGTAAGATTGCAAGGCGTATTTTTATTATCTCGGGCGCCAATTTTTTTCCTGTAGGATGTGAGGCCAGGCACTAATTATGTGCTTTTTTCTTCTGACTCTTTGTGATACACTTCAGAGTGAAGATAGATGCAAAAATCAAACCCAAAATTCGTTTGGCTGTTTATGATTTTGTCGTTAATCACCGGCAATGTTTTTTTATTTTTACCTCAAATAGTACGGGGTGCCAATTTTTACGTTGATTCCGATGTGCCGCAAATTTTGCCGCGAGCGTCTTGGGATAATACGCCAACGCTTAATGCCTTAATGACCTGGGTGCCTGATAAAAATGCTTTGCCTAGCGATTATCAGCCGGTGGAGCGGATTATTGTTCATGACACGGGCTGCGATGCGACAAATCAAGCTTGTAATAACAACCAAAATCCCGTAGCCACGATTCAGGGAATTTATCGTTATCATGCCGTAACGCGGGGTTGGGGAGACATCGGGTACAACTATATCATTGACCAACAAGGTCGGATCTATGAGGGCCGTTTTGGCGGCAATGGCGTGCGCGCGGCTCATGTTTATGTTGATCGCACTCACGATAATTTTAATTTTGGGACAATCGGCATTGCGGTAATGGGCAACTACGCTAAAACCCAACCATCCGAAGCGGTCTATCAAAGCCTAACTCGATTGGTTGGTTGGTTGGCAGCGGCGAATAATTTGGATCCGCAAGGCACCCGTTCTTCCAGCATTTGGAATTTACTGACCAGCGAATTTAGCAGTTTGTATAATGGGCCAATCGTGGTGGGCCACAAGGACGTGGAAAAAGGTAATCCGGACCCGGCGACTTTTGATTTTGTCAGAATTCGACGAGAAGCAGCGGCTTTTGCGACTAATTATAAAAATTATATTTACCAAGTTGATTCTTTGCCAAAAATTTATAAAATTTTCAGCGGGACGCGCCAAATTTATATTGACTTGCCAACATATGTTAGCGCTGGCGGCACTTATCAAAAATCCGTCGTAATTTCTCAAACCCAGATTAATCTATTTTCCGAGAGTCGATTTTTAAAATATCCCGATGGTTCGCTGTTGCAAATTCAGGGCAGCCCGACAATTTATCTTATTCAGGATGGTAAAAAAAGAAATTTAAATGTGACGGCCAAGCAATTTGCGGCGCTAGGTTTTGATTTTGCTAGAGTACGAGTTGTGCAAGAAGCGGATTTGACTAGCTACGCAGAATCGGACGCAATAAAATACGGAACTGATAAACAACTTTTGAGCGATGGTCAGCGAGTCTTTTTGATTCAGGGCGGCAAAAAACGCTGGATCCCTTCGGAAACTTTATTTGCGGTTTTGGGCTACAGTTGGTCAAAGGTTAAATCGGCGCCGGCAGATCTAAAAAATTATTTAGATGATGCGGTTCTAGCGTATCCGGATGGAGCACTGCTAAAAGCCAGTGGCGCAGAAGCGGTTTATTTGGTCGGTGGCGGAAAGCTTTCAAGATTCATCAGCGCGGAAATATTTTTAAATTTAAAATATAGCTGGTCAAAGATAAAAAATATTCCGGCGGAAGAATTAGCCTATTATCCGGCGGGGGATTTTATAAAATACAAAGAAGGGACACTCATTCGTCCTAATGACGAGAATAATGTTTATCTAATTTCTGGCGGCCAGCCACAAGTTATTGATGGGCCGACTTTTAAAAAGAAAAAATACAAATGGGCCAACGTATTAGTAATTTCAGCGCAAGATTTCCATATTTTATATCGCGGTGAAATTTTGGCGTCATCTGTGACTCCGAGCCCATCTCCATCTTTAAGCCCTTCGCTCTCTGCTAGTCCATTGGCGAGTCCAGCACCTTCACTGACACCGTCGGCTACCCCTTCAGCTTCGCCGGTCTCTGGCGCAGAACCAAAAATGCGAGTTGCTATTTTTGAAGTTTTGACTCCATCGATTACTCTGACGGCGGATACGCCATTTAATATTTTAGATAAAGCTGGACAAACTGTTGTTACTAAAAATGCTAATGAAAATTATGTTTATACAATTAATGAAAAAAACACTGCTTTTGTAAAAATTGTGCCGCAATCAACCGACGGCATAGTGCAAATAGTTTCCTACGAAGATCATCCGTCGTGGAAGCCGACTTTAAATTACAATCAATTTCATGGTACAGTAGAAATTGCTTACTCGGCTAAATCCAGTAAAATTTGGGCAGTTAATGAGTTAAACTTAGAAGATTATTTAAATGGCATCGCAGAAATCTCTTCAACCGACGCAACGGAATATCAAAGATCAATGATCGTGGCGGCGAGAACCTATGCCCAATATTATATCCAAAAAGGCGGCAAGCGAGGGACTGATGAGTTATACATTTTAAACAACACAGCGAACGATCAATTGTACAAAGGCTATGCTCGAGAAGTGCTAGCACCGTCTATTATTCAAGCGGCTCGCGACACAAAAGGGGAAATTATCGCCTATAACGGAAATCCTATTGTCTCGGCTTATTCTTCTGGCGCAGCCGACTTGCAAACTATTGGAACAAAATCAGCTTGTTCGCTTTGGGGCAGCCAATATTGTCAGGCCGGTTTTGAATATTTGGCCGGCGGCGTTAAAGACCCAGCCGGAGCGGAGTATAGTTATGTCTCTTGTAGCGGGCCGAATCATTGCGTGGGGCTTTCCGGCGCCGGCGCGCGAGCTTTTGCTAAAGCCGGAACAAAAAATTACCAAGATATTTTGAAATATTATTATCCGGGAACGGAGGTTAAGAAGATTTATTAAAATTTGCTCTGATTTGCTTTCTAAAAACATAAAATTCCCCCAGCGTGGGCATTTTATTCGCCAGTTTTGCTTGCTCGTCACGCTATACGTGACACCTTGCCCGCTCACAAAACTGAGCGTTTCAGAAAAGCAAATCTTCGCTCAGGTATAAAATGACAACAAATATGAGAAAGAAAGTAGCAATCATCATTCTTAATTGGAACGGCTGGACAGATACCTTGGAGTGTCTGGCGTCTTTGAATCGGTTAGATTACAACAATTTTGAGATCATTTTAATCGATAACGCTTCAAAAGAGCGGCCGCCACTGGTTAACGTTCAATTTTTAAAACTAACTATTTTTCAGGTTTTTAACGAAGAAAATTTGGGATTTGCCGGCGGTAATAATCAAGGCATAAAAATTGCTGTGGAACGAGGAGCGGATTATGTTTTGTTGTTAAATAACGATACAACCGTTGAGCCAGATTTCTTGAAGAAATTAATTGAGGCGGGGGAAAAGAATAAATCATATGGAATTTTTGGACCAGTTATTTATTATTCAGGCGAACCAGAAAAAATTTGGTTTGCTGGCGGGCAATTTGATTGGTTAAAAATTCGAGGTAGCCACATTTTTGATAAGCCGAGTGAGGAGTTAAAAAAAGTTGATTATATTACGGGTTGCTGCTTATTGGTAAAAAAAGAAGTGATTGAAAAAATTGGAGTGCTAAGCGAGGATTATTTTTTGTATTATGAAGATGGCGATTGGTGTCTGCGCGCGCAAAAGACCGGCTATTTGTGTGGCCTGGTTGGTTCGGCAAAAATTTATCACAAGCAATCTCGCAGCACCCAAGAATTTTCTTATCCTTATATTTACTATCACTCTCGCAATGGTTTAATTTTTTCTTTTCGGCATGGTATTAAATTTTTAACTTACCTAGCTAGTATTTGGATATTTTTTAAACAATTGATAAAATCGATGATTGATCACAATTCGCAATGGGCCGGACCGGTGATGCGGGGAGTGGTCGATTTCTGGCGAGGGAAGAAAGGGAAGTTGAAAGGATATTACTAGTAATAAATCCTAATTTAAAAATTCTAAATACTAAACAATATTAAAATCCAAATATCAAAAATCCAAAACGGGTTTTATAAATTTGAGTTTTGAGTATTTGAGTTTGTTTAGAGTTTAGATATTAGTCTTTAGAGTTTTATGTTAATTGGCATAGATGCTCACAATTTAGAGGGTAACAGAACTGGCGTGGGACGGTATCTTTTTAATTTGCTCAAAATTTGGGCCGTTTTACCAAAAGAGAGCAATATTAAATTTATTCTATATTTTAAAAATGAGATTCCGGCTGACTTGCCGGCGTCAGACTTATTCGAATCGAAATTATTAAAAGTTAGAAGCACAGCTCGCTTTATTCATTGGGATTTGCCTTGGTTAGCTAAAAAAGATAGCCTTGATATTTTATTTTGCCCAGCCTATGTGGCGCCACTTTTTTATAACGGAAAAATTGCTTTAACTCTGCACGATATTAGTTACGAAGCTCGGCCGGAAGAATTTAATTGGCCAAGTTTTGCGGACCGGTTTTTACTCAAATGGGTTTCAAAATGGTCGGCCAAAAAGGCGGCGGTGATTTTTACGCCATCGGAGTTTTCTCGCCAAGAAGTGATGAAATATTACAAAATTGATCCCAAGAAAATCATTACAACTTATTTGTCGGTGGGAGAAGGAATAAGAAATTTTAACCGCGAAACAGCGGCTCAAGAGATTGAAGCCGTAAAGATCAGGTACGGTTTAAAAAATAATTTTGTTTTTTATGTTGGCTCTATTTTTTCGCGACGTCACTTGAAAGAAGTTATAGAGGCTTTCGACTATTTAGTGAAAGAAAAAAATGACTGGCAATTATTGTTGGGCGGACGAGACTATACCTCTGGGACGAGCATAATCAAATTAGCAGCTAAAAAGAATAAGGAATTTGGCCGAGAAGCAATTTTGCAGGTTGATTTTATTGATGATAATGATTTAAAATTGCTATATAGCGCTTGTGCGTTTTTTGTTTGGCTTTCTGACTACGAAGGCTTCGGTTTGCCAGTACTTGAAGCGATGAGTTTGGGCGCTCCTGTCTTAACCAGTCGAAGCAGTTCATTGGTGGAAGTTGCAAGCCAAGCAACGCTTTTAATTGAAAACAATTCAAGTGCCGAAGAAATTCATTGGGCGATGAAGCGGTTGGCCGAAGATAAGCAATTATGGCTAGAGCTATCCAGGACAGGCAAGCGACGATCAGAAAAATTTTCTTGGCAAACTTGTGCCGAAAAAACACTAGAATCGTTAGGACGAGAAAATTTATAATTTAAAATTAAGCGATGGGTAATTTTAAAAAGTTTTTTATACCGTTAAATATAGTTTTCGCTTTAGAGGTTATCGTCGTTGTTTTAGCTGCGACTGGTCTTATTCCTCGTGAGGCGATTTTGGCTTGGACGGGACTAGCGGTTTTTTACATGATTTTTTCACCACTCGAAGATTCACTATGGCTAGCGGTCGCTTCAATTCCGCTTTACGCGGCGTTGCCTGTTTACGAAACCTTGGATACCTTTGCCAGTTGGCGAATTTTAATTTTGGTTTTGGCTGGTTGCGTATTTTTTAAAAAGGGTTTAACTTCTTTGGGCCTGCAAAAAACAGCGGACGGGCATTGGAACTTTAAGAGTGTTTTTAAGGGTAATTCATTAAATTGGTGGGTGAAAGGCTTTTTATTAATTGCCCTTCTTTCGTTTGGAGTCGCTTTTTATAAAATTATTGCTCTCAAGAAGCTAATTTTTCTTTTAAATATTCTAATTTTATTTTGGATTGTTAAAAATTTAACTCATCGCCAAGAAGATATTTTGCGAGTTTGGTGGGCCGCTTTAACCGGCGGAGTAGTGGTGACTGCTGTTGCCGTAATTCAGTTTTTACTGGTTCTTTTTATTCCGCTTTATAACTTTTGGGGATTTTGGGCCGGAAAAGTCATCTCGGCTTTTTATGGGGAAGGACTGGCTAATTTATTATCATATTCAAATACCTGGTTTGCTTATTACAGCGTTAATCCGCCCACCTTGCGCCTTTTCTCGGTTTTTCCGGATTCACATTCTTTCGCCATGTTTAATATTTTGCTTTTGCCAATTTCACTAGCATTATTTTTGCATTATAAAGACAATCGACGTTTGAGTATTTTTTTAAAGATAATGATTGCTCTGTCTTTCTTCGGAATTGTTATGTCTGGTTCCCGAGGAGCCTGGCTGAGTATTATCCCAGTTTTTATTGTCGCTATCTATTTTTATTTGCGGAAAATCGACGAGTCTTTAGTAAAAAAATCGCTGCAGACCTTGACCCTTTTCATTATTTTTTTTGTCCTGTCGGTTGGCTATCCACCAGTTTTGTATACTTTTCAATCTTGGCAGACAGGTAGCTCGGCTTCTAGCACTTTTAGCTTTTTTGAAAGAGCCAAATCAATTTCTGATCTAGGCGAAGTTTCCAATAAGGGGCGACTCGAAATTTGGCGAGCGAGTTTGCGGTCAATTGCCACCCATCCACTTCTTGGGGTTGGCCTTGGTAACTACGTTGTGGTTTTAGATGAAAAAGTTTCGGCGGCTAAAAAAGGTGCCTCGGCTCACAATCTATATCTTGATTTTGCAGCAGAGATTGGCCTTGTTGGTTTGCTATTTTTGATCGGTATTTTTGCAGATATTCTTTATGCTAGTTGGTTGACTTGGCGTCGCTCGAAGGAGCTTTATTTTAGATTTTTTGGCTTACTTTTTGGGCTTTACTTGCTATGGGTTTTGGGCTATAGTTTCTTTGACGTAGTGCTGTTAAATGATAAGGTTCTACTGCTTTTTATGGTTGGTGCGGCCACGCTATATAGTTTGAAAAATATGACCTACGATCAGAAAAATAACTAACAGCTTCTATGAATAATCCTCTGGTTTCGGTAAATTTACTTTTATATAAACCCGGAATATATTTGAAACCGTGTCTGGCGTCAATTCTGGCGCAAAGTTATAAAAATTTTGAATTACTGATAATTGATAATGCTTCGGGCAATGAAACAGTCGAGCAAATTAAGAAAATATTAGGAGACTCATCGACCACGATAAAGTGGCGATTGATTGTTGGCGAGAAAAATTTAGGTTTTGCTGCCGGGCATAATTTAGGGATCAAAAAAAGCAGTGGGGGGCTAATCACATTAGTTAATCAGGACGTTATTTTAGATGAAAATTTTTTAGGAAATATTATTGGTGTTTTTGAACAAGACAAAATTATTGGTTCAGTCCAAGGAAAATTATTAAGATTAAAAGTTAATGAAGAGAAACTAGACAAGAGCGAGCTAATTGATAATACAGGTTTGGTAATTTTAAAAAATCGAAGAATTATTGCTCGCGGACAAGGACAAAAAGATGATGGGCAATTTAATAAGCAGGAAGAAATTTTTGGAGTTGATGGTGCCCTGCCAGTTTATCGGCGCGAAGCGCTGGAAGAGATAAAAATTGATTTGGACGGAAAGAGTGAATATTTCGATGAAGATTTTTTTGCCTATAAGGAAGACGTTGATTTAGCTTGGCGATTGCGTATTTATGGTTGGCAAGCAATCTATGAGCCAAAGGCAGTGGCTTGGCACGCCCGGACGGCAGGTGATAGCGCTAAAACTGGCTATATTGGTATTATCAAAGAGCGGTTAAAGATTAATCAGTTTGGCAAATATCACGCTTTTAAAAATCAGCGCTTAATGCAGATAAAAGACGAGCAGGTCGGTTTACTACTGTGGCATGCCCCTTGGTTTATTGTAAAAGAACTTGGTGCTTGGTTATACGTTTTAATATTTGAACATTATACCTGGAAATCAATAAAAGAATTGTTCAGATTGGCGCCGCGAGCCTGGCAGAAACGGAAGATAATAATGGATCGTAAAAAGATAGGTGATCAAGAAATGAGAAAATGGTTCAAATAAATTTCCAATTTCCAATGAATTTTCTCTCCTTGCCTTCGCCTCGGACCGCCTAGACTCGGCGAGGCTGGCGAAGTGGGCAATGACCAAATTTCCAAAAGTTTGAAAATTGTCCGCCAGAGGCGGATCCACCTTAGGCGGAAACATCAAGCATTGATTAAAAATTGAAAATTAAAATGTCGAAAGATTTAGAAAAAACAGAAGAACAAAATATTGCGAAAGATTTTGTGCCGCAAGAAAAAAAACGTCCTCGTTGGCGCCGTTTTGCTTTTGGCGGCTGGATTTTCTTTTTGGTAGCCTTGCTTGTTGGGCTGGGCGGTTTATTGATTTATAAAGCAGGTTTTACTTTTAGCCAGATGCAAACTAGCGAGGAAGACCTGAGTGCCTTGGTTGTGGATGAAAGTATGGCCACACCGACACCAGAAAGCGATCGGACAAATATTCTATTGCTTGGTTTGCGCGGAGAAGAGGATCCCAATGGCGGACTTCTAACTGACACGATAATGATTTTGAGCATAAAAAAATCTACTGGCGAGATTGCTCTAATTTCGATTCCTCGAGATTTATATGTAACTATGCCCGGTAAGGATTATAAAGAAAAAATAAATTTTGCTTATGCTTTGGGTTTCGAAAAAAAAGGAGCGGCTGGCGGATTGCTTTTTAGCAAAATTGCTGTTTCTCAAGCAACGGGACTTTATATGAATCGGGCAATTTCGGTTAATCACGCGGCCTTTAAAGAAATCGTTGATATTCTTGGTGGAATTACCGTAACCTTGGATAAGCCGATGATTGAAGATCAACAATGGATCGACGGGGGAGACATGGGTCCATCGTCAGCGTTTTTTATAAGAACTGACACAGCGAGTACTACGGAAGGTATTGTTAAAAAAGAAAAATGGGTTTTTGAAGTTCCAGCTGGCACTTCGCATTTGGATGGTAATACGACTCTTTATTTTGTCCGGGCGAGATACTCTTCTAATGATTTTGAGAGAGCTCGGCGTCAGCAGTTAGTGATGGCGGCCATTAAGGATAGGGCTTTGTCACTTGGTGTTTTGGGCAATCCAGTTAAAATTTATCAAATTTTAGAATCGCTTGGCCGAAATGTTAAAACCGATATGCCCTGGGATGAAATGAAAAATCTAGTTCCTTTAGCGGCTGGCTTTGATTCAACTAAAATAACGCATAAGATCTTTGATACTACGCCGGAAGGGCTACTTTATTCTTCTCGCGCCTCAAATGGCGCCTATATTCTGTTGCCCAAAGGAGACGACTTTTCAAAAATTAAAGAAGTTTGCCGAAATATTTTTGTAAAACAATGAAGCTCTCAATAATTGTTACTCATTATCGGACGCCAGAGCTTTTAAAACTTTGTTTGCAGTCTTTGCAAGAAGCTGCTTTGGAAATCGAGGCGGAGATTTTAGTTTTAGACTCAGAGTCAGAAGATGAAACGGAGATGATGGTAAAAAATCAATTTCCAGGTATTATTTTTTTGCCATTTCGCAAAAATACTGGATATGCTAAAATAGTAAATGTCGGTTTGTCTAAGTCGCAAGGCGATTTTTTATTAGTCTTGAATGCCGATATTATTGTTGCTAAAGATTCTTTATCAAAGATGATAAATTATCTTGAGGCTCACGCTGAAATTGGCGTGCTCGGACCGCAGCTCTTAAACTTCAACGGCAGTATTCAAGAATCATGTTTTTGTTTTCACCGGCCGTTAACTATTTTTTATCGCCGAACCTTTTTGGGCAAAACTCCCTGGGGCAGGCGAGAGCTGGAACGTTTTACTATGAAAGATTTTAATCGAACTTCGGCGAAAGAAGTCGATTGGATTTTGGGAGCAGCTATGATGATCCGCCGCCAAGCCCTAACTGAAGTTGGGCCGATGGATGAGAGATTCTTTCTTTACTTTGAAGATACTGACTGGTGCCGACGTTTTTGGGATAAAAAATGGCAGGTTATCTATTTACCAGAAGTAAAAATGCATCACTATCACGGTCGGGCTAGCAAAAAAACAAATAGTTTAGCGGACATTTTTATAAATAAATATCTTTGGATTCATTTAGCCAGCGCGTTAAAGTATTTTTGGAAATATAAAGATGCTTGTTATTAAATTGTTATGAAGAAAATATTAAATTCAATTCTAGTTTTAATTCTAGCCGTTGGTATTTTTAGCGGTGGATTTTGGTCTGGTAAAAATAGCCGGCCCTCGATCGAGAAGGTGACCGGCATCCAGAATTTAGAATCAGGTAAGACAGGGGCGGTTGATTTTAGCTTATTTTGGGATGCCTGGACCAAGGTTCAGGAAGAATTTGTAAATCGTTCAAATTTGGACTACCAAAAAATGGCCTACGGAGCTATCTCGGGCATGCTTGGCTCACTCGGTGATCCTTATACCGTTTTTTTTCCGCCAGAAGAAAATAAGGCTTTTTCGCAATCCATGCAGGGTAATCTAGAAGGTATTGGTGCGGAAATTGGTAATCGGAAAGGGGTAGTCACAATTGTCGCTCCGCTCAAGGATTCACCCGCCATGAAAGCTGGATTAAAAGCAGGAGATAAGATATATAAAATAAATGACAAAATGGCCGAGGGCTTATCAGTCGAGGAGGCCGTTACCTTAATTCGCGGCCCCAAAGGAACAGAGGTCGCCTTGACTGTTTTGCGTGATGGCTGGACAGAAGTTAAGGAATTTAAAATTACCCGAGCCGTTATTAACGTGCCAATCGTTAAGCTGGAAATGAAGCAGGTGGGTGATAAAAAAATTGCTCATTTAGCGCTCTATCAATTTACCGATAATTCGGTGGCCGAATTTGAAAAAGCTGTTCAAGAGATTTTGGCTTCGGATGTCAAGGGGTTAGTTTTGGATTTACGGGGCAATCCTGGCGGTTATCTTGAATCAGCTGTGGAAATGGCAAGTTGGTTCCTGCCAGAAGGGCAAGTGGTTGTAAGTGAAGATTTCGGCAACGGGAAGAAAGAGGATCACAAGAGTTTTGGTATTAATAAATTGGGCTCGCTCCTGACAGTCGTTTTGATTGATCAAGGTTCGGCTTCGGCTTCCGAAATTTTAGCCGGTGCTCTGCGCGACAATTTAAAAATTCAACTAGTTGGTGAAAAAAGTTTTGGTAAGGGTTCGGTACAAAAATTAGAAACCATGAAAAGTGGCACGTCTTTAAAAATAACGGTAGCTAAATGGTTAACGCCGTCTGGTTATTGTATTGCCGAGCAAGGCCTGGAACCAGATGTTAAGGTCAGCTATACCGCCGCGGATGCGGAAGCTAGCCGTGATCCGCAACTAGATAAAGCTCTCGAACTTTTGAAATAAATTGATTGCCAAGATTTGGTCAGTTGGTGTAAAATAGATAAAGAGTAAAAAGAAAAAAATATGCCAGGTAGTGAAAATTCAGCAGCCTTGCCAAATTATCGCCAGCTGGTAATACTAGATAAAATAATAGAATTCGGTAAAGTAAACTAAGTCCACTGGATTTATGAATATAGCCGAATTTCTACTACCTGGTATGAAAGTTATTCTTATGAAAGATGTTCCAAAAGTAGGTAAAAAAAATGAAGTCAAAAACGTGGCCGATGGTTATGGCCGGAATTTTTTGATTGCTAATAAATTAGCTAAGCCAGCGACCGAATCAACAATAAAACAATTAGAATCGGAGCAGGAATTATTAGCTCAAAAAGCCGAAGCAGAATTAAAAATGGAAGAGACTCTAGTTGAACAGCTAGATGGTCAAGAAATTGAAATTAAGGTTAAGGCCGATGAGGGAGGAAAATTATATGGCGCAATTTCAGCCGCAAAACTAGTTAAAATTTTAAAGGATAAAGGGTTTGAAGTAGCAAAAAATAATATAAAATTAGTTGAACCGATAAAAGAAACTGGAGAGTACGATGACATTCTGATTGAAATGTCGCACGGCCTTGAAGCTAAAATTAAAATCATTGTTATCCCAGAAGACGAAGCTCTAATCTAGGATTCTTAAATAACTAAATGCCGATTTCTCCAAATCGGCATTTATTGAAACAACTATCTAAAAATTAAAATCAAAACTTATTTTTATGGCCAAATATATTTTTGTGGCTGGGGGTGTTATGTCAGGCGTCGGCAAGGGAGTAGCGACCGCTTCGATCGGCAAAATTATTCAGTCTCGAGGTTTCTCGGTTACAGCTATAAAAATTGATCCCTACGTCAACGTGGACGCGGGGACGATGAACCCCACCGAGCATGGTGAGGTTTTTGTTTTGGACGAAGGAACAGAGTGTGATCAGGATATGGGCAATTACGAACGCTTTTTGGGTATTAATCTGCCAGCCATTAATTACATGACGACGGGTAGTATTTATGAGTCAGTTATTCACAAGGAGCGCAATATGGAATACGGTGGCAAGTGTGTTGAAGTTGTGCCGCATATTCCGCTAGAAGTAATTGATCGGATCGAAAAAGCTGTAAAAAAAGCTAAGGCGGATTTCATTACTATCGAAATTGGCGGGACAGTCGGTGAATATCAAAACGTGTTGTTTTTAGAAGCGGCTAGAATGCTCCGCTTAAAAAAGCCGAAAGACGTTCTTTTCTTTTTGGTCAGCTATCTGCCGATTCCCAATAAAATTGGCGAAATGAAAACTAAACCAACTCAATACGCGGTGCGAACTTTAAACTCGGCTGGAATTCAGCCCGACATTATTTTAGCAAGATCTAGTGCTCCGTTAGACAAAAAAAGAAAAGAGAAGATTGCTATAAATTGTAATATGCGAGAAGAGGACGTTATTTCTGCCCCGGACATAGAAAGCATTTACGAAGTGCCTTTAAACTTTGAAAAGGATAAATTAAGCGATTTGATTTTAAAAAAGTTAAGTTTGCGACCGAAAAAAAGTAATTTAAACGACTGGCGAAAGTTCGTCGCCACGATTAAGAATGTTAAAAAACCAGTTAAGATTGGAATCGTAGGAAAGTATTTTGGTACGGGTAATTTTGTTTTATCGGACTCATATCTTTCGGTTATCGAGTCGATAAAGCATGCGGCTTTTTTTCACAAGCGTCAGCCACAGATTGATTGGCTGAATGCGGAAGAATACGAGCAAAAAAATTCCCAAGCGCTAAAAAAATTAAAGCAGTATGACGGCATAATTGTTCCTGGTGGTTTTGGTTCTCGGGGAGTCGAGGGAAAGATAAAAGTGATTGAATTTTGCCGGCGCAATAAAATTCCGTATTTTGGTTTATGCTACGGCATGCAATTGGCTTGTGTTGAATTTGCTCGCCACGTTTGCGGTTTGTCCAAGGCCCACACTGCGGAAATAGACAAAGAAACGCTCCAGCCAATCATTGACTTAATGATGGAGCAGAAGGCTCTGCTTAGCAATAATCGTTATGGCGGGACCATGAGGCTAGGCGCTTATTATTGCCAGCTGCAAAAGGGTTCTAGAGCCTTCAAGGCCTATGGCCAGGAGCTTATCTCGGAACGTCATCGTCATCGATATGAGTTCAATAATCAGTTCCGAGACCTGCTAGTTAAAAAGGGATTAAAAATAGCTGGACTTAATCCTGATCGCGATCTAGTGGAAATTATTGAGCTGGAAAATCACCCATTTTTTGTGGCCGTGCAATTTCATCCAGAATTTAAATCATGTCCTAATAAACCGCATCCTTTATTTCGAGAATTTATAAAGGCAGCGATTGGAAAATAGAAATACTTTTGCCGCTTTTTTGGCGGCAAAAAAGCGGCGGAAAAAACCGCCGCGCGGGCATAAAATTTTAAGAAAATAAAAGTTTCGCCTCGCTAAATTTGCTATCCACAACGCCCCAACCTGACGATTGGGGCCCACCACATCACGCAAATTTTACGCTCGTCTCAACTTTATTTTCTGATAAAATTTTTGCCATGCGCGGACTAAGCGCCCCCAAGTGTTTTATAAAAGTAAATCCTTGTTTAGGCTTTGGATGCAGATTATTTCAAGTAACAAAAAAGCTCCGCCCAGGCGGAGCTTTTTCTATAAGTAATGACTATTTTGCTGGCACGACATTAACAATCTTGGCAACTCGTTTCTTTCCGTTAAAATTTGTTATCTTTCGAGTGGCAAAATGGACGAGTCCTTTGATCATCGAGTAGATAGTATCATCCGAGCCAAGTTTAACATTTTTACCTGGCAAGAATTTAGTGCCGCGTTGGCGGACAATAATACTGCCCACGTTGGCTGGCTGACCAGCGAAGAGTTTAACGCCTAGATATTGTGGTTGTGAATCGCGACCTAGTTTAGTAGACCCGGCCGCCTTAGTATGCGCCATATCTTTGAATTTCTAAGCCCTAATATCTAAATCCTAAACAAATTCAAATGTTCAAATATCAAATGATCGTTACCCTTTTGGGTTTTGGTCATTGCCGTGCCCGCCAATGGCCTGAGCCGTAGGCGATGGCAGGCGGGGGGTTTGTTTAGAAATTAGGATTTCGGATTTAGGATTTTTTCAAGAATTTTATTTAAAAGCAAAATAATGTTATCATAATAGCGTCTTTATGTCAATCATGAATATACAAACAATAGGGGACTGGATTCGCCGCAATCAAGCAGATATTGCCATTGTTGTTGGCTTCGTTTTGATCGCGGTAATTGCTTTTGGCGCCGGTCGACTTTCTGCGCCAGAAATTGTCAGAAATCCGATCGTTATCGAAGAGCCAAATTCTTCTAGCTCTGCCGTCATTTTTAATAATGTTTCACAGTCGCTTGGCGCAACAGCAGGGGAGTCGGCGGCAATGCCCTTGGCAAATCAAGCGGCTGCTAAAGGATTGTTCGTGGCCAGTCGCGGCGGGACAAAATATCACTGGCCTTGGTGCACCTATGGACAAAAAATAAAATTAGAAAATCAGGTTTGGTTTAATCGGGAAAAAGAAGCACAAACAGCCGGTTATTCCCCTTGTGCCTGTATTGCCAGTAAAGCGCCAGCTGGATATCAGAAAGTTGATTAGATCGCTGATTTATTGTATAAAGTATAATCAACAAAAAATGTTCTGGGATCCGATTGTTGGTCTTGGCGAGCGAGTTGCAAACAATCTGCATAATCAATTAAGCCCGCGAAGTCTTGGGATCGACGAGAAAATAGATTATTCTGGCCAAGAGAGGGGCATTATGGATTTATTTAATTCGTTTATAAAACCATTCAGTCTATATGGTGCATTAGTTTTTTGTGCGTTAATTATGCTGGCCATCTGGGGAATCCAAAAACAAATCAAAAAAATAAAATAATATCTCCATGTCATGAGAGGCGAAGATCCAAATCTTCCCAAAAGTTTCTCTGTTATGACCACCGATGGAGTGTATCTGACGCTGGGGCGTGAATAGATCGAGGGCAGGTGGCGTTATTCGTAAGAATATGCCATATAAATTCGCTTGATCCGAAAAAGGCCCGCTGAAAATTCCCGAATGTCTCAAGGTCACGCCCGAAGAAGATGTGCTCAGAAGGTTCGACGAAATAACTAAGCCTGGCGGGATTGCGGACGAAATTATCAGAGAGGCCTACAGCACTCCGGAAGCGATCGATCGTCAAAAAGCGATAAAAAGGATTGGGGAAATAGTCCGAGAAAAACCGGCAACAACTTAAAAAGGAGGTGTAGCGATGGAAAAACAAGAAGCGTTATCTGCAAAGCAGATGGTTGCCTTGAGGCGATATTCTCGGATTTTTGGTCCTCCTTCTGTTAGCGCCGCGCAGCTGCTGATGAGTCGCAGCTCGACAACAGACCAGTGGAATGTTGGGAAAGAAAAAGAGCCTTCTTCGGTGACTCAAGAGCGCAGCTAACAATGCTGCAAATAATTTGGATATAGGCATCTTGCTAAAAAGCAGGTGCCTATTATTTTACCTTTTTATCTTTTTTCAGTGTTAAAGTTTTATACTCTTTATCAAGCTTTTTTGTTTCTTCGATTTTTTGCTGTTTTTCCGGCGGTAGTTCTCTGACTACTTTTTTTAGCCGTACATCATCGACTTTGAGCACATCTTGCCATCTCCCAAGTGGCTCTAAAATCATTCGCAATGCCGTACTATCATATTTAAAGCGCTGGATAGCCTGGCGGGTGATATAGCCATCGTCGCCGAACAATCTTTCCAATCCTTCTTGATCCATAAACTTGGACATCTCGGTTTTGATTTCTTTTAGTCGCTTGTCGCGCTCGTCAACTTCGTCATTTAATTTTGTATATTCACCAATTAGCGCTTTAATATCCTGGTCATTGAAGAATATTTTTTCCTCTTTGAATTTATGTTTAAAAAATGGACAATTACGCTGGAACTCGCACCAATCGCAAAGGGCGTTAGGGGTGGGATTAAATTTATTTTCTTTAAAAGCCTTATCAATAAGCTCAAAGTCTTTGGTGACGCTTTCTTTAGTGGCGGTTAAATTGTCTGATGTGCGAGTGCTAGAAAGCTTTTCGCCATGCTTTAGAAAATACAAGCTAGTTTTGAGTGGTCGATCTTCTTTGATCAGTGTTGGCCAGCGGTTGGCCACGCCAAGATGATAAACAGCTAGCTGCAAGTCTTTATCCACGGCTTCTTGAGATGGCATTTTTTTAGAAGTCTTATAATCAATAACTTCTAGCATGCCGTCTTCATTTTTATCGACGCGGTCAATTTTGCCAGTGAGCAAATGTTTCTCGGCGCCAATCTGCAAGGGGACTTCAAACATAGTTTCTAGTGCCAACACCGTAAATTGCGAAGGATAATTTTTAGCATAATAATCTTTCATTATCTTTATTGCTTGGGCAAAGCTCAGCGTAGACTCTTGCTCAGAAGAGTAGATCGAGGCATCCCATTTATTGGATATGAAGTTTAAAATATCTTCTTCAGTGGGAACGATAAGGCCTGGTTCATGCAGGATTTTTAAGGCGCTATGCAGTAGCGTGCCGAAAAGCGCATCCTTGGATTTGGGTGTTCTGATCTTATCTATATATTGGAATTTAAATTTTAGAGGGCACCTTTTGAAGGTTTCAAGGGCCGAATAGGAGATTCTCATGGGCTTGGGCTAATTTTACCATTTTTAGGCATTCTATAAAAGCTTAACGATTTACCCGATATGGGCAAAAAGGCCTAAACAGGCAAAATCGGGGATACCCAGACAAAGTAGGGGGGTTGAGACAAAACAAGTTTCGACCCCTTTTTTATTTGAAAAAATTATAATAAAAATAAATTAAAAATATAAATATATTTTTAAAATAATCTATTAAGGTTTAAAAAACATAGAAGAAATAAGAAAGAAGGCATTGACGAGGTAGCCGAAATGAGCTGTGGATAACTCAAGGGGGAGGTGGACAACTCGCTAGATAGGACGTCGCACAAGATTCCTTTTGCGACATGATAAGCCTAACAAAGAGGGGTCTTCTCCACAGACCCCTCACCTGTTGATAAACTAAAAAAGTGTCAAAAGCACTAAATAATTAAGTCGTTGGTGTGCGATGAAAAAGATTTCCAAAAAACATTTGCACTGTGTTCATTAGATCGGTCACAACTTTTTTTATCTCTCCTACCAATGCTTGGACATACCCTTGCACGCCTTGCTTGGCATCATTCAGCTCTTTATCAACTTGGCGGCTGATCGCGTCTTTGGCGGCGTCTTGGGCCTGGCCAGAGGTATCCTTTAACCCTTCGGCGGCCTGATTTTGAATATTATTCATTAGTTTCTGAGCTTCATTTTTAAGCTTGCCCTTTATTATCCATTCCACGATAAATGGGTCCAGCGGTGACGTTGGCAGGTTAATTTTGGTGCTAGGGGCTGTTTGACTCGGCTCGGCCGAGGGAAGGGCTTCCTGGGCCAAAATAAAACCTTTGGGGGCGAAAAGTAGGGTCAAAAGTAATGATATAAGCGCTGTTTTACGCATTGTGTTTATTTAAAGCTGTTAATACTTATTATGTCGCACAACATAGGTTCTCCAACAGGGCTTCGCCTGTCGTAGGAACCTGGTAAGATTGTGCAACATGTTTTTCGGAAACATCGCACAATCTTACCGAAAAAAATAATTATTTGTCATTCCCGCGCAGGCGGGAATCCAGCTTTCTCTTCTATTTTGTCACGCCGAATTTATTTCGGCATCTTGCTCCTCTATTTTGTAGGGGCTAGTTTTCTTTTCTATAGCCTTTTAAAAAATACAATAATTCATCTGCCGGCGGGTTAATCATTTCTTTGGTCAAGTCGGTGATGGAAACCCAGGCTGCATTCTCGGCATCAGCGTCCTTTATGTCTTCATTCTTGAGTAGATCAAAATTTAAAGGTTTGCAAAGATAGAAAAAATTAACCGTTTGGAAAGCTTCATCTACCGGATCGTAATAAAAATAATTTTCTTTAATATCTACTAATTTTAAAAATTCAACATCAATGCCGGTTTCCTCCTGGATTTCTTTTTGAAGCGTTTCTTTAAGGGTCGTTCCGATGGTCAATCCCCCACCCGGAAAGAAGTATTTTTTATTGTGGCTGGACCTAATCATCAAAACCTTGTTATCTTCGCTGATAACAATTCCGTAAACTGCGACACGCAAGCTTAGGCGTTCTTTGGTGACAATTTTTTTCTGACCGTAAACTGTTAAGCATTCAATCATGTTTTTTGTAAATTTAAAAATTAGGAATCTCTATGTTAATCATAGCCCCTAGGGTTTTCTTGTCAAACGCGATAAAAGCTTATTTTTTATGGAAAACAGAGACAAAAAGCAGGTAATAAACACTTATATTATTAGTAATAACGCCCATAAGGGCTTTTTGATTTTCATTAATTTCTTTGGCCGAGAGAATACATACGGTTTTTAGTCCGAGATTCTCCTGAGATGACTCAAGGACAACATATTCATTAGAGATATCTCCTGGTGGTACCTTGTTGTTGATTTTATTTTTTTTCGATAATGTTTTTCCGCCGCGAGCCTGGTTATACTCAATGAGAACTTTTTTGTTAGCCAGATCGATGATTCTAAAAATTACCCAATCGGCGTTATTTATGCCCAAGGCTTTTTCGGCCATTAAGCCCAGGAGCAATTTAAAGTCAGCTTTAGATTCTGGAAATTTTTTAATATTTTCAAAAATTGACCTAACGTGAGCAAACTGTAAATTAATCGTTCCTAAATAATTTAGAATCTCATCAGCCTCGATTCTCTTTTTATTGACCTTTTTTTCATATAAATATGCCGAGGCTAAAATTATAATCGAAAGAATGATTTGAATAATCAATTCCAGTGAAGATTTTTTTATAGGTAATGTTGCTGGAATAATAAATGGCGTGAGGGCCATTAAGATAAAAGAAATAACCAAAAAGATAGTTTCTTTCTGAGCGCTGAATCGCTTTATTTTTGTTAGGCTAATATTATTCTCCATGATCGTATTAATAAAAAAGCACAGTCTCAAACTGTGCATCTTGGGCTTTTTGTTTCCTGGCAAGGCCAGGGCTATCGAATTTTCGTCTAATTATTTTTAGCATCCTTATTTATAGAATAAAGTGAAATTAAAAACGAGTCAATATTTTTTATAGATAGAGTAATGGGTTTACTGAGCCGCCCAGTGGAACTGGTCCATACCATTTTTTTTGAACTGTAAAAGTGTTCGTAGCAAAGACCGAGAAATGAAGATGAGAACCGGTTGAATAACCAGTTGAGCCAAGATAGCCAATAACATCACCGGCTTTAACTTTCTGGCCGACAACAACAGACTGAGCCGAGAGATGACCATAAAGCGTGGTTAGGCCGTTATTATGGGTGATAGCTATCCATCGGCCGTAAGAGTATTTGCCTAGATTACTAACACCAGCAATGACGCCATCTCGGACGGCGCGAACTAGATTACCAGTATCACCATCAAGATCAATGCCATTGTGGAATCCTCCATTGCCCTTGCCCTCATTGCAGGCCGGATAGGATTTACGAGCAAAAGAAGTAACAATGCAGCCATAGCCTTGAGTTCGAGAAATATTATCAAGAGGCCACATCAATGAGCCCTTTCCGCCAGTAATAGAATTTTGATTGATAGCGAGTCTCAGTCTTTGCTCGGCGACGAAAATTTCATTTTCAATTTGATCTCTTTGTTTTTGAAGCGTGGTTAGGCTTGATTGATACAGTCTTTCTTGACTTTTGGTTGTGGCTAGTAGATCTGCTTTATCGTCTTTCTGATTATCCAAAACAACCGTTTTCCCATTAAGATCTTTTTTCAAACTTTCCAGATTAGCTTTTTGAACTTCGGATTGAGTTTTTTGTTCTTCAAGTTGAGATTTTAATTTTTTTATACTAGCTAATTTTTGTTGAGCCCCTTCTTGAAGATTGGCCGCGTATTGGGCCTGGCTTAAAAATTCAGAAAAATTAGCGTTGCTTAGAATTAGCTCGATTGGACTGCTTTGGTCGTATTCATAAATTTGTTGCAGAATTTGGCTTATATTATTTTTTTGTTTTTCCAGCTCAATATTTTGGGTCGAAATATCAGAAGCTAATCCTTGAATTTTTAAAGAGGCTTCGGAAATCTTTGCCTGAGTTAATTTCACTTCGATCTCCAGTTTTTTTATCTGGGTTTCCATTCGTGTTATTTCGGCCTTGAGGGTTGTTCCTTGAGCCTTTGTGTTTTTAACCATCGCTTGGTATTGGGCGATTTGTTTTTCCATTTCTTGAATTTGTGACTGCTTCTGGTTAATCTCGTTTTGTAGATCATCAGTCAGGGCGGCCCTAGCTACAAAACCAAAAAAAAGCAAGCTAAAAATAGCTGCCCCGGAGACAATGTTTTTTAGCGGATTTCTATAAGACATTTTTTCGCTTTTATAACAAGTTGATGGCTGTTTCTATTCTGATGATGGCTTCTTTCTTGCCTAATATTTCAGCTATATCAAAGGGTGGTGGTGAATTTTTTTGTCCCGATAAGGCGACTCGCAACGGCCAGAGTAGTTCCCCTTTGTTTCTCCAGTTGGCAGTTTCTGTCAGTAGAATTTGGGAGAGGTTATCTTTATTAAAATCATTATCGCCTATTCCGGAAATAATTTCCTTAGATTTCTCCAGGGACTTTTTTATCTCTTCGCTCCCCATCTCTTTCCATTTTAACAAATCTTGGTCATATAGTGCTACTTTGAAAAAGAAATTTACGCTTTCGGCGATGGTTAAGAGACTGCTGGAGCGCTCTTTCTCTAAGTTTAGCATTTTCTTTATTTGTTCATCACCAAAAGAGTTGTCTTGCGGCAAATATGGCCGAAACTTTTCTAGGAGCTCATCTTCTGGCAGTTGGCGAAGGTAATAGCTATTGTACCAATTAAGTTTTTCAATATTGAAAATGGCGCCGGCTTTGTGGACTTTTTCTAGTTTAAAATCGGCGAGTAATTCTTCCATCGAAAAAATTTCTTTTTCGGTGCCGGGATTCCAACCTAAAAAAGCTAAATAATTTATCATTGCTTGAGGCAGGTAGCCTTTTTTTATATAATCCCCTACCGCGACATCACCTTTTCGTTTGCTCATTTTTGTTTTGTCGGTGTTGAGCAGTAATGGTAAGTGTGCCCACTGAGGTGCTTCCCAACCGAAATATTCATAAAGCAGGATATGTTTTGGTGTCGAGGGTAACCATTCTTCAGTGCGCGTGACATGGGTAATTTTCATCAAATGATCGTCTACGATCAAAGCAAAATGATATGTTGGGAAACCGTCAGATTTAATTAGTACTTGATCGTCAAGGTCATCAGATTTGTAGGTTACTTTGCCGCGAACAAGGTCATTAACCTCAACGATTCGGCCGCTTGGAATTTTCATTCGAATAACATGCGGTTGTTTTTGCTCAAGTCTGGCTTTGGTATCTTCTTTAGAGAGAGTTAGGCATCGGCGGTCATATTTGGGCGCTAATTTTTTAGCTATCTGTTCGTTGCGCATGGTTTCCAAGGTTGTTTCGTCACAGAAGCAATAATAGGCGTGATCTTTGTCGATCAACTCTTGCGCGTATTTTTTATAAAGCTCTAAGCGCTGGGATTGAATATAGGGGCCATATTCGCCGCCAACATTTGGGCCTTCATCGCAATTAATTCCCGCCCAAGCGAGGCCGTCATAAATGGCTCCAGCTGCATCTTCAACAAAGCGTTTTTGATCGGTATCTTCCAAGCGCAAAATAAACTGGCCATTATGCTGTTTGGCAAAAAGATAAGAATATAAGGCGGTGCGCAATCCTCCAATGTGTAGATAGCCGGTTGGGCTGGGGGCAAAGCGGGTGCGGATTATAGGATCTTTCATAGTTTATTGTTTAGCGATACTTAAAACTTCTTGAGCAATAAGGCGGACAGCATCGGGCGGATTAAATTTTTTGGCGTTTTCGCCCATTTGCTTCATTAGGTCGGCATTGTCCAGTAAGCTGAATATTCGATCTTTAAAAAGATGCGGAGTTAGGTTCATTTGATCAATAATCATAGCTGAACCGCTCTCGGCGTAAGACATAGCATTCTTTAGTTGATGATCGGCGGCGGAATTAGGTAGCGGAATTAGAATGCTTGGTTTGCCCAGGGCGGCAATTTCGGCAATTGTGCCGGCGCCAGCGCGAGAAATGACTAGGTTGGCGGCGGCATAGGCCTGCTTCATTTGATCGGCGTCTAAAAAAGAAAAAAGAAAATAACCCTGAGGCTGTTTGTCATTTAGATCTCTTTTTATTTCTTCGTAATTATTGCTGCCGCACTGGTGGATAATCTCACAGCGAGAAATTAATAATGGCAAAGAATTTGAAATAACATCATTAATTGTTTGGGCTCCTTGGCTGCCACCCAAAATTAAAAGAACTGATTTTAGGCCGCTGAGTCCAAATACTTTTTTAGCTTCTTCTAGGGTTCCGCCCATAAGTTCTGTTCGTACGGGATTACCGGTCAAGGCGATCTTATTTTTTTTCTTAGTCGAGAAAAATTTAGCGCTTTCCGGAAAAGAAATAGCAATCTTTTGAGCTAAGTGAGAGCAGAATTTATTAGCTAATCCCGGGATGGTATCTGATTCATGAATAACGACTGGAATTCTGAAAATCCAAGCAGCAATAACGACCGGCACGCTGCCGTAGCCCCCTTTGCTAAAAATAACGTTGGGCATAAAAAAGAAAAGATGCCAAAGGGCTTGAATTGTGCCAGCTGGAATTTTAAAAATATCAAAAATATTCTGCAGTGAAGCATAGCGGCGTAACTTTCCGGCCATGATCGTTCGATGTTGAATGTTCGTCTGAAGTAATAATTCCTCGCCAACCGTATCTGGGCCAATAAACATAAATTCAATTTCCGTTCCTTCGCCGATTGGAATTTTATAAATATTCTGCTGAACGATTTTTCTGATTTCTTGAACAACGGCTAAAACGGGAAAAAGATGACCACCGCTTCCGCCGCCAGTTAGAGCAATTCGCATAGCTAATTTAAAATTGAAAAATCAAAGTGTAAAATTATGGTGTCATCGCTTCGCGATGATTTATTTTAAATTCTACATTGTCATTTTCAATTTTGAGATTTACATTTTGCAATATAGCTTATTTATATTCTACTTTGTTTGGAGATGTTTAGCAAAATCCCCATCCCAATTAGGGAGATGGCCAAGGATGAACCGCCGAGCGATATAAAGGGCAAGGTAATGCCAGTTAGGGGCAAGAGGCCAGAAATAGCGGCAATGTTGATTAGGGCTTGAATAATGATCCAGCCAGTCAGTCCGCCGGCCAGAAGCTTGGTAAACTCGTCTGGTGCTCCTTGGGCAACTTTAAAGCCGCGAAAAGCAAAGATCAAAAATAACATTAAAAGGCATAGTAATCCAATAAATCCCAGCTCCTCCCCAATAACCGCGACAATTGAATCCGAAGCTGGTTCTGGCAGATATCGAAATTTTTGTAATCCCTGACCAAGGCCCAAGCCAAAAATTCCACCCGAGCCGATAGCCAGCAAAGCCTGATTCATTTGATAGCCAATGCCGAGCGGATCAAGCTGTGGATTTTGAAAAACTTGTAGGCGTTGAGCCGCGTGGGGCATCAGTTTGGTGAGTAAGAAAAAGAGGCCAGCTGTGCCAATACCAATTAGGCCTAGGTGAGAAAGTCTGGCGCCGGCTAAAAAAAAGATAATTAAAGAAGTGAAGCCAATAACTCCTAGCGTGCCAAGGTCTGGTTCCTTGAGAATTAAAACACCAACTAATCCGACCAAAAAAACAAAAGGAAGAAGGCCTTCGGAGAAATTTTTTACTGCTTTGCCCTTGCTGGCCAGCCAAGCGGAAAGATAGAGAATGAAAAAGAGTTTTAAAAATTCTGACGGTTGGATTACAATGCCTGCTAGGCTAATCCAGCGACTGGCGCCGCCATGATCCACGCCAACCCCCGGAACAAAAACTAAGCACAAAGCCAAAACAGTTATGGCAAAAAGCAGGAAGGATAGACTTTTTAAATAACGAAGAGGAAAAAAGTAAGCAATAAAGCCTAAAATAAGTCCTGGCAAGAGACCTTTTAATAGCTGGCTTTTTAAAAAGTAGTAACTTTCGTGATAATTTTCCTGAGAAAGACTAATGCTGGCCGAAGAAACCATGATGAGGCCAAAGACAACTAAAATACCGATAACGGCAAGAAGAATATAGTCTGGTTGGCTCTGACTAGGAGATTTCAAGTAATTAAAAAATATAAAATTATATAGAGTCCTCGTTTTGCGAGAGTTTATCTTTAATTTTTTAATGAAGCTACCGCTTCATTAAATTGTCGGCCACGATCGAATTCATGTTCGAATAAGCCAAAGCTAGCGCATCCGGGTGATAACAAAACGATATCTCCTTCGGCGGCTTCTTCGGCGGCCAGCTTAATTGCCTTTTCCATGCTGCTGACAATCTTGATAGGAAGGCTTTTATTCAGTAATCCTTCAATTTTGTCAGTGGCGGTTCCTTTTAGCAAAATAACCGCTTTGCATTTTTCGGCAATTATTTTAGTAAATTCGTCAAAGGATAATTTTTTATCGGCTCCGCCAGCAATCAAAACTATTTTTTTATTATCTGGCTCCGCTTCTTTCTTGGCTGAATAAAATTCGCCAATAGAATTTATAGCGGCAATGGCTGCATCGGGAGCAGTAGCGGTAGTGTCATTGATATACTTAATTCCCCCGATCTCGTCGATTAATTGTAGTCGGCCTTCCAGTCCCTTAAAGGTTTTTAAGGCCATTTTTATTTTTTCAGCGGGAATATTATAAAGATCAGCTACTGATACCGCTGCTAAAACATTAGATAAATTATGTCGGCCAATTAATTTTATATCTTTTAATTCGCAAATCTCTCCTTGAGCCGCTCCATAAAATATTTTCTTTCCAATGGCATAGGCGCCAAGTCGGGCTTTTTGATTAAATTTTGGCAATTCTTCTTTGAGCAAATTATCACCGTCAACCGAATAAAAATAGATTCGAGAGATGGCTCCCTTAGAAATGTCTCGCAGCAATGGATCGGAATAATTGAGAAAAAGATAATCTTTTTCTTTTTGAAATTTAAAAATTAACTTTTTATCATCAACATAATCGAAGAAACCGTTGTAGCGATTTAAATGATCCTGCATTAAATTTGTTATAACCGCAACATAGGGGCTTTTTTTGTGATTTTTAGCATCGGCGAGTTGCCAGGAAGAGAGCTCCAGGACAACGATAGTGTCTTTAGTTATTTCGGACAATTTTTCCAGAACCGAACTGCGAATATTGCCCGCTAGAATAACTTGCGGATAGTGTTGTTCGAGTATGTGGGCGAGTAGTGAAGCAGTCGTCGACTTTCCTTTGGTGCCGGTAACGGCGATAATTGGCGCAGGGCAAAGCTCAAAAAATATGCCGATATCACTTTCTATGGCAACACCTCTATCTTTAGCGGCCTTTAAAAATTTTGAATCTTCCGGTACGCCAGGATTTTTAATCACCATATCTGTGTCGGCAAAATCTTCTAGGCGATGCTCGCCCAAAATAAACTCTACGGGCAAGTCTTTTAGCATTTCCAGGGAATCCTTAAGATCTTCTTTTCGCTTCAAGTCAGTTGCTAAAACTCGAGCGCCTTGCGCCACTAAAAATTTAATTACGCCGACTCCCCCACCGTGGAGCCCAACACCCATAACAGTTATTCTTTTGTCTTTGAAATGACTTAATTCCATATTAAGTCATCCTGAGAAGCGTAGCGACGAAGGATCTAAAAGATTCTTTGCTTGCTGCTCAGAACGACAGAATTTATTACAAATAGAACCTATCCAAAAATGAAAGAATTAATCCAATGGCTGCGGTCATAAATGAGATTATCCAAAAACGCATAGTAATTTGGGATTCAAGCCAGCCCTTGGCTTCCAGGTGATGATGAAACGGCGCGGAAATAAAAACTTTTTTACCGTTACGTAGTTTTTTTGAAATTAATTGAACAATGACTGAGAGTGATTCGGCAACTAAAACGAAGCCGATTAGCGGTAAAAGTAAAAATTGATTAGTTATCATGGCAATAATGCCCAGCGTAATGCCTAGCGACATGGCGCCAGTATCGCCCATAAAAAATTTAGCCGGATAAATATTAAACCATAAAAAAGCTAATAGTGATCCAATAATTACACCGCAAAAAGCGGCCAAATCAAAATGTCCTTGGGAGTATGCAATAACGCCGTAGGCGCCAAAAGCGGTTAATAGCGTACCGCCGGCTAATCCGTCCAGTCCGTCAGTTTCGTTTACGGAAAAAGAAGTGGCGACTAAAATAAAAACAAAAACTAAAAGATACCAAAGGCCGATATCAAAATTGCCGACAAAAGGAATGTGAACAGTGCTCCAGCTCAACTTATAATAAAACCACCAAGCACCAAAGCTAGCGATGGCCGTATAAACCAAAAGTCGGTGACGCATTTTTAATCCGCCGCCATTGGGGCCAATTCGAAAAATGCCCAATAGATCGTCAGCAACTCCCACTAGGCCTGAGGCCACAAGAGCGCCAAGTGGCAGTAGGGTCTGACTTCGATTTAAAAAATTTAAATTACCAACAGAATGATCAATTCCTGATTTAGTTAAAATCCAAAATAATAAAGCCATGAATAAAACGGTTAGCCAAACCAGTAGGCCGCCCATTGTTGGTGTTCCTTCTTTCTTCTGATGCATCTGATTAAAAACAGGCGCACCTTCGGCGCGGATTTGTTTACCTAGCCGATATTTGATTAAAAAATGGACTAAAAGTGGTGTCAGCGCAAAGGCAACCACAAACGAGAAAGCGGCTAGACCCAAAATCCTAGAAATTTGAAATAAATCCGACATTAAAAATGGTCAGAAATGGAGGTTCTGATTGAGGTTAATGATTAACTTATTAGTTCCGATTTTACCATAAAAAGGCGCTTTTTGTCCACTCAATTAAGCTAGCGCTTTCACCCATTCTATCCTGGCTATCCATGATAACAGAAATGATGATTCCTTGGTTATTTGGCGCCTCAAAGGCTGTGATCATGCAGTTTCCTGCTTCTTCGGTATAGCCAGTTTTGCCGCCAAGCAATTCGGGAAATCTTTGGAGTAAAATGTTGGTGCTGACGAAGCGATGCCTAAACAGTCTATCGGCGGAGACAGTCTCGATAGCATAATTCTTTATGATTTCTTTTAAGGTCTGATTTTTTAAAACCTCTTGCATTATTTTTATTAAATCTCGAGCGCTAGATTGATTTTTAGGATCAAGGCCACTGGAATCAGCGTAAAAAGTATTTGTTAGATTAAGTTCTTTAGCTTTCTTATTCATAAGATTGACCAAATCTTTGCCGTAAACATTTTTAAGATTTTCCTTTAATGCTTCAGCTGCATCGTTGCTCGATTCTAGCAACAGAGCAGAAAGTAGATCTTTGACAGTTAATTGCTCGCCAACTTTTAAATTACCCATTTCTCCGTAGGTTCCAACAGCTTCTTTGCTAACCGTAAAAATATCTTCCATCTTAGTATTTTCGGTTATAACTAAAGCGGTCATTAATTTAGTAATGCTGGCAATGGGCCGAGGCTCATCGAGTCCATTTTTTTGCCAAATGATCTTTTGGCGAGCGACGTCAAAAACCAGAGCGGTTTTAGCGGTAATTTCTGGATCCGAAGTGTTCCAGTTACGGATGGGATAGACTGGTAAGAGTTCTGAAGCTAAAAAAGCCTGGCCAGAAATTGGAAGCTGGTAGTCAGCAATATCGATAAAAGAGGCTTCATCTTCTGGGTTATTAGTTGGTAAATTATTTGGCGCAAAAAAGCCGATAGTCGGATTAAGGAGAATTAAAATTGAAATGAAGATCTGAATCATTATTTTCTTTCTATTTTTATCGAATCATAATTACAATAACTGGCAATATTTTTACAAATTTCTTCTAGTATTTGATTTTTAACTTCGCCTTGCAGGATTTCTGGCTTTAAGTTTTTGCTTTCTATCGGCAGGAGAACAATTTTTAAAGTATCTTTATTTATTTCTCCAGTAACAATCAATCCCTGTTTTGTCTCTTTAGAGAAATATTGATCAAAAACAAAATTGCCCAGAGAATATAAAACTAACTTGCCATCAATGATTTGCGCATCTTGGATAACGTGGGGGTGGCTGCCGATTATTAAATCAGCACCAGTCGCAAGCCACTCTCTGGCTAATTTTTCCTGATTAGCCGAGTGAGTTTTGTCATATTCATTTCCCCAGTGAGGTAAAATAATAACGAACTGGCCTATCTGCTTTTCTTGCTTGATAAGTTCTTCAATACTATTTATACCAAATGTCAGATTTATGGCAATGAGGGATATTTTTATGTCGCCCTGTTCGTAGCGCTTAACTGATTCGCTATTGGCATCATTGGGATTCCCCTGCCAGTTTATGTTAGAATTTTCTAGAAGATTCTGGGTAATAATTAGATTATTTTGGCCTTGATTTAGGGTGTGGTTATTAGCTAATCCGGCAGTTGTTAATTTGAGATATTCCAGGGCCTTAATTGTTTGGTTAGAGAAATTAAATCTTAGATCGTTAATTTGTCTGGGCTGGGGAACAATTTTATCGCTGATTGGTCCTTCTAGGTTAAGCCAAGAAATATCAGTGCCCCAAAAAGTTCGGTTTCCTAGATTGGCGAATAGGTCTCTAAAATTATTCTGTTGGAATTGATAGCCAATCTCGCGGCCAAACATGGCATCTCCAGCAAAAGTAAAAGTTAGCGAATCTTCGGTGAGAGAAGGGAGAGCGTTATCATAATAACCAAAAATATGAGTGGTGGTTTCCGTGTCTAAATTATTCGCTAGTAAGCCGGAGTTAGTGTGGTCAAAGAGGACAAAATTATTTAAATTTTTTGATTTTGCCCAAGAAAGTAAAAAAGCCAAAGAGGCGTTTGAGTCAACTTCTGCTTTCCACGCTTCTTTTTCGTTAAGATTTTTTAGGGATCTCAACGTTTTAATATCATGGATTTCTGCGGCGTTGGCTGGTTGATAGTGAGACATATCGACTGAAGCAATCACGCCGCAGTCGGGGCAGGTTTCTTTAAAAAAGTCCGATAGATTTTTAATTGGTTTTTGGCCAACGGAATCTTTTATGATAATCGGAACTAATTTTGAATTTGGAAAGAATTCTTTAATTTCTCCTAATAGGTTTTTTATGCCGTGCTCGTTTTCGAAGGCGGAATCATCAATCATTGCTAGATTATTTTTTATTAAACCATTAATTAGCTCTGTGTCAGCTGATAGTATTTTCTGTCCATTAGCAACGGTCCAGTCGCGGTTTGAAGTAATTATTTCACTTGCTCCAGCGTTAAAATGGTTTGTTGAAAGCAGAATTATTGTTTTAGATTGAGATTTTTGACCTAGTTGTTTTAATAATTTTATTCGCTTATCTTTGACTAGATCATGATGAGGCACAACAACCGCCAATTGTTCATTGGCGGTTGTTGTTTTCTCTGGGTTGAAAGTTAGAATGTAAGTCCGAGATCCATTCTTGAGTCCAAGACAAAAACTAATGCCACCGGCAAGAACAATAACCAGAGCAGCAAAAATAAAAACAAAGGATGAGCGCTTCATCGAAAATAGTAATTACTTACCAATCAATAGTCCTCCCCACTCCACCAAAGTAAATCCTTTTCTTTTAAAGCTAATTAATTTTTGAGGCGCTAAATTGGTCTCTGGATTATCCTGTCCTTGGAAATCAAGGAATACGCGGACGATGGTATCGGGCCTTGGTGAAACGTTCAAGGGCGCTAAGATATTCATTTGGTGGGTATCAAGCCAAGTTAGGCGAATATAAGGAGTCTTGGGCATTTTGGGTAGCCAGAAAGCCATAAAATCATTGGCTTCTTTTTGATTCAAACCTAGGGTAGCCAAGTCTTTTTTAAGTTCAGTGGTAATGTTTTTACTCGCTACTACGCGGCCGCTTATAACAGTCGGATAAAACCCATGGCCCAACCCCTCCCAATAGAGGCTGTCATAAATTTTTCCATCTTGATTGATAATCGATCCGCCGGGGTTAGCTGTAACTTGCCAACCGGAATTGTAGGCCGGTTCGCTGATTCGAATATCAGCGCCGACTTTTACCGATACGGCGGTTGCCTTTTCCGGATATAAATAAATTACTGGCTTGCCGCATTCGGCCAGCGGAGCGTAATCTATGTCCAAAAAAAGAAGGTAATTACCGAATGGGTCAGGCCAAATTAAAACAGGTTTTTTTGTCGCGAACGTTTCATAAGACAAAAGGTTATTGTCGTTGTCGCGACCTATTTTATAAGTTTGATAGGCAGTTTTTATTATATCTGATTCCGGATCAGTAATTGTATATAGTTTACCACCTGATGGAGTTTTTCCGATGAGTTTTAATTTATCGGTTGTTAACGTATCGATATAAATCTGATCATTTGATCCCAGGCCGCATTTGGAGCCTAAAATGCCGGGCGTAAATTTTTTAGATTTGAACGTCTGACTGTCGGTATTTATTTCTCCCATTATTGTTCCATCGTCTCCCAAAACATCTTTTTTAATTGAGTAATAAACCGTGGAAGTATCGGCCAGTTTTAAGATGTAACTGATTCTTTTAATTTTGGGATTATTACCTAGTTCGCTGTTTTCATACCAAAGAAGATTCTTATAGAGAGTGCCGTAAGGAGTCTCGCCTATTTCTTCGAAAGTTTGCTGATAGGCAGGATTGCTCTCATTTGAATTTTTATAATTTTGTATCAGATCATCATAAAATTCTCCGCTAATGCGGCCATAGGTTTTTAGCTGTTTTCCTTGAAAAGTTAAAATTTGCGGAAAGGCAAGTGAATCATAGCCGACATTCCAGTCAATTCGAATCAATTCTTTAGTGTATTTCTCGTTATTGAGTAGATCTTTTTCTTCGCCGCTAGAAAAGGAAGAATTTCTGACTAAGAGAGAAAAGATGCCGGTAGTATCTTTTTTGAATCTAATGATTCTTATGCCCATTTCTTGTATTTGTGCACTAATAATTTGACCACCATCAACAGTCTCGGCGATTTTATAATAATTAATATAATCGGCGGAGGTATATTGAGTATTAAATAAATTTAAATTTTCTAATTTTTCCGGCTTGGCCAGCCAGGTAACGCCAGGGTCGGTTATTGGTGTAATTGATTCTATTGGAGGAGTCGATTCTTTGGGCTGTTCAAATGGCGATGGGGATGATTGAATCTGCGCGTTTTTATTTTTATTGACCATAAAGCCGATATAATATGTCCCTGCGCTAACGAGCAGCAAAATTAATATGGTGCTTGTCCAAATTAACCAGTTACTTTTTTGAAATGGTTCGTTGGTCGAAGATGGAAAACTAGTTGGATTTTGTTCTAACATAATTTTTTATTAATAATAGAGAGAATACTTATTACCATATATTATACCCCACTAGTCGTATTTTTCAAATAAATCCCCATAACTTATGGGTAGGCGTGGGGATAAAAAAAGGGAGACTTTTGTCTCCCCTGTTTAATCTCTTTTATTTTATCGATTTTCTCTTTGAGTTGTCTATTTTTTGGCCATTGAAAAACTGCCCTTAATGGCTTCTTGATTAAGTTTAATCAAAGCCGCTGGCGTTATTTTTATGGATGTTTCGTATCGGCCGCCGTTAACTATAATCTTGGGTTGTTTGGTCATTGCTTTGTCGATGAAAAAGATTAAATCAGTTTTGCAATTTTTTTTCAGATTGTATTTAAACATTGTGCCAAATGGCGGCGTAGCACCCAAATCAACGCCTTTAATGTGATTTTTCATCCATTGTTCCGAGGCAAAATCTACTTTTTTGTAAGGATAGGCGCCTTCTCCTTCGATGCCTTTGTTTATCGCCGCTATTAGTTTTTTCTTATCTAGATTTTTATCTGCCGGAATTATTCCCAAGGCGTAAATTCCGCCGTCAAAAGCGACTACAACCGTTTTCCCCACGGTTGCGGCTTTGGCATGAAGCGTTGCTACTTTATCGAAGGCCGTATAAACAGTCTTGTGTTCAATCGCCTCATATTTAGCCTTATTCTTCTCTAAAAACTTTTGGATGGTTTTGGGTAGCATGAGTTTAAATTAATGCTCTAATTGTCTTCAGATTAGCAAAATTGAGAATAAAAGACAATAAAAAAGCGGGTTGTCATGTGTGACAACCCGCCGGGGTTAGTGCTTTTTAAAATTCCTTCATGGCGTCGCAGAGGCCAATCTTTTTTCGCTCGATAATTTCTCGGGGCAGATATTTTTCGGCGATGCGGCGAAGAGGAATTTTGCTTTCTGTTTTACGGGTCCGTTTTTCTATCGGAATAGCCGTTATGTTTTTGAATTAGTAATTAATTTTCTTTTTCGATTTTAATTGCTCCGTCTGGGCAGAATCTAGAACAGGTATCACAGGCGGTGCATTTTTTTAAATCAATCTCTGGAATTGGCACGGAAAATAATCCTAGTTTATTACCAAGAGTCAGCGCTTTGGCCGGACACTTGTCGATACAAATTCCGCAGCTTTTGCAGTGATCGGGAATAATGGTTGCCCGCTTTCCTTCTCCCCTCATCTGGATTGCTCCTTGCTGCGGAACGAAGGTTGGCTTGGTGAAATTATCTTCTTCTAATTTAAAGTCTTTGCCTAGCAAAAATATTTGATGATTTTTTTCTTTGACATCTTCGGTTTTAAACTTTTTACCCAGAACTTGCGCGGTCATCTGCCAAGTTTTTTCGGCTGGCAGGCTTAGCAATCGACTAAGAGCGCCAATCACTAAAACATTGAATGATTTTGGAGCGAGGTTCTCAGAAGCTAATTTTGTTGCTGGAATACCAAAAATTTTTTTAGTCATGAAAGTGGCGGGAGAAACAGTTGAACTATCAAAAATAATGGTGGTTTCTGGAGTAGTGTATTTTGCAACGCTAGAAATTGCCCGCTCTTGCAAGATCACAGCAAAATCAGCCGTATCGAATCGAGGATAGCGGATTTCATCAGAGCTAATAGTTAGAAAAGCAATTGAAGGTGAACCGCGTTGTTCAACACCGAAAGACGGAATATAAGCAACTTCAAAACCTTCTTCCGCCGCGGTGGCTGAAAGTATTTTGGCGATTGTTTGGGTTCCCTGTCCACCTTCGCCGGCTAAAATTATTTTTATAGTTGTTGGTTCCATTTATTTAATCTCTCCGATCGGATAATATTTTTCCATTTCTTTGAGCCTGGCAAAACTTTGTTGGGCATCAGTTTTCCAGTTAATTGGGCAAATCGATAAAACTTCGACAAAAGAAAAGGAATTATTTTCGGTCTGATTTTTTATTGCCTTAATCAATAAATTTTTCAACTGGATCGGATTTGAAACGGAAGCTCTAGCAATAAAGCCTTTTTCATTAGCTGCTTGGCGCAAAAGTTCCGGACCTTTGAATCCCGGTCCAAATTTTATGTCTTTGCCGCTTGGCGAAGTGGTCGTTTTGACATTCGTCTCGGTTGTTGGGGATAATTGGCCGCCAGTCATGGCGTAATTTTCATTATTGATCAAAATAACGGTAATCGGATTATTGCGAAAGGCGGCATGAATTAAGGATTGCAGGCCAATGGCATAACCTCCCCCATCGCCCATATAGGCCAGGGCAATTCTTTCTGGTTTGGCAATTTTGTAGCCAACCATAACGGGCGTAGTTCGGCCATGATGAGTTTGAACGGTGTCCACATTAAAAAAATCCCAAACTAATAATGAGCAGCCAATATCAATTCCCAATGTGGTCTTTTGTTGAATGCCAAGTTCGTCAATCGCGTAGCCTAGTTGTTTGAGCGCGATGGCGTGACCGCAGCCAGGACAAAAAAGGTGCGGTTTCGATTCTTGATTCCAAGATTTTGGTGAAAAATTATCCATAATCTCATCTCCCTCATTTCTAAAGGAGGGTCGGGGTGGATTTAAATCCTCCTTAGTCCCCCTTTAAAAAGGAGGAAATTAATTTAATTATTTCTTCCGGCGTAAAACCTTCAGCCGGTTTGGCGATTTCAATAAATTCAACGGGCAAGCCCGCTAGTTCATATTTAATAATTCTGGCTAATTGATTAAGCGCTGATTCAATAATAAAAATTTTATTAGTTTTTTTAGCTAATTCTTTAAGAGCAGTTGAATCTAGCGGATTTAAAGTTATTGGTCTAAATAGACCAATTTTCATCATATCAAGATTTAATTTTGTGATAGCTTCTTTAGCCGCGCTGGCAACCAGCCCATGAGCGACAATTAAAATTTCCGCTTCTTCGGTTTGAAAGCTTTCGGATTTAGCAATTACGGATTTGTTCTTATTCCAATCAGAAATATTTTTTTTGAGAACTTCGCCAAAAGACTCTTCGGAGCTATAACAATTTCGCAGATGAGTCGCATTAGTTTTTTCTTCTAGAATCGGATAGTTAGAAATTAATTCGTTAGGTTTTTTTAATGAAACTGTTGAGCGGGTTTTGCCCAAGTAGCCATCGCCCAAAACAATGGCTGGAAAGCGATATCGCCAGGCGTCATTAAAAGCCTGGATAACTAGCTCATATAATTCGCTAACTGATGAAGCGGAATAAACAATCCGCAAGCCATCGCCATTGCCGCCAAAAGCGGCCAAATTAACTTCTTGCTGGGAAAAGTTGACGGTGCCGGTCGATGGACCGCCCCGTTGCATCATCACACCAACAAATGGCAAGCGTAAATTCTCGGCCATGGCCAGAGAGTCTTGAAGCAGAATATGTCCCGGTCCGGCGGAAGCGGTGAAAGCTTTTTTGCCGCCCAGTACCACGCCAAGCACGCCAAAGCCGGCCGCGATTTCATCCTCGGTTTGCAAATATTGCAGTTTTTTATTCTCTTCGGCCTTGGCTACCCAGCCTTGCAGAATTTCGGTGGCCGGCGTTATTGGATAACCAAACATCACCTCGGCGCCTGCGTCGATGGCGCCCAGTACTGCTGCTTCGTTTCCGGTAATAAATAATTTTTTGTCTGGCATAAGATTAATTTTTTGGTCCAATTTTGAGTTTCATTGCCAAAAAAGTTCCGATGGCAATGCCAGCGGCATAAACCACAATGGCGAGAATACTTCTTTGAGAATCCATTACAGTAAGGATATTATATAAAACTGCTAGATTAACCACGGTAATCAAAAAAGAGGTGATCATGGCTAAAACAACCTTATTTACGGCAACGTATTTTATGTTCAGGGTAAATAAAAAATCCTGCAGGACACCGGCAAAAAAATAAGCGAGAAATTGTAGGATCATAGTTTTAATTTATGAAAATGGTGGACCCGGCCGGGCTCGAACCGGCGGCCTCCTCGTTGCAAACGAGGCGCTCTACCAACTGAGACTACGGGCCCCTCTTTTCTAAAAATAATAGCAGAAAATTAGGTAAAAAACAATGAAAAAGGCCCTGCTTAATGTTGCTCAGGGCCCAATGATAATCTTGGTTGTGCCTATGGTTCAGGCGGGTTGCTTGATTGATTTTTCTTCCTCGAGGATTTGAGCCATGTCTCTGGCGAATTCTCTGGGAAAACCAGCTTCTTGTTCTTTAGTTAATGGCCGACTCATTATCTCGGCAATTTCTTCAGGCGACATATAGTCTGGGCTATCGCTTTCTTTCAGATAGAAAAACCTTCGGATGGCGGTTAGAATCTTTCGTCTTCTTTCCATACTTCCTCCCTTATGTTGGGACTGGCCAAGCGCGAAACGAAGAGACTAATCTTTCGCCAACGTATAGTGCCGTGGAAACTTCCAGCTTATATTCGTTGGCTTTTTCCTTGGCGACAGCGATGATCATCGCTTTTCCGTCTTCCTCATTCTTTATTTGGACAGGAAGCCGGTCAATCATGGGAATGTTGTTTCTCCAGAGTATGACCTGCATGTTGTACAGCCCTATCTTCGCTTGTCGACTAGAAACAGATTGGTTCGGATTGTTTCTCTTCCGGAGAAATTCAGCGATCTTTCTGGCAATGGCCGTAAGATACTCGTCGTACGGATAGAATGCCGCGAATAAAAGAATAACGATTACGGCAAATAACGCTACAAAATCCATAAGTCACCTCCCCATTTTTTTAAAAAACTATTGGTTTCTACGGAAACACTATGGGTGTCCTTTTACTCGGTGGGCCCCGTAAAAAATTATTGAATAATCTGATAGCAAATTAGATTGTCTGAAAACATCAATCTTGTTGTAGTCTAAATGATTACGCAATAATTTCTAACGGGGTGGGCGTGCCAAGATTCGAACTTGGGCTCACCACAGCGAGCATTACCCGCCTTGGCGGGCGCGCTCTAACCACATTCTTCCTTTCCCCATTTTTAGAAATTTTTCGAATTTAATGGCTTCTATTCTAGTTTGTTTAAATACTCAGTGGGCGATCGAAGATTCGAACTTCGGACCTCGTCATTATCAGTGACGCGCTCTAACCAACTGAGCTAATCGCCCACTGAGTATTTAATTAATTTTTAAAGACCTCGTCATTACCCGCCTTGGCGGGCGCACTCTAACCAATCAAGCTACACGCCACCGAATATTAATTATAAAAATAAATTCGTCATTACCCGCCTTGGCGGGCGCGCTCTAACCAACTGCCGCCCTAGGCGGGTCCGCCTTTGGCGGAAACTGAGTCCCGATGATACGTCAGAGCTACACGCCCTTACACTGAATTATTCTACACAAAAACTGCTCTTAAATCAAGTGCTATTGACAGTTATTATCTGTTGGTGCTAAATTTAACTTAGACAATAAAAAAGCTAAAAGCTGTGATAGGGTTCCCCGCCCTTGAGCTGCCTGCGACAAGCAGTGCCGGAAGCCTAACCGTAAAATAAGGAGCGCTGATGTCATTCAATTAGAACGGAGTCAGCCGGTAAGATTTCAATAGCGATATTGAAACAGAAACAAGGTGGTACCGCGAGATGCCTCGCCCTTGTAACCATTTTTTGGTTATAGCGGCGAGGCTTTTTTGTTTGATTAATATGAAAAATAATAAGCAAAAAATAAAAAGGATCACGGAAGTTATTTTGGAAAAGGCACCAAAAGATGAGGTTTTTCCTTTGACTTATTACACGACGACTAATCTGGAAACCAGCGTGCGAGTTAAAAATAATTGGCTAGAAGTTAAAAATATTGAAATGGATAAGGGAATTAGAATCTCGCGCAATTTTTCCTTGGCCCAGTGCGTGGTCGGTAATTCCGTAAAAAAAGGAGATCTTATTGTAATCGGTGAAAAAGGAATTAAAGTTAAGTCTGATAAAAAACAATCCAGTTCCAGTGGTTTTGGTTTCATGATGAACGATACTTCGACCGAGCGATCCAAAGCGCTAACGATCGAAAAAATTGCCCAAGAAATGAAAAGAATAAAACAAAAAAATGGCCGAATTATTCTAGTCGGTGGGCCGGCAATTGTGCATACAGGAGCAGCTAATTATGTAGCTAAAATTATCGCTGGTAAATTTATTGATGTTTTGTTTGGCGGTAATGCTTTGGCGACACATGATTTAGAGCAGTCATATCTAGGTACTTCTTTGGGCGTTGATTCAAAAACCGGGCAAAGAATTATCGGTGGTCACCACCATCATCTGCGGACGATTAACATGATTCGCTACTTTGGCTCTATTAAAAAAGCAGTAGCGGCTGGAATAATTACCAGCGGCATCATGTATGAAGCGACTAAACAAAAATTACCTTTTGTTCTGGCCGGTTCAATTCGCGATGACGGTCCGATTCCGGAAGTGATCACGGACGCGCGAAAAGCCCGAGAGGCTATGCGACAAGAAATCCAAAAAGGCGCGGATTTAGTTATTATGGTAGCCACTACGCTGCACAGCGTGGCCGTGGGTAATTTATTATCCGCTAAAGTTAAAAAAGTTTTTGTTGACGTTAATCCTTCATCAGCAATAAAATTATCTGACCGAGGAACATCGGATTCGATCAGTTTAGTGACCGACTGTGAATTCTTCTTTTCCCAACTAGAATATTTTCTAAACAGAGTCTAATTAAAAAATTACAAAACAAAAAACCACCTCAATCAAGAGGTGTTTTTGTTATTCCAAGTTTATATGTAACTCCTATCTATTTCACATTTCCGCCCGAGGCGAACTCGACCTTGGCGGGAGTTGTCTGAGGCAAAATAAAAATCACTCAAAAAAGTGATTCTTATTTTATTCCAAGTTTAGATTCTTTTAGTTGTCTCGAATGGGTTCTTAAAGGTTGCACCATTATTAACCAGCGAATTTATAGTCTACGCCGAGACCATCACGTATAACGTAATATCGACACTTTTCTAGAAGTGCATACACCCGAAGGTGAATAAAAAATCTAGAAAGGAGGTGATCCATCCACAGCTTCCGCTACGGATGCCTTGTTACGACTTCTTCCCTGTTACCGATCCTACCTTGGAACCACAAATGTGGCGCTTCCGGTATTACCGGCTCCCTTGAAGTGACGGGCGGTGAGTACAAAACTCGAGAACGTATTCACCGCGCCATGGCTGATGCGCGATTACTAGCGATTCCGGCTTCATGAGGGCGGGTTGCAGCCCTCAATCCGAACTGGGGCCGTTTTTGATGGGATTAGCTCCCCCTTACGGGTTGGCGACCCATTGTAACGGCCATTGTAGCACGTGTGTAGCCCAGGGTGTCAAAGGGCCACGCTGATTTGACGTCATCCCCACCTTCCTCCCCGTTGTCCGAGGCAGTTTCCTGCGACACTTGTAACGCAGGATGGGGGTTGCGCTCGTTTCCTCACTTAAGAGAACAGCTCACGCCACGAGCTGACGACAACCGTGCAGCACCTGATTCCGATGTCCTTGTGAGACGCCTAACGTTTCTGCTAGGCTTCATCGGAATTTCTAACCCTGGTAAGGTTCCTCGCTTATTGTCGAATTGAACCACATGCTCCACCGCTTGTGCGAGTTCCCGTCTATTCCTTTGAGTTTTAATCTTGCGATCGTACTTCCCAGGCGGATGACTTAACGCGTTAGCTTCGTCTCTTGAAGGGTCGATACTTCAAAAAACCAGTCATCATCGTTTAGGGCGTGGACTACAAGGGTATCTAATCCTTTTTGATCCCCACGCTTTCGTCCCTCAGAGTCAGAGTCACGCTAGCTGAATGCCTTCGCCTTTGGTGTTCCCCACGATATCAACGGATTTCACCCCTACACCGTGAGTTCCATCAGCCTCTCATGCTCTCTAGTCTGACCGTTTCCTGTGCGGCTTTGGGGTTGAGCCCCAAAATTTAACACAAGACTAATCAGACCTCCTACGGACCCTTTACGCCCAGTAATTCCGGATAACGCTTGGGGCACTCGTATTACCGCTCCTGCTGGCACGAGTTTAGGAGCCCCTTATTCTTAGGGTACGCTCAAAAATTGTTCCCCTATAAAAGTATTTTACATCCCGAAGGACTTCATCATACACGCGGCGTCGCTTCTTCAGGCTTTCGCCCATTGAGAAAGGTTCTTGACTGCAGCCTCCCGTAGGAGTCCGGACAGTGTCTCAGTTCCGATGTTGGGGGCCGACCTCTCAGTCCCCCTACCCGTCATAGCCTTGGTGAGCAATTACCTCGCCAACTAGCTGATAGGACGCAGGCCTTTCTTGAAGCGGCCGAAGCCTTTAAATGAGAATGACTTATGTCCCCTCATTACTATCTTGTATTAGTCCGCCTTTCGGCGAATTATTCAAAACTTCAAGGTAAGTTACCTACGCGTTACTAACCCGTTTGCCACTAACATTTCGTCTTATTGCTAAAATAAAATGTCCGTTCGACTTGCATGCCTTATCCACGCCGCCAGCGTTCATCCTGAGCCAGGATCAAACTCTCAAAATAAAGTTAGACATAAAATTAATTGAATCGATCTTCGACCGAGTTTCGTCCAGCCCGCTTCGCCAAAGTGATAGCGAGGCGAGTAAACTGGGCTAACTTAGTAAAGCGATTGAATTAATCTTTGATAGTCCAACTTCGATTACGAGACAACTAAAAGAAACTAAAACTTTCTTGTCAGTTGTTTTAACTGTTGTGGAATATTATTTCTATGTATTGGATCCCGTTAGAAATTATTGAATAATCTTTTAAGCTTTTACCTCCTATGTCGTATCAAGACAAAAGATAAGGCTAATCAATTACGCGATAATTTCTAACGGGATGGAATTATTGGAATATTTGGAATATTGTTTTGGAATATTTCCAGGTCCAGTTTTTAATGTTCTATCACTGCCATCTTGGTAATTCGTTTCGGGGTTATTAGAGACAACGAAACCCGCGAAGAAGCGGGTATATAAAACCAACTAGTCTTCACGATGTAAAAAGTGTTTTTTACATATAAGTTTCTGTTATTACTAACATAGTCTATTCTACTCATTTAAATAGGCTTGTCAATAGGGTTGAAACCTTGAGGTTCTCGGCTCCAATAAAGGGTGTTTAGGATGGCTTGTATTATGACTTTTGTGGACAAAATCCGTGGGGCTTTTTATTTAAATAAAAAGCCCCTGGCAACTCATAGAATTGCTTATCGGGGCTAGCCGGCGGATAGCCGGAAGAAACTGGTGAGTTGCGACACTTGATGCGTCTTAACTCACAAAAATAAAAAGGGAGCCAGAAAGCAATAGCCTTCCCAGCAGGGGGCTTTTTCCCAAAGACCCATCGGCCTGAATCTGCTTCCTCGTGAAGCTATGATTGCCGTATGCGCCGGAACCCATGTCCGGGCGAAGTCTGTCCGTGAAGATCGCCGCGTTTTGAAATCGCCGCTACTTGTTTCCGGAACGGGAAAATTTTTACTCGCTAAGCAAGTCAGATATAGTCGCCGAAATGAAACTACGGCCATTCCCCTGGTGGCGGAAAGACGAAGTACGTCTGCGCCTGGGAACGCTGGACAGATAATCTGCTTGGCTTGCGACCCTTTTGTTGGAACCAGATGACGATCGCCGGTTACTCCCATCGGAGGCCAAAGCGACTCTCTCGACCCGTTGAATGTTACTGCAAGATCAGCAGAAACCGGGCTGGTTCTCTCTTTGCGGTAAGGCAATTAGCCTCCCGACTCCCTACAAAAAGAACTAAATTAATATAATATAGGTTTAGCAATTGGTTGATTATTTGTCAATATTTAAAATAAAAAAATCCATAACAACTTTTGCTATGGAATTTTTATTTTTAGCTATTTTATTTTCCAATATATTCGCCCATCTCTGCTAGGCGGCACGCATAGCCCCATTCGTTATCATACCAGGAAACAACTTTGATTAAATTATCTTTACTCATGGTTAACGCTAGATCAACAATGCTGGAATTTGAGTTACCTTTAAAATCCATTGAGACCAAAGGTTCGCTAGAGGTTGCTAAAATGTTTTTTAGATCACCGGCCTCGGCATCAGTAAATAATTTATTTATTTCTTCCGCCGTTGCGGATTTTTTTGTTAAGCAAACAAAATCGGTAATCGAAACAGTTGGCGTTGGCACACGCATAGCAAGGCCATCAAGTTTGCCAATAATTTCTGGGATGCATTTGCCCAGAGCCTTAGCGGCGCCGGTAGAAGTTGGAATAATATTTTGGCCGGCAGCGCGGGCGCGACGCAAATCTTTATGCGATAAATCCAAAATTCGCTGGTCGTTAGTATACGAATGGACCGTAGTCATAAAGCCTTTTTCAATCGTGAAATTATCATTCAAGATTTTAACAATTGGCGCTAAGCAATTTGTAGTGCAAGAGCCCATCGAAATTATTGCTTCGCCTTGATATTTATCGGCGTTAACACCTAGTAGGTATGTTGGAATATCATCGCCATCGCAAGGTGCAGAAATTACCACTTTTTTAGCGCCGGCATCAATATGTTTTTGAGCGCCTTCTAGTTTAGTAAAAAGTCCGGTGCATTCTAAAACAACATCAATTTCTAATTCTTTCCACGGTAAATTTGCCGGATCTTTTTCAGCTAGAATTTTTATTGTTTTGCTTGCCTCGCCAGAGCCGTTTAGCGAAGGCGGGCCATCAACAATTAAATTATTGCCATCAACTTTTACTTCTTTATCGTAGTTGCCATAGGTAGAATCATGACGCAGAAGATGCGCTAGAGTCGTTGGATCAGTCAAATCGTTGATGGCGACAATCTCCGCATGAGGATGTTTATTCAATAATATTTTTAGAACCGGTCGGCCAATGCGGCCAAATCCATTGATGGCGATTTTTGTCATGTTTTTGTTTTGAAAATTTTATTATTTTATTATAAAAATGCAAAAAAATTAATTTTAATTAATCCTACCGTAGAAAACATAACAAGTATCTCAGCGATTAAAAATAAAAAATTTATTGCGAGAGAAATTTTATCAAATTTATTCGTATTTTTTATTCGCAGAAAAGAAAAAACTAAAAAGACTAGGTTAATTGCAAATATTAAAGGAATAATAAAAATCACATAAGTAAGAAGTCCCGCACCTCCATCTCTATCTGCTGTTATGATGTCTAAGAAGATAGCAATAAAAGCGATAAAATGGAAGATTCCGAACAATTTTAATAATGAATCCAATCCCTTTTTATTTTGATTTGTTTGAATATTATCGACATTCTCCATAATATTTTAATTATAACTTATAAATTTATAACAATAATAGAGTCCGCAATCATAGGTACCGGCGTTATAGCTTGGCGTTGAACATTCTTCAGTGGTAAAGGGCGATTCTTTCGTATAGATTATATAGGCGCTAGCCGGTCCAGTCCAGGTGGTTCCGTTATAAGCCGGTTGGGCGGAGTAATAAAGATAAGCATCCGTTATATAGCAGCTAGCGCTTCCTCCTCCGTGGGGCGGCTGGGGAAGATTCGATATATATGTCGACAAGGCTGCGGTTATGGTGGCGTCGCCGGAGTAACTCCCTCGCCAGCAGGTTCCGCTAGGCTTTAAGCATTTCCAGGTTCCTCCGCTAGAGGGATATTTGTTATCCGAGGCACTGTCGGCGGCCATCGTCATGGCTAAAATTATTTGCCTGACATCAGCCGCGGCTTTGGTGTTACGCGCTTTTGCTCGGGCCGAATTGACTGAAACCATCACAATCGTAGCCAGAAGTCCGATAATGGCAATAACAACTAGTAATTCTATTAATGTGAATCCATCTTTATTATTATTCGACATATCATATAAAAATAATATTGTTTAGCATGGGCTATATGATTGTGCTCCTCCACCAGTAACGCAATAATTGCGATCTGTTAAACAATTATTACATCCAGGATTAGGTGATGATCCTTCTAATTTAGCTGAGATCATATAAGCACATGGCCCTCCCGCACAGGTTGCTCCAAATTGAGTTTGACCGCCCACGGGTTCATAAGAATAATAATAATCGGTGTCATTAGTTGGGTCTATGGGCATGGCGCTAATTAATCCGTCAGTTTGGAGACTAATTAATCCGCCTGCTGGCCAAGAATTGCCAACAAATCCAGCACAACTTGCTGCAGTTACGCCCTTGCTGGAATCACACCAGCCAGCCTCTCCGGGATATTGACCATATTTATCATAATACATTTCCAGAGCTGTAGAGAGTTGCTTTAAATCAGATTTTCTTCTTGCGTCTCTTGCTTTAGCTCTAGCCGAATTAACCGAAACCATAACGATTGTCGCCAATAGTCCAATGATAGCGATAACAACGAGAAGCTCAATTAAGGTAAACCCGTGTTTTCTATGGGACATATAGGGCGTATAGGATATTTAAAGACAAAAAAATTACCAGCTACCGCTAGAGCCTCCGCCGCCACTAGAGCCGCCGCCAAAACCGCCAAAACCTCCTCCGCCAAATCCACCACCGCTAGGGCCGCCGCCAAAACCGCCCATCCACCAGGGAAAGTTATTGCTGCCGGAGCTTTTTATTTTCTGATAATTTTTTGAAACAAGATAATCAAGCAGTAATCCAATTGGAATTAGGATAGCCATGGCGATTAGGCCAACAAATATAGAAAATACGAAGATTAAGATTGCGCCGATTATCGCGCCGATGACTCCCCCGGCCCACCATGATTTTGATCGGGCCAGGACTGAGCCAAGCCAAATAAAAATAAAAAGGCCAAACCAGAAAAAGTTTTCGATATCTTTTAAGCTCCATCTTTTGCTGGAGCTTGGTTGTTGTGAGGGAACATACTCTCCTTTGGTAGCGGCGATAATTTTATCGACCGCGCCAGTGATTCCGCCATCATAGTCGTTGGCTCGAAAAGATGGGCGCATGGTGTCCTGAATTATCAAGTAGCTTTGCGTATCGGTTAGGGCGCCTTCAAGTCCATAGCCAACTTCAATTTTCATTTCTCGATTTTCTTTAGCGATCAGCAATAGAACGCCATTATCTTTTTTGTCTTTACCAATTTTCCATTCTTCAAATAATTTAACGGCAAAATTTTCAATCGTGTCGCCATTTAAACTATTTATTGTAACGACGGAAATTTCATTGGACGTATCTTTTTCGAATTGGATTAATTTTTGTTCCAATGATTGCTTTGCCGAAGCGCTAAGCATATTCGCAAAATCGTTAACAAAACCAGAAGCTTTTCCCGGAGAGTAATAGGCAAAGCAAAAATTAGTTAGCCCAAATATAGCTAAAAAAATAAAAAAAACTTTTAATTTACAATTTACAATTTTCAATTTACAATCAATGGCCAATCATTAAATTTTCAATGTTTAAAAATTGAAGCATTGAAAACTGGTGCTTGAAAATTGATAATTAACTTAGAATTGTACTTTCGGCGCTACTTCCGCTCCGCTGGTGGCCTCAAAGTATGTTTTAGCCGAGAAGCCAAACATCGGCGCGATAAAATTACCAGGCAATTGAGTTATCTTTGTATTGTAGGTTTGGACTATTTCATTGTATCTCCCTCGTTCGGTGGCAACTCGATTTTCCGTGCCAGCCAGCTCTACCATTAAATTTTGCACTGTATCGATGGATTTTAGCTGAGGGTAGTTTTCCATAATGGCCAGCAAACGGCCAAAAGCGGTTTCAACTTTGCCGGCTGCAGCCGCTTTTTCGTCAGTAGTTTGAGCGCCAGCATAACGAGATCTGGCATCAGCTAAATCACTAAAGATTGTCTTTTCTTGATTCATCGCTCCCTGAACCGAGCTAACCAAATTTGGGATCAAATCCAAACGGCGTTGAAATTGATTTTCAACTTGGGCCCACTGGCTTTTGACGGCTTGATCCATGCTGACGAGGCCGTTATAAAACGACCAAAAATAACCGCCAACCAAGACCATCAAGGCGACGATTATTAATAAAACTCCTATAGTTTTGTTCATCTTTTTTGTCTACAGACTACGACCTACGGACTACGGCCATAATTTTAAAGCGATAGTCGTCAGTCAGTAGCCAAGTAGCATTATTCGCTAATTTTTAATAATTTTACGATTTTCTCTTTATTGAAGCCGATAATTATTTGACCGTCAATATCAATAACCGGCACACCCATTTGGCCGGATTTATCAACCATTTCTTGTAGGGATTCTTCTTTTTCCGAAACGTCGATATTTTCAAACTCAATTCCCTTTTCAGTTAAAAACTTTTTTAGCGTCACGCAGTAGGCGCAAGCCGGAGTGGAATAAACTTTTATCATTTTGTTCTGCACAAATACACCATTGATATGAATGTTGCAAATAAATTGTTGTCATTCATACACGATTAACGTATTGGTGCTGCTGTTAATTAATTTTTTATTGTGGTTGGGCGGAGACAACAGAGATTAAATCGTCTCCAACGGCCTGACAATGACAAGGCGGGCATGGAGTATAACCGCCGTAAGACTTATCGGCTCCCATTGAGACAAAAGAAGTGCATTCGCTGGATCCCGGATGCAGATGCCAAGTATAGTAGCTTCCCCAAGGATCGGTTGCCGGGAATTTTGGTATGAACGAGGCTAGGGCTGTCTGCAAGCATGATGTTGGATCGCCATTGACTCCTGGATAGTAATGACCTGCGCAGGGGTATGCGCCGTTGGTATCATAATACATTTCAACCGCTAATTGAAGTTGTTTTAACTCGGCTTTAGCCTTTGCGGTTCTAGCTTTTTCTCTAGCACTATTTACGCTTACCATAACGATGGAAGCCAGTAAACCTATAATGGCAATGACCACCAAAAGTTCGATCAGGGTGAAACCATTGTTATTTTTTAGTTTATTCTTTAACATTTTTCAAATATTCATAGGCGCTTAGTGCCGCCTTGGCGCCTTCGCCAGCGGCAATAACTAATTGTTTGTGCAGAATGTTAGTTACGTCGCCAGCCGCAAAAATTCCCGGCTCGGAAGTGGTATTGGCTAAGTGGTCAATAATAATTTCTCCTTTCTCGTTTAATTTTACCACATTGCTCAGAAAATCCGAAGACGGTACCGATCCTATCTCAACAAAGATTCCGTCAACCGCTACTTCTTTTATTTCTTCATGTCCGTTGTGTTTAAAAATTAGACTTTTAACAAATCTCTCGCCCTTTACTTCCAGCGGCTCGCAGTTATTAAATATTTCTACCTTATCGCTACTTTTTATTTTTTCTTGCATCTGAACATTTGCTCCCTTCATCTCTGGGTATTTATTCAGCAAATAAATTTTACTAGCATATTTAGTTAATTGCCAAACAGCATCTTGCCCAGCGTCACCAGCGCCGATTACAGCCACCGTTTTATTTCGATACAAAGGCGCGTCGCAAGTAGCACAATAAGTAATTCCTTTGCCTTCAAATTCCTTAGCGCCAGGTACTTTTAATTCTCGATAGGATTTTCCAGTTGTGGCAATAATTGTTTTGCTAATAAAATCACCCTGATCGGTTGTTACGATAAAAGAGTTAGGGTCTTGTCGTCTGATTTCTTTAATTTCAATCCCCTCTTTTATTTCAATATTAAATTTTTTAGCGTGATCGCGAAATTTTTCAATTAGCTCAATCCCGGAAATTTCGGGAATGCCCAAATAGTTCTCAACCATGTGAGCCTCGGTGATTTGTCCGCCCAAATCTTCGGTTAAAATCAGGGTTTTTAGCTTCTTTCGGACAGAATAAATTGCGGCGGAAAGCCCGGCTGGACCCGCGCCGATGATGATTACATCGTACATAATTAAACTTTAAATTCTAATATCTAAATACTAAACAATATCTAAATTCAAAACTCTAAATTTTAAACAGTTTTGAGTTTTTGATTTAATGTCTTGGGTTTGTTTAGGATTTAGGGCTTAGGATTTATGATTTTTTACTTTCCATCTATGCTTACCAACCTCCACGAATCTCCTTTAATTCTTCTAATTTCTACCTTGCACGGCAAAAGCAGATTTATATTATGTTTTAAATTTTCTGGTGTAATGCCTTCGCCATGTTCGATAATATCGCCCAATTCTAACACAATCTTGGTTATTTTAGCCAGATTGTGTTTTTGAGCGTGTTCTTTAGCAATTTTTACAATTTGATCGGCTAGGTGAAAGTCGTGCATGGGATTAATGAACAGCGCAGGTTATGCAGGGATCGTAGGCCCGAATTAACATTTTGACCTTTTCTTCCAGTTCTTTTTTATCCGCTTTCTTATTGATGATTTTGGGTAGATAGTATTCTAGATCTTTTTCCAAGCGAGCCATATTTTGGGCCGTGGGCGTAATGATATTACAATTTTTTATTTTTCCGCGATTGTCTATTTCGTAAAAATAATACAAGGTGCCGCGCGGTGCTTCAATGGCGCCCGTTCCAGAGAGCGTTTTTTTCATGCTTTTTATTCGAGCTTCAATTATAGTTTCTTGCTCGGCTAGATCATTTTTTGATAAATCTTTCAGCAAAACTTGGTGAAGCAGTTTTTTGGCTTCCTCAACGCAGTGAATTAGTTCAATTGATTGGGCTAGAATATTATAAAAAGGGTTAAAAGACGGCCAATTTGTCTTGATTGATTTTAGTCTTTTCTTTGCTTCAGGGTTTAATTGCTTAGCATTGTTATTGATTCTGGATAGAGCGCCAACCATAAATGGTTTACCCTGATAATAAGAGTGCTTAACTACGCTATTTTCTAGCTGATATTCTTTAACAATTTTCAAAAAGTCCGCTGGGCTTTCTTTGTCTTCTCCGGAAATTTTCACTAGATCATCGTAAAAAGCGTATTCTTTAGCGTGATTCAGGCTAACGTAAGAAGCAGTTCTTATAAATTCTGGATAGTTTAATCCCAAAAACAAATTAGCCAGATTTTGAGAGCTTTTTAGAGCCTCATCGCATTTTTCAAAAATGGCGGCTAATTTTTTCTTATCGGGCATCTTTAAAAATCCGCCAATAGTTGGAGTTAACGGATGAATTGATCGCCCGCCGATAATCTCAATAATTTTATTGCCAAAACCTCGCAAAACCAAGGCATCTTTGGCGCGCTTAGGATATTTTTGTATTAAATCTAAATCATTTTTAGCGCCAAAAAAATCGGATAAAGAAAAAAAGAAAAGATGTAGGGCGTGGCTATTGATAATTTGTCCCATCATCATTAGTTTGCGAAGAAGGACAGTTCTTGGTGAGACCTCGATGTCTAGGGCTTTTTCTAGTGCTTTCAGGCTAGTTAAAGTGTGAACCACAGGACAAACACCGCAAATTCTGGCGCTAATTTGTGAAACTTCAAAGATGCTGCGATCGCGCAAAATTCCCTCAAGAAGCCTTGCTCCTTCTAAGACATCTAAACGGGCTTTTTTAGCTTGGCCATTAACGATGTCGGCCGTAAACCCGGCATGACCCTCAATTTTAGCAATGTGATCTATTTTGATATGCATAATAAAAATTTAAAATGTAAATCTCAAAATGGAAAATGATAATGCAAAATTTAAAATTTTATAAATCCATTTTGCCCGCTTCGACGAGGCGAATAAAGAGGGATACTAAGCTTACACTTTGATTTTTTAACTTTAAATTTTTGATGGTGGATCGGGATATATTCTGTCTTCTATGCCAAATCTTTGAGTAATAAAATCAACTTCTTCTTGGTTGTAGCCTTGCTTGATTAGCTGCTTGTTGAGATTGTCTGGATTGATGTCTTTAATCGGTCCTCGGCAGCCATCACAAGGATAGAAACTTGATGGGCAGGGCGCCCCACAGCCCCCTAGGATGACCGGACCAAGACAAGGTTGGCCTTCTTGAAGGAGGCACTTATTTTGCCTTAACTGACAATCGTAGCAAACCGGTCGTTGTGGTATTTTTGGCATAATTCCGGCGATCAAAGACTCACTAACGCGCAGAAACTCTTCATTATTTATCGGGCAACCGGGAATTTCAAAGTCTACTTTAACGTAGTAGCTTATCGGTTTAATGTCGGGATTATTTATGCTCTCAACATTTTTATAAACGTAGCGCAGGCGCTCTTCTTTGTTTTGGTAATTCTTGATTTCCGCAATTCCGCCCAAGCTTGCGCAAGCGCCCAGGGCAACCAAAAATTTGCTTCTAGTTCGCAGATCTTTTAGGCGAGTGATGTTTTCTTCACTAATTGGCGCTCCTTCAACAAACACAACGTCATAGGTTGGCGCTTCCGGTGTATCTTCTAAAAAAGCAAAATCGCCAATGGTTACTTGCTCAACAACACTCAAAAATCGTTCGCCCAAATCCAAAATTGCTACCTGGCAACCCTCACAACAGGTTAGAGAAACAATGGCGATAATAGGTTTTTTATTTTTTTCCATATAAGGTGTCTAGCGTATTTTGAGTATATTTATGTAAATTAATTATATTTTCTTCATTTAATTGCTGCATTGCGTAATTCCAGTGAAACGATACCCAATCACCTATTTTTACCTCCGGCAAAATATCTTGATCCCAGTTTAGCTCTTTTTTTCTATCCTTTCCGAATTTAATTATTTCATTACCCGTTAAAGGATTGCAGCTGACTGTTAATTTTGATTTTTGATTTTTTATCTTTGATTTTTTTATCACTCTTCCCCAAGAAACTCGACAGATATCTTTTAATTTCGTTTTACCGGTAAAATCGATGCTACCTGTAATTGAGCCCAGTACCATAACATGAAAGCTGTGGTGTGGTTTAGAATTTTCCGGTATTTTTTTAGCGCGTTTTATGGCTTCTGCTTTCGACAATAATCCTGGTTTTGAAAATTTTTCAGTAATTAACTGACGCAAATCATCAGTCGATATTTTTTCCAATAATTCATTACCGAGCCAGTAAGCTTCAACGACCTTCTTATTAAATGGTCCATTGGCAATCTTATTCTTTTGGGCGATCAGTTGGTAATACGGATAAGCGGCTTCAAATTTTTCTAAAACAGGGATTATTTGCGGGATTGATAATTCTCCGATAATAAATTTTTTTAAAAGTTCCTGGCGAGGGCCGCAAAGACCTAGTCGGTTAGGAATTAATCCGTAAAGAGCAGCAATTTTAGGCCCAGACATAGGAAGAAATAATTAGTGATTTAGTGATCAAGTGATTGAGCGGTCAGGAATTTTGTTGTTTAGGGCTAAGGATTTTCGTTCCTGATATGATTATTAGTCCAGTCATAATAAAAATTCCAGAAAAAATATCCTGAGGATTAACCTTGCCGGTGCCAAGGGCGGTTAAAGTCGCGGTTACGGGCAAGCCGAACAAAAGAATGGTGGTGGCAATGGAAACTGGAACATGTTTTAGTCCATTGTACCAGGTTATTGTGTAGCCAAATAATAAGGCGGCAGTTAGGGCAATCCATTTAATTTGGGCTAAATCTAGGCTTAAAATCTGGGAAGATTGACCGATAAAAGCAAGATAGCCTAGAATAAAAATCGCGCCAAAAAACATCCGTCCCCAGGCAACAAGATTGCCTGATAAATCACGCAAAATATGCTTAGCCAAAACATTCTCGGCTGCCCAAAATAAAACGGCGAGAAGAACTAGACCGTCGCCTAGCCCAAAAGAAAAATTAGAATTTTTAAGCAATACCAAGTTGCCTAGAATTAGAAGTAGCCCACCAATCATGAAGTTTTTATTGATCTTTTCTTTTAGAGCGAAAGCTGCTAAGACTGCTACAAAAATAAACATGGTTTTGTGAATAAAGGCGCCTTGAATTGCGCTCGTCATAGCCAGTCCCTTGAAGAATAATAAAAATGGAATCGAGCCGCCGATTAGGCCAAGAATTGCCATCTGCAACCATTGGCGCTTGCTCAATTGAAAGAGTGATCGGCTGTTTTTGAATAGTAAAATAGTAGCAGTAAGCAAGATAGCAACGGTTACATTTTTAGCGAAGGCGAATATACTGGGATTATTGATGGCAACGCCAAACTTGTTAATAAAAACGGAAAAGCCAGAAATGATAGCGGTGGTGAAAATTAATAATAGGCCTTTATTTGTGTTGTTCATTTTAGTTTAAAAGATTATTTATTTCTGCTGCTTGCTTCGACGTAATTTTTTTAACAATGATGCTATTTTGAGTTAGAACCCAGTCCCCTTTTTTGATTTTTACCAGAGAAGCTGTTATCTTCTCTTTTTTTCCTTTGGGACTTTTTCCAATAATAGATTTTGAATTAATAGATAATATTTTTTTGGGGATGGTTAGGCACATTGGATTAGATACTTTTGATAATAAGGGTGATAACGCCGGCAATAACTAAGCAAGAAGTGGTTATGGCGGGTACAATGTCGCAGAGTTCATCGCCCAGGATGGTTTTCATTTTTTTCATTTTAGAAAATAAGAATAAGTAGTTAATAATTATTAAATCGCGCTAGGAATGTTTTTCAGTTGAGCCCAGCTAAAGATTGGGCCGTGTTTGCAGGTATAGTATGGCCCAACGGCACAGTGTTGGCAAACCCCGACACCGCAATGCATCCGTCGCTCCAGGGAGAGCAAAATTTCGTCTTCTTCAAATTTTTGAGCTAATAACTTCTCAAGAACGGGCCGATACATGACGGGTGGGCCACATAAGAAGGCCGTCGAATTTTGCACGACTTCTTTTTTATCAAATAGCCCCGTGACTAGTCCCACGCAACCTTTCCAATTAGCGCATTCTTTGTCAACGGTTAATTCTATTTCGATCCCATTTTTTTTCCAGAGATTATATTCATGACGGAAAAGCATATCATCCGGATTTCGAGCGCCATAGAAAATTTGAACTTTGCTTTCTTTGCCTAGAAATTTTTCCTTGCCCAGGATTAAGGTTCTTAGGGGAACCAGGCCCAGGCCGCCAACAATGATTAAGACATTCTGTTTGGCTAGGGGCAGCTTATTATTTTCAACTACTGGCCAGCCATTGCCGTAGGGGCCACGCAGTCCAACTTTATCGCCAATCTTCATTGAATGCAGCTTTTCAGTTAGTCGGCCAGCCGACCTGACACAGAGCTCTATATAATCGCTATCTGGGGCATTGCAAGGAGCAAAAGGCGCTTCGCCAAATCCCGGCAAAGAAAGTTCCATAAATTGACCAGGTTTTATCTTGGGGCTATGCCCCAAAACCTTTTTTTCAAACTCAAACCGAAAAAGCTTAATGTTATTTGTTTGCCAGCTAATGCCGATTATTTTTGCCGATTGGGTTCGATAAGAGTTATGCATTGAGATTAAGAATTCTCTACTTCTTTTAAGACTTCAAAAATGTCTATACCGACAGGACAAACTTTAGCGCATCGCCGGCAGCCAACGCAACCCATAAAATCAAATTCTTCCGGTATTCGGACAAATTTATGGTAGTACCAAAAATGAATTCGCTCGGCCGGATTTTTTAGGAATTTGTGTCCTCCCGCCTCGATTCGCCCTTGCTTGTCGACGCGAGGCGGGCCCGCAACTTCCGAAAACTCTTTGAAAAAACAAGAGTCCCAGCAACGTTGGCGTTGACCACAATTTTTAGCAGTGGGAACATCATCAATTCTAAAGCAAAAACATGTTGGACAAATCAGTGAGCATTTGCCGCATTCTAGGCACTTTTTGCCAAGTTCGTCCCAGATTTTTTGATTATGCCGATTAACTAAGCCCTTTTCTATCTCTTCCATTCTTTTGTCCTTATCTTTTTCCTTGACCGCGCCACTGTATTGAACGTGTTCATAATCGGTATAACCAAAAGCTTCCAGAATGCGCTGACCCTTAATTGAGCCAGTAAAAATTTTAAAGTTCTTAGTTGCTGATGTTGCCAAGAATATATCAAAGGGCAGATGTTCCAGCACCTCTTCTTCATATTTATATTCAAAAATATTATCCTCGATATTTGGCACAATAGCGTGTCCAATAATTAAAGCATTGCGTCGTCGAGCTTGATAATATTTATCTTTTTCAAAAACCTGGTCGTATAGATTAATTGCTTTTAGATCCAAAAGATTAACACCAACTAGGGCGATTTTGGTATGATCGTCTTGCTCGGCCAATAGATTATTCCGATAGTCAAACAAGATCTCTTTCTCTGGGAAAAAGAATTTTTTAAAAGAATAAAAGGGCAGGCGTTGATCTAAAATTAAATCGCTTGGTTGATCGAGTGCTCCAATAAAAACTGTTGGTTCTTGTTTTGGCATCTGGCCGTGAGCAGTTAAATAAGGAGAAATTTCGATTGGTTCTGGTTTCCCAGTTGCTAATTTAGACGGCCCAAAAACCACCCAATTTTCTTTTTTAAGATAAGCAATAAAATTCTCAAGCTGTGCTCGGTTCATTAGGCTAATTATAGCAAGAGAAGCGGTTAAATACTATGTGGATAACCTAAAAAAAGAACCCCGCTTTAACGGAGTTCTTTTTTATGAAAAATATGACTTTTACCTCTCCTTCATTTTAATTTTGAAGATGGCCCATTTGACTTTACAATTGCGCCAGAATTCTTGATTTTCCATGACTAGATATAAGAAGAAAATGCACCATAAGCTGACCATTAAAGAAACGGCCAAATTACGCGCTACGTTGTCGCCACCAGTTACAGCCGCAACGGAAACGCCTTTAACAGCCGGGGCGATAATGGTTGCATTAACTGTCGTTCGAGTTTCGTTCGAATTAATTAGCGATAAATTATCAGCCCTAAGAGCAGCCGTGTTAGCAATCAAATAATTATTGCTCGGTACGTTTTGTATTTTGACCTGATGAGAAACGGTAACAGTCGAACCTGGAGGAATTGAAGCAAAATTCCAGGTAATCATATTTGTAGAATTACTGTAAAAACCATTGCCATCTAAGCTGTAGTAAGTAGTGTAAGAAGGCAGGACATCCAATATCTGAGCGTTTGTTAGGGTTACGCCACTGTTATTGGTGTAGCTAATGGTATATCTCAAAGTGTCCCCAACGGAAGCCGTATTATCAGTATTCGTGCCGTTAGGTGAGGTTAGGTTTTCAACTCGCTTATAGAGAGCCGATCCAATAATTGAAGGCGTTACCTGATTTAAAATTACCTGAGCAAAAGCGGAATTTTGCGGAACACCATCAGCTGAAGTATAAGCATAGTTAATAAAGGTTGAGTTATTGTAATTGCTGTTAACCGTTGCTTCAAAATTAATGCTACGACTTTGATTGGCGTAGAGCGTGCCAATATTAATTCCACCGGTAACCAAGCCTTCGTTAGTATAATTATTGTCTACTCTGGTCGAACCAGTAACATAACTTAATCCAGCGGGCATCGCATCCCAAACTCGAACATTAGTTAGAACTTGAGAATTAACCGGCGTGCTAACTTGGATTAAAAATAGTACTTTATCGCCCGGATTAGCAGTGGTTGAAACGGAAAGAGAATTTTGATTAGAAGTTAAATTACGAACCGATTTACTGATACTAATAATTCCCGAAGAAGGACCGGTGCTACCGATCGAAACTATCGCGGTATCACTTTTTTCGCTAACTTGATCAGCTCGGGCATAAGCATAGTTAGCTAAATTTTGGCTATTATAAGAAGAGCTGACGTAGGTTTCAAAGGTAATAGTTTTAGTTGTGTTAATTGAAAGAGACCCAACATTAATTCCGCCAGAGGTTACCCCATCGTTGCCATAAGCACCATCTACCCGAGTTGAGCCAGAAATGTAAGAAAGGCCAGAGGGTAGCGTGTCATAGACGAAGACGTTATTTAGAATTGTATTACCGGTATTCTGAATTTGAACTTGCCACATTAGGCGATCGTTGTTTGAGGCGTTAATGAAATCAGAGTAAGAGCCTTGGCCAGAAGTCGTATTTCGGACGGTTTTGCTAATTGATAAATTACGTGTTTCGGTGTTGGTTTGCTGACTGGCGACTCGAGCCTGAAAAATGATGGCACTAGAATATTCCCAGCAACCCTGAACATTCCCAACGTTTATTCCTGAACCAAAAAGTTGATCACTGTTTTGTCCGCTAGGAAAAGCGGTTGGGGCAGCGGTTCGCCAGTCAGCTTGATTTGGAAACCACTTAACTGAACCAGAAACAACCTGTAGAGTCTGAGAAGAGTTTAAATTTATCGGCAAGCTTTGGGTAAAAGGATTGGCCGCTGTAGCGTTAGTGGCATTGTCTGCCCAAAGATAAGCCACGACGTTTTGAGAAGTGCTTTGACCGGAAGGCATAGCAACGCGAAGAGTCGTGTTGGCCGCCGTCGAATTATTGGTAGTGTTGTGATAGTAAACGTAAAAAGTTAAAAGATCGCCTGCATTGGCCGAAACTGGAAACCCCCAAGAAGTTCCCTGGGTATCATTTTTTGCGTCTAACAAGTAATAATCGCGATTGTAGGTCTGAGTGTGAACGTAAGGCGTAAAGGTATTAAACTGTGGGTCGGCGGCCTGTACCGAAGCGGCCACGAAAAATTGACCCAGCGACAGGGTTAGAATTGCTAAAGTCGAAAAAACAGACATTTTGAATTGACGACTATTAAGTTTTTTCAAGAAGTTAATTTTCATTTTGATAATTTATAATTACTTAATGTGAACAATTTTATCTGGCTGCTGGCATTTCCTGTTGGGCAGAGCAACCGGTATAGGTGACTACTAACGCTGCGGCATCCTGAACGGCGTTAATACTGTCAGCTGTTGCCGTTGCCGTATTTGTTAGGTTTGTTACTCCGCGAACAAATAGTGATTCTTTTTCTACTTCCGTTTCAAAATAAATAGTTTTTGATTGTCCCGGAGATAGGTTGCCGATGTTTAGACCTGAAAGTGTTGAAACCCCATTAGCAACAGTTATACCATCAACTTTAGTAGTTGCTGTTAAATAAAGTAATCGGCTGGGCAGAGCATCTTTGATTATAACATTAGTTGCGTCTAATAAGCCGGTCCCATTATTTTTGACAATCAATTGAACGGCGATTCTTTGTCTTGGCTCAGCATTAATTGAATCGGAATAAGAAACATCGTTATTAGTAATGTTTCTCATTTTCTTATCAATTGTTAGATCTGTAGTGTGCGCCAAATTACTAACTTTAACTTGAAAAACGATAGCGCCAGAATATTCCCAACAACCATTGATTAGGCCGATATTTAAGCCAGAGCCAAATAGTTGGTCGCTACCTTGATTACCTGGAAAAGAAGTCTGTGTTGCCGTTGCCCAATTAGCTTGATTAGGATACCACTTGGCTGAGCCAGTAATATAGTCCAGCTTTTGCAAAGAAGTAAGATTAATTCCAACGTCTTGAGTCATTGGACTGGCTAATGTTGCGTTAGTTGAATTATCAGACCAAAGAGACCCTGTTACGGTTTGGGATGTCCCATAAGCAGTTGGCAAGACTACCTTAAGGGTTGTGTTCTCGGCAGTCGAGCCGGTAATGCCATTATGGTAGTACATGTAAAAAGTTAACGTGTCTCCCGCGTCAGCCGAAACTGGAAATCCCCAAGAGGTCCCTTTAGTATCATTTTTTACATCGAGTAAATAATAATCTTTATTATAGGTTTGGCTATGAACATAAGGAGTAAAAATATTAAATTGAGGAGCAAGGCCAGGAGCCAAATCAGTTATCAAGTTGGCAGTAAAGGTTACATAGCCTTGATATTCCCAACAACCATTGATATCACCAATGTTTAGCTCGGTATAGCCAGGGCCAGAAGCGGTAGCCGGAATAACAGTCGCGGTTTGAGATTGATTTGGATACCACTTAATAGAGGCCGCATCAACCGCTAATTTTTGAGGAGAAGAAACATTTAATGTCACATTATCGGTAACCGCTGTTGCATTATCAGCGCCAAGAGAAACATTCACATTAATTGCGCTCTGAGCGCTAGTCGGAAATGTTAAGCGGACGCGGGTATTATGAGCAACTGAATTAATCACTCCATTGTGATAATATACTTGAAAAGCTACGCTGTCTCCGGCGCTAGCTGAGACACTATTATCTTGCCAGCCAGTGCCCGTGGTTTTGTTGGCCACATTAAGCGTTTTAAGATCGGCGGTCATGTAATTAAACTGGGGTGTTCCATCGGCGCGCGCCAAAAGAGGCGCCACAATGGTGGACAGAAGAAGCGCAACGCTGATAATCGAGATTATTCTTTTCATATACTTGCTTGACTCCCCTCCCAGGGTCTTATAATAATTTATTAAAATTTTTATTTTCCTTCAATTTTTTTCCACAAACTTTTTCCGGAAAAGAGTTGAAGGATGAAGCGCGAGACTTTTTTGTCTGCGCTTCATCCGAGTTGGTTGAAAAAATACTATGGCGCGGGCCTTGGCGCTGGAGCTGGATTGATAACAGTAACGCCGTCAGATCCGATATAAGGAACTGTCGGGCATGGCTCTCCGCTGTTTGGAGTGTTCGGCGGTTTGGAATTGGAGTTAACCGTCCGAACTGAATCGGAAGACTGGCTTCTGCCCAGGAAAAATCCACCAATGGCGGCTAAAGCGATCAGGCCAGCCATCCAGTATTTGGAGTTGTCCTTGATCTCCCTTTCCATGTAGACCGTGGCTTGTCCCCGGTCTATCACTCGTTGCAGAACAAGTATCTCTACTTGATTCTGCGCTACTTGACGCAGGAGAGGCAATGGATACCACATCTTGATGTCGCTGTGGATCTTATTTCCGCACTGCTTAACGGCTCCGAGCTGCAGGAGGATACCCCTTTTAGGATCGATGCGCGGCTTTCCGTTATCTACAACAGTGTAAACCCAGACAACCTCGCCCTTCTTCAGAACGCCGGTTGTTAGTTTCTTTCCGTCCTTTCCCCCGCCGACAGTCATATTGACGTCTTTGGGGAGTCCGATTGGCCACCAGCCCGGAGGAATCTTCATATTCTCCGGATTTCGGCCGACGTTAATAAACTTAGTTCCGCCGGCGTACTCCTGATAGAGAGAAACTTCGCCCGCTTGGTATTCGTCGGAGCGAATTTGCTCTTTGGGTGTTGGCCGGAAAACTTTGCTAATCTTCGCCAGGGTTTTGGTATCGCCCCGGCGAATCGCGTCTTCCACAACTGCTACCTCAACTCGATTGCCGCTCGGAGTGGTAAAATACTCCGATACTTTTCCTTCCTCGCGTTTGACTTGGCGATATTCACTAGTTGTCGTGCACCCTAGAACGAAGGTGCAGAAAAAGAATATCGCGGTCAAGACCGCTAAGAAGGATTTTAACTCCTTCCTTCTTGTCATCTCGGCACCTCCTTATTCTTCATCAGAATCGTTTTGGAATAAACCCCAGCCAACTCGGGTTAAAATAATACCGCCGGCTATAAACGGCCCGTAGACCGGAATCGCCAGCCCGCTAACGATAGCGCCAGTTGTAACGCCGGCGTCAACAAGCTTTTGTTTCCTGTCTTTTTTCCGGACCTCTACTTGGCTGGCAAGCTGTTCGGTCTTGGCGGCCATTTCTTTTTGATCCCGCAGAGCCTGATTGGCCGGCGCTAGTAATATGGGCGCGTCGCCCATACTCGCCTCAATGATTTGCTCCGCCTTGGGGTCAGCCAGAATAACTTCGGTTGATCTGGTCGCCTGCTTTTCTGGTTCGGCAATAGTTGCTTGCCGCGTCGGGACGGTTGCCAGCTCAAAGCTTCGCGTTGCTAGGCTTTGGGTCCTGGCCGGCTTCAAGGAATAAGCGCTCCCGTTGGTTTTTAGGCCAATGAATTTTACTCCATTGGCAATAAAAATCTCGATCGGATGGTCGTTTATTGTTCCTTCAAAGCTTTTGCCTCGAAGATTCTCGGCTTCCTTGACCCGGAAGATTTTTCCGGTCCGGTCAGCCGCCAGATCAAAGGCGACGCCCTTCTTCAGATCAAAGGGTTTGGCGACAACATTCGCGCGGATTTTTAACTTCCCGCCGAAGTGTTCTGAGATGCCTTTTTCAATACGTTCGGGGGAGAACCCCCTTTTTTCCAGTTCTTTGCAAAAATCACAGGCAAAGGAGCTGGAAGAAAACAGCACAAACCACGTAACAGCCACAAGCACTAGAGCCTTTTTCATGGGTTTCCCCCTCCTTTCGTTGTATTTCAGTATTTTTTCAATTTTAAAAGGAACTTTCAATAGATAAAAGTCCCTCCCCTTTTAACGTCATTATTATATAACTACTTATCGGTACCTGTCAAGGACAAGAATGATAGTGTATCTTTCTATTTTATTAACTCGCCGTAGACAACCAAACGCTTGAGAGCCGTACCGATCGGCCAGCAAGTAGAAATCAGTAATTTTTGTTCCATCGTTGCTGAAGTTTTAACTTGATTTGCCAGAAGAACGCTCTTACCTGTTACTTGATAATCATATTGATAATTATTATAGACAACAGAGATTACATCCCCTTTCTCTACCTTGTCCAGCAAAGCAAAAACTTGGCCATAAGAAGTTTTATTCCATGGAAAAACAGAGCTATGACCAGTTAGAGCGACTTCGCCGCTTTGTCCCGGCAGTGGGCTACCCGGATAGAGAACCACTCCTAGATCTAGGGCGGCGTTAAGCTGTGATTGTTTTGTCCCATCGGCCGAAACAATTGGCGCCCGAGTATTAGTTTTAGCAATATAAATTGAATTAGGAGAAGCATTGTAATTAGACTTTGGCGACAAGGGCAAAACAGAAAAACTGTCAAAATTTTGTTGAGTAATATTTATTTCGCTCTTTTCGGTAAAGAAATTAGAAGGTTGATTAAATGATTGGTCATAAACGATCTGGCCCCTCTGCTCCCAAATAGTCCAGCGCAAATAAAAAGAATTAAAATTCAAAGAAACAAAAGTAACCGAAAAAATAAAAACAGCAAGCAAGCTATAAAAAATAATTTTATTGGCTTGCCAAAGTTTAGGAAAAAAGCGGCCAACTTTTAAGCGATAATCAAGGTAGGCTTGACCGAATTTATTTTCCAGATTTTGCTCTTCTGCTAAGATGCATTTTTTCCAGACAAAGTAAATTAAAAAACTGGATAAAACCAGTAGCCAAGATCGAAAAAGAATTCCCAGGGCTGGATTAAGAAGAAAGATTACCGCAGCATACATCGGACTACGGACAAAGCGATAAGGGCCACTTGTAACTAAATTTTGTTTTGCCTTGTGCTTGGCTAATGTCCAGATGCTCCACCAGGTAATAGCGATATAGAGAGCCAATAACAGGCAAAAAGCTAAAACGGCTTCTTTGATTTCGATGTAGATTTTTGGGCCGCCCAGGATGATTCCTAGCAAAAGGAAAAAAGTGCCAACCAAAAAATTTCCTGCCAACGCTTTTGGCAGGCAGCCCAGCAAAGGATATATTCCGTTTTCTTTCTTATTTTCCATGTAATTTAAATAAAGATTAGAGCGCTAGACAGTAGGATCACCAAGCTGGTTGAAAAAATTGTTTGCCAGTATTGGATTTCTATTTTTACAAAAATATTAACGATCAGAGCTAGAGTCAAAAATAGAGTGAAATAAAGATATAAAGATTTAGTTACCTCATCGGTTTTTGATGCAAAGGCGCCCAAAACTCTTGGCGTCCATTTATTACTGGTCAAAGATAAGCTCTCTGAGATATTTGTTTGTCCAGCATTTATGCCAAAATTTTCGGCTGTTTCTCCGGCAATACTTTGAAGTTCAATATTATCTTTTTCAGCAAGAATTTGATTTTCTGGTACGGCGCTAGCAGACGGAGATGGAGTTTTCGTCAGTGAATGGATTGGCGCTGGGGTAGCTTTTATTGTTGGTGGTGGCGGTGTTGCTAGGATTTTTGGCGTGATTGAGGCGGCAGGCGTAATTTTAGGAGTGACCGAGGGCTTTGGGGATACTTGTGTTTTCGGAGTTGTCTTTGGTGCTAGAGATTGTTTTTGCGCAACGCTTGGTTGACTAGTTTTCGCGGTTTGTTGTTTTCCAAAAACCAAAACGGCCAAAGTCGCGTCATGATTTTGTAGAGAGCCATTTTTGACCGCTAGTCCAATTTCATTAAAATTAGGATTTAAAATATTGTCGCGATGAGCCGGACTATTCATCCAAGCAGAAAAAACATCATCGGTTTGAGAGAAGTTAATGGCTAAATTTTCGCCGGCGTAGGCATAGTTATAGCCCGCTTTTTTAAACCACGACCAGGGAGTGACGCCAGCCGGGCTAGTATGTTCAAAGTAATTATTAGTCAGCATATCGTTAACCTTAAAATCAGCTGTTTGGCTTAGGGTCGAGTTTAAGGAAACTGGCGGTAAATTGTTATTTTGACGAGCCTGATTAATTAGCATTACTAAACGATCTTGGGTAATAGCTGAAAAAAAATCAGAGTAAGGCAAAAGTAAAACAAAAGAAATAGCCGCAATCTTAATTAATAAAAGAATTGAACTATAGCAAAAAAGTAAGCCGGGCCGCAGGGCTTCCGGAAGATACTTATTGTCTTTTTCCGGCACAAAAACCGCAATGAGCCATTGCTTCATTTGGGCGTAAAAATCTGCTATTTTAGCCAGAAATACTGAGGTTGACATGTACCTAGAATTATACTGTAATTGTTGATTATTGTCAAGATTGAGCTCCAACTAAAAATCGCCCCGAGATTCTCTGGGGGCGATGGATAGATAATTATTTTGCCGTTGCTTCTGTTAATTTCTGATCAATGATCTTTTTAAAGTCTGCGTAAGGATAGGCACCAATAAATTGTTGACCATTAATGAAGAAAGTCGGGGTAGCGGTTACGCCGCGCTTACCTCCTTCGTTGTACCACTTATTTAATTTGTCCTTGAATTTGTCTTGTAAGTAGCAGGCATTAAATTCAGCAGCGCTTAGGCCGGAGTTAATGGCATAATTTTTTATGTCATCTTCGCTTGTAATTTCTTGCTGATGGAGAAAAATATAATCATGAAACTCTGAAAATTTTCCTTGCTCATTAGCGCAGAGCGCGGCATTACCAAGCTCAAATGGCGGGAAAACATAGAGAACTAATTTTACTTTTCCGGTTTTAACATACTCGTCTTTTATCTGGGGCAAGATTTGATTGGCAAAACGACCACAAGCCGGACATAGAAATTCAGTATACTCCTCCATTGTTACTGGAGCATCTGGATTCCCAATGACAATTCCCTTTTCCGTAACAGCTATCTGGCTATTTCCAGATGGCGAGGGCGTTGCTTGCAGGGAGCCATTTTTTGAATAATACCAGCCGCCAAAAATTAACAGAGCTGCGGCAACTAGAGAAAAGATTATTAGTTTTTTATCAGACATTTTTTTTAAATTTAGCTTCTTAAAATAATGATATATTCTTATGATTGATCTGTCTACTAATTAGTTAAAGACGAGGCGTCTTCGATCATTTTTGCGTTTATCTTATCTCGGTCAACCAGAATGTCTTTGTAGTAATTATCGGGGTTGGAAACTAATTTATTATAAAAATTTAACATATAAAAAATCGCCGCTATTTGGAAAATTGCCAGCACAATTAAGCCGCCTTTTATCTGTTTGTTGAACATAAGCTAAATTCGTATATATTTTTCCCAGCGCTCAAAAAGTTCGGCTGTCGCCTTAACATCCAGCGAGCAATAGCGAGCAATTTCCAAATACTTACCTTTTTTGAAATAATCCTGTACTTTGTCCCCGCTCATCCCCTTCATTTTACCAGCTTCAAGGCTAAAAGACTTGCAGTAGAAATCTAAAGAAAATTTGCGGAAAGCATCATAAAAAGTTAGCTGATCGAGTAAGTCGATGTGTTCTTGGTCACTATAGCGATAAGGAATTAAATTTCTAGACGGACGGACTTTTAAAGCACCTGAACGAAGCATGATAAACGGGCAATCAAATTTTCGGCCATTGAAAGTAATAAATTGATTATAGTTTTTTATTTCTTGCCAAAATTTTTCTAAAATTTCTTTCTCGGTTAAGGCCTGATATTCTATACCATCTTCAATGAAGGGTTTTATGTCTTTATCGGGCGCTTGAAAATAGGTTCGTCCCCTGTCTGTTTCGGGATTAATTAGGCAAATAGCGACTACTTCACCGGTTAGCGGAGATAACCCTAGCTTTTCCTTTGCCTCTTTTACTTTTTTTTCATCCTCGGCATCTTTTAAGACGTATTTTTGAACCTCTTCTGATAAGTCGTCAAATTCTACACCGATAGTTTCAATATCAAAAACAATTTTAGACATAATTTTAATCCCCTTTAAATTTTTGGCCTGGTTTGGCTTTATGTTTCGCCTTTCTAGCCGCATCTTGTCTAATACAAAGATTTATTTCTTGCACGTCAGAAAATTTACCGACCTTATCTCGCTTGACCCAAAAAGTTTTTTTATGGGGTTTTAATTGAGTTCGCATTTCAATTAAATAATTTAGTTATTAATATATTAATTTGCCAAAATAACTTTATCCATCACGTCTCCTTGTTGAATTTTACGCACTACATCCATTCCTTCAACTACTTGTCCAAAAACTGTATGTTTGCCATCTAGGTGCGGTTGATCTTGCTGGGTAACAATAAAAAATTGACTGCCGTTAGTATTTGGACCGGCGTTAGCCATCGCTAATGCTCCCGGCACCATTTTGTGAGAAGTTAGATTTCGAGTATATTTATAACCCTGAGCCTCGTATGATTTAATTGTTTCTTCCGATAGACCTAGGCTCCAAGGATTCATTTCATCTTCAAAGCTGTAGCCAGGACCGCCCGTGCCATCACCCTTAGGGTCGCCGCCCTGAATCATGAAATCAGAGATAACTCGATGAAATTTTAAGCCGTTATAAAAACCTTTACCAATCAGACTGGTAAAATTAGCCACTGTTTTGGGGGCATCAACTGAATATAGCTCTAGCTTTATATTTCCTTTCGCGGTTTCAATGATCGCATATTTACTAGTCGCCGCTTGTTGGCTATTTGTTTCCATTGTAGATGGTTGCTCAGCCGCCGGGCTAAGAGACGGAAAAATGCTTTCCGTTGTAGGCGTCGGGGTTGGCGTGGTAGTTAATGATTTTATTTCTGAAGCGTTGTCAGACGAATCAATTTTCCAATTTAAAAACTCTACGATGCCGTAAATTAGGAGGCCAATCGCGGCGAGGCTCAAAAAGATGCTAACCGCTATTTTTTTGTTTCTTTGAAATTTTTCCATTTGTTCTGTTATTTCTTCTATCTTTTTTTGTTCACGAATCTTTTGTATTTTACCCATATTTTTTAATGATTAGTTAATTGATAAATGGATATTCCGTAAGCAACAGAAACGTTCAGTGACTCTTTTTGCCCCTTCATGGGAATAAAAACAACTTCGTCGCAATAGCTTAAGATTTTTGGTGAAAGCCCTCTTTTTTCGTTTCCTAGAATTAAAACTAACGGAAATTTTGGTTTGAAGTTAAAAATATTTTTAGCTTGCTTAGTTTTTTCTAGGGCAACAATCTGATAGCCTTGTTTTTTTAAATCAATCGCTTCTCGCCAGACTTGCCCACATTTTTCATAGGGAATCGACTTCTCGGCTCCCAGAGAAACTTTTAAAAGCTTGGGATGGGGTGGGCTAGGACAGTAACCACCTAAAATTATTTTTCTAATTCCAGCTGCATCTGAAGTTCTAAAGATTGATCCAACATTGAAGGCGCTTCGAATATTGTGCGCAATGACGATAACTTCATTGTTAGTTTTCGGTAACTTCTTGCTCGATTTTCTTTTCTTCCTTTTCAACATGGGATAATGATTTTTCGATTTTTTCTAATGATTTTTTTATTTCGTCAACTCGCTCAGATAGTGTTAAGGTTTCTTCTAACTTAAGTTCGGTCACTTTACGTCGACCGCGAAAGGCATTGATAATAACCTCGTCCCCAATTGCCAGGGCAACAAAAAGTCCTGAAGAAAGCAAAATCAAGACCCCAAGAACAACCGAAAGCCAAGAATTAAGCTGAAGATCGTCGGCAATATGCCAAATACCGCGCCAAATCAAAACAACTCCAATAAAACCGACCAGAGCATAGAGCAATGGATAATGGCTTAAATTATGACGAATCTTATCTTCCAAAAGATCAAAAAATCTAAGTATTTTTTTCATAATTTTCTAATGGGGCTGGCAGGCGGGGCAAAAGCTAGCCGAGCGACCACCAACTTTTATTTTCTCAATTACTCCTTTACATTTTACACATTTTTCTCCTTTTTTTCCATAGACCTTTAGTTTGGCCGCAAATTTTCCTTTTTGACCCAGGGCATCCAGGTAGTCGTTCGAAGAAGTCCCCCTCAGTTTTATGGCCAAACGTAAGATGTCTTTTATTCCTTTAAATATTTTCTTCGCTTCCTCTTCTTCTATTTTCTTTGTTCGTCGCAAGGGATGAACGCCGGCAAAAAATAAGATTTCATCCGCGTAGATATTACCAATACCAGCGATATTTTTTGGATCCATTAAAAACTGTTTTATTTTAGCGTTCGGTTTTTTAGCAAGTAGCGCTTTAAAATCTGCTAGCGTAAAATCTTTTTCTAGCGGTTCGGGGCCAATACCTTCATTTATAAAAAAATTAATCAACTGGCCTGTTCTGATTAATTTAACATACCCAAATTGCCGCAAATCATTAAAAATTAGCCGTGATTTATCCGTAAAATAAAAAATTACATGTGTATGTTTGTTCTTGGCGGTAGCCAGTAGTCGGTAGTCGGTTCGCTCGAATATTAACTGGCCGGTCATTTTAAGATGAATCAACATGGTCCAGCCATTATCTAGCTCTATGACCAAGATTTTAGCCCGTCGGTTTAATTTTTTTATCCGAGCACCAATAATTGCTTTTCTGAATTTATTAACTGGCAGCTTTACTATTTTGGGCAACAAAACTTTTACATCGGCTATTTTTTTGCC